>UMJL01029841.1_pt1 | contig 23869 bp, 29 predicted proteins | sample 1966071 | NCBI WGS metagenome assembly UMJL01 (sample SAMEA4836148, study PRJEB28245) | human gut metagenome | biome: gut microbiome; material: fecal sample | place: Denmark | collected 2008
CGCCGGGGAAACATCGCATCAACATTGCACAAGAGAAAGGATCGGTTTGTCAAATGGAAAAGAAAATTCCCGCAGGAGCGGAGGCCCCACAGGAGAATAAAATGGGAGTTCTTCCCGTTGGGCGGCTGCTGGCCGGCATGGCGGTGCCCATGATGATCTCCATGCTGGTGCAGGCCTGCTACAATGTGGTGGACAGTGTGTTCGTGGCCCAGCTGAGCCAAGATGCCCTCAACGCCGTGTCCCTGGCCTTCCCGCTGCAGAACCTGATGATCGCCGTGGGCGGCGGCACTGCCGTAGGCATCAACGCGCTGCTCTCCCGGTCTCTGGGCGAAAAGCGTCAGGACATGGCGGACCGGGCCGCAAACACCGGTATTTTCCTGGCTCTTTGCAGCTTTGTGGTGTTTGCCCTCATCGGGTTGTTCCTGTCCCGGCCCTTCTTCCTGGCCCAGACCCAGAACCAGAACATCGTGGAATATGGCACCCAGTACGCCACCGTCTGCCTGGGCCTTTCCATCGGCGTGTTCAGTCAGTTCTGCTTTGAGCGGCTGCTCCAGTCCACGGGCCGTACCTTCTACGCCATGTGCACCCAGCTCACCGGCGCCATTATCAACATCGTGCTGGACCCCATCTTGATCTTCGGCTATTTCGGCGCGCCCCGTCTGGAAGTGGTGGGCGCCGCCGTGGCCACGGTTGCGGGCCAGATCGTGGCCGCCATCATCGCCATCATCATCAACATCAAGCGCAATCCGGACATCCACATCCGTCCCCGGGAGATCCGGTGGAACCGGCAGGTGGCCGGGGAGATCTACCGGGTGGGCCTGCCCTCCATCGTCATGCAGTCCATCAGCTCCATCATGACCTTCGGCATGAACAAGATCCTGATCTCCTTCACCGAGGCGGCCACGGCCGTGTTCGGCGCTTACTTCAAGCTCCAGAGCTTCGTGTTCATGCCGGTGTTCGGCCTGAACAACGGCATGGTGCCCATCATCTCCTACAACTACGGCGCGGCCAAGCTGGACCGGGTGAAGCACACCGTCAAGCTGACCATCATCACGGCCATCTGCATCATGGCGGTGGGCTTTGCCGCCTTCCAGCTGATCCCCGGCGTGCTGCTCTCCTTCTTCAACGCCTCTGAGGAGATGCTCTCCATCGGCACGGTGGCGCTGCGGATCATCTGCTGCTCCTTCCCCCTGGCGGGTTTTGCCATCATTGCCGGCTCTGTGTGCCAGGCCATCGGCAACCCGTTTTACAGCCTGATCGTCTCCGTCTGCCGTCAGCTGGTGGTGCTGCTGCCGGTGGCGTGGCTGCTGAGCCAGACCGGCCGGCTGGAAATGGTGTGGCTGGCGTTCCCTGTGGCCGAGGTGGTTTCCCTGACCCTCAGCGCCATCTTCCTGCGCCGGACCATGCGGGCCGCGGCGGTTTCCCTGGACATGGGGGAGCAGGACTGAGCGTATCTATTGCAAAAGCGGCGGAGCCATACCGGCTCCGCCGCTTTTTATTACATGTTCAGTCGTTGAGATACGTGTCCGGGTCCACGGCGTCCCCATCCTTAGTGACGGAGAAGTGCAGGTGCGGGCCCTGAGCGGATTCCGCCGATGCGGTGGTACCCACGGTGCCGATGATCTGCCCTGCGGTGACAGAGTCGCCCTGCGCCACGGGCGGTGTCTGCTGAAGATTGGCGTAGGTGGTCTGATACCCGTTCCCGTGTTCCAGCACCACGGTGGTGCCCATCAGGAGATCATCGCTGACGGAGAGCACCGTGCCGCCGGAGGCCGCCAGCACAGAAGTTCCCTCTGCCGCGGCGATGTCAATGCCGTCATGGGTCCGCCAGTCTCCCAGCGTCTCGTTGTAAGTCAGCTGATCCACGGAAAAGGCGGCCACCACTTCCCCCTCCAGAGGCGCCATTACCACCTGGGGAATGGCGGCCACCACCGGCGTGTCATCCAATGCCGGTTCCGGCTCCGGTTCCGGTTCTGCGGAGGGCTCGTCCGCCAGCTCCGCCGGGGAAACGGCCTCCACCGGCTCCTGTTCCTCCGGGATCTCCGGAGCCTTGGCGGTTACCGCCGTCTGGGGAGCGTCCTCCTCCTGGGCGGTCTCCTGGCCGCCGAAGAGCAGGAAGTATCCTCCGATGCCGGCAGCCAGCAGACAGATGACCAGGGTCACATAAAATCCCACGCCGCTGAGCACGCCTGTACGTTTGTTTTCCATCATACCCCTCCTCTTGAGTATTGGTCTGCGGGGAGTATGGACGGATTTTCCTGAAACTATACCTGATGTGGGGGAATCTGGGAAATTTCACGGTTCCGGCACCGGACACAGCAAAAAGGCCATGCCGCACTTGGCGGCAGGGCCTTTTTGAAAACAACGCAGTTACGGTTTTTTCCCCTCGCCCAGATCCACCCGGAAATCGCCCCGGGCGGTGGCCTCTGCACGGCGGCGCTTTTCCTCCGCCAGTGCGTCCAGCATGCCGCCGATGATCTGGTTGGAGACCAGAAAGCCCTTGGGGGTCAGGTGCCAGCGGCCCTCTTCCTCCACGGCGTAGCCGGCGGTGCGGCACTCCTCCAGGAAGGGGCGGAAGCAGTCGAAGCGGCGGCGGAAACGCCGCTCGAATACCTTGGGGTCCAGCCCCTGCACGGTCCGGAGCCCCAGCATCAGCCATTCGGTGTCCCGCTCCAGCGGGGGGATGCTCTCGCTTTCCGAGAGCATGGGGGCGTGGGTCTGCACCCCCTGGATATAGCCCTCCAGATCCCGGTCGTAGGCGTAGCGGACGCCGCCGAAATCCGAGTGGGCCCCGGGGCCGAACCCCACGTACTCCTGAAGGGTCCAGTATTTCAGGTTGTGCCGGGATTCCCGCCCCGGCTTTGCGAAGTTGGAGATCTCATACTGGGCGTATCCCATCTGGGCCAGGAACTCCACCGTCCAGAGGTACATGTCCGCCTGCTGCTCATCCCCCGGCAGCCCCGCCGTGTCCCGGACGGCAAAGAGGGGTGTCCCCTCTTCCACCTTCAGCCCGTAGCAGGAAAGATGCTCCGGCGCCAGATCCACAGCGGCGGTGAGATTGGATTGCCACTGCTCCATGGTCTGTTGGGGCAGACCGTAGATGAGATCCAGGGAGAGATTTTCAAATTTGGCCTTCCGGGCGGCCTCCACGGCGGTGCCCACCTGCTCCCAGGTGTGGACCCGGCCGATGGCCTGAAGCTCCTGATCGCTGGCGGACTGCATCCCCAGGGACAGCCGGTTGAAGCCCGCCCGCCGCAGGGAGCGCAGCTCCTTCCAGTCCCCGGCGGAGTCGGGGTTGGCCTCCAGGGTGATCTCTGCCTGCTTGTCCAGACGGTATTTCTTCTGGATGGTCTTGAGCAGCTTGATGAGCCGCTTGGTGCCCAGATAGCTGGGCGTTCCGCCGCCGAAGTACACGGTGTCTACCTGGTGACCGGCTGCAAAGGGGGCGATCTCCGCCAGATGGGCGCACAGCGCATCGGTATAATCGTCCATCCGACTCTCCTGGCCGGAGAGCGAGTAAAAATCACAGTAGACGCATTTGTGCTTGCAGAAGGGAATATGGATGTAAAGCCCCAGGGGCTTGGGGGCTGGTTTCATAACGGTTCCTCCCAACGTATGGACATCCTTTTCAGTGTACCGCGCCGGAAGCCGCTTTGCAACGCATATTTTGTCTCCGCCGGGGAAACCTAGGGAAAACTTCCAGGAAAAGAGGGATTTCCCATGGAAATGACACCCCGGGAATACCAGCAGTATGTGCAGCAAATGGCGAAGAAGTCGCCCATCATCAAGGATACGCTTCTGGCCTTCGTGATCGGCGGGGCCATCTGCGTGCTGGGACAGCTGATCCAGAACGGCTGGGCAGCGGCGGGCCTTGGCAAGCAGGCCGCCGGCACCGCCACCTCCTGCTCGCTGGTGTTTCTCTCTGCCCTTTTAACAGGGCTGAACCTCTACAACAAGATCGCCCGCTACGGCGGCGCAGGCACGCTGGTGCCCATCACCGGCTTTGCCAACGCCGTGGTCTCCCCCGCCATCGACTTCAAGAGCGAGGGCTTCATCACCGGCATGGCGGCCAAGATGTTTCTGGTGGCCGGGCCGGTGATCGTGTTCGGCACCATCGCCAGCGTACTCTATGGAATCGCGATTATGCTGTTCGATTTGGCGTAACGGGCAGAGAACGCCCGAAAAAGAGGCGGGAATGCTTGCATCCCCGCCTCCTATGATTCCGCAGGCGTCCATCGAACCACGTTGCCCGGTTCCACCGTCAGGCTCCGGGCCAGCAGTGCCGCCCGGCTGCCGGTGTCATCGTTCACCGAGACGGTTACGTCGTAGACGTCCCCCGGGGTCAGCTCTGCGCTGCCGGTGCAGACGCCGCCGCTGTACAGCGCGTCATAGGTGTGGGGGACATTGTCCGTCCCGGTGAAGGTGATCTGATAGGAGCAGGTCTCGTCGGCGATGCCGGGGGTAAAGCGGTAGGAAAGGATTCCCCGGGCGCTGTCCCAGGAAAAGGACTCCCCCGCGGCGGAAAACGTGTCCGGCAGGGTACTCTCCGCGGGGGCGTCCTCCGAGGGCACCAGTGTACGGCGTTGATACCAGATCCAAACGCCGCCTGCCAGTAAGACCAGGGCCAGCACCCCACACAGTCCCTGCCACAGCCGCAGAGAGACACCGGCTGTCGGAGAGACAGCCTTCTCTGTTGGGGCAGGGACTGCCGGAGTGCCGTCTGCCGTTTCCCGGCCGCACAGCGTGTCCAGCGGCAGCTCCAGCGCATCCGCCAGGGCCAGCAGCTTGGGAAGGTCCGGCGCGGCCTCGCCGGTCTCCCACTTGCTCACCGCCTGCCGGGAGACGCCCAGCCGGGCGGCCAGCTCCTCCTGACTCAGCCCCCGGGCCTTCCGCTCCCGGGACAAATTTTTGGAAAACTCCATGGTGTCGCCCCCTCTCGTTTCTGCCCCCATGATACCAGAGAGCGGCGGTTGCGCGCAACCAGCCGGAACTGGAATGGCCGCAACCAGAGGTTGCACACGAAAAAACAGGCCGGTACGATGCATCGTACCGGCCCGTTTGCAGGTTGGGATGAAATTACAGTTCCTTCTTCCACAGACCGTGGAGATTGCAGTAGGCATAGACCTCCTTGGCCTGCTGGCCCTCCGCCAGGGCGAACACCGCCTCCGGGGCCTCCTCGGGATGGAACCAGTGGATCAAAGCGTCCCGGTCGGTGACTACAGCCACCCACTGGATGAGATGCTCGGCGGTCATGGGATGGGTCACAGAGCCCACGTGGACCTTTACCAGATTGCCCTCCACCGTGACGGCGGGCACGTGCTTTTCCACTGCCGCGTCAGTGACGCCGGCTTCCAGGGGCTGCATATCCTCCCCACAGCATTGAACGGGGACCTGGGAAGAAGTCAGCTTCGTGATCACATTGCCGCAGTGCTTGCAGATATAGAACTTCATCATACGATCAAATCTCCTTATTTCCTGTTTTGTTGGGGATGGGCGCTTGTTCTTTCTGCATTCATATTAGTATATCCGGATATTTTAATACATTGCAAATGCAACACTTTTGAGGCTCTTTTAAAAAGATTGTCCTGCCGAAAGAGAAAGGCACCTCGTCCGCCTCTGAAAAACGAATCTTCGCCACTGATGGAACCCTTGATTTTCCTGGGATTTCCGGCGAAAAAAGGAGACCGGAGAGGTGGGGTATTTTTTAAATGGTTCACAAGTTTACATAACGGTGTTGAAAACTCTGTGGAAAATGTTTAAAACTCCACAGGGGGAGTGGATTGAGGGGGTGGCAGCCATGTTATGAGAAATTTTACGCAACAACATTTTTTGAAAAATCCGGGTAAAGTGCGGAGAAAGCGGGGGGAATCCCCCGCTTTTTGCCGGAGACTTGAAAGCGCGGCGTCAGCTGTGGTACAATACCTATATATTTAGAAATTCCCGGCGCTTTCCGCCGGTTCGGAGGACCTATGGCAAGCAAGAAGAACGATTACGGCAATGACAGTATCTCATCGTTAAAAGGAGCGGACCGGGTGCGCAAGCGGCCCGGCGTTATTTTCGGCTCCGACGGACTGGACGGCTGCGAGCACGCGGTCTTTGAAATTCTCTCCAACTCCATCGACGAGGCCCGGGAGGGCCACGGCCGGGTCATCACCCTCACCCGCTTTGCCGACCGTTCCATCCAGGTGGAGGACGCGGGCCGGGGCTGCCCGGTGGACTGGAACGAAAAGGAACAGCGCTACAACTGGGAGCTGGTGTACTGTGAACTCTACGCCGGCGGCAAATATGACAACGGCTCCGGCGACAACTACGAGTACTCCCTGGGTCTCAACGGTCTGGGCGCCTGCGCCACCCAATACGCTTCCCGCTACATGGACGTGACGGTCTGGCGGGACGGCTTTGAGTACCGCCTCCACTTCGAGCGGGGCGAGCTGGTGGGAGAGCTCACCAAGACCCCCCTGCCCAAAGGGCAGCAGAAAAAGACTGGTACCCGCACCCGGTGGCTACCGGACTTGGATGTGTTTACCGACATCGCCATCCCGGCGGAATACTTTACCGACGTCATGAAGCGCCAGGCGGTGGTGAACGCCGGCATTACCTTCCGCTTCCGCAGCGAGACGGCGCCGGGCCAGTTTGAGGAGACGGACTTTCTTTATGAAAACGGCATCATGGACTATGTCCAGGAGCTTGCCGGCGAGGGGGCCCTCACCGCCCCCGTGTTCTGGCAGGCGGAGAAGAAGGGCCGGGACCGGGCGGACAAGCCGGAGTACAAGGTCAAGCTCAGCGTGGCCCTGTGCTTTTCCAACCGGGTGAACATCATCGAACACTATCACAACTCCAGCTGGCTGGAGCACGGCGGCAGCCCGGAGAAGGCCACCAAGTCCGCCTTTGTCTCTGCCATCGACAAATACCTCCGGGACCAGGGCAAGTACCAGAAAAACGAGAGCAAGATCACCTGGGCCGATGTGGAGGATTGCCTGGTGCTGGTGAGCAACAACTTCTCCACCCAGACCAGTTATGAAAACCAGACCAAAAAGGCCATCACCAACAAGTTCATCCAGGAGGCCATGTCGGAGTTTCTCCGCAGCAATCTGGAGATCTATTTCATCGAAAATCACTTCGACGCGGAGAAGATCGGCGAGCAGGTGCTGCTCAACAAGCGCAGCCGGGAGAAGGCGGAGCAGACCCGTCTGAACATCAAGAAAAAGCTCTCCGGCACCATTGACATCGCCAACCGGGTCCAGAAGTTCGTGGACTGCCGCACCAAGGATGTGAGCAAGCGGGAGATCTACATTGTGGAGGGCGACAGCGCCCTGGGCAGCGTTAAGCAGGCCCGGGATGCGGAGTACCAGGGCATCATGCCCATCCGGGGCAAGATCCTCAACTGCCTGAAGGCGGACTACGCCCGTATTTTCAAAAGCGACGTCATCACAGACCTCATCAAAGTGCTGGGCTGCGGCGTGGAGGTCCAGAACAAGCACGTCAAGGACGTAGCAGCTTTCGATCTGAATAACCTGCGGTGGAACAAGGTGGTCATCTGCACCGATGGCGACGTGGACGGTTTTCAGATCCGCACACTGGTGCTCACCATGCTCTACCGCCTGACGCCCACCCTGATCCGGGAGGGCTATGTCTATATCGCGGAGACGCCTCTCTTTGAGATCAACTGCGGCGGCAAGACCTGGTTTGCATACTCCGACAAGGAGAAAAACGACATTGTCAAGGAGCTGGAGGGCAAGAAGTACAAGATCGACCGCTCCAAGGGCCTTGGCGAAAACGAGCCGGATATGATGTGGCTGACCACCATGAACCCCGAGACCCGCCGCCTGATCCGGGTGATGCCCGAGGATGTGGAGCGCACGGCGGAGGTCTTCGATCTGCTTTTGGGCGACAACCTCCAGGGCCGCAAGGACCACATCGCGGAAAACGGGTACAAGTATCTGGAAATGGCGGATATTTCGTAAGCGCAGGATATGCACCGACGTGATGCGATGTGGTCCGCGACCGAGCGGAAGCGAGGGAGCCGCGCGTGAGCGCGTTTTGAATGGTCCAGCCGCAGCTGCGGCATCCGGGCGCGGAGCGGCAAGGATGCCACATCGCGGAAAACGGGTACAAGTATCTGGAAATGGCGGATATTTCGTAAGGAGATAAACGACATGTTTGAAACTGCTGTGGAAGATACTTGGACAATATGCGTCTTTACGGTATTGATTGTAATTATTGCCTTTGGTGCATGTAAAAAGATAAAATATGTAAAAAAACAGGCAGTATATACGCAGCCTTGCTCCGATTAAATGCAGGGTATCATTTTCACAGTAGAATATTAAGAGAATACAGAATTAATGAAAAAGTGCCATCAAAATCAAAGTTTGATAGATTTAACTTTGATGCTGCACTAGATAAACATATTTCTGCAAATTTGGATCATTACCTAGACTTGTTCAAAAAAATTTACGCAAACCAGCAGGGTTATCAACAGTACATGCGAGAAGTGAATAACGTGATCAGACAAGATCCAGTAAAACCGCATGAGGCAAAAAAAGATTTCCTGCATTCAAAGGACTCTTTGCGATAGATGTAACTTGGGCAAGGGAAGTCAATCAGAGTAATTTGACAACTTTTCATCGTGTTCCCGAATGTATCTCCATGCAGGTCCGTTTGATACACGCTCCCGCGGTGTGCGGGCAATGGAAAAAGGAGGAATCGGTATGAAACGCATTCTTTCCCTGGCACTATCCCTGATTCTGGCATGGTCCCTTTCCATTCCTACGCTGGCGGCGGAGGATCTGAATCCGCCCCTTTGGCAGCAGATGGGCTTTTCGTCCCGGGAGGAATGTATTACATCCGTCTACGGGGATGAGGACGCCTATGAGGAGGCAGTGCAGGAAGCACTGGAACGCCAACAGTGGGAGGACAGCAAAGCTGCCGAGATTGCATCCTTTGACCCCGATGCCTACTGGGAGTCCGACGAGTGCCAGTATCACTGGTACTATGACTCCAAGGAGGAATTCATGGAGGATTGGTTCCTGGAGACGGAAGAGGAGTTCCGGGACGTGATGCTGGAGGATTGGCTGGACCAGGAGTGGGATGCCTACCGGCAGGCCACGCTGGTGGAACGGACCCGGGCAGAGCTGGGCGCTCCGGCGGGCGAGACCGGCGTGATGCTGGACGGCACGTACATCTCCTTCCCCGGCGGCGCCGTGCCGGAGGTGGTGAACGGAGCAACCATGGTGCCCTGCGGCCCGGTGCTGAAGGCCTTCGGCGGGACCGTCAGCCATACAGGCAGTGAAGTGGTGTGTACCCTGGACGGCGCCGTTTACCGCCTGCGCAGCGGCAGCGATACCATTGCTGTCACAAATGCCGATGGCACCGCCTCTGAGATTGTCCTGGGTGCTGCCTGCTATGAGAAAAATGGCGCCACTTATCTGGCACTGCGCCCCTTTGCTGAGGCCATGGGCTGCGACGTGATGTGGGACAGCACTTTCCAGACCGCAGTGCTGTTGCGGCGGGAGGCGGCGATCGCCCAGCTGGATCAGCAGTTTACGGTCATCAACCAGATGTTTGCGGCGATGGAGTACGATGCGTCCAAAAACTACAAGACCGTGGCACGGATGGACGCCAAGCTCACCATGCTGGATTCCATCAACGGAGACAAGCAGTATCCTATGGACGCGGATGTGGAGATGCTGCAAAGCGGCGGTACTGTGAATTTGAAACTCACCATGGACCTCTCTTCCCTGCTGGAGATCCCGGACGCGCTGGACGGAATGGACCCGCTGTCTGCCGCGGCACTGAAAAACCAGCTGCGGAATGTGAAGATGGAGATGATCTATGACGCCGAGGGCGGCACCCTGTACCTGAAGATGCCGCTGCTGGCGGAACTCAGCGGCGGGCAGCTGGATCGGGACAGTTGGATCGCCTTCCCTTTGGGAGAGTTTGCCCAGATTCCAGTGGGCACCAGCACCACCATGGGGGCGATCCTCTACCAGAGCATGCGGCAGCAGGTGGAGCTTATGTCCAGCTTCGGACCCTATTTTGAGGGCATGATCACCCCCGCCCTGCTGTACCGGGAGCTGTTTGTCAGCGCGGAAGAAGCGGCGGCCTATGTGGGTGACGACTGTTTTGAAGCCAGCGGTGGATACAGCGTCCTCCACTACGACGAGGAGGATTACAACGCCTATCTGGAGTCCCAGTACGGCGAGGGCTCCGCAGAGTACCTCAGCGAATTTGAGCAGCTGGAGATGGAGCTGAAGATCGCACGCTCCGGCGCAGCCACCTTCCGCATGCTGATGCAGACCAAGGATCACGGGGTGTACTCCCCTGCTATGCTGCTGGACATCAGCGGCAGCCAGAGTCCCACCCGGGTGGATCTGAGCATGCTGGTGAAGCTGAAAAACCAGTTCAATCTGGAACTGACCTATACCGGCAATACTACGGAAACCAACCAGAAGCCCAACGCCGCCCCGCCGGCGGGAGAGACGGTGGTCAACCCCTATGAGTCCTATGAGACGCCGGAGCCTGCGGCGGCGTGAAGACGCCGCCCGGCTCCGTGCCGGAATTGAAATCTAATAAGGAACGAGACAACCTATGCCGAAGAAAAAACAGCCTGAAGAAACCAAACCGAAAGTCAATAATCCCAATGTGATGGGACTTCACGCGGCGGTGGTGGAACAGCCCATCACCGACACGCTGGAACTCAACTACATGCCCTATGCCATGAGCGTCATCGTCTCCCGGGCCATCCCGGAGATCGACGGGTTCAAACCCTCTCACCGAAAGCTCCTCTACACCATGTACCAGATGGGGCTTTTGACCAAGCCCCGGACAAAGTCTGCCAACATCGTGGGCCAGACCATGAAGCTCAATCCCCACGGCGACGCGGCTATCTATGATACCATGGTGCGCCTCTCCCGGGGCTACGGGGCGCTGCTGACCCCCTTTGTGGATTCCAAGGGCAACTTCGGCAAGTGCTATTCCCGGGACATGTCCTGTGCAGCCCCCCGGTACACGGAGGCAAAGCTGGCACCCATCTGCGCGGAGCTGTTCCGGGATATCGACAGCGACACCGTGGACTTTGTGGAGAACTACGATAACACCATGACCGAGCCCACGCTGCTGCCCACCACGTTTCCCAACATCCTGGTTTCCGCCAACAGCGGCATCGCCGTGGGTATGGCCTCCCAGTTCTGCGGATTCAATCTGAAAGAGGTCTGCGAGACCACCATTGCCTATCTGAAAAATCCCGCCTGTGACCTGATGGAAACACTGCTGGCGCCGGATTTCCCCACCGGCGGCGAACTGATCTGTGACCCGGACGCCCTGCGGGAGATCTATGAGACCGGCCGGGGCAGCGTCCGGGTCCGGGCCAAGTACCGCTATGTCAAAGAGGAAAACCTCATCGAGATCTATGAGATCCCCTACTCCACCACCGTGGAGGCCATCCTGGACAAGGTGGCGGAGCTCATCAAGGCCGGCAAGGCCAAGGAGATCGCCGACATGCGGGATGAGACGGACCTGAGCGGTTTGAAACTGGCCATCGACCTCAAGCGGGGCGTGGACCCGGACAAGCTCATGACCAAGCTCTATAAGCTCACCCCCCTGGAGGACGCCTTCTCCTGCAACTTCAACGTCCTCATCGCCGGAATGCCCCGGGTGCTGGGGGTGCGGCAGGTCCTGGAGGAGTGGACCGCCTGGCGGACAGAGTCCGTCCGCCGGCGGACCTTCTTCGTCATGAACCAGAAAAAGGACAAGCTCCATCTGCTCAAGGGCCTTAAGCGGATTCTGCTGGACATCGACAAAGCCATCCGCATCATCCGGGAGACGGAGGAGGAATCCGAGGTCATCCCCAATCTGATGATCGGCTTCGGCATCGACCAGCGTCAGGCGGAGTATGTGGCGGAGATCAAGCTGCGCAACATCAACAAGGAATACATTCTCAAACGGGTGCAGGAGACGGAGACCCTTCAGAACGAGATCGCGGACCTGGAGGACATTGTCAGCAATCCCCGCCGGATTCAGAAGATCCTGATCGCAGAGCTGACGGAGGTGGCCAAGAAATACGGCGAGCCCCGCCGGACCTCCATTGTCTATGGCAATGAGATCCAGGTCTATCAGGAGGAGTCCGAGGTGGAGGACTACCCGGTCCATGTGTTCCTCTCCCGGGAGGGATACTGCAAGAAGATCACCCCCGCCTCCCTGCGGATGAGCAGCGAGCAGAAATACAAGGAGGGCGACGGGCTCCTCCAGACCTTTGAGACCACCAACAACGCGGAGATCATGTTCTTCACGGATCACTGCCAGGTCTACAAAACCCGTCTGAGCGAGTTTGAAGACACTAAGGCCAGCGTTCTGGGTGATTACCTGCCTGCAAAGCTGGCCATGGACCCCGGTGAGAACGTGATCTTTGCCGTGCTGCCGGGTGAGGATTACACAGGGGCGCTGCTGTTCTTCTTTGAAAACGGCAAGGCTGCACGGGTGGAGATCAAGTCCTATCAGACCTCCTCCAACCGCCGCAAGCTCACCAGCGCCTATTCCGACAAGTCTCCCCTGCGCTGCATCCGCCGCATCGACACGGACTGCGAGCTGGCGGTGTACTCCACGGAGCCTCGGGTACTGATCTTCCACACGGCGCTGCTGGCGCCCAAGACCACCCGGACTACCCAGGGCGTGGCGGTGATGACGCTCAAGCCCAAGTACCGCCTGGACACCGTCAAGGCCCTGGAGGAGACTGCCATTACTAACCAGAGCCGCTACCGGGTGCGGGCCATTCCGGCTGCGGGGGCTCTGCTGCGGGAGGCAGACTCTGAGGAGCGGCAGATCGGACTGCTGGAATAAGAGGCACTGCGGAATATGAGAAAGTATTTGAAATCCTATGCCATTGTGGCGCTGGGGTCTGTGATCTTCGCACTGGCTTTTGACTGGTTCTTCGCCCCCAATCAGGTGGCCATGGGAGGGATCACGGGCCTTGCCCAGGTCATCAATGCCCTGGTGCCCTGGCTGAGCGTGGGCGTTTTGGCCTTTGTGCTGAATGTTCCGCTGTTTCTCGCGGGCTGGAAATACATCGGCTTTCACCTGCTGGCTTCCTCCCTCTTTTCCATGTTTGTCAGCTCAGTGGCCATCGACGTTATCGCCGCGGTGTATCCCTTCCCTGCCATGGACCCCATGCTGGCGACGCTGTGCGGCGGCGCACTGATGGGCCTGGGCTTGGGGATCGTATTCTCCCAGGGAGCAACCACCGGCGGCACAGACGTGGTGGCCCGGCTTTTGAAGCTGCGGATTCCCTGGCTGCCCATGGGGAAGCTGATGCTGCTTCCGGATTTTGTGGTGTTGGCGCTGGCGGCAGTGGTGTTCGGCGGCGTAGAGGCGGCGCTGTACGGCGCCGTGGGCCTATTCGTGGCCACCCGGGTGATGGACACCGTACTCTATGGCCTGGATACCTCCAAGGTGGCTTACATCATCTCCGACCGGTGGAAGGCCGTGTCGGACATGCTGCTGAAGGACCTGGACCGGGGTGTCACGCTTTTGCAGGGTGAGGGTGGCTACACCGGCACGGAGAAGCAGGTGCTGCTGGTGGCTTTCAAGCAAAAGGAGATCGTGGAGATCAAGCAGCGGGTCCATGAGATTGATCCCCATGCGTTCATGATTGTGTGTGATGCCCACGATGTGCTGGGCGAGGGCTTTGGGAATTACCGGAAGGAGGAGCTATAACATGACGGATTTTGCAAAAGTGGAACAGAACCTGACGGCGCTGGGCTATACGGTCAAGACCTTTGCCACCGGCGCGGAGGCGGCGGCTTATCTCAATGGCACCATCGACGCCACTACGGTGGGCATCGGCGGCTCCATGAGCGTGCAGCAGCTGGGATTATATGACATGCTGGCTACTCACAATGAGGTCCACTGGCACTGGGTGGGCGGCCCCGCGGAGCGGGAGCAGGCGGCCCGGACACAGGTATACCTGACCTCTGTCAACGGCCTTGCGGAGACCGGCGAGCTTGTCAACATCGACGGTGCCGGCAACCGGGTGGCCTCCACGCTGTACGGCCATCAGAAGGTTTATTTCCTCATCGGGCGGAACAAGCTGGCACCGACCTATGAAGAGGCCCTGTGGCGGGCACGGAACATCGCCGCGCCCAAGAATGCCCAGCGGCTGGAGAAAAAGACGCCCTGTGCCGTCAAGGGGGATCGCTGCTACAACTGCAAGAGTCCGGACCGTATCTGCCGGGGACTGGTGGTTCTTTGGGGCCCCATGATGGGCATGGAGGCCGAGGTCATTTTGGTAGACGAGGATCTGGGTATGTGAGCGGCGTCTGCCGGGCGGCCCTGCCGAAGAGAAGAAGGAGGTTGCATTTCATGAAGCTGCGGATTCTGGCGGTACTCTGCGCCGTGCTGCTGCTGACGGGATGCGCCTCCCTGCTGGAGCGCACCTATACATCTGTGGAACCCCACTCCAGCAAATTCTGGGAAAGCGAGGCCGCCGGCACGCTGCGGGCGGAGAATTATCAGGACATCGTTAACGACCTGCTGCTGCTGATTGGGGAACACACGGAGACAGCCACGCTGCGGCTTTATAATTACAGCGATGATCTGACTGTGGCGGAGACGCTGGAACAGGCCGCAGCGGAGGTCCAGCAGGAGACGCCCATGGGTGCCTATGCAGTGGAGTACATCACCTCTGCCAGCCAGCCCCAGCGGGGATACTACGAGATCAGCCTGCAGATCGGTTACCGCCGTACGGCGGAGCAGATCCAGGCGGTGGTCAATGCCACCAGCACGGAGGCACTGCCCAGTTTGCTGGAGGCAGCGCTGGACGAGGGACGGACGGAGCTGGCAGTCCGCATCGGATACTGGAGGGAGGACAGTCAGGCGCGGGTGGAAGAGATCGTGGCGGAGATCCGAAAGCAGCGGGGATTGGAGCAGACCCCAGCCTGGACGGTATCCTACTATCCCGCCGACGGTGAGGTGGGCCTGATTGAATTTATCCTGTCACAACAGGTGCAGCCTAAGACAGAACCGGCGGCGTGAGCCACCTCGTTTCCGGAAATTTTAAAATTTTCTTGAAACCTACTTGACATGTGGAGAATCATATGCTATTCTAAATGATGCCGACAAGCTGCCGGTGTGGTGGAATTGGTAGACACAGGGGACTTAAAATCCCCCGGTAGCGATACTGTACCGGTTCGAGTCCGGTCACCGGCACCACAAAAGTAGATATCGCGGAGTAGAGCAGTTGGTAGCTCGTCGGGCTCATAACCCGGAGGTCGCAGGTTCGAGTCCTGTCTCCGCAACCAGACAAAGAACCTTGAAGCCGCAACGGTTTCAAGGTTCTTTTTGTGCTATTTGGGCAGGTGTTTTCCCTTTATTTTTCCCTTTACAGATTTTTAAGGGGAATTTTCAGGGGGTGCAGCCTCCCCGGCGATGTGCCGCCCAGGCTGCGAGGATGTCGGGTAAACCGACACCCCAGACGGATTTCCAGCACCTAGGCAAGGGGGAGCAAATCGGCAAGCGCCTGCCGATTTGTACGGCACCCAGGCCCCCCGGGAACGTGCGCGGCGCTCCTGGATAAAGAAACCACCGTTGTCGGAAAATCCAACAACGGTGGGCCTGCTGGGGATATGGCCCCGGTGTCCGAATCGGACACAAGGGCGGCGGCAGCTCCGGCAGGGGTACCCCCAAAATTTTGCGGGTACCTCCGCCGCCGGTGATCCTTTACGCCACACAGAACCGGCGGGTGGTCGTGGTGTGGGTGAAGCGCTCCGCCACGTCCGGGAGGGCCTTGCGGAGGGCCACTGTGTCAACCCTGGAAGCGGTGACGGCTTTCCAGGTGATCTTATACTCCCCGGCCTGGATGGCCTCACGGTCCCCCATAGCGGCCTTGATGGCGTCTTTCAGGGCTTCCGCCTCCGCCTGGGCCTCGTCAATCAGGGCTTGCAGCTGGCGCAGCTCCCGCGCCTTGGCTTCCAGTTCGTTGATACTCATGGTGTGTTCCTCCTCATATCCTGCGGCGGCTGGTTTGGTGCTCTCCGGATCGTCCCCGGCCTTCACGAAGCAGCCCGCCCGTTTGTGGGATGGGGAGATTTTAGAGAGGTCATCCGGCTCTTTCCCGGTCCGCCTGTCGCAGCTCCCTGTTCCCTTGCTGTGATTATAATATAGCATATATGTGCGCATATATCAATTCGCACAGTACACAAATATATGCGCTCATATATATCTATTTTGTATATGGACACATATAGATTTTTGCGCTATAATAAAGCTACAATGGGAGAGGTATCGAAAAAAACACGATTTTCCCCCCAGGAAGGGAGCACTATGGAGGAGAAGAAAGTAAGCGCAGCGCAGCGCAAAGCAACGGAAAAGTACCTGGGAAAGTTTGAGGAACTTCGCGCCAGGGTTCCGAAAGGGCAAAAGGAAGAGATTCAGGCCCACGCAGCGGCCCAGGGCGAGAGCGTGAACGCCTTTATCAATCGGGCCATCATGGAGGCCATGGAGCGGGACAAGGCCTCCGGAGCGCCCCAGGAAGGCAAAGCATAAGCCCCAGGCCATGCAGGCCCAGGGCTGGGGTTGACAGCGGCCCCGGAGGGGCCTATAATGAACATAGAAAAGGGCGCTGCGACAAGCGGTTAGCCCGGGATGTGAAGAATCCTAAAGCAAAGCCTTAGAAACCGTCACCGGCCAGGGTGGCGGTTTCTGCTTTTTACGATGATCGTAACCGTAAAGGCTCCGATATGTAACGTAATCCGCATAGCCTCACCCCCTTTCGGGTGGTGTGACCAACCGCCTGCCGTTGTGCAGCGCCGAAACGAGAATACCACAGCCGCCGCCAAAATGCAAGGCGGATCGTCAGGACCGGCCCGCCGCCGCGCCCTGGGCAGATCCTCACGCAGCACAGCAAAACCGGCCCTTGTGTCCGATTCGGACACCGGGGCCGGTTCTCTTATGTGCCGGAAACCGTCTTGATAAACGCATCCATACGGGCGGCGCTGGCCTGCCGCATCTGCGTGGTAACATGGGCGTAAATATCCAGGGTAAAGGCCGCTGTGGCGTGTCCTAGCGTCTCCTGTACGGTCTTGATGTCATCCCCTGCCCGGATCGCAGCCACGGCATAGGAGTGCCGCAGATCGTGAAAACGGGCGTCCGGGCGTCCGATGGCGGCGGCAGCCTGCTTGAAGCTGCGGTAAACCGCCGCCTGGGCAAGATGGTGGCCCAGATCATCCGTAAACACCAGGCCGGAGTCCTCCCACAGCTTCCCGGCCCGCAGGCGCTGGGCAGCCTGGGCGGCCCTGTGACGCTTCAGGAGGGCCATGACGGAGGCGGCGGGGGTAATGGTGCGGCTCTTGCCGTTTTTGGTGGAGGTCAGGCGGTATTCTCCACCGCCGCCCCGCAGCCGCTGCAGCTGCTTGTTGATGGTGATGGTGCCTGCCTCAAAGTCCACACAGTCCCACATAAGGCCCATGACTTCCCCCTCACGCATCCCGGTAAAGAGGGTGACGGTGAAAAGCACCTCCATGCGGCTGCCCTGGATCTCCCGCAGAAACGCTGTAATCTGTTCGTCATCCAGGGGCGCCAGCTCCCGCTTTTCGATGCGGGGCAGCGTACAGGCTCCCGCCGGGTTGAAGCGGATATAGCCAATCAAAACGGCTTGCTGCAGGGCTTTGTGGAATACGCCGTGAATGTTCTTGACCGTCTTGGGGGAAAGGCCCTCCGGGCGGTCCTTTGTGGGCTTGCCCAGGGCATTATAAAAGGACTGGATCATGTGGGTATTCAGCGATTCCAGCCGCACAGCGCCCAGGGCGGGCTTGATATAGACCCGGATATAGGACTTGTACAGATCCACCGTGCGGGGCTTGACGCCGCCCAGGTAGGTTTCCGCCCAGGCGTCCAGCCATTGCCCCAGGGTCTGCTTGTTGGGGGCTGTATAGGTGCCGTTATCAATGGCGGCGGTGGCGGCTTTGAGTTTCTGGGCAACTTCCTTTTGGGTCTTGCCGGTGATGGAGCGCTGCACCTGCTTGCCGGTGCCGGGGTCCGCTCCCTCCGTGTATCGTGCCTCCCAGTATTCATACTTCTTGCCGTTGCGGGTAACAGTTTTCTTGCGGATCGTGCCCGTTCCCTTTGCAGATCGTCCGGCCATACGGGAAAATCTCCTTTCCTTTTGCGGCCCGGTATGCTATCATAAGAGGGCATACAGGGCCTATTTGAGTGTTTGGGGTCTGTCTATGCCGCCCGTCCAGGGGTCCAGCCTGGGCGGGCATTTTTATTTTTTAGAACGGCTGATTCTCTGGATGGTTCTCTTTTATATTTTTAAAATATTCACGTTCTTTTTGCTGAATGATATTTGCATAGTTGCTTATAAGTTCATTGATGCAGACTTCATAGCTTGTTTGGCCCAAGGCACCCTTTCCGTATAAATCAGAAATGCGTGTTACCGAGGTTAAAAATTCAGCTAAGTCCCCATTGCACACATCTAGGGTTTGTACCCACGATGAATCATCAATAATTCTGTTATCTTCTGCATCTTCATCATCTCTGACAGAAATGTACCCCTCTTCAATCAGGCGAACCAAGCCTAAAAGTGCAGCAGGTAAGTCAAAATAAACATATTGGTCAGGAATAAAAAAATCAGATTCTCTACTTATTCCACATAGCCAATCCAAAGAAACGTGAAACTGTGCAGCAATATTAGTAACGACCCCAACCGAGGGGTTTTTTTGACCCTTTTCATAAGAAGATAGTGCAGAGGCGGTTACACCAATTTTATCTGCGAAATCTCTCTGGGATAATTTAAGCTTTGTCCGAAGCTGTTTCAAACGTTCACCGAATATTGTTGTATCAGGCATATTCTCACCCCCTAATACAAACATAATAGCACGAAAAGCAAATAAGTCAACAAAATAAACTATCGAGGAAATGTTATAATATAGTTGACATCAAAAACCTACAGTGTTATTATTTACTCAAAGTTGAAAGGAGGACGTTATGAGAACGGCAATTATCCCCAACAGCCCGGTAATCATTCGGAAACGGGTCTTGTCTGGTCTGAACAAGTCCGATGTGGCAAAGGCTGCCGGAATCCCCCATTCCTCTGTCATCCGGGCAGAGAGCGGGCAGAGCGTAAGTCCCAAAACGGCAACGGGTATTTGCAAGGCATTGGGCATGGATTTTGACGCCCTGTTTACCATCAAGGGAGCAGACGTGTCCGATTCTGACACCTGAATGGAAAGGAGAGAAGATCATGGAGCGAATTGCGGTATCTGTGACGGAGGCGGCGGAGATGCTGGGCATGTGCCCCAAAACCGTCTATCAGCTCACGCGGCGGGCTGATTTCCCTGCGTTCAAGGCGGGAAACCGTACCGTTATTTCCGTGGAGGGCCTGCAGGAGTGGGTCCGGCGGCAGGCCACGGGAGAGGGAGCGGCGGTATGATGGGTATTTGCCGCCGTTTTGACCCCATCACGGCCAGCTGCGCCCGGTGCTGCGCGGTATGCAGCAGGCGGGGCAACTGCCAGGAGGAAACAGAAAAAGCCGCCCCGGTGCTGGAACACCGAAGCGGCAAGGCGGAACAGATTTGGAACCCTGTTTCCGCCTCCTATCTTAACAGAATTTGAGGAGGATTGCAAGCGATGACACTACATAACGAAACCACCGCCGCCCCGGCGGCGGATCTCCAGCGCCCCGCGTATGTCCTGAGTGACGAAGCCTTGCTGAGTCTGTCGGAAACCACCCTATACGGCGAGGGTGACAACTGCCTGTGGTATGTGGAGGACGGGAAGCCCGTGGGCGGTTTTTGGAGCATTGCGGAAGAGGTAGCCCGGGCCACGGCGGCGGATGCCGTCCAGCCCTCCAGCGGCCAGGGCCGCGCCATACTGGCTATGCGGGCCTTTTACTTCCTGGGCGTCCTGCGGGGCGGGGAGGCTTACCGGCGGTTGGTTGCGCCGGAAGAAGAGTTTGAGAAGCTGATTGACCTGCCCTTTACCGTGTATTCAGAGCTTTTCGCAGAGGACTTGGAGGCCATGCCGCCGGAGTGGATGGCCCGTTTACTGGCCCTCCTGGGGCTTACTGTGCCCTGGGCGGCGGAGGATATGAAAGGAGGCCCGGAGGCATGAGACAGCAAGACACCGTGCGGGAGGACGCCGCAAAAATGGCGGCAATCGTCCGGGACCGCCTGAGCGGAATTGTCCCGGCTGCATCCATGGAGGTATTCGGAAGCCAGTGTATGGAAACCGGGGATTTTTACGTTAATCTCCGAATCCGTATGTCTGGGTGCACGATGAAGAAGGAGGGTATCGCATGAAATTTCAGGGCAAAGAGTTTGTAGACGCCGCTCAGATTCCCGGAGTAGTGATGATGAACGGCCAGCCATACGGAGAGGCGGGCGGCCATTGGTTCCCTGTGAAAGGCGCTATCCGCTGCGGTACCGGCTTTGTCCCGGTGCTGGACATCCCCATGATGGACGAACAGCCCAGCAGAAAGGCGGCGGGAGCATGAATACACAGCAAATCAGCGAAACTGCGCTTTTCTCTTTACCCGAAAATTCCGTTTCTTATGAGCAAATGCTTCAGGATCTTATGAACTGCCTGGAAACTGCCCCCGAAACTGCCGTGTGTCCACCGCCGAAAGCTCCTTGCAAGGCCGGGTATTACATGGGATGGCTTGCTTTAAACGCCATTGCTTATGGTTTTAAACGGGGTACAGAGGCGGCGGCGGGGGTACAACATGAGTGAAGCCCAGGCCAGACGGCTTGCCGCCATGCTGACGGACAAGCAGCGCCGCGATTTTCTGAAACTGGCGCAGATCATCCAGGAGACCGAACACAAAAAGCCCGCCGCCGGTGGGCAGGAATAACACCCAAGGCTTTAGCGTCGCAGCAGTGCGGCGCTAAAACCGTTTTTAGGGCATTTGGAATAGGGTGGAATACGGTGGAGCCTGTTGCACCCAACAAAGAAAAACGCACCGCCAGAGGGGCGGGAACACATGGGCAGCCAGGAGGGGCAAGAATGGCAAAACGGAAAAAGACCATCATAGCCGGTCCCATCGTCAAGACCATCATTTACACAGCGCCGGAGCCGCAGGACGGGAAGCGGGCCAGGGCGGAAAAGTCCAAAATGACCTCCGCCGCCCAAAAGGCCATGAACGACAAGACCGCCCGGGGACGGCTGGAAATGCTGCTGGCGGCAAACTTTACCGGGCGGGACCTGTTCGTTACCCTTACATACCGTGACGCAGATCTACCCGACAGCCGGGCGGCGGCGGTGAAGCTGCTGCGGGCCTTTATCAAAGCCCTGCGGCAGCATCGGAAAGCCCGGGGCCAGGACCTCAAATATATATACACCACCGAAGAAAAGCACGGAGAAGCCCGTTTGCACCATCATCTGGTTATCAGCTCCACGGGGGCAGATATAGAGGTTATCCGCAGCCTGTGGCCCTATGCGGACGTAATCGACATGGAGTATATCGGCCAGCGGGATTATGAGACCTGGGCGCTCTACATGACCAAGGAGAGCGTCACAGGGCGGCCCGTGGGGGCGCAGATGTGGACCGGCAGCCGGAATCTGCAAAAGCCTGTGGTGAAGTCCTGCTATGTGCCAAATGACACCATGCTTGCCGTTCCCGTTGGCTGCCACATCATCGAGCGGGAAGAGCGTGTAACGGAGTTTGGAAGCTACTGCTATATCAAGTACCGGCTGCCCAGCCAGAGGCAGGGCGGCGGCCAGATCATAGAGCGCAGCCAGTTGGAAAAAGGCTATGGAGACGCCTTTTTACTTGCTTGTAATCAGATATAACTTTAGGAACAGGACCAGAGAAAAGGCCCGGGACCTCTTGAAAGCAGCTCAACCGCCCGGTAACATGAAAGCACACGGGGCGATTTTCGCGCGAGGCGCACGCGCGAGATGGCCCACACCGGAAAGGAGCGGCTTTTATGACCCAAACAGCCATTGTCCCATGCTTTTCCACGCCCTTGGGCGTGTTTATTTCCTGCCCTACCTGCAAGGCAAAACGGCTCATGCGGCTATACCCGGAGACATCGGGGACAGGCGTGGCCCTGTTCTGCCGTAGGTGCAAGCGTGAGCTCGTGGTGGATATTCAGCCGGGAACCGGCCCGGACCGTGTGACCCTGCGGGAAATCAACGCCGCAGCAGGTTGACAGGGCCTAACGTTTCGTTATCCCCCCTGCCTGGATGGCGGCGGCACAGACGGGCCAAGGACCGGGGGCAGAACCTTTTCCGACGGTGGGAGAGAGCGGCGGAGGGGGTAACTGGCAGGCCGCAGGGAATCACGCCCGCAGGACGCGCCCGCAAACGCCGCGCCTGCGTAAGCAGCGTTCAAACCGCGCATAAAACGAGGGCAAATTTCACAGCGGAGCAGGCACAGCAGCCGGGACGCTTGGGCGCATGGGCGCTCGCGCCTGCAGGTGCGGGGCTTCCTTGCAGCCCCTACCCCCAGGGTGGGGAAGTTCTGAGAGAGGCACACAAGACCGCAGGCCCCCATTCATGCGTGGCTTTTTCCCCACGGGAAAGTTTAAAAACGCCCGCATTGCCCCGCACAATAGGCGGCCCAAAATGGCGATAAATAAACGGCGTTTTTTACGGGAAGCTACGTACGCACGCAGGTGCTTGCGTGGGCGCAGCTGCGTGCGTGGGCGGGTGGTTCCTTGCCCCGCCCCCCAGCCTGGTAAAGTTTCGGGCATGGGTATGCAAGACCGCAGGCCCCCTCGAATGCGAAAAAAATTCCCCCATCAGGATTCTACGCTACCGCCGCCCTTGTGTCCGATTCGGACACCGGGGCCATATCCCCAGCAGGCCCCAGAAACCACCAGGGAGACCACAGAGGCCACCGCCGCCGGGCCGGTTCTGTCTGTCCTACCCCCTACCAGGAGGCCGCAGCGGGCCCCAGAAGCTGCCAAGGAGACCGCAGGGGCCACCGCCGCCGGGCCGATTCTGTCGCCCTGCTCCCTGTCAGGAGGCCGCAGCAGCCCCCCAGGAGCCACAGGGGAGACCACAGGTGCCACCGCTGCCGGGCCGGTCTGCCTGTCCTACCCCCTACCAGGAGGCCGCAGCGGGCCCCGGAAGCTGCCAAGGAGACCGCTGAGACCTCCGCCGCCGGGCCGGTTCTGTCTGCACTCCCCCCTGCCAGGAGGCCGCAGCAGGCCCCAGAAGCCACCAGGGAGACCACAGAGGCCACCGCCGCCGGGGCGGTTACTTTCAATGCCAGGAGGGACTATGAGCTATTGGAACAAGTGGTATCAACGTACGGCAGATGAAAGGATGGGCGCGGTGATCGCGCATAACTTCCTTGGCGGAAACCTCATTACCCTGCAATATGCAAACCCGGATCGTGTAACGGATCTGTTTGTAATCCGAAACTGGAAAGCATGGCTTGACCGCGCCAGAATATCAAACGGCGGGAATTTCAAGTTCATTGTGGGGCACGACTACGGGACGCCGGAGGCCCCGGCCATGGCGCACTATGTTTTTATAGACGTTGCTGCAGCAGAGTGCGAACGCATGGCATCAAACTGGGTCTGTGGGCCTGCATCAGTTACACACCTGGATGTACACACGCTGCATGATGTCCTGTCCGCCCTCTCAAACCGCCCCGTCATGCAGCGCAAAACCTCGCGGCCTCTGTGGGGATCGTCAAGAAAGGTACCGTGTGAAGTTCCGCCCAGCAAAACTGGGTAATGAGGGGCGGGACAGCCCCCAAATTTTCCCCTTATTTTTTCCCTTTAAGCCGTTCCAGACTGAAAATTGAAAAATCCACACAATACCATGGAACGGTTGAAAACAGGGAACAACGGACGGTGCAGAACATACCAGAAAAAGCGGCTAGTCAATTCGAGTCCTGTCTCCGCAACCACATTGTGCGACCAAAAAA
>UMJL01035929.1_pt1 | contig 23814 bp, 8 predicted proteins | sample 1966071 | NCBI WGS metagenome assembly UMJL01 (sample SAMEA4836148, study PRJEB28245) | human gut metagenome | biome: gut microbiome; material: fecal sample | place: Denmark | collected 2008
ACCAGACCATTAGAGCGGAATATCTCATAGCACTGGTCACGTCCTATCACCATTTTTTCCTTAAAGTAACGAACACAGCATGCATATAGCTCACACATACCCGCTTGGGGCATTAAAGTTCTTAATTCTTTGCAATACAGAACAATACTTGTCTTCAAAACATTAGCTTCACACTGTCTGTCCACATGTTTATAGTAACCTTGTCTGGTTATGCCGAAGTAACCACAGAGTCTGTTCAGATCACCGTATTTACGGTTGACTGAGCCCCTCTGTGACAAGGTGTCGATTATTTGGCATCTGAGTTTTTTCGCACGGGTATATGATAGGTCTGCTCTGTCAGATCAATAAGCACCTCGCAGGCTTTATGAAGCATCTTTGTCGTATCCAAATCCCGTTGAAGTTGACGGTTAGACTTGTGTAACGCTTCATTTTCCGCAGGAAGCTGAGCGATAAGGGCGGCTGAGTCTTCGTCTATCAGCTGTGGGTCAATGATGGATTTTTGCATCTTCGGGTCTTCTATCTCGTACATTTTCATCCAGCGGGACAATGTACCTAAACTTAATCCATTACATCGTTCAAATGTTTTGCGACGGTCGGAACTGGAAAGATACTCGCGAATATAAGACTTACTTTCCAATTCTGTAAACTTTCTGTGAGGTTTTCTTTTAATTAACATACTTTTTTTGATTTATAAAGTGTCAACTTATTCAGTACACTTATAGTTTTTGTGCAGTGATAATATACTTAATATGTATGGAAAAGCGTTGTTCTTTGTATGGTATAAATGTAGCTTACTATCGTATTCTAAATTGTTTGAATACAAAACAATGCTTGTAACAAGATTGGTAAGAAGCTATTTGTTCAGATATATCCCATTGCCTTTTGTGTCCCTTTATTTTTTTATTTTCTATCTATATACTGATGGCTTTTGAATATTGTTGTTGCTTTCGATGTAGAAATAACCATTTCCTTATCTATTTCTTTCAGAAGTTACTAAAGTTTTATATAATATAGATGATTGGGTACATGGTGTGAAGAATGTAACAGAAGTACTGGGGACGTGAATGAACTAAAAAGGGACATAAATGTACACTTGTTTATTAATAGTTTTTTCGTATATTGTTTATTTGTTTGCACTTCGATAACTTTGCAATAAAATATTAATCGTTATTTTAAAATTTAATTATTATGAAAACAAAGTTACTATGTGCAAAGACAGCAATGTTTGCTCTGGCTTGTTTTTCTTCTATTGGTGTTTGGGGTCAAATTAAGATTACAGATGAAAATGGTTTAAAGGCTATTGCTGAGAATTTGAATGGTGATTATGTTCTTGAGAACAATATTACTTTATCAAAAGAATGGGAACCTATTGGAACAAACGATTCTCCATTTACGGGTACGATTGATGGTAAGGGGTTTACAATTTATGGATTAAAGATCAATCGTCCGGAACAAAATTCAGTTGGTTTTATTGGTACTGCTAAAATAGAGGATGTATCTTCTACAAAGGTAACAGTGAAAAATTTGCGTTTAGTAGGTGTGGAAATTTTTGGACATCAAGATGTAGGTGCTGTTATTGGTAATTCATATGGTGCTAAAGTGAGTGAATGCTATACATCTGGGCTTGTTTATGGTTGGGATCACACTGGTGGTATTATTGGGGGGACTAAAAAGGTTGATGATGACGATAATATTATGACACAGGTTTCGAATTGTTATTCCAATGCAGCTGTGGTTAGTTCCAGTTATCAAGCGGGTGGTATTATCGGTGCAAGTATAAATTCAGTAGTCGATCGTTGTTATTTTAGTGGTGTTGCTGTGTGTCCCGAAGGACGTTCTGGAGGTATTGTAGCTCTTAATGACGGTAATAGTTTGACTATTACTAATTGTGTAACATTATCTTCTTATATAAAGGCTGGTAGTGGAGATGCTGGTGGTGCAAATGCTATTTTAGGTGCGGATAATCCCGCGGAAGACAGTAATGCTGTTAGTACAATCAGTAATAGTTATTCATGGAGCGGTTTGAAATTGTATGAAAATAATGTAGAAATAGCACGTTCTAACAATGCAAATGATTCTTATGATGGAGGATATCTTGATTTGGATGAATTGAAAACTGCACAATTTTGGCTTGGTGACGTTAACTTTGATGCTGGTATATGGACAATGGTAGAAAATACATATCCATCATTATCTAATGTTCAGGTTCCATTAGAGAATTATATCTACATACCTTCTTTCCCGGAGAGATGTTTGCCTGGTAAAACTTTTAATGCAGAAGCCATACCAGCTTCTGGTAGAACTATTACTTATACCAGCTCTAATCCCGAAATTGCCACAATCGATAGTAAGGGTAAAATTTCTTTCTTGAAAGATGGTAAAACTACTTTGACTTTTGTAGACCAGGGTGATAATTATGTAAAAGGTTGCACAAAAACTTATGAGTTAGAGGTGAAAGGTGTTGCTTACACCATTATGGATGAGGAAGACTTGAGATGTGTTAAGTATGATTTGGCAGGTGATTTTAAGTTAGGTGCTGATATTTATTTGACAAAAGATTGGGAATTGATGGATGTTTTTACCGGTACATTAGATGGCCAGGGATATACAATCCATAATTTACGTTATATAAACGAAGAACAGGGGCGTGTAGGTCTGTTTGGTGAGGCAACGGGAGCTACTATAAAAAGAGTAGGTATTGCAGGTGCTTATCTTAATGGTAATGAAGATGTAGGTGCTATTGTTGGTTATGCAAATGGCTGTAATATCTCAGAATGTTTTGTAGATCAGGCTTCCTATATTGCAGGTCGTGACCATATTGGTTCAATTGTAGGTAAGGTAGAGAAAATGGAAGTAGAAGAAGAAGGTTCTGCTGAAAAAGTAATAACCGGAACTACGGTAAGTGACTGTTACTCTATGGCTAAAGTTTATTCGAGAGAATATCAGGCTGGTGGCGTTGTAGGAGTTGTGAATTACGGTACGGTAGAAAGATGTTATTTCTCAGGAAATATTCGGGCAACGAAAGGACGTGCCGGTGGTATTTTCTCTTTGGTTGATGCGGATGGTAAAGTATTTGTAGAGAATAATGTTTGTCTTGCCAGTGGTATTTATTGTAGTGAAGCTACATATTGTATTGGTGAGAACGGTCGTACATCAACTGCTACATTAACCAATAATTATGTTGATCACTATGCTTCTTATAAAGGAACGGATTTGTCATCTTCTGATCCTTCCGATGTTTATGATAACGCTAGTAATAATGGTGAAAAATTAGAATCTGACGAAGTACTTTCTTCTGAATGGTACAAGGAGACGTTAGGCTGGGACTTTGATAATATATGGACCTTTATTGAAGGTGGTGAAGGTAATATGTATCCGATATTGAAATGTCAACAGTCCAAAGTTTTGACTCCTGTTATTTATGGTATACCTGAGCCGGCATTTTTAATTCAATTGGCTGACGGGAGTTCTTCTGAAAGTTTGAATTTAGAGAGAATTAAATCTACGTGTGGGCAGAAGTTGATTTTTAAAATTACAAAAGGTGAGGAATATATTTATATTGACGGTACTATCGTAGATTTTAGTGGTGCGAAAGAGGTTGACGGTGAAACGGTAGCTACTATATCTATAGCTCCAGAGGTTGAAATTACGGGTTTGAAACCGTTTGAAACTACTGCTTTTGATATTAATATGGTTGGGCAATCTCATGTTTTTCCTATTAACAATGTTGCAGATTTACTTGATGTCAACAATAAGTTGTTCGCAAGTTTTTGTTTGATGAATGATATTGATATGACAGGAGTTGAATTCGAAGGTTTCGGTTCTTTAGAATCGCCTTTCACCGGTAGCTTTGACGGTAATGGACATACTATTAAAAATCCGGTGGTTATTACCAATGATGATAATACTAAAGGATTCTTTAATGCAACTAAGGGGGCTAAAATAAAGAATTTGGGGATTTCTAATTTCTCTTTCAGTGGTTCTCAAGCCAATGGTAATAAGAGTACGGATTTAGGTGGTTTTGCCGGTTCTGCTAAAGAAACAACTTTTGATCAGTGTTATTTGACTGGTAAAGTTGTGGGGCGTGACCATGTCGGTGGGTTTGTTGGTGGTAATTGTAGTAATGTTACTATTACTAATTCATTTGTAAATGCAGAAGTTTTTGCTTATAGCCAAGCCGGAGGTTTCTTTGGTGTTGCTGCAGGTAATGTAACAATGAAAAATTGTTATTTTGCCGGTAGTGTGAAATTGAATCCTTCTCACAGTTATGGCTGGGTTGGTGGATTTGTCGGTTTGGTTGACGCCGATTGTACAGTTACAATTGAAGATTGTGTTTCAATTGGTAATCTGCAGGGAAGTGTTGCATCAGGCTCATTTATTGGCGCCAATGGAGGCGATCAGAAGAATACCCCGCGTGGTATAATAAACTTTACAGGAAATGTATTTAATTTTGATGCTGAAAGATTCTTGATGGATGGTAAAATATCTGAGAACGATTGGGAAAGTCAAGGTTATGTTACTAAAGAAGGTGGTGTGGTAGAAAGTCCGATAGAGCATTACGCTACTCCTGTGGAGGATAATGAATTCTTGACACAAATTCCTTATAATGATGCAAAATTCGATTTTGAAAATATCTGGACGATTGACGAAGAAGTAAGTTATCCTACATTAAAGAATGTAGCATATATTCCTGCTCCCCCCGTTGGTATTGAACAAGTTGTCGATCAGAATGAGAATACATATATTGTGTATACTTCAGATAATGCTATTTTTGTTTCTGGTATGAAAAATACTGCTAAGATAGCTCTATATAATATTAACGGACAATTAGTTTCCAATGTTATTACTTCAGGAGAAAATATAGAACTCCCAATCATGGGAAAAGGATTCTATATTGTTCGTATTGTGGAAGACGAAATGACTACAACTGTAAAAGTTGTTGTTAAATAATGAACTGGTAATTTTTATATTGCAAGAAGTATGGCGGCAGAAGAATACTGCCGCCCTAAACTTTCGCATTTTAAAAAAACTTTGTTGACTAAAGTTGAAAAACATGATACTCCTCTTTTGTATAGATTGTTAGTACTTCTCAGTTTTCAATAATAAGATAAATTGATCTCATTTAGGAAAAATAAACTTCAAATAGATTTAGTAAAAAACTTATGAATTCAAATGGATTTATTGCATTAGGAAGAGGAATTATGTGCCTTTTCTTATTAACTGTCTCACTGATGGTGCAGGCGGCAAATCCTGTAAAAGTAACCGGGCGTGTGACGGATACAACAGGTGAACTAATGATTGGCGTAACCATTCAGGAAAAGGGTACCTCTAATGGAACTATCACAGATATGAATGGTACATATAATCTTACACTAACAACAAAAGATCCGATATTGGTGGTCAGTTATATTGGTTATCAAACTCAGGAAAAAAAAGTAAATGGAACGGTACTCGATATTACTTTGCAAGATGATGTAACAACGTTGGACGAGGTGCAAGTTGTTGGCTACGGTACCATGCGTAAAGTCTCAGTTGTAGGTGCTCAATCGACTTTAAAAATGGAACATATTAAGGCACCAGTAGCAAATATGAGTTCTATTTTAGCCGGTCGTATTTCTGGTTTGGTTGCTGTACAACGTACGGGTGTTCCTGGTCAGGATGATTCCGATATTTGGATTCGTGGTATCTCTTCCATGACGAATACAAATAAAGGACCATTGATATTAGTGGATGGCATTGAACGTGATTTCAAACAGTTGGATCCGGAAGATATTGAATCGGTTACAGTTTTGAAAGATGCGGCTTCTACAGCTGTTTATGGAGTACGTGGTGGTAATGGTGTTATTCTTATTACGACTAAACCAGGAATAGTAAGTGAGCCTAAATTTTCAGTTGATTATTATGAAGGTTTTACTCGTTTGACACGCATTCCGGATTTGGTAGACGGTTATGAATATATGGATGCAGTAAATGAAGCCTATAATAATACATATGGTGCTCCTTATTATTCACAACAGTATATTGAAAATACTAAAATGGCAAATGGTTTGATTCCTAATACAAGCAATGATCGTACTGTTAATAAATATCTTTATCCGAATGTCGATTGGATGAAAGAACTTTATAAGAATTTCGGACGTAATCGTCGTGCAAACTTGAATGTTCGTGGTGGAGCTCCTAATGCTTCTTATTATATTTCACTTTCTTATTATGATGAATCCGGTTTGACAAAAACGGATCCTAAACAGCCATACAGTACAGAAATTTCTTATAACCGTTACAACTTTTTAACTAATATCAATTTAAAAGCTACTAAAAAAACAACAATGGATGTTGGCGTGAATGGTTGGTTTTCAAGTGGGAATTATCCTGCCGTTGATTTAAATGATATTTTCTCGAAAGCGATGATGATTAATCCGGTAATTTATCCGGTAGAGTATCCAGATGGGAGTAATCCAGGTTTTAGTCAGTATCAACGTGAATTTGATAGTCCCTATGTGACATTAACCCGCAGAGGTTACAAAACAGAATATAAGACACAGATTAATTCTAATCTGAAAGTAACACAGGATCTTGATTTCTGGGATTGGAGTAAGGGTTTTACGGCTCACGCACTGATTGCATTCGACGTTCGGGCGAATCAGCAATTAAATTATAAGGTTGATGACAGTACCTGGAAGCCAGCTGGAAGAAAAAATGGTGATGTTTGGGTAGATGACGGTAATCTCTTTGATGAAGCAGGTAATTTAATTTTGCAAGAAGAGTATAAAGGTAATTCAACTGTTAATTTTGAAAGAGACAAACAAGTTTATCGTACATTTTATGCAGAGGCCGCTTTAAATTATAAGAGATTATTTGGCGGTGTACATAATGTAAGCGGACTTTTGTTATTTAATATGCGGGACTATCGCGATGCAAATGGAGATAATTTGATAAATTCATTACCTTATAAACAAATGAGTCTTTCTTCCCGTGTCACTTATTCATATAATGATCGCTATTTTATAGAGGGTAACGTTGGATATACCGGTTCTGAAAACTTCTCTCCTGGACATCGTTTTGGAGTTTTCCCTGCTATGGCTGTTGGTTGGGTACCTTCAAATGAGAAATTCTGGGCATCTGTTACTCCGTATATTTCTTTCTTGAAATTTCGTTATTCACATGGATTGGTCGGTAGTGATAGTTTAGGCGATACCCGTTTTGGTTTTGAAACTGAAATAACAAGTAAAAATGGATATAGTAATTCTTGGGCACAAGGTGGTATTGGCATTAATAAATATGGTTACCAAGCTCGTTGGTGTACTATTTTGAAACAGGATTTAGGTATTGAAATCAACTTCTTGAATAATGACTTAGCTTTTGTTTTTGATCTGTTTAAAGAGCACCGTGATAAGATTTTTGTATCGCGTAATAATTTGCCGCTCTATGCCGGTTTTGCCGTAAGTGCTTCCGGTAATGTTGGTATAGTGGAGAATAAAGGATTTGAAGCTTCATTTGAATATAATCATCAATTTGGTAAAGACTGGACGGTTTCTCTTCGTGGAAACTTTACAATGAATGAAGATGAAATTATTGAAAATGCAGAGCCTGCTCCAGCTTATCCATGGTTGGAGAAAAGAGGTACTAATGTACTTGCGAGATTTGGATATATAGCTGAAGGATTGTATGAAAGCGAGGAAGAAATTAAGGAAAGAAACATCACCCAATTTGGAGAAACTTATCCGGGCCAATTGGTTAAACCAGGTGACATTAAGTATAAGGACTTGAATGGTGACGGTCATATTGATGAATATGATATGTGCAAAATTGGCCGTGGAGATGTTCCTAAATATTATTATGGATTTGGTGGTGATTTTCGTTATAAAAATATTGGTGTTGGTATTTTATTTCAGGGAACTGCCGGAGCTGATCGGGTAATGGAAGGGTCTGGTATACGTCCATTTACCAGTTCTACCGGAGGTGGAACCTTGTATGCTAATATCACCGATCGTTGGAGTAAAGAAGATCCTTCTAATGACAATGTATTTTATCCACGATTGGCATGGTCTTCTGCTGATCCTTCAAATATAAATAACTTTCAGACAAGTACATGGTGGCAGAAAGATATGAGTTTCTTACGCTTAAAACAATTTACCGTTTCTTATTATTTTCCTAAAGCGTGGACAAAGAAAAGTTTCTTAAGTGGTGGTCGGTTCTATATAATGGGATCTAATGTGCTTACTTTCAGTAAATTTAAGTTGTGGGATCCTGAGTTGAATACGAATAATGGTATTTCTTATCCTAATGTTTCTTCGTATACGATAGGTGTAGCTATTAACCTTTAAGAGAAATGTATATTTTAATTATTTTTTTATTTAGATTATGAAGAAAATTGTAAAAAGTATATTTATGGCTGCGCTGTCAATGATGGTATGCACATCTTGTGAAAGCTATTTTGACAGTGTTCCTTCCAATGTGGTTTCTTTGGATGCTGTTTTTTCGAATCGAGGACTGGCATTACAGTGGCTTTCCAACACATACTCTTATTTGCCGGATGAAACTAGTCAGAATTATACGGGCGGTGATGACGAAACAAAAGGAATTTGGACACCTGCTTGCTTGGAAGCAAAGTTACCATGGGATCAATGTAATTCTAATCATATTAATTTAGGTACTTTATACCCTTCTACCGGCTATGTGGAGAATATGTGGAAATCTTATTATAAAGGTATTCAAAAAGCAAATATTTATATGGCCAATATTGATCGTTGTACGGCAATGGAAGAATACGAACGCTTGTGGTCTAAAGCTGAGGCACGTGCTTTACGTAGCATTTATTACTATAATTTGTTTAAGCTATATGGTCCGTTTGTCATTATTGGAGATGAAGTATTTGATGTTGAAGGAGATGTGGAGGCGATGATGCGTGAACGTAGTTCGGTAGATGAATGTGTAGATTATATGGTAGGTGAGTTCGACGCAATTCTATCTGAAGGTAGGTTAAAGTCCCACTTTGGGGAAGATGGGGCTATGAATCCGCAATTTGCTGGTAATATTACCAAAGAAGCGGTAGAAGCAATCCGTTCGGAGCTTTTATTGTATGCCGCCAGTCCATTGTTTAATGGCGATTCTTACTATAAGAATTTGACAAATGTTGATGGAAAGCATCTTTTTCCACAAACTTATAGTAGAGAAAAATGGGAAAAAGCTAAGACCGCTGCTGAGAATTTTATGAAAAACAATCCAGGTTTTCAATTATTGTATTTGGACAAAAAAGGGGCGGCGACGTCAGACGTAGCTTCTTCATGTCCATATACATCTGTAACTCAAGCTTCATTGGGGCGGACGGAGAATACGGAAATGATTTTTTTTAGGACAGGAGGCGAGTGGAACATTTATTATACAATGACCCCTAAGCACAGTGGAATAACGAATGCTCAATCTGGCGGTGGAGCTTTGGCTGCACCTTTGCAGATGATAGATTTGTTTTTTACGGAAAACGGGCTCAGTATAGAAAAAGATCCTGAGTATTTTACTTACACAGATGATGATTTAACGGCAGCGGGTGCTGCTGCTAAAATGACGAGTCAGACAGTTCATCAGAATCCGTTTTCTAAGGTTGTTTATTTCAGACCGGATTCAAAACATAAAATCATGAAGCAGTTCTATAATCGTGAACCTCGTTTTTATGCTGCATTTACATTCCAGAATCGTAGATGGGATTTAGATGATAAGCTGGTTTATTATACGGATTTCTCTTTAAATGGAAACTCCGGACAGGCGAAGAATGGACATGATTATCCAAGGTCTGGTGTATTGGTACGTAAAAAAAGGACAAATGTTTCAGGAGTGAATTATTATGTTTATATCCGTCTTTCTGAGATTTATTTGAATTATGCCGAAGCGTGTTGTGAATTGGATGATATAGGTACGGCTATAAACTATGTGAATAAGATTCGTTTGAGAGCCGGTATCCCGGAATATAAAGGTTTGTTGGCTGAAGACTTAACTCCGACAGATAAACGTGGGTTTGAACGAATTACCTTGGATTCATATGATAAGGAATTTGTGAAAAAAGTGATTTATCGTGAACGTCTTCTTGAGTTGTCCTATGAAAATCATCATTATTTTGACGTACGTCGTTGGGGGGTAGCCGATATGGCAACCGGTGATGGCTGGATTTATCCGTCATGGCATAATGGTGGTGAAGGAGGTGACATGGTCGGATTTGATGTTACTGTAGATATGGCCTCAGACGATGCAAAAGATCCATTACTTTTCTATAAACGTAAGGTTTGGGAAACACGTGTTTATTCAAAACGTATGAGCCTCTTTCCTATTCCTCAAACGGAGATTAATAGAAATGCTCGGATTGTACAGAATACCGGATGGGAAACTGAAATGTAATCGAATGTTCTTTCAATTAAGTATTGTGTTGGATTCTTTTATCTAAAATATTGATCGTTTAGTTTTTCACTTGGAGAGTGTGTTGTAAAATCAATTTGTTTCTTGTGGCTTGATAGCACATGGTGCTGGATTTACAGCACATTCTCTTCTTGTTTTAAAATACATAGTTTAAGTTAAGAAATGAAGAAGAGGTATATTGTAATTATATTGTTTTTGGGTATTTTTTATTCAGTGTCGGCAGCTTTGAGAAAGCAGCCGGTGGAGTACGTCAACCCTTTAGTAGGTACTGATTCCAAATTTGAATTGTCAAATGGAAATACCTATCCGGCTATTGCTATGCCTTGGGGGATGAATTTTTGGACTCCTCAAACAGGAAGGATGGGAGAAGGATGGACGTATACGTATTCGTCCGACAAAATTCGTGGATTTAAGCAGACACACCAACCGAGCCCATGGATTAATGATTATGGACAATTTTCTTTGATGCCGATTACTGGGAAGCCTGTTTTTGATCAAGATGCAAGGGCAAGCTGGTTCAATCATAAATCAGAGATTTCCAAACCTTATTACTACCGTGCATATTTGTCCGATTATGATGTTGTGACCGAAATTGTACCGACAGAACGAGCTGCCATGTTCCGGTTTACTTTCCCTGAGAGTGAAAGCTCATATGTTGTGATCGATGCGTTTGATAATGGATCGTATGTAAAAGTAATACCGGCAGAGAATAAGATCATCGGATATACAACGAGAAATAGCGGTGGTGTTCCTGATAACTTTAGGAATTATTTTGTTATCGTTTTTGACAAGCCTTTTTCTTATAAGGCGGTAGTGGGAGGTAATGAGATTCGTAAAAATGAATTAGAGGTAAAAGAAAACCATGCCGGTGCGATTATTGGATTTGCCACAAAAAATGGAGAAACGGTAAAGGTACGTGTGGCTTCCTCATTTATTAGTTTTGATCAAGCCGAATTAAATCTGCAAGAGTTAGGAAACCTTTCATTCGAGCAGTTGCAAGCAAAAGGGAAGAAACGCTGGAATGAGGTATTAAGTAAAGTAGAAATAGAATCAGATAATGAAGATCGTTTACGTACATTCTATTCATGTTTGTACCGTTCAGTGTTGTTTCCTCGCATGTTTCATGAAATTGACGCAGAAGGGAATGTAGTGCACTATAGTCCGCATAATGGAAAAATTCTTCCTGGGTATATGTTTACTGATACTGGTTTTTGGGATACATTTCGTTGTTTACTTCCATTTATCAATCTTGTTTATCCTTCTGTAGGAGCACAAATGCAGGAAGGTTTTCTAAATTCTTATTTGGAAAGCGGTTTTTTCCCCGAATGGGCCAGTCCGGGACATCGGGATTGTATGGTCGGCAATAATTCTGCATCAGTGGTAGTAGATGCCTGTATGAAAAATATAATAAAGAAAGAACCGGAAAAAATGTATGAAGGTTTATTGTATGGAGCTAACCATTCACATCCATCGGTAAAATCCTCAGGACGTTTAGGGTATAAGGAATACAATGAATTGGGGTATGTTCCTTACCATATCAATCAGAGTGCTGCCCGTACATTGGAATATGCTTATAATGACTGGTGTATTTATCAGATGGGGAAAAAATTGAATCGCCCTTCGGAGGAGTTGGAAGTATATAAAAAACGCAGCTTAAATTACAAGAATTTGTTTAATAAACCTTTTAATTTAATGAGTGGTCGTGAAGCTAATGGTCATTTTCAGCCCAATTTTGAGCCGGTGAAGTGGTGGGATGCTTTTACAGAAGGTAATAGTTGGCATTATTCATGGTCTGTATTTCATGATGTTCAAGGACTAATTGATTTGATGGGAGGAGAGAAGGCATTTGTGAATATGCTTGATTCCGTATTTATTATGCCACCTACATTCGGTGCTAATTCAGATACACGTGGAAGTCTTGTACATGAGATGCGCGAAATGCAAGTGATTGATATGGGACAATACGCACATGGTAATCAACCTATTCAGCACATGATTTATTTATATAATTATGCTGGCGAGCCGTGGAAAACTCAATATTGGATCAGAGAGGTACTGACTCGTTTGTATACACCGGCTCCTGATGGATATTGCGGTGATGAAGACAATGGTCAGACATCGGCATGGTATGTTTTTTCTGCTTTAGGGTTCTATTCTGTTTGTCCGGGATCGGATCAATATGTTTTAGGTGCACCTTTGTTTAAAAAGGCGGTTATCCATTTGGAAAATGGAAAGAAAATTCAAATTTCTGCTCCGGAGAATAGTGATAAAAGTCGTTTTGTACAAGAAGTCAAATATAATGGTAAAAATTACAGTAAAAATTTCTTGGTTCATTCTTCGCTGCTCAATGGTGCCGACATCCAGTTTCGTATGGGGGATAAACCTAATAAAAAACGTGGGATCAATAAAGCCGATTATCCCTATTCACTGTCAAATGAAAAATAATTAATGTTATGAAGAAGATTCTATTATCAGCTTCTTTTCTTCTGATCACAGGATATATGTTCGCCACGGATTTAATTTCCGGGCAAACATATAGGCTTTCTTTGGGAGAAAAAGTCTTATCTGTAAAAGATGGTTCTCTGGCCAATAATTCGGATGTAGTCAGTTGGACGGAAACGAATGTGAATGCTCAGCGATGGGTACTTGTGTCCGGAGAAGGGAAAGGTTATCAATGGATGAATGCATATACTGGTCAATACCTTGCTTGTAGAGGAAATGTTATTTCCGGAGCGCAGATTTGTCAAATGATTTCTGGGGAGTCGGCTGCTACTTGGGAGATTGTGCCAGTTAAAAATCAGGCTGATTTATATTATATAACTCAGTCTGGGCTTTTTTTGGAAGTTGCTGATGTGGATTCAGATGGAGGAAGTGTGCGATTGAGTACCAAGAAAAGTGGGACATTGGCTGAACGTCAGATGTGGAAACTTGAAGTGGTAGAAGCACAGCCGAATTATTTGACAGAAGCAACTCGGGATGCAATGATGGAAGGATGGAAAAAAAACTACTATAATGACAGTCAGGGGCGCTTGGGTGAAGGTGGTTTTTGGGGAGATGCCGAGATGTTTGAGGTGGTTTTGGACGCTTATGAAGTTACAGGAGATATTCAATATAAAACAATGTTCGATAAGCTACATGCTGATTTTATTGCGCGTCAGGGGAATAATTGGGAGTCCAACGACTTTAATGATGATATTGCCTGGATTGTTATAGCCAGTGTACGAGGATATTTAATGACCGGGAAACAAAGTTATTTAGATGTGGCAAAATCTAATTTTGATATGATGTACGAACGGGCAGCCGTACTTCCGCATGATATGCTTATTTGGAATGCAAGTGAGAATCCTTATGGAACCAACTCTTGCATAAACGGTCCGGCTGGAGTTGCTGCTTGTTATTTGGCAATAGCTACAGGAGATGAGAGCTATTATGAAAAGGCACGGAAAACATATGCTGCACAACGTGAATATTTATATAAACCCTCTACAGGACAGGTGTATGATAGTTTTACTTGGCAGAAAGGAGTACCTTCAAATTATAATACTTGGGCATCAACGTATAATCAAGGTACTTTTTTAGGGACTGCCGTTATGCTGTATAATCATTATGGAGACGAACAGTATAAAGAGGATGCCCAAATGATAATGAAGTATACCCGTGAACAGATGTGTAATGAATTTGGTGTTATAAAAGTTTGTCAGGGAGTTGTTGATGATCAGGGAAAATTAGTCGGTGATTTACCAGGATTCAAAGGAATTCTTATGCGCTATGTACGTCGTTTCATGGTTGATCTGTATCAGCCGGATTGTGCAGAATGGATGGCGATAAATGCTTTTCAGGCATATAACAACCGAAACTCTGACGGAGTATCCTGTACAGCTTGGCTGACAAAGACTGTGGAAGAGTATACGACCTATGTTCCTTTTACCAATTATAATAAAGATCCATTCGGTCCTTCTACAGCTGTTTCTGCTGCTTTCAACTCATATATAGGTGATAAAACAGTTCGCAAAGATGCTTTTAGAGGAATAGAAGCAGAGAATTTTGATTATTTGAAAGGCATTTATACGTTGTCGGTAGATGGTGTCGATTCTCCGGTAATGGGAGGGGATAATATGGCTGCGGCTGCGTATACGGGATATCATAATGTTGATTTCGGACCTTATTATGCCAAGAGCCTTGAATTTAGGGTTTTACCTCAAAGACCGAATAGTAAAATCGAAGTTTATTTGGATAGTCCGGATGGCGAATTGTTGGGTACGGTTACCTTACCTAATGAGCAGGAGTGGCAGACTGTTGCGTTGGAATTGTTGAAGCCTTTGGATGGGATGCGTAATATTTATTTGAAATATACCAGAGGAACGGGTGCAGCTAAATTGCAGCTCGATAATTTCCAATTTAAGCAAGAAGGATATACTTCGCAAGATATTACTGATAATGGAGGTACGCTTACCACTTCCGTAGAAGTTAGTACCAAGTTACCGGGTGTTGGTGCTGTAATTGATAATCAAGTAACTACTGCACTTGTCGGTACAGTTTCCGGAGATGCTTGGATTCAGTATCAGTCGCCTTATCCGGTGGTTCTGAAGGGGTATCTGTTGGTAGCAGCAGAAGGAACACAAGAAGGAGACCCCAAATCTTGGAAATTGCAAGCTTCCGAGGATGGGAAAAGGTGGATTGATGTGGATACTCAAAATAATCAGACGTTTGAGACACGCTATCAGAAAAAACAATATGATACTTCTGTAGTGGAGGCTTATACGTATTTCCGTTTATTTGTTTCAGATAGGCAAGGTAATGGTGATCGTTTTCAATTGGCAGAATGGCAACTGTTTGGTACGGCTTTAGCTGATAATTGTATTACTACAGATGGGGGTATGATTTCTGCACAGTATTCCGATGGCATTGAGAAACTGATTGATAAGGATGTGATTTCTACATATCGGACAAACACTTCAGATTTCTGGGTCGAATATGAGGCAGAAGCTGCCTATACTCCTTTATTTTATAGTATCACTACTGCAGATACTCCGGAGAGTGACCCTAAGTCATGGATTCTATATGCTTCTAAAGATGGTAACACATGGATCAAAATGGATCAGAGAACCGGACAGTTGTTCCCTTATAGAGGGGCTACTTATACATATTCGTTCACCACCTCTCCTTCTACAATAGATTCTGAATATACTTATTTCAAGCTACATGTCACAGAAAATAATGGGGCATCTGATACCCGTTTAGCTGAATGGCAGTTGACGGGGAGATATGTGTCTCAGACCTTTTATAATGACATTACTGCAAATGGTGGCGAACTGACTTCTTCATTGAATGAGGCCATCAACTCGGAGACATTGAAAAGACTGACGGATAATGATGGGAATACGTTTTATACGTTTGGTGGTGATGTTGCACCGTGGATCGAATATAAATCGTCTATAGAAGTTAAATTGAAAAGTTTTTCAATCGTATCTGCTGATGAACCGGATAAAGATCCCGTCATGATTAAAGTTGAATACAAAAATGAAGGAGATGCTCGGTTCAAGAGAGCATTCAGAGGGGAAGTGGCATTTACGAAAAGGAATGAACGTGTTTATGTCTCTTGTCCTCGTGTGGTTTCCGGGCAATGTTTTCGTTTGACGATTGAGACTGTCTCCGGTGAAGGTAATGAGGCTAAAATAGCCGAATTTGAATTGTATGGTAATGGAATTCTTGCTGACGATTTAACTTCGGTAGCTACGATAACGCCTCAATATGAGAGTGAAAACCCAGAAGAGACAGCTGATAAGTTGATTGATAAAGACGTGGATTCCAAATATTGTGGTCCGTTCTCTTCTCTGTCTGCGTGGATTTGTTGTGAAGTACCAGAGCCTGTAAAAGTGAATATGTATAGTTTGACTTCCGGAAATGATAATGAAGGACGTGATCCGAGAAGTTGGGTTTTAGAAGCTTCAAATGATGGGGTGGACTGGGTGACTATCGATTCTCGTTCGAACCAGTCGTTCAGCGATCGTCAGATTACTCAATACTACACTTGCAACCAAGAAGGACAGTCCTATTCTGATTTTCGTTTGCGAGTGACAGAGAATCATGGAGAGGGTATGCTGCAGTTGTCTGAGTGGCAATTGTTTGTAGATTTGAGCGTGGGCATTGAATCCGAAACAGCTATTGAGGCTTTTGTAGATATTCGCGTAATAAATAATAGATTATATATAGATGTGCCCGAAACCGCACAAGTGCAAGTCTGTGATCTTACCGGAATGTTAATACATGATGAGAAAATACAATCAGGTGTGTCTTATATCCCGATGGCAAATCTGAATGGGGGTATGTACATTGTACGGATACAACTCTCTAACCGGACTATTTCCCGGAAATTTATAAAATAAAATTACGGCATTCTATTATGTTAATCATAGTTGTAAATCAAATATCATGAAAAAACATTTTATGGGTATGGTGATGGGAGTAATGCTTTTATTTTCTCTTCCCCTTATGGCTCAAACAGGTAAAGAGTGGGACGATGTGACCGTGACCCAAGTAAACAGGGAAGTAGCGCATACGCTTTCTATTCCTTATGGCAGTGAATCGGACATAGAGAATAATTTAATGGAAGCGTCTCCCTATTTCCTGTCATTGAACGGAGTCTGGAAGTTTAAATGGGTTCCGGATCCTTCCCAAAAACCTATTGATTTTTACGTTCCTTCCTATGATGTAAGTGGTTGGGATGACATAGAGGTTCCTTCTGTGTGGCAGATGTACGGGATTCGTCATAATAAGCCTTGGGACAAACCTCTCTATGTCAATACTGGTTATCCTTTTACTTACGATCCTGTAACTTATAGTGTGATGTCCGACCGTCCTTCTGATTGGACTTATAACAACCTTATGAAGAATCCTGTGGGTAGCTATCGCCGTGAGTTTGTTTTACCTTCCGGTTGGAGTGAGAGGACTGTCTATGTTCGTTTCAATGGTGTCGGACATGGATATTATTTGTGGGTTAACGGCCAGTATGTGGGTTATTCGGAAGACTCTTATCTTCCTTCTGAATTTGATATCACCCCTTATCTTCAGCCAGGGAAAAATGTGATTGCTGCACAAGTATATCGTTTTACCAGTGGCTCTTTTTTGGAATGTTAGGACTATTGGCGTTTCACAGGTATCCACCGCGATGTCTTCCTATGGTCAGCACCTAAGACTCAGATTCGCGATTATTTTTTCACAACGGATTTGGATGATACATATATGGATGCAAGGGCACGTGTTGAAATAGATTTGAGCGGTCCTGAATTGTCTCAAGGAAAGTTGGACGTCAGAATTATGGATAAGGGCCAGATTGTGGCGGAGATGATCAAGCCGGTTTCTTCAATCCACAAGTATGTATTATATATGGATGTAACCAACCCGAAAAAGTGGAATGCCGAGACTCCTTATTTGTACGATTTGGTTTTGACGTTGAAGGACGGTACCAAGACAGTCGATATCCGTGGCGGTAAAGTGGGATTCCGCGAAGTCGGTATCCGTAAAGACGGTGCTTTATTAATCAACGGGCAGCGGATGGTATTTCATGGTGTGAACCGGCATGACCATAGCGAGATCAATGGTCGTACGGTCTCCAGGGAAGAAATGGAAAATGATATTCGTCTGATGAAGAGGCTGAATATCAATGCAGTCCGCACTTCCCATTATCCTAATAATCCATATTTTTATGAGTTGTGCGATAAATATGGAATTTATGTATTGGCGGAGGCCAATGTGGAGTGCCATGGTAATATGGGTCTTTCCCATGTGGAACAGTTTAAGAAACCGATGGTCGAACGTTCCGAGAACCATGTGAAATGGTTACGGAATCATGTCTCTATTTTTATGTGGTCCTATGGCAATGAATCCGGAAACGGTACAAATTTCGAATCTGTGGAAAAGGCGATTAAGAGCTTGGATAATACTCGTTTGACTCATTACGAGGGTAATAGTCAGTGGAGTGATGTAACCAGTACGATGTATGCCGATTATGACCATATAAAGAATATAGGTGTAGAGCGGGAGAATCAATATAAGAGTGGTCAGACTCCCCGGCCGCATATTCAGTGTGAAAGTAGTCACGCTATGGGAAATTCTATGGGCAATGTCCGTGATTTGTTTGATTTGTATGAGCATTATCCGGCCTTGACAGGTGAGTTTATCTGGGACTGGAAAGATCAGGGTTTGAAAATGGATGTTCCGGGTAAAATTGGGGAAAGCTATTGGGCCTATGGTGGAGATTTTGGTGACAAACCGAATGACGGTAATTTCTGCACAAACGGGGTTGTTTTTTCAGATTATTCGATTTCTGCGAAATCATATAATACGAAGAAGATTTATCAGCCTGTTGACTTCTCATTAAAGGAAGACAATAAGACTTTTGTCTTGAAAAATAAGTTGGCTTTTAGCTCTATCGATTATTTGAATATTGCTTATTCGGTCTTGGAAGATGGCAAAGTGATTAAAACGGGAACAATCGGTGATATGGCCATTCCTGCCGGTGGAACGATGGAAGTGGTTATCGATGCTCTTCCCGTGGATATAAGGGAGGATGCCGACTATTTTATCCGTTTCAGTGCCACTCAAAAATCAGCTACTTGGTGGGTAGAAGCGGGCTATGAGGTTGCTTCCGAACAGATTCAATTAAGAAATGCCCGGAAATCTCCTTACCGTGTGCCAGAGAAAGGAAATCTGACCGTAGAACGGACAGCGAAGGCCATAACGGTGACGGGTTCCTGTTTTAAAGCAATCTTTTCCGTAACTGAAGGTACCTTGGAAAGTTATGTTTTGAATGGTAAGTCAATCATTTGTGAGCCTCTGAAATTGAATGTATTTCGCGTACCTACTGATAATGATAAGACCCATTCTGCAGATTGGGATAATATGGGTTTGAGAAATTTGAAGGTGAAGGCCGGCACATGGGATGTGAAAGAGTCTGTGTCCAAAAATTTGGTTGATTTGAGCGTTACAAATGTGTATACTGCTACACTCCCTTATTCTTTTACGACCCAGTTTTCCTTTAAAGTAATGGATGACGGTACTATTTTCGTCAGCTCGGTGATCGACCCGGCTATAAAAAATGTCATTCTCCCCAAAATCGGTTATGTATTGGAGATGCCTGAAGGTTTTGAAAACTTTACATGGTTTGGACGTGGTCCATGGGATAGTTATGCGGACCGTAAGGAAGCTTGCTTTGAAGGTGTATACAACAGTACTGTTGCCGAACAATGGACCGGCTATGTTTTACCACAGGAGATGGGCAATAAGGAGGAGGTTCGCTGGATGGGTATTACGGATACTGCCGGTACGGGTGCTTTGTTTATCGCTCCGGAGAAGATGTCTGTTTCAGTAGCTCATTGGCGTGCAAGCGATATGTATGTCAATCGTGACAATCGAGTGAAACATCCTTATCAGATGAGTTTCAGAAAGAATACCGTCGTTTGTCTGGATGCCCGGAATCGTGCACTGGGAAATGCCAGTTGTGGACCGGATGTGAGAGAAATGTATGAATTGAAAGCCGAGAATACTATTTTCAATTTTATAATTTCTCCTATAACTGAGAAGAGTAGTAATGACCGGCTCTCGGAGCAGGGCAGAATCTCGAGTCCGGTTTGTTCTCCTGTAAAAATAGAGAAAGATACTAAAGGAAATGTTGTTTTGTCAACAACAACCGAAGGTGCCACTATTTATTATAGTGTAGATGATACGGAATTCCAACAGTACAAAGAACCAGTAAATATGGCTCAGGGTGGAACAATCAGAGCTTATTGCAATCGGGTTGGATATTTTGAGAGTATGTTGACTTCTATGGATATTAATCTTTTTGTTGATAAGTCCTTGTGGAAAATCGTTGGTTGTTCCAGCCAGCAAGGAGGAAGTGAAAAAGTTGAGAATGCGATTGACGGTGATGAATCTACGATCTGGCATACCCAATATGGGAACAGTGAGCCGGCACATCCTCATGAGATTGTGGTAGATATGGGACAGACTTACCGAGTGGATGAGTTCGTCTATCAGGGAAGGAAAGACGGTTCTAACGGCCGTATAAAAGAATATGAAATTTATTTTAGTAATAGTCCGGTTGTATGGGGATCTCCATCTGCTACAGGGCTATTTTCCGATACGCCCGATCCTCAGCATGTAAAGATCATTTCTAATCCATCTGCACGTTATTTTAAATTGATAGCTAAATCCGAAATAAATAATAAGGCGTGGACTGCTGTTGCCGAGCTGGGAATTGAAGCGTCTGCTATTGTTACTCCGATAGGAGAAGCCTGTGATAATTTACTTTCAGACCAAAAATATTATATAAAGGATATTGCTTCCGGATTGTACTTACAGTGGAAACACGATATTGGCAGTAATTATGAAGGAGAATTCTGTATTAATCCTTTAGATCGCAACAATGAAACTTTCGTGTTCACTTTTTCTAAAGTAGACGGTTTTACTTCTTTTTATAATCTTCGAGTTGGTAGTAAATATATGAATAAAGGTGAAGGCGGTTGGAGGTGTGGTATTGGTATGGTAACCGATAATAAAGACGGGTGGATACAGTTGGAGACACAGGATGATTGTACATTTAAAATGCGTGGAATGTGGCAAATATCTAAATATTTCAATTTTGATAACCATACGGAAGGTTCATATATTTATTCTGATAAATCGGACGGTGCACTTCTGAAGTTAGAAAAATTCGGTGAAGTTAGCATTATTCCGGTGACTGATATTCCCGGAATTTCTGTTTATCCGGCTATTTCCAATGGTGAGATTGCCGTATGTACTCCGGGTAAAGCGGTAATAAAAGTGATGAATGTGGGTGGTTACATATTGGCTGACTATCAATCGGAAGGCAAGCTTACGATTGGGATGAATTATACTGATGGAGTGTATCTGGTCGGGGTGGAAACAGAGAACATTCCTCGGATGGCTACCTATAAAGTTATGCTATGTAGATAAATATTTGTTAATCCTATTTATTAATTAAATCGAATCGGAAAATGAGAAAATTACTCTTTTTTTTATTTATGTTAGTTTTATCTTTACCCGGTCAGGGGAAAGATATACGTATTTTAGCTATTGGTAATAGCTTTTCGGAGGACGCTATCGAACAGTATCTATATGAACTGGCTCTTGAAGGTGGTGATAACTTGATTATCGGGAATGCTTATCGGGGTGGCCAAGGGTTAGAATCCCATTGGAATGTGGTTGTTAATAATGATGCGGCTTTTGAGTATCGGAAGGTAGTTGATGGGAAAAAAACGAATAATACCAATAGAACCCTCGAAGCGTGTGTGAAAGATGAACCATGGGATTATATAACCTTTCAACAAGTAAGTCAAGATTCGGGAAGACCAGAAACGTATGAACCTTATTTAGGCAATTTACTGGATTATGTGAAAGGGATTGTTACTAATAATAATGTGAAATTCGGATTACATCAGACATGGGCTTATGCAAAGAATTCTACTCATGGTGGGTTTGCTAACTATGGTAATAATCAGCAGACGATGTACCAGGCAATCGTGGATGCTGTAAATTAGGCAAAAAAGAATCATAGTGAAATTAGTTTTATAGTTCCTTCCGGTACGGCTATTCAGAATGGTCGTACAAGTTTTATAGGGGATAACTTCAATCGTGACGGATATCATCTTGATTACGGGATGGGACGTTATACTGCGGCCTGTACATGGCTTGAAATTATAACCGGACAGAGTGCTGTGGGGAAAACTTATAAGCCCTCGGCTGTAAACGATGTTGTGGCTATGGTTGCTCAACAGGCTGCTCATGCGGCTGTAGAATCACCTGATAAGGTGACATCATTAGAGAATATAGGTTATGAGGGCGATAATACAGTGGTGCCTGTAAAACCGGTTAATGTGAATCTTGGATCAGTCAGCGAATCTGCATTGTGGAATAATATTTCTTCTTCCAGTAAATCTGTTTTCGGTTTAAAAGATATGGATGGAAATGATACCCAGATCGTAACGATATTGGACGATGAATTTAACGGAACTAATGGAGAAGGGGTCCAACAAACGACTACCGTGCTTGATATGCCTGCAGATGTAGCCAAAAGTTGCTGGTGGGGATACGCCGAAGGGAATTTTGAAAACAAGCCTCAGCAGCCTACCGGTGGATTTATATTTTTTCATTTAAATAAAAATCTTGTGTATGATTTCTGTATTTTCGGTTCTCGTAAAGGAGCTACCGATAATCGGGAAACTACCTACACATTAACAGGGGAGAATACCCGAATCGGTTATCTGAACACTGCCGGAAACGGAACGGAAACCGTTACTATTAAAGGCGTACGTCCTACTGCAAACGGAGAAATCAGGCTGACTGTCAGTCCTGGTGAAAATAACAATCATAAAAATAAATTTTATTATATCAATGCTTTGCAGATAGTAGCTAAAGAACCGGGAAGTGAAGTATTGGTTGATGAAATTTCGGATGTTCGTGATTTATTGAAAATGGATCCGGATATTAATTATGTGTTGACTGCTGATATTGATCTTACCGGAGTGGTGTTGGACGAATGTGTATTAGATAGCTATTACGGTACATTAGATGGACAAGGACATATTATTTACGGATTGACTATCGATAAGAGTGATTCCGGAGAACTTGGCCTGTTCAGGCACCTTAGGGGCGCTACTATCAAGAATTTAGGTATCGAAAGAGCTTCTATTTTAGGTAATAGTAATATTGGTGCTTTGGCTGGACAGAGCCATGGTGCAGTTATCGAGAATTGTTATGTTGCTAATAGCAGTATATCAGGTCGTGATCATGTCGGTGCTTTGATCGGACAGATGGAAGGTAATGAAGGAGTGGGTAGCCAGATTAATAATTGTTATGCAGCTGCCAATGTTTATTCTCGCGAGTTCCAGGCCGGTGGTCTTGTCGGTACATCTGCTGCAGGGGCCGGAAGTATTCGGAATTCTTATTTTTCCGGACGGGTAGAAGTTGTAAATCAGCGTATTGGAGGAATTTTGGGGTTACAGGATAGTGATGACGTACTTACAATTGAAAATTGTGTCAATTTGGCCGCTCAGTTGCAATGTGATCAGATTTATCGTATAGCCAGTACACGTGACGGTAAATCTGTATTGAATAATAATTATGCTTTGAATACGTTGCCTGCACCAAATGGTAATGATGCCCAGAAAGGAATTGATGTTACTGCTGAGAGGGTTAAACAAGAAGTATTTTATTCGGAAGATTTGAAGTGGAATTTTGATGATGGTTCTTGGAAATGGATAGACGGACTTTATCCGGTTTTGGCATGGCAGAAGGAGGCTGAAACGACTACTTCTCTGATTTATTTGAGTCAGTCTATACCAGTTTTGTCTGTAAGCGTCCAATTCTGACGTACCACCCGCTTTACAGGCA
>UMJL01053521.1_pt1 | contig 23461 bp, 16 predicted proteins | sample 1966071 | NCBI WGS metagenome assembly UMJL01 (sample SAMEA4836148, study PRJEB28245) | human gut metagenome | biome: gut microbiome; material: fecal sample | place: Denmark | collected 2008
AAGCCGTCCTTTGCATTGCCTGTTATCTCTGTTTTATAGCCTCTAACTTCATCCTCTGCGATAGTATATTCTATTTTATTTCCGTTGTTTTCTGTTGGTAAATCCTTAAAAGTAGTTTTCCAGCCATTTTCAGCTGTTATAACTCGCTCTTCTACAATATACTCCTTATCGACAATTTTTGCTATCAACTTAACTTTTATGTTTTCAGGACGAGACTTTATATCATTATTTTCTTCTTTCCATTTCTTTTCTACGGAAATATTTGTTGTATCACCGTCAGTACCAATCTCAATTGTCCCATTACTGCCTATGCCGGCTCCTCGTGTGTTTGAAAAGTTTCCTGAAATAATCACCTTGGTAAGCGCTTTTGTCATTTCGTTTCCCGCTGACTCAGCATTCAAGGCAAGCAAAGTATACTTTTTACCTTCAGGAACACTCAAAACTCCCTCATGTTTATCATCAGGTAGAGGCGTACCTTCATGTGTAGTCCAGTTGAATGGCGCCCCACCAAGCATACGCTTTGCAAGCTTATATTTAGCTTCTCCGCTGTGTGGTCCAAAGAATTTGTTTGAGTAAAGGAATAGTTCGTTTCCGATTGTTCCACTTTCGTTTCCATAAAGAGCTACGCCATCATTTATATATATCTTCGTTTTTGAAATCGGGCAAGAAGCAATCCCTGCACCTTGTCCATTTGATTTATTGTTACTTATCAATGCATTCTTTAGGTGTAGCTCGCCATTAGCACCGTAATATTCATGTCCTTGCCACTTCCATGGATTTGCGACACCGTTGACATAAATCCCTCCACCGCCAAAGGCATCTTCAGTCGCGCCACCACTTTCCATTTTGTTATTTGTAATTTCTCCAGCCGTGATATATGCCTTGCACTGTACGCCACTATGCAATCCTCCTTGGATGAATATGCCGCCGCCTGCTGATTTAGCTACATTTCCGTCAATCTTTCCACCTGTCATATTCAATATGCTGGTTTTTCCTGCTTGATTGGATCCTACGCTAATACCGCCACCAATCTCATTGGCAAAATTATTAAAAACCGCAGCCTTGCCTGACATATTTATAGTAGATCCCTCATATGCGAGTATTCCACCACCAGCCGAATAATATTGACTTACAGATGAATCACGCACTAGCTCAGACCTGTTATTTTGAACAGTTCCACCAGAAAAATTCATTGTGGAACTATATAAATAAATTCCTCCACCATATGTTGCTTGATTGTTTTCAACACTTCCACCAGTCATATTTACGGTTGCACTTGAAGCATTAACCGCGCCACCTCGTGTTGCAGTATCTTTGATAGCCATGATTTTGTTATTTCTTAATATAGCATTATTGCCAATATTCAGCTCTGATTTATCCTCAAGGCTTACAAGGGAATTTTCAATACCAATATTTTCGTCAGAATTTCCGTCAATCGTTATATCAGTTAAGGTTGCATTTTTACCAGCTTCCACCTTAAACAAATATTTGTTGAAGTCTTTTCCTCTGAGTATCTTTGCATTTGTTCCAGCTAGAGATATATCCCCCGCAATAGATGTTGTTCCAACTACGATAATTCTCTTTATTTTCTGATTGTTAGTAGCTATTTCCTTTGCCCGAGCAAAAGATTTGACAGCTCTGCCCAATTTCCCGTCTAAGCTATCATCGCCTGAAACACCATCTAAATATATATTTTTCCTTTCAGGATCAGCTTCGCTAATTTTAATTTCTTTTACATTAATCAATTTTACATCTTCGATTGAACCTTTATATGTTGCCTTTGGTGCAAGTCTTGGAATTTTCAGAATCATTTTTCCATCGGCTTTTTTAAGATATAAATCATAATGAAGTAGATATGGCTCCACTGGATTCCCGTCATCTTTATTATAATATTCTACTTCTATCTTGTTGTATGGAATCCTTATATCTTCAAAGGATATATTTCCATCCCAGTTGTAGCTCTCTGCCGTATATGTCATATTTTTTACAACTGTATTTGCTTCTCCCTCTATATGAAGCTCATGTTCAACAAGAAAATCTTTTAATGCCCATTCATCTTGGTCAAAAACCTTTTGTTCAGGGTCATGCATCCAATAACTTGTGTATGTTGCAAATATGCTATCAAAATCGGAAAAATCAGGACGAAACAATCTGAGGTTAAGACTGTATTCATTATCCTCAGAATTATTTTCACCTTGATTATCTGCAAATGTTGTATATCCTGAAAGCAGATGCCCTTCCTCTTTGGCATCTTCAGCACTTAGCGTTGAAGGTCCTAGAAAAACAGTAAAAATCATTAATAAAGCCATCAATGTAGATGTAATTTTTTTAAATTTCATTTTTTTATCCTTTCGTTTTAATATTATTTATATTCAAAAAAAATTGGCAAAAATACATAGCTATCCATCAGGTACATATTCTTGCCAAATATAAAAATCTAACCCAAAAAAGACAGAATTATAGTTCTGTCTGTCTGTCTGTCTGTCTGTCTGTCTGTCTGAAAATTGTGTACATATTTTTCATTGTGTGTCAACTTCTTTCATCTTTTTATACAAATATAGTATATCAAATAGCTTACTTTTATGAACATCAAGTAAAGTTCATATTTATATTAAAAAAATATAAATCGCACAAATATTTGTTATTATAACACAACTGTTCTTAAAAGTAAACCTTCGAGGTCACATTTTTTTATTTTTTTTATTTTTTTTATTTCACGCCTTGATCCTAAATTGCAAGAATAAATTAGCCACATAAAAATAATTCTCTAGGCGTTTTGTAATAGTGCAAAAAACCGCTCCTATACTTTTGCATAAGAGCGGTTATTTTTGTTTTTGAATATATGGTTTGCTTTTGTTTAATAGATCTTATTTTTCTTTTCTAGAGATTCTATTTATAACTAGTGCACCGCATGCTGCGAATGAAAGTCCAAAAGCATAGAGAATATTCATTCCACTAACACCAGTCTTTGGTATTCTGTTATTTTTTGAGTTCAAACTTGAAGTTCCACGAGACTGTGTTCCATTTTTATCCTTTGAACCTGGTTCACTAGGGTTAACATCAGGAGTGCCCGGTTTTTTATCCTCTGATCCCGGTTCACTAGGGTTGACATCAGGAGTGCCCGGTTTTTTATCCTCTTCCCATACAGCTGTGAAAGTATGATCTTCAACTGCCGTATAGTCATCTCCTGGCTGATACTCTGAACCCTTCCAATACTTGAATTTGAATCCATCCTTTACAGGAGCTTCCATAATCGTAATTGTAGTTCCCTTTTTGACTTCTATTGTCTTATTTGCACTGTCATTATTCCAGTTACCACCATTAGGATTATATATGATTTTAATCATAATATCTTTCCAGATGGCTTTTACTTCTGTATCTTTTTCTATAGTGATTTCTGTTCCTGGTGCTACTTCTTTACCATCTACTTCCCATGTTTTGAATTCTTGGTTTTCTGATGGTGCTCCGAAAGTATTTTCTGGTAATTTGTATTTTTCACCTTTTTTAACGGTTGCAGAATCCATTGAACCTGTTCCATTATTTCCGTTGAATGTTACTTTGTATTTAATGTCTTTGTGTTCAATGTCTTTCCAGATGGCTTTTACTATTGTATCACCAGTAATTTTTATTTTTTCTCCTGGTTGTTTTAGATTTGTAGAGTCATCTCCAACTTGCCAACCAGAAAATTCTTTGCTAGCTGGTGGGGTAAATGTGTTAGATGCCGGTAATTCATACTCTGTATTTACTTTTTGAGTTACCTTGTCTTTCGTTCCACCACCAGTATTTGCATCAAAAGTTATATCATATGTCTTTGTTGCTGTAGCTGTAAAAACATTATTTGATTCAGTTATAATAAAGTTTTCTGTAACTGAGCCATTTTTGCCATTCCAAACTGGTTCTGTATATTTGTCTATAGCTTTTACTTTTGAATTTATTAAATTGTAATAGGTTTGATGCAAAGTTTGGTTTTCATAAGTTTTTAAATCCGTATTCGGTTTTACCTTATATTTTTGATAGCTTACAGGATTATCTTTATTTCCTTCAATTGCTCCAGAACTAGTATTATCAACTTTTGTTCCTTCGCCTAATTTGAACTCAACCACTAAAGCATCATCCGGAGTGTTTTTATTAAAAACTACATTTCCCCCTGGTGTTTCTTTTTTTGAAAACCATGTTACGTGTTCGCTAACGTATAGCTTTTGGTTTTCAACAACAAGTTCAGAATCGTCGTCAAATTTAACTTTAATTTTTCCTACAAAACCAGTTATATTATCAGCTTTATCTGTGTTTCTTTTTGCTTTACTTGCATCAGCTTGGAAATCTTCAAATGTTGCTCCGGCTAAAAGATTATTGACTTCATCTTTTTTTACATCGTCTTTAGCTTTTACGCCTTCTTTCCAATCAAGCTTATCCTTAACCCATTTTTTCATAACAACAGGGTCTAGGCCACCAAGGGCTCTAACTTTGTCAGCTTTTGTTTCTTTTTTTGTTTCTTCTACAGTTAAAGTTCCAAAATCTGATGTAAGTGGTGTTTTATCGTCATCCGCTACTCCACCCTTATCTGTTACTTTAGCTTTTACATCTGTTTTGCCTTTTACCTTATCTTTAGGAAGAGTAATAACGCCATTTACTACTGTTCCTTCGCCAACAATAGACCAAGTTCCATCATCAGCTTTTGTAGCTGTAGTTGTTTGATCTTTACCGTCTTTATCTGTATAAGAAACAGTAATAATATTCGCATCTGTATCTTTTTCGTTTGGAGTGATTGTGATGTTTTTCTTATCATCACTTAATGCAAGCGTTGGTGCGTCCGGTTTAATATTTTTTAGAAGGTCTTTGGCCGGAATTGTTATTGTTGGCTTAGCTCCTTCTTTTACCTTTAATGAACCATCTGCGTTTTTTTCCGGAACATAATGCCCATCACTGTCCCAACTACCTGCTACATCATTACCGCTAAATATTTTGGCATTGCCACTGTCATCAAATTGTATAACTGCCGGTACTTCATCCCAGTCTCCGGTTCCATTTGGTAATTTAGATGTGCCATCTGGTGCTTTATATGCTTCTTTAATAGCATTAATTATAGTTGTTTTATCCTCTGCTGTTAATTTTCTAGGGTCTTTAACTTCTGTCTTTTCAGGTATTACTGGTTTTACAGTAGTTGTAGAACAAGATACAAATTTATGGGGTTCTTTTACTGAAACACCAACTATTTGGTCGAGTTCTAAACTGTCCTTATTTTGTTCTTGTAAAGTATAGGAAAAAGTTCCATCTTTTTGTAAGGTTACTTCTACCGGTTTAGATGAGTTTTTATCAATTTTACATCCTTTGTCAGTACAAAAGTCTCCTGATTTCTCCTTTTTAACATTAATGATTAATTGTACTTTTATGCCGTCAAACGGTCCCGGTCCTGGCAGTTTTCCCTTAACGACATTATCTACAATTGTAATTTCATTAAGATCTGCTTTTCTTGAATATTCTGTAACCTGTTTAATTTTTAAATCTGTAGCTTCAACTTTCCCTGATGTCGAACCATCAGTATAAGTTACTTCATAATAAGCATGGTTAGTACCATCAATAGTAAACTTAACTGATTTCATATCACCAGCTACTGCAGTATTTGCATCTTTCAACATTTTAACAGCTTCTGCTTGTTCATCTTCATTAACTATGTTAGAACTTGTTTGCTCTATCCAAATTTCACCTGTAGGCATTTTAAGAGTAATTGTAGATGCCTTAGATGGTTTAGCATTTGCAGTTACCTCCGGTGATTTATTTTCACCTATTTGTTGATAAACAGTAACCGTATCACCTTTTTCAACTTTTTTTCCTTCAGGTAATTTTACTGACCATTTTGTTCCGCTTGTAGGTGTAACGGAAAGAGTGGCTTTTACTGTGCCGTTTTCACCCTTTAATGTTACATAGACTGTCGCTATTACAGTCTTTTTATTAACTTTAGCTTTAGCTAGATTGGCTCCTGAAATAGTCGTTGCACCGTATAATACAGGGTTAACGCTCGGTTTCTTAACATCAATCTGCGTACCCGCTTTTGTTGTACCAGAATTAGGCTGGGAGCTGTTTGCATTTACGATAGGTGTCAGTGGTGACAACATAATCATAAATGCAAGCAGCCCAGCTGAAATTTTCTTAGAGATATTAACATTTTCTCTGAATAAATTTATAAATTTTGCTTTTAAATTCATTTTTTTCCTTCCTTTCATATTTCTTTATATTAACTGCGTTATAAAAATTTTCTATTTTATCTTATAACTATGAATATTATACCACAGTTTCAGGCATTTGTTAAGCTTTTTTCATATTAGTTAATCTTTTTTGTGTTTTGAACACCTAGGATATACAATATCTAGCACATATAATAAATGACTCGTGCATCTCCTCTTTGAAGATAGACACGAGTCATTTTCTATTTTATATTCTTCCCTTTAAACAGTAATATACGATCTTCCGTTTGAATCAGCGTACTACCTGTTGCTGGTATAATTTCATCATTACGATTAATTGAAATAATCAACTTATTTTTCGTAAGCTTCAAGTCACTGATATACTTATGATTCCATGCATGATGTTCTGTCACTGTAAATTCTATGAGATCTTGTCCGTTTGGATCAAAATACTCTTCACCGCTCCAAATAATAACATCATTTGGTTTTAGAACAAGACTTCCATTAGGAACTAATGGCTTATCATCACGAATTACCTTTGCAATAATTAGGTGCTTATCTAAAGAAATATCTTTTATCTGACGATGTGCGAGGATACCACCCTCATCTACTACTGATTTTACAAATGTAATATTCCCTTTTCCAACATAGTAATTAAATGTTCTTAATACTTCATTACGAGGATCAATCATATGTAACTTTTCTGTTACCCACTTCATAGAGGAGCCTTGTATAAGTGATGATAGTAAGCAGACACCAAATACAATATGGAAGATATCCACAGAACTTGTTTTATACTGATTTACTACCATAATTGCAAAGGCAATCGCAGCTGCTCCACGAAGTCCTCCCCAAGATACTAACCACTTTTGATTGCGCTTCAAATCAAATGGTAACATCAGTCCAAACACTACGATTGTTCTAACAATAAAGATGAGTACAATTGCAATGACAATCGCAAAGAATAAGTTCGTCAAGATATGTGTAGGTGTTGCAAGTAATCCCAAAATAAAGAACAACAGGATATTCATAATGTTAGATACACCATCAAAGAAGAATATCACCTCTTTCTTTGCGATAAAAACTTGATTTCCTAATATCAATCCAAGAATATATACCGTTAGATATCCATTACCATTCAACAGTTCACTAATCGAGAAAGATAATAGTACAACCGCAATGATAAAAACTGTAATAAATCCGGTCTTTTGAAGGTCTGTGTACTCCATAAATTTGCGAACAACATAGGCAACGATTACACCAATGAGAATACCCCAGAATATCTGAAAGAATAATATTGTACCGATAGAAATCTGTTCACCTTTGATTAATGCTAAGAAAATACAAGTTAGTGTAAACGCTATCGGGTCGTTTGATCCACTTTCAAGTTCTAAAAGAGATGCAGTATTGTATTTTAAATTTAGATTCTTTGAAGAAAGAATATTCGATACAGATGCGTAGTCCGTAGAGCCAATAATTGAACCAATTAAGAAACTCTCTATCCAGCCAAAGCGTAGAATAAAATGTATCAACGTTCCGGTCAGTAATGACGTAAATATTACTCCTAATGTTGATAGAATTAATGATTCAATTACGACAGTTCTTCCAGCTTTCCAGTTTGTGCCAAAGCCACCATAGAAGATGATAATTAATAATGCAATCTTCGAGAAGTTTTCCGCAAATTGGTAATCGTTAAAGTTAAAACCAATTAGACTGCTTACAATACCCAAAGACAAGAACAACATCAAAGAAGGAATCCCTGACTTCTTCGCTATCTGAACCGCAATCAGAGCAGCCAGTAATATGACTGATATATAAAACATACGCTATCCACCTCCTATTGTTGTCATTCTATCAAGATTTAGTATATCTTTCAAAACAAAGATATATGTGCATTCATGTTTAGATATACCCAAAATTACAGCATATCTCCTAAGCTTCCATATATTTTCATTTTGATTCCCTAAATATAAATTCCATACTCTTGAAAATTTTTTTGGATCTTGATTTTTCCTATTACGGATAATATCGCAAATTATATGTTCTATATCATAAACATTAGCAGTATTTCCCATCATTATTTCTACATGCATTATACCTATTTGATACTAAAGAATCCTTCTTTATCTGATAAACGCTGACTTTCTTTTTAAACTGTTTTTGTAAAAAATATAGTTCATCAAAATCATTATAAGTTAGATCAAAATATATTCCACGCGATACTATCTCAAGTTGTCCTTTACGAATCATATCCGTGAGATACCATGAATCAATATTATGACTTTATATTTTTCAAACTGTAATGATCCCATTATTTTGTTTAATAATATTCATCGAGTCAGTATTCATATATATCTTCTTTCTGCACATTATTATATAATTGAAACCAAACAAAAAGAAGTAATGATTTTATTAGATTTATAGGATTCAAATACTGCATTTGCTACACCATCATCTTATTTCAAGCCTTTTCTCCATATTTAATTGTGTACTTTTGACAATAGTGCTATAGTCTTGACATGGCTTGAGTGGTCAGTATGAATAAAGTTTCATATTTCTCAAAAGCCTCGTATGTGGGAAGCTATCAATCAATAAACATTTTATAATTTATTATATTATTCCGGAGCAAAGAAAAAACAGCCCATAAAAGAGCTGTTTGTGTCATTCACTGACATCCAAAAGTTGGACCAAGAAATCCAACCTTTGTAGGTCAGCGCAAAGTGGTCAAATCTTAAGGCCTTTTTAATTCAAATCAGTTGTTATTTAGCCAGTTGACAACGGCTGTAAGCATTAGTCCCAGCCCAATTGGCATCATATTCTCGTCAAAATTCACTCCGGGATTATGGTGGCTAAAGTTGTTGCCTGGCAATTTGCAGTTTACAGAGAAATAGGCGGTTGGAACTTTTTCAGCCACAAGAGCCATATCTTCGCTTGCCATTATTTTTGTGTCCGGAATGAATTCGCCATCAAAATCACTATTTTTTATATAGTCCACAATTTCTCTTGTGAATTCAGGGTCTGAATAAAGGCTTGGAACTCCGGTGAAGAAGTCAAGATTGATTTCAGCTTTTGTTGAAATCTTTAATCCTTCAATAATTTCCAGCATTCTTGATTTTAATTTATTTCTAACCTCCGGATTATATGCACGAAGTGTTCCTTGCATTTCTGCAAGATCCGGAATAATATTTGAGTTTGAACCGGCACTTAGCATTCCAAAGGTCAATGTGCTCGTTTCTTGAGGTGGACATTCGCGGGCGATTAGCTCTAAGAAATTTGTGTAAATATTGACAGCTACATATATCGGATCAATTGTAGTGTGAGGATATGCGCCATGGCCGCCTTTACCTTTAATTGTAATTTTAAAGTTATCTGAGCTTGTAGCAAAATAGCCTTCATTGTAACAAATTGAACCTGTTTCTCTATCAAGAGCTGTGTGAAGTGCAAGAGCCCTATCCACCTGAGGATTTTCTAATATTCCGTTCTCAATCATCATTTTAGATCCTGCAAAAATTTCTTCAGCCGGTTGGAACATAATTTTCACTGTACCTTTGAAATTTGCCTTTTCTTTTAATAGAACTTTTGCAGCAGTTAGGGCAATAGAAGAGTGGAGATCGTGGCCACAAGTGTGGGCAGTATTTCCAGTTGAAGCAAAAGGCAAACCACTTTCTTCATTCATTGGAAGGGCATCCATGTCTGCCCTAATCATAATGCATTTTCCTTCACCTTTTTCACCTTGAATAATGGTAGATAAACCGGATGTACCATATTCTTTTACTTCAAGGCCAAGTCCTTCGAGCTCACCCTTTACATATGCCTTTGTTTTTGGTAAATCCAGTCCAACTTCCGGAATTTGGTGCAAGGCTCTTCTTTTTTCAATTAGCTCGTCTTTGTATTCTAAAGCTTCTTTAAAATAATTAGTCATAATTCCTCCTTACATGTTTAAACTTCTCTTTTGCATCTTGCGTTTCCTTGCATATTTTCCAGTTAATATTGGAGTAATAATGCTCGTTAGCACCACGCCAAATGCAATTTGTGCAACCGCAACCCTTGCAATTTCAGATACACTCGGGTCAGCTGCGGCGATTATCGTAGGCACAGAAACTGACAAACCTGCGATAGATGTGATTCCAAAGGTTGTAATTCCATCTTCTCTTAAAACCCTTGTTTCGAAAAGCCAAATTAGCGGAAAAGAAACAACGTAGAAAATGACAGTTAAAATGATTCCCTGAAATCCGGATTTAAAAGCTGAAATCAAATTAATTCCGGCACCGAATGCCCATCCCATAAATGGGGTTAGAATTGGAACAGCTCCTGAGAAAAATTTACTCAGGTCTTTGTCTAAGTTGCCAATTATTACTCCCGCTAAAATTGGAATTAATGCTGAAATAACCGGCGTCCAATCAACATTCGATGCTTTGGACACGCTGTACACCAATATTGGGAAAGCTGGCACACATAATAGACCGGTAAGTCCAAATGCCGCTTCATCGCTTTCACTTCCGTAGTCGCTAACAAGAGCAAGGTATAGGGATGGATTTAGTGAACAAATAGTTGTAGTAAAAGCAATTGCTGAAATTCCTAAAATGCCTTCCATTCCAAAGAATCGGAAGAACAGAATTGAAAAAGCAAAACAAATGATAATTTTTACAAGCAAAATCGAACCCTGCTTCTTTAAAACTTTTTTGATTTTTTCAAAATCTAAGGCTGCTGACGAACAAAAGCAAACCAGGGCAACTATGTAGTTAATACCTTTAGTTGTAAAGAATGCTTCCGTCATCCCACCTATCTTAAAAATGTCCGGCAAAAACGTTGCAAATAAAGCGCTGATTAGCATAGGAATTAAAAGCATACCACCGGGAATTTTTTTCATAAATTTTAACATATAAAAACCTCCTCTCTTGAACTATACCCAATTAACATAGTTTTTAAGCATGATATTAAATACGATAAAAGGAAGCCACAATCATCACTAGTCATTTAATATCTACCACTTTGCCGGATATATACTACTAGGGGAATTATTTATCTACCCGCTGTCAAAATTATCCAATTTGTATAAAACCGAAATGTTACCAAATACCTGAATATGGCTACTCAACATAACGACTGTTTTTGTCTTTATATAAATACACAATACTTGAACTTCCTTCTTCATTTTTATGATGAAATTTAACGATAATATAATCATCAATATTTGTGGGTTGATCGTTAACACTTTCCTTACCAGTATCAAATGTTGCCTCAACATTGTCATTACATCCATATTTGTTTCTATTATATTTCTTTCAAAAAATTCAAAGCCAAATACAACTTTCCAAGGTCATGGTTGGCACTATGAAGTCCCTTAACTTCATAAGAATTCTCATTTAATATATCCCCAGACTCAAGAAAGTTATAAAGTTCAAGTCCATAAAAATCACAAGCTGCTTGTACACCTGCAAGCTCCATTTCTACCGCTATACATCCCTCAGACTTTCTCTTTGAGACAAGTCCACGAGTCTCACGAATCATAACATCTGTAGTCCAAACTTTTCCCTTAGTATAGGGAGCATTTTCCCTGATAAAAAAATCTTCAACTTTTTCATGATTTTTAATTGTAAGATAGTCTGAAGGAGCTGCATAATAATAAGATGCCCCCTCTCCTCTATAAACTTCGGTCGGTATAATATATTTTCCAAATGTCTTTTCCTTATCAAGACTTCCACATGAGCCGAACATAATAAACTTTTCCGCACCTGTAATCCAGTTTACTTCTACACAATGTGTTGAAGCAAGGGCTGAGCCAATCATTGTGAGGTAGAAAGCAAATTCTTGACCTTCAAAGTGGCTTTTATATACTGGACTTGTCCCATTTACAGAGCCAATCTGGCCTATTTCTTGACAATCAAAGTTATCAAGTAAATATTCGAATATTCTTTTCGAAAATATTATTAAGCATTTTTCTGTCAGATATTTCTTTTCACCATAAAAATCTTTTAGACTTATAATCGGCTCTGAGTCTTTATCGTAGCTATCTATTATCATAATTTAACCTATTAATTTCTATTACCTTTCAAATTCTCTATTATCTATCCAATATCTTTGTTCTATTTCACCCTCTGAATTTACAAACTCATTTTCAAGTACTCCTCCATTTTTTATAATAGACTTAGCAGATCTTATATTATTTTTGTAACATGTCATGAGTACTCTTTCAATTCCTAGCTTTTTACACTCTATCAAAGCTAGTCTAACCATTTCAGTTGCATAGCCTTTTCTTCTCTCACTTGGCCTTATCCCATCACCAATATGACCGCCTTCTTTCAAAAGCGACTCATTCAAATAGTGACGAATATTTACAGCTCCCAAAAGCCTATTTCTTTCTTCATCTAGAAGAAAGAAAACTGAATCAGGAACCCTATCCTCAGTTTCGTATTTTCTTTCTAAATTATTTAGATAATAGTCAAAATCATGGTAATCATTTTTAAATATAGACCATGGAGAATGATTTGTATTATTAATTTCTTGGTCAAGCTTCCATTCATCAATCATCTCACCAAGTTTTACTTCGTACTCTTTAGTTAGTTTAATTAATTTTAGTTTCATATATCCACCTCTAAAAATTGTTGCATTATTTATTGCTTCGGACTACTCTCTTGACTTCAATACTACACACTCCGCGTGCTCTGTTGTCTTAAAATCTATTGCTGGATTTTGAAATATAGTTATGAGGCCTGAAACTTTATCAACAAGTTCTTTTCCCTTGCCAACTTCATCTGGATTGTTAAATGAAGCATCGGGAAGAGCTCCTTTGAGATTATTTGTTTCTAATAAAATTTATAAATTCAAATCTATCTTATCATTTTTATCCATCTATACTGTTGACACGACCTATCAAAATATCTAAAGTGTTGACACAACCCTTTCATAATATTTATAGTGTTAAGCAATTTTCTAATTTCCACAAGCAAAGCGAAGAGGAAATTATTGAAAATGCTTACCTACTTGGTGCTACGACTAATTATTTGAGAGATATTTTTGAACACTAATTTTAAAAAAATAATCATATAATTATCTAATCCAAAATTCATAAACCTATTGATTTCAAGCCTTTCAAAGACTTTAATACCCTACTCTCTTGACAGCAACGCGACACTCTCCACATGAACTGTTCTTGGGAACTGGTTAAAAACTTTTAATGTTTTTAGTTTATATCCGTTTTCTATTAGAATTTTTGCATCTCGTTTTTGAGTTTTTGGATTGCAAGAGATATAGACGATTGTTTTTGCTCCACAAGAAATTATTTTTTCTAAAGCTGTTTGGTTTATTCCATCTCTTGGTGGATCTACGACAATTACGTCAACTATTTCTTTTCTGTTTTCAATTTCTACTAATACGTCCCCTGCAATGAAGGTGCAATTTGTAAGTCCGTTTTCTTTTGCAGATTTGTTTGCACTTTCGACCGCTTCTTCTACGATTTCTATTCCATAAACTTCTTTTGCTTTTCTGGCTACGATTTGTCCGATTGTTCCGGTTCCTGAGTATAAGTCGAAAACTACTTTGTTTTCAATATCTCCACAAAGTTCAATCGCTTTTGAATAAAGGTTTATTGCTCCAAATACATTTGGTTGAAAAAATGAAAATGGTGTTACTTTAAATTCTAAATCAAATATTTTTTCTGTTATATAATCATCTCCAAAAATAATATTTACTTTTTCAGGCACCACTGCATCTGCAAGTGAATCATTTTCTGTATGAACAATAGATTTTATCTTTCCTTCAAGTTTCAAGTCTAAAATCATATCTACAAAACTTTTTGAATCAAATTTACTTTGTGTCGTAGTTACGATATTTACCATTATTTCACCGGTTGTTAGAGCATAACGGATAATTAAATGTCTTAACAAACCCTCGTGATTTCTCTTTTTCACAAAGGGTAATTCTTTTTCTCTGGCAAAATCGACGATTGCATTTCTTATTACTTCAAAATCTCTATGTACTAAATTACATTCTTTTGTATCTACAACTTCATAAAATCTATTTTTCTTATGCATTCCAAGCATAATCGGACTATCTTTATACATGTCTGCAAAAGTATATTCCATTTTATTTCTATAAGCACTTTTTAAAGGACTTTCAAAAATTTCCACTTCTTCTGAATAAATATCCTCAAAAAGCTCTTTAATCTGTCTTTGTTTTAAATTCAATTCATACTCATAAGAAACACTTTGATAGCTACAACCACCACATTCAAGGTAATTCGGACATGTTTTATTTGTTTCAAGCTCACTTTTTTCTAAAGTTTCAAGAAGTTTTGCCTCCATGTGATTCGCTCTTTTTCTTCCAACAACGACAGAAATTTTTTGTCCTTCGATTCCGCCTTTAAAATTTACTTTCTTATCTTCAAAAGTAAATTCGGACATATTTGGAAAATTAACTTTTTCAATTTTTCCCTCTATAATTTTCTTCTTTCTTCTTCCCATATATTACCTTTCTATTAGAAGAAAAGAGTGAAATATATTCACTCTTTTCTTTAAAATTTTCTATTTGTTTCTTCCACAACATTTTTTATATTTTTTCCCACTTCCACATGGGCATGGGTCATTTCTTCCGATTTCTTTTCCTTTAACAAATGTAGTTTGTTCGTCAGGAACATTTGTTGAAATTTCCTTAACAGCTTGTTCTCTTTCGATTTCAGCTCCTGCAGGTTGGATATTGAAAAGTCCTCTTAAAACGTCAGCTCTGATTGATTCGTTCATTTCGTTGAACATTTCAAAGCCTTCAGCTCCATAAGCTCTAACAGGGTCTTGTTGTCCATAAGATCTTATGCCTATACCTTGTCTTAATTGGTCCATTGCATCAATATGGTCCATCCATTTTCTATCTACAACCATAAGCATAATAACTCTTTCAACTTCTCTCATTTGTTCTTCGCCAATCATTTTTTCTTTTTCGGCATAGAAATTTTCAGAAAGTGTTCTGATATATACTTTGATTCTTTCTTTGTCAAGATTTTTAATTTCTTCCAAGTTTAAAAGTCCTGTTGGAAGATATTCATTTTCCAAAGCAAGTTTTAAACCGGCTAAATCAACTTTGTTGCCTTCTGAATATTGTTCAACTGTTTGGTCTATTAAATCTTTTAACATTTCTAAGATATTTTTACTCATATCTTCACCGTCAAGAACTGCACGTCTTTCTTTATAAATAACATTTCTTTGAACATTCATAACGTCATCATATTTTAATACATTCTTTCTGATACCGAAGTTATTAGCCTCAACTCTTTCTTGAGAACGTTCAATAGCTCTTGTAACAGATCTAAACTCTAACACTTCATCAGGGTCATAATTTCTATTCATAGCAAATTTTTGAATAGCCTCTCCACCAAATAGACGCATTAAGTTATCTGTAAGTGAAACAAAGAATCTTGATTCTCCAGGGTCTCCTTGACGTCCTGAACGTCCTCTTAACTGATTGTCGATACGTCTTGATTCGTGTCTTTCAGTACCAATTATGAAAAGTCCACCAACTTCAAGAACTTTTTTAGCATTTTCATCTGTTTGCGCCTTATATTTTTCATATAATCTACTAAATACTTTTCTAGCCTCTAAAATTTCTTCATCATCAGTTTCCCAGAAAGCATCTAAATTATCTAAAACATATTGAGGTGTTCCGTTTTTCTTCATTTCATGTTTTGCCATAAAGTCCGGATTACCACCTAAAAGAATATCGGTACCACGACCTGCCATATTTGTTGCGATAGTAACTTTTCCATAAATACCTGCTTGAGCAACTATTTCAGCCTCTCTTGCATGGAACTTCGCATTCAATACATCGTGTTCTATTCTTTTTTTCTTAAGCATTGCACTTAACAATTCTGAAATTTCAATTGAAATTGTACCAACAAGCACCGGTTGTCCAGTTGCGTGAATTCTTTCAATTTCTTCAACGATAGCTTTAAATTTAGCCTCTTCTGTTAAATAAACTCTATCGTGATGATCTTTTCTTATAACAGGTTTATTTGTTGGAATTTCAATAACGTCCATATGATAAATTTCGTTAAATTCATTTTCTTCTGTCTTTGCAGTTCCTGTCATACCTGAAAGTTTATCATACATTCTGAAATAATTTTGATATGTTATTGTTGCAAGAGTCTTAGATTCTGATTTGATTTCAACACCTTCTTTAGCCTCGATGGCTTGGTGTAAACCTTCACTATATCTTCTACCTTCCATAATACGTCCGGTAAATTCATCAACAATTAAAATCTCGCCGTCTTCACTAACAACATAATCAACATCTCTTTGCATCGTATTATTAGCTTTTAACGCTTGGTTGATATGATGTGCAACTTCCATATTAACAGGATCAGAAAGATTTACAAGCCCGAAAAAGTCTTCAGCTTTCCCAGTACCTATTTCAGTTAAGTTTGCAGTCTTATGTTTTTCATTAACTACAAAATCAACAGTTTCTTCTCTAAGCTCTCTATTGTAAAAATCTTCATTTTCTTCACTTGGGTCTGCAATTCTACCTTTTAAACTCTTTACAAATCTATCTGCAAGAGCATATAAGTCAGTTGATTGGTCGCCTTCTCCTGATATAATAAGTGGAGTTCTAGCCTCGTCAATTAAGATAGAGTCAACCTCATCTACGATGGCAAAGTTAAGTCCTCTTTGAACAAGTTCTTCTTTATAAACAACCATATTATCTCTAAGGTAGTCGAAACCAAATTCTGAGTTTGTTCCATAAGTTATATCACAATTATAGTTTTCACGTCTTTCATCATTTGTAAGACCATGTAAAATACAACCTACCTTTAAGCCTAAAAATTCGTGAACTTTACCCATCCACTCCTTATCTCTCTTTGCAAGGTAGTCGTTAACTGTTACGATATGAACACCTTTACCTGTAAGTGCATTCAAATATGATGGTAAAGTTGCAACTAAAGTTTTACCTTCACCTGTTTTCATTTCTGCAATTCTTCCTTCATGAAGAACAATACCACCGATTAATTGTACTCTATAATGTTTCATTCCTAAAACTCTGTACGCAGCCTCCCTAACTGTCGCAAAAGCCTCAGGTAAAATATCGTCTAAAGTTTCACCATTTGCTAATCTAGTTTTAAATATCTCAGTATTATTTCTAAGTTCCTCATCTGTTAATTTTGAATATTTTTCATCGTAAGACATTATTTTATCTACGATTGGATTTATTTTTTTAACTCTTTTTACAGAAGAATTAAAAAAATCGCTAAAAAATCCCATAACTCACCTCTATTAAAATATATATTTTCTCACGATTAATATTTTACCACAAATACACAAAATTTACAAATTTTCACAATAAATTTTTACAACCATAAAATATTTGAATATAAGTTTAAAAATCTCATTCTTTATTTCTTAAGAAAACAAAAAACTATTGACTTTATAAATAAATTTTTATACAATTAAGTTGTATTCGTGTAATACCAATAGTAGCCTATTTTTTAGGCAGAGTAGGAAACTTGCATTAAGTGTTACAAGATGGGATGTTGCTTGTAAACGAAGGGATTTTCTCGTGGTTAGTTTTCGCATCCACTGTTGGCATTGATTTTTGAAAGGAGAAAAATGAAAAAGAATAGGTTTACTACAACACAATTAGCTATTGCAGGCTTAATGATAGCTATAACAGTTATTTTGTCTTATCAAAATATTTATTTATTCCCACCTAGAAGTGGAAGAATAACACTTAGATTTATCCCAATGATATTTTCAAGTATATTATTAGGACCAACAATAGGAACCATAGTTGGTGGAGCATCAGACCCTTTAATTTATTTTTTAACTTTAGGTTCTCCTGGAATGTACTTTCCGGGCTATATGCTTACAAATATGGTTATGGGATTTTTCCCGGGACTTATAATTAGAAAAGATACTAATAGAGATAACAAATTATTTTTAACTTTAAGAGTTGCTCTTATATCAATTACTTCTTTTTTAGTTACAATCTTTTTAGACAGCTTCTGGCTTTCTATAACAAGAGGCAAAGGCTTTTGGTACTATGTAATTTCAAGAAGTGTACCAAATTTAATTCAAATGGGTATTACATTTGTTGCAATTTTAGTTTTGGTTATAAGAATCAAAAAAACATACAGATAAAATTTTTAAAAATTAATAAATAAAAATCACATACACGAATCAAAACTGGCTACATTGTAGTCAGTTTTTTAGTGTATCATTCAAATTTTTGTTTACTACTACATAGTAATTTGTATATTGTCTTTAATTATTTTATCTGTTATAATTATTTTAATGAGTTTTAAGGAGGGAGTTATGAGAATTAATGTAAATTCTGAAATCGGAAAATTAAAATCCGTTTTGCTACACAGACCTCATAAAGAACTTTTAAATTTAACACCTTATTTACTTGATGAACTTCTTTTTGATGAAATTCCATTTTTGGATAACGCACAAAAAGAACACGATATGTTTGCAAACATTTTTAGGCAAAATGGTTGTGAAGTTTTCTATCTTGAAGATTTGTGTGCTGAAAGTCTTTATGACGACGGTATTAGAACTGCTTTTATTGAAGAATTTTTAGATAATGCAGATGTAGCCGTAGAAAATGAAAAAAGAATTTTAAGAGAATATTTATTTTCTATCAAAGATAACAAAGAGTTAGTTTTAAAAATGATGGAAGGTATTAGAAAGAATGAAGTTGATTTGAGAGAGCCTTCAACTTTGAGCGAACTTGTTTCAAAGAATGATTTCTTCATTTCAAAACCACTTCCTAATTTATATTTCACAAGAGACCCTTTTGCATTTATTAAAAATGGGGTAAGTTTGCATACAATGTGGTCTGTTACAAGAAGAAGGGAAACTCTTTTTGGAAAATATATCTTTAATCATCACAAAGAATTTAAAGGTATTCACAAATGGTATGACAGAACAGATGTACCTTCAATCGAAGGTGGAGATATTTTAGTTTTATCTAAAGATGTAGTTGCTATCGGTATTTCTCAACGTTCAACTGCAATCTCTATTGAAACTATTGCAAAAAGACTTCTTGAAGATGAAAACGGCGTAAAAACTGTACTTGCAATGGTAATTCCAAACAATAGAGCTTTTATGCATTTAGATACCGTTTTAACTTCAGTTGATAGAGATTTATTCACTCTACACCCTGAAATTGAAAAGACACTAGAAATCTATTCATTAAAATTAGTTGATGGAAAAGTTAAAGTTGAGGCTGAATCAACTGATATAGAAGTTGTATTAAAAAAATATTTACATTTAGATAAAATCGACTTTATTCGTGAAGGAAAAGGTGGACTTTTAGACACACATAGAGAACAATGGTCTGACGGATATAACACATTAGCTATCGCTCCAAGAGAGGCCATCGTTTATGATAGAAATACCATTACAAACGAACTTCTTGAAGAAAAAGGGGTAAAACTTCACAAGATAGATTCAGGAGAATTATCAAGAGGACGTGGTGGCCCAAGATGTATGAGTATGCCACTATTTAGAGAAGATTTAAAATAGTTTGAATTCAAAAAGGTGCATAAGCACCTTTTTGTTTTATATTATTTTATTTCAAATTTTTTAACAAGCTCAACAGAATTTTCATTTTCAATCCAAACAGTTTTAATCAAAATATATTTTCCACTTTTTATATTTTTAAAATAATGTTCCAAATTCATTTTAAATTTTATCTTTTTGTTCGGCTCCATTTTTTGCGTAATTGCCTTTTCTTCAAGTTTTGGAATTAATTGTTCCCCATTTTTATACAATTTTATTTCATCTGTATATAATAAATTTTTATCTATTTCATTTACTATTTCAAATTCTATATTTTTACCATCTACATTAAAATTTTCAAATCTAATTTTATCCGTACTTTTAGTTTCGACAAATTCTGTTTTCACTTTACTTTTATCCTCACTTTTTGAGCAAGATGAAAGCAACAGCAAGCCAATTAGTAACAAATACTTTCTTTTCATACAAATCACACCTTTATTATAGTATATCATAAGTTATGTAATCATATACTTTATGCTAAATAGAAAAATCGCAAAAATATCAATTGCACAAGCATTAAAAAATATAGAATAATGTTTCGCAATAGCAGTTTTATTTCCGATATGCAATAGTATGTTATTGAATATCATGTTGTTGCATTTTTACTACCTATACAATCTTAACTTGACAGATTTTCATTGTTTCTAAAGCACTATTATGGCTTTGTGGACTGACTCCGGAACAAGCCTTGCTGTCAACGATTAACTCAATTTCAGGAAAATGTCCCTTTATCATCATAACATTTGTAACTACACAAATATCCGTACAGATTCCAATAAATTCGATACTTTCAATTTTTTCTTTTTCGTCTATACTCTTTATGTACTCAACCAAATCAACTGAACCAAAACTTGGTTTTTCAAAAATTTTACAATTTTCTTTGTAAACTCCTTCTTTAATTTCCCAGCCATAAGTTCCCTTTATGCAATGTTTCAAAGGAAGATTTCTTCCCTCTTGAGTATTTAAATAATTTTCATCATGAGTATCCATTGTATAAACAACTTCTCCGTCAAAATTTTCAATCTTTTCCTTAACATAAGGAATAATTTTCATTGCTTCCTTAGTTCCAAGTCTTCCGTCAACAAAATCATTTTGAATATCAACAACAACTAAAATTTTCATAAGCTCTCCTTTAAAAGTTTTTTATAAAAAAATCTAAATATTTTAATCAAATATAGTATATACGTAAAATTTACTTTTGTCAAATTAAAAAAATCTATTTGATACAACATCTTTATAATATTTCAAAAAGATTATACTCAATATACATTCATTGAAAAATTGTGAAATTGCAACGCCAACCAATGATAAATTAAAAATTTGTGTTAAAAATAGCATTAAGCTCAAGCTAAATATATTTACAATAGCCGTTACTTTTAACAAAAACATATTTTTGTTTAGCCCTTGCAATGCACATTTGTAAATATATGAAAACGAACTAAATAAATTTGCAATTAAGAAAAAAATTAAAAATTTTGTTGCTATGCCTTGTACCAAAATATCATCTGTAATTAATTTAGGCAAATAATACCTAAATACAAAAAATATTATACTTCCGAAGACAAACAAAATTGTTGTAATTTTTACAGAAATTTTTGGATATTCCATTAAATTTTTTATATTATTTTCCCCTGAACTTATACTTATCAAACTCAAAGTTGCAGAGCCATAAATATGTTTAAACGTAAATAAAAACATAATTAAATTAGTTATTATTGAATATCCTGCAAACTCGTTACTTCCTATCCTAATGACAATCATATTAAAAATTATCACAAAAATAGTTCCATCAAAAATTTCTTGCACCATAATAGGAAAAGCTAATTTTAAATGATTTAATCCATTTGTAAAATAGTTCTTTATCAATTTAAAATTCAAATTTAATTTTCTTTTTAAAACAAAAATATAAATCAAAAGATTAACAAACATTGAAAAAACCGTACTAAATCCAACCATAGTTATTCCAAGTTTCAAAAATCCGAATTTACCAAGAACAAATAAATAGTCCAATCCTAAATTTAAAACAGATGAAATTGTTGATGCTATTAAAATCCATTTTGTCATATTGAAAATTCTAAAATATGCACCAAAAGTGAATAGACATAATTGTAACAAAACACAAAATGCCATTGGATATGAGAACAAAATTCCCTGTTGTAATGTTTCTCCTGTTAAGTTGTAAAATATTTTTAAAAAATAAGTTTTTCCAACTAACATAAAAATCAAAAATAATATTCCCATAAAAATATTTATTGTAAGTGATGAAAAAAATTCAAAATTCAATCCATTTTCATCGCTCTGTCCCAACTTTTCACCCAATTTAGTATTTATAACTATTGCAGTTGCTCCTAAAACTCCACTTATTGTATATAATGTTGAAGAAATTAAATTTACAGCGTTAAAAGAAGGAGTTGAAACCCTAGCTACAATAGCAACATCGGACAACTCCAAAACATAACTTAAAATAAAATTTATCATAAGCGGAAAAGCAAATTGATTTAATTTAGCTCTCCTATTTTCCATTTCTAACCTTTTTTCTTTAAATCTATTTCAAAATCGCAAGCTTCATCTGAACATTTTAATGCGTGTTTGAATCTATTTTTAACTTCTACTAAGAATTTTCCACATTTTTCACATTTTTTATCGGCTATCGGTTTATCCCAAATCGCAAAATCACAGTCCGGATAATTTTCACAACCATAAAAAACCTTTCTCTTTTTAGAAATTTTTTCGATTATTCTTCCACCACATTTTGGACATTTTACATTTGTGTCCTTAACTTCTTTCTTTATATAATTACAATCCGGAAAACCGCTACAACCGATAAATTTACCAAATTTTGTTTTTTTTACGACTAAATTTTTTCCACACATTGGACATTTTTCGTCAAGAACTTCGTCTTGTATTTTGTAATTTTCCAAATCTTCCTCAGATTTTTTCAAAAATGTTTCAAAAAAAGCGTAAAACTCGGAAATAACTTTTTTCCAATCTTTTTTATTTTCAGCTATTTCATCAAGTTTTTCTTCCATTTCCATTGTGAATTTTTCATTTATAATTCTTTCAAAGTTGGAAACCAAAAACTTATTTACATTTTTTCCTAAATCTGTTGGAATAATTTTTTTACTTTCAATCACAATATAAAATCTACTTGTCAAGCTGTTAATGATACTTGCATAGGTACTTGGCCTACCGATTCCGTTTTCTTCAAGTTTTTTTACAAGACTTGCCTCTGTAAAGTTTGCAACCGGTTTTGTAAAATGTTGACTTTTTTCTATTTTTTCAGCGTCAATCACATCTTTATTTTCAAGTTTTGGTAATATTTCATCTTTTACATCACTTGAAGTGTATATTTTTGAAAAGCCGTCAAATATAGTGTATCTCCCACTTAGTTTATAAATACAATTATTTGAATTTAAAACTATTTGTGTGCTTTCATAACTTTCAGCTTTCATTTGAGATGCAACAGTTCTCTCCCAAATCAATTTATAAAGTTTATATTGATTAGCAGTTAAATAATTTTTAATCTTTTGTGGACTTCTAAAAATACTACTTGGTCTAACACCCTCGTGTGCATCTTGTGAATTTTTCTTCTTTAGATTGTATTCATTACCTTTGCCAGCATAATTTTTCCCATAATTTTCTGTAATGTACTCAAGAGCCTCTGCAACAATTTCTGATGAAATTCTGGTTGAGTCCGTTCTCATATATGAAATCAAACCGACAGAACCGTCTTTC
>UMJL01048059.1_pt1 | contig 23419 bp, 24 predicted proteins | sample 1966071 | NCBI WGS metagenome assembly UMJL01 (sample SAMEA4836148, study PRJEB28245) | human gut metagenome | biome: gut microbiome; material: fecal sample | place: Denmark | collected 2008
CCCGGCAGATTGGTGGCCATCCGGCGGTCCACCGATACGTAGCCGTTGTCCACGGCAAGGCCCGGGAACAGGTCCGTAGGCGCCACCGTGGGCCGCAGCAAGAACACGCCGTCCACCGCCGTCCGCTCACCGTCACAGACCACTGCCTTTACCTGGGTGTCCCCCTCGATGCGGCATTCTTTGGGGCGGTGGAAGTAGGTCACGCTGCATCCGATCTCCCGCAGGAAGTCCGCTTCCCGCCGGGCGCTGTCGCTGTATCCCAGCACCGCCACCGGGCGGCCCCGGTAGAGCATCCCGTCGCAGGTGGCGCAGTAGCTCACGCCCTTGCCCAGCAGCTCCGCCTCACCGGGGAACTTCTTCCCCCGGGCCACACCTGCCGCCAGCACCAGAGCAGAGGCGGCGTACATCTCCGTCCCCACGCTGACATACCACAGCTTGCCGCTGCGGACGGAGGTCAGAACCTTGCCGGTGAGAAATTCCACACCGGCGCTCTCTGCGTGGCGGCGCATCTCCGTCAGAAGCTCCGGGCCGCTGCGGCCCGGCAGACCCAGGTAGTTATCCACCCGTTCCGCCCGCCAGAGGGGATTTTCCTCCGGCGGATTGGAGACCACCAGCACGCTCCGGCCCCGGATGCGGACATTCACCGCCGCCGACAGCCCTGCCGGGCCGCCGCCGATCACCAGCACGTCATAGGGCATAGCTGGATACCTCCTCTCCCATCAGTACCGCCACCAGACGGGCGGCCTCCGGCGAGCACGCCCGGTAGTAGACCTCGTTTCCGGAGCGCTCCGCGCTCACCAGGCCCATCATCCGCAGCTTCTGCAAATGCTGGGAGATGCAGGACTGGGAGACGCCGGTGAGCTGCTCCATACAGCCCACGTTGTGGCATCCCGTGTGCAGCAGCCCATGCAGCAGCCGCAGCCGGAGAGGATGCGCCAGCGCCTTGAGCAGTGCCGCCCGCTCCGCATAGTCGATTTGCTGTTCCATGAACGCTCCCACCTTTCCATACGGGGCTTTTGTTCAGGCCCCCGTCTTTTTCTTGTTTATTAGCATATCATGATATTGTGGTGTTGAAAGTTGTTTTTGCAACACTCTATAAAAAATACGGTCCGGAAAGGCGGGTTGCTTTTAAAGCGGGAGTTTGATACACTGAAAGCGGACAAAAAGAGAGCCGGCGGGCGGACCCACCGGCTCCTATATGCAAAAAGCGGCGGCGCCTCATCCCGGGAGGGGCGGATGCTGCGCGGAAGTGCGCGCGGGGGGCGTCCGGGCCGCTTGGGGTATCCTATGCGCCGCCGTGCGCCGCTGCCACACAGGCCGTCCCCGCCGCAGGGCGCCGGAGACGTTAAAGGCGAAGAAAAGGAGCGTTTTTCATGATTAAAATTGCACCGTCCATCCTCTCTGCCGATTTTGCCAATCTGGAGCGGGACATCGGACGCATCGCCAGTGCCGATTACGTCCATGTGGATGTGATGGACGGATTGTTCGTGCCCAACATCACCATCGGCATCCCGGTAGTGGCGTCCATCCGCAAGGTGACCCAAATGCCGCTGGACGTCCATCTGATGATCGTGGAGCCGGTGCGGTATGTAGAGCAGTTCTGCGACGCCGGGGCGGATCTGGTGACCGTCCATGTGGAATCGGACACACCGGAGAAGATCCAGGAGGCCCTGGACAAGATCCACGCCAAGGGCAAGCGGGGCGGCATCGTCCTCAAACCCGGCACCCCCGCGGAGGCGGCACTGCCCTATCTGGAGCAGGTGGAGCTGATTCTGGTGATGACGGTGGAGCCGGGCTTCGGCGGCCAGAAATTCATGGCCGATCAGATGGAAAAGGTCTCCACGCTGCGCAAGTGGATCGACGAGAAAAATCCGGCGTGCGAGCTGGAGGTGGACGGCGGCGTCAGCCCCGAGACCTGCGGGACCTGTATCGCCGCAGGCGCCAATGTGCTGGTGGCGGGCAGTGCCGTCTACAAGGCGGAGGATATCCCCGCCCGGATCGCCCAGCTGCGGGGCTGAGAGAACAGGGAGGAGATCGCGTGATGAAGCATATCGATGAACTGCCCCGGCTGAACCTGGGAGTGTTCCCCACCCCCTTCTACAAGCTGGAGGGCATCAGCGCCCGCTACGGTCGGAACATCTGGATCAAGCGGGATGATCTTTGCGGCGTGGCTCTGGGAGGAAACAAGGTCCGCAAGCTGGAATTCCTGCTGGCGGACGCCAAACGCCGGGGCTGCGACACGGTGTTCACCACCGGCGGCGCCCAGTCCAACCATGCCATGCTCACCGCTGCCTGTGCCGCGAGGCTTGGGATGCGGTGCGAGCTGCTGCTGAAAAAGCGGGGCGTCACGGAGCACCGGGGCAATCTGGTGCTGGATGATCTCTACGGCGCCCAGGTCCGCTTTTTTGACACCGACGATTACCAGGACATCTACGAGGCCATGAACCGGCGCAGCGCGGAGCTGGCGGAGGAGGGCCATCGGGCCTATCCCATTCCGGTGGGCGGGTCCACCAACCTGGGGACGCTGGGCTACGTGGTCTGCGTTCGGGAGATCGCCGAACAGGCAAAGGCGGCCAGCATGTGCCCGGCCCATCTGATCAGCGCCACCGGCTCCGGCGGGACCACCGCCGGACTGCTGCTGGGGGCGTCGCTGGAGCTGCCGAAGGCGAAGGTCACCGGCATCGGCGTGGATGACGAGCCCTTTGAGGAGATCGTGCCCCAGCTGGCCGCCGGCGCGGCGGAACTGCTGGAGGGCACCCTTTCCCGCCGGGAGGGGGACTTTGCCATGTTCTATCACGTGGGGCCCGGATACGCGGTGCCCAACCCGGAGGACACCCCCTACCTGGAGGAGCTGGCCCGGACCGAGGGCATTTTGCTGGACCCGGTGTACACCGGCAAGGCCTGGACAGGGATGCTGAAGCTGCTGGAACAGGGGGCTTTCGGCGAGACGGGGGATCTGGTGTTCATCCACACCGGCGGCGCCGCGGCGCTGTTTGCCATGGACCTGCCCCGGGCGTGAGACACCCGGTCCCATTGAACGATAAAGGAGCGTTACCATCGATATGGAGTATTTTCCCGCACCGCTGCAAAATCTGGTGGAGCAGTTCGCCCGACTGCCGGGCATCGGCGGCAAGTCTGCCCAGCGGCTGGCCTTTTACGTGCTGGGCCTGCCGGAGGAGGAGGCCAAGGCCTTTGCCGACGCCATCCTGGACGCCAAGCACAACGTCACCTGCTGCCCGGTGTGCCAGAACTTCACCGCCGGAGGACTCTGCCCCATCTGCGCCTCCCCCAAGCGGGACCCGTCTACCATCTGCGTGGTGGCGGACCCCCGGGATGTGGCGGCCATCGAGCGCAGCCGGGAGTATAACGGCCAGTACCATGTGCTCCACGGCGTGATCTCCCCCATGAACCACGTGGGGCCGGACGATCTGGCCATTAAGTCCCTGGTGGAGCGGGTGGCCAAGGGCGGCGTCCAGGAGGTCATCATGGCCACCAACCCCGACACCGAGGGAGAGGCCACCGCCATGTATATTGCCCGCCTGCTCAAACCCTTTGACGTGCGGGTGACCCGCCTGGCCTACGGTATTCCGGTAGGCGGCCACCTGGAATTTGCCGACGACGCCACGCTGATGCGGGCGCTGGAGGGCCGGCGGGACATCTGAGGCGGCTGGAAAGCGGCGGTCTCACCTGGTTTGGTGATCCGATACAAAGCGCCCCGGGCAGCTGCCCGGGGCGCTGTTTTTTGCGTGGTGTCAGTCCTCCTGAAAGACCTCCGCCAGCAGTGCCACCGCCTCCGGGAGACGGTCCTGGGCAAGACCGGCGTAGTTGATGACCAGGGTGTGGGCATAGGCCGGCGCAGGCGCGGCGGCATACTCCGAGAGAAAACCCAGCCGCACCCCCAGCGACTCCGCCCGCCGGCGTAGTTCCGCATCGGTGCGGGCAGTGTCCAGGCGCAGCAGGAAATGGAGCCCGGCCCCCTCCTCGGCAATGGAAATCCGGCCGGCAAACGGGCTGGCCCGGAAGGCATCCAGCACCTGGGCCCGGCGGAGGCGGTACTCCTTGCGCATCCGGGAGAGGTGCTGCTCGTAATGGCCCCGGGCGAGGAATCGGGCCAGGACATGCTGCTCCAGAGCGGGGACCGTGCAGGCGTAAAAATCCAGTTCCCGCCGGTAGCGCTCCAGCAGCGCCGGAGGCAGCACCATAAAGCCCACCCGCATGGAGGGGGAGATGGTCTGGGAGAAGGTGTTCATGTAGATCACCCGTCCCCCGGCGTCGATGCTCTGCAGCGTGGGGATCGGCAGGCCGGAGAAGCGGAACTCGCTGTCGTAGTCATCCTCGATGATGAAGGCGTCCCGGTCCTGGGCCCATTGCAGCAGGGCCTGCCGCCGTCCAATGGGCGTCACCAGCCCGGTAGGATAATGATGGGACGGTGAGAGATGAGCTGCCGTGGCGCCGGAGGCGGCCAGGGCCGCCAGGTCCATGCCCTGGCTGTCCAGCGGAACCGGACAGCAGCGGACGCCGCACTTGCCGTAGACCTGGCGGATCTTGGGGTAGCCCGGGTCCTCCACCGCCAGCACCGTCTCCCTCCCCAGCAGCTGGGCCAGCAGCAGATACAGGTACTCCGCCCCGGCGCCGATCACGATCTGCTCCGGGGAAACCGCCATGCCCTTATAATCCCGCAGGTCATCGGCAATGGCCTGCCGCAGGGCGGGCAGCCCCCGGTGGGGGACCGGCCGCAGCAGGGCGTTTCCGTCCTCCGTCAGCACCTGCCGGATCAGGCGGGCCCAGGTGGCCACAGGAAAGCGGGCGGTGTCCACCTGGTTGCTTTTGAGGTCCAGACGCCATACCCGTGCTTTTTCCGGCGGCGGCGGAGACGGCGGCAGGACCTGGGGAGTCCGGGAGACCTGAGAGACAAAAAACCCCCGCTTGGGGCGGGTGAAGACATAGCCTTCCGCCTCCAGCTGGGCATAGGCGTTTTCCACCGTGATGACGGAGACTCGGAGATGTTCCGCCAGCGCCCGTTTGGAGGGCAGTCGTTCCCCGGCGGCCAGGGTGCCGTTCAGGATATCCGCCCGGATGCGGCGGTAGAGATATTCATACAGGGGCAGGCTGCCCCGCTCCTCCATGGAATATGTCAGCATACGCAGGCCTCCAAACTGACCTTATAAAAAAATGATAAATTGAATATTTTCACAATATCACATCTGCCGTACAATGACAACTGGAAATCCCGAAAGGAGCTGGGGGTATGGAAAAGACGATGAGGCAGGAGACCCGGGCCGGAGACCGGGTCAAGACGCTGGTGCTGACGGCGGTGGTGGCCGCCATGGCCTGTGCCGCCACGCTGGCGGTGCAGATCCCCTCCCCCACCGGAGGGTATTTGAACCTGGGGGACGCGGTGGTTCTGCTGGGAGCGTATCTGCTGGGGCCCGGGTACGGCGCGGCGGCAGGCGCCATCGGCCCGGCGCTGGCGGATTTGATGACCTACCCGGCCTATGTCCCCGCCACACTGCTCATCAAGGCTGTGATGGGACTTGCGGCAGGTGCGCTGTACAGACGGCTGCACCGGCATGGCTGGGGCGTGCTGGTGTGCGGCGTTGCAGGGGAGATCCCCATGGTGGTGGGCTATTGGCTCTACGACGCCTTGCTGGTGGGCAGTCTGGCGGGCGGCGCCGCCGGGGTCCCGGCCAATCTGGTCCAGGCCGCGTTCGGCGCGGCAGTCTCCACGCTGCTGGTGTCGGCGCTGCGCCGCAGCAGCTATGTGCGGCGGGAGTTTCCTCGGCTGTGAGACATCAAAAAGCGGACGGAGGGTCTGATCCTCCGTCCGCTTTTTGGTTATTCAAAGAAGGTGGGACCGCCCAGGTCGTCCGGACCGGTGCGGGACGGTCGGTCCGCCCGGACACCAGAGGTGTCCTTGGCGGTGTCGAAATACCCCAGTTCCACGCACTGGTAATTGGGCAGGTAGAAGAGGCTCACCACCAGGCTCCACAGACTGCTCAGCAACGTCCAGCCCCACAGCGGCAGGATGGCCGGGGCCACCTCCGCAGGCAGGAACCCGGTTTGGTAGATGCTGATGGATTCCAGGACCTTCCAGTAGATGGTCCAGGTCTCAATGAGATACGGCAGCGAGGCCAGCAGATTCCAGCCCAGATAGCTCAGGTCCAGCATGAATACCTGTCCCTTATACCCCAGGGTCTGCTGCTTGCTCATGTTCAGGGCATCCAGGATGCCGATGTCCGGGTTCTCATATAAATTATAGAGGGCGAACCGGTAGCGGTAGGCCGCGATGATGCCAGGGATGACGAACAGCAGCGACCACAAAAAGGTGAATACGGCGATGAGGATGTTGAGACCGATGACTTTTCCCACGAAGGAGAACCCGTCAAAAAGCGTCAGGTATTCCGCACGCTGTCCCTGCCGCACCGCCATGCAGTACATCACAAAGCCGGCGGAGAGCACCGCGCTCATCAGGCTGACGAGAATGGAAACGAAGGTGTCCAGAATCCCGCTGGGCACGGCGGAGCTGGTCAGCGCGTCCACCAGGGACAGCACGAGCGAAATCCCCAGATACAGCGCGGTCATGCCACGGGGACTGACCTGAGCGGTGCGCAGCAGTTCCCTGGTTTCTTCTTTTAAACGTCTTCGGTCGACGGTTGCAGCCATCATGTCTTGGCCTCCTCTTTGTTGTTTGGCGAAAAACCGGAAACAGCGGCAAAAAATGCCCTGTTTGAGGGCAGTGTATCATGCTTTTTGACAAATAGCAAGAGCGCGAAATCCCGGAAAACTCCGTGGGAAGTCTGGAAAAGATATGGAAAAGCGGAACAAACCAAATAAAAAAAGGGATTATTTCCGTAAAAAAAGTTGTTCATTGTCTGGACATTTTTGAGATTAGGGTGTAGAATGAAGCGCAGTATGTGATAGTATCAACAGGGCATGCCCATCCCGACCCGTGCCGGCGGGCCGGGGTCTCCTTTCGTCCTGGCGGCTATCAGGAGTAAAAATGAGGTGAAAGACAATGGCACAAGCTTTCTTTGGCGGCGTTCATCCCAACGACATGAAAGCCGCTACCAATGAAAAGGCCATCGAGCAGCTGGCACCCCCAGCACAGGTGGTCATTCCCATGTCCATGCACTTTGGCGCACCGTGCACACCCCTTGTCAAGGTGGGCGACCACGTCAAGGTCGGTCAGAAGATCGGTGAGTTCCACGGTCTGGGCGCACCGATCCATGCCAGTGTTTCCGGCACGGTCAAGGCGGTGGAGCCCCGTCCCTATTCCATGGGCGGCAACATGATGTCCGTTGTGATCGAGAACGATTTCAAGGATGAGATCTCTGAGGAGGTTCAGGCTCCCGCAAATCCCGACGCCCTGTCTGTGGATGAGATGGTGGAGATTGTCAAGAACGCCGGCATCGTTGGTATGGGCGGCGCAACCTTCCCCACCCACGTGAAGATCACCAGCGGCATCGGCAAGGTGGACACCGTCATCATCAACGGCGCTGAGTGCGAGCCTTACATCACCGGCGACCATCGCACCATGCTGGAGCGCCCCGAGGAGATCATCGGCGGCTGCGTGTATCTTGCCAAGATGTTCGGCGTGGACAAAGTGGTCATCGGCGTGGAGGATAACAAGCAGAACGGCATTGACGCCATGAACAAGGTCATCGCCGAGAAGAAGGCTCCCGTTGTGGTGGAGCCTCTGCACTGCCGTTACCCCCAGGGCGGTGAGAAGCAGCTGTGCCAGGCCATTACCGGCAAGCAGGTGCCTCCCGGAGGCCTGCCCGCCAACATCGGCTGCGCCGTGTTCAATATCAACACCACCTGCGCCATCTACCGGGCCATCACCACCGGCATGCCCGTGGTGAAGAAGATCGTGACGGTCTCCGGTTCCGGCGTGGTGGAGCCCAAGAACATCGAGTGCCCCATCGGCACCCCCGTCTCCCTCCTGTTCGACGCCTGCGGCGGACTGAAGGACGGTACATACAAGCTGGTGTGCGGCGGCCCCATGATGGGCATGGCCCAGTATACCGCGGACATCCCCGTTGCCAAGGGCACCGGCGCCATGCTGGCCTTCTGCGAGAACGAGGAGCAGACCGTGGAGAATCCCCAGTGCATCCGCTGCGGCAAGTGCGTTGCTGCCTGCCCCATGCACCTGGAGCCTCTTTTCATGTACCAGTATGCCTCCAAGGGCATGGTGGATGAGCTCAACGACGCCCACATCATGGACTGCATGGAGTGCGGTGCCTGCTCCTACATCTGCCCGGCCCGGATGCATCTGACCCATATGTTCAAGACCGGCAAGCAGCTGCTCAAGGATAAGATGGCTGCCGACAAGGCGGCCGCCGAGGCAAAGAAAGCGGCTGCTGAAGAGAAGAAGGAGGCTGTCAACAAATGACGGATTACAAGAATTTGAAGCTCATTGCCACTTCTTCCCCCCACATCCGCGCGGCGGAGACCACCCGCTCCATCATGCTGGACGTCATCATCGCCATGGTGCCCGCCCTGGTCTGGGCTGTCATCACCTTCGGCGTGGAGGCCCTGCTGCTGACCGCGGTTTCCGTGGTGGGCTGCGTATTCTGGGAGTGGCTGTATCGCAAGCTCATGAAGAAGCCCCAGTCTGTGGGCGACCTCTCCGCTGTGGTCACCGGCATGCTGCTGGCCTTTGTGTGCCCCCCCTCCACCCCGCTGTGGATGATCCTCATCGGTGACTTCTTCTCCATTGTGGTGGTCAAGCAGCTCTTCGGCGGCATCGGCAAGAACTTTGTCAACCCCGCTCTGGCCGGCCGTGCGTTCCTGCTGGGCAGCTATGCCAGCGTGATGACCACCTGGGTGGATCCCGCTGCCAACAAGGCACCCCTCTTCGGCGGCACCGTGGATGTGGTGACCACCGCCACCCCGCTGGCCATGATGAAGACCGGCGATCTGGAGGCCCTGAGCCAGTACAGCATCATGGATATGTTCCTGGGCAAGATCCCCGGCTCCATGGGCGAGGTTTCCGCCCTGCTGCTGATCGTGGGCGGCCTGTACCTGATCATCCGCAAGGTCATCAACTGGCAGACCCCCGTGGCTTACATCGCCACCGTCGCCGTGCTGACCTTCCTGTTCCCCCGTTACGGTGCTTCCGGCCTGGAGTGGATGCTCTACAGCATCTTCGGCGGCGGATTGATGCTGGGCGCCTTCTTCATGGCGACCGACTACGCCACCTCTCCTGTGACCAAGAAGGGCCAGCTGATCTTCGGCATCGGCTGCGGCCTGTTCACCGTGTTTATCCGCTATTTCGGCTCTTACAGCGAGGGTGTTTGCTACTCCATCATGATCATGAACCTGTGCGTGGCTCTGATCGATAAGTTCACCAAGCCCGCCCGCTTTGGCGTCGTGAAATCCGAAAAGAAGGAGGCGGCTGCGAAATGAGCAACGAAGTCAAGACCAAGGAAAAGGTCGATATGGACCCCAAGTATATCATCAAGCTGACCGTGACACTGTTTCTGACCTGCTTGGTGGTGGCTGCCGCACTGGGCGGCGTCAACGCCATCACCGCGGATAAGATTGCGGCCATCAACTGGGAGAACACCCAGAAGGCCATGAAGGCCGTGGTGGCTGACCCCGAGAACACCGAGTTCTCCGATGCGCTGGAACTGACCGACGAGATGACCTCCGCTGCCGCTTCCGCCGGCGGCACCCTGGACTCCGTCTATGAGGTGCTGGTCAACGGTGAGAACGACGGCTACGCCATCAAGGTCGTGGCCTCCGGTTCCCAGGGCAACATTGAGATGATGGTGGGCGTGGACAGCGAAGGCACTGTCACCGGCGTCTCCATCGTGGATAACTCCGAGACCGCGGGCATCGGCTCCAAGGTTATGGAGAATGAGGCCCTGGCCAGCGGCGTGGGCGTTCTGGACCAGTTTGTCGGCAAGAGCGCCGCGGACGGTACCCTGACCGTGGGTACCAATGTGGACGCCATCTCCGGCGCCACCGTGTCCACCAAGGGTGTCACCACCGGTGTGAACGCCGCGCTGGCTGCCGCCGGCGCCATCGGCTGAGAGAGGAGGAGCAACTGACATGAATTTGGGAAAACAGTTTAAAGAAGGCCTGATTACCAACAACCCCGTTCTGGTGCAGGTTCTGGGCATGTGCTCCACCATGGCCATCACCACCTCGTTCTTCAACGGCCTGGGCATGGGCCTGGCCGTTACGGTGATCCTGACGCTCTCCAACGTCATCATCTCCGCCATCCGTAAGATCGTCCCCGACAAGATCCGTATCGCCATGTTCATCGTGGTCATCGCCGGTTTCGTGACCTGCGTGGACCTGCTGATCCAGGCATACGTTCCCTCCCTGGCGTCCTCCCTGGGCGTGTTCATCCCCCTGATCGTGGTGAACTGCATCATCCTGGGCCGTGCGGAGTCCTTCTCCTATAAGAACGGCGTTGCCGCTTCTTTCTTTGACGGCATCTTCCAGGGCATCGGCTACACCGTGGTGCTGCTGATCATGTGCATCATCCGTGAGCTGCTGGGCGCCGGCACCTTCGGCGGCGGCATCCTGGGTCCCGACCTGAAGGGCATCCAGATCATCCCCTCCCAGTTCCCTGCCGGTATGCTGACCCTGCCTGTGGGCGGCTTCCTGGTGCTGGGCAGCCTGATCGCCTTCATGCAGTGGGCCCTGGCCAAGTCTAAGAATAAGGAGGAGAGCAAGTAATGGATCAGATCACAAACCTCCTGGCAATCATGCTGGGCGCCATCCTGGCAAACAACTTCATTTTCTCTCAGTTCCTGGGCATCTGCCCCTTCCTGGGCGTTTCCAAGAAGGTCGACACCGCCGTGGGCATGGGCATCGCCGTGACCTTCGTCATGGGCCTGGCCTCCGCCGTGTGCTATGTGGTTAACAAGTTCGTGCTGATGAAGTTCGGCCTGGAGTACATGCAGACCGTGACCTTCATCCTGGTCATCGCTTCTCTGGTGCAGTTCATCGAGATGTTCCTGCAGAAGTCCATGCCCTCCCTGTACACCGCTCTGGGCATCTATCTGCCCCTCATCACCACCAACTGCGCTGTGCTGGGTGTCGTGCTGCTGAACGTGCAGAACAGCTACGGCTTCATCGAGTCCGTGGTCTACGGCATCACCGGCGGCCTGGGCTTCCTGCTGGCCATCGTGCTCTTCGCCAGCATCCGGGAGCGTCTGGTGTTTGCCGACTATCCCAAGGCCTTTGAGGGCTTCCCCATCGCATTGGTCACCGCAGGTCTGATGGCCCTGGCATTCATGGGCTTCTCCGGCCTGAAGGTCTGGTAAGGAGGCAAGGAATATGGCTAATGTAATTGCCGCCATCGCGGTATTGAGTATCCTGGGTGCCGTGTTCGGCCTGGTCCTGGCCGTGGCCTCCAAGGTCTTTGAAGTCAAGAAGGACCCCCGTGAGGAGGAGATCCTCAGCCACCTGGCCGGCGCCAACTGCGGCGGCTGCGGATTCCCCGGCTGCTCCGGCTGCGCCGCTGCCATCCTGGCCGGTACCGCTCCCGTGACCGCCTGCGCTCCCGCGGGCCCCGAGAACGCTGCCGCCATCGCCAAGATCATGGGCCAGGAGGCCCCCTCCGGCGAGCGGAAGGTCGCTTTCGTCCGCTGCAACGGCGGCACCAACGCCGTCAAGCGCTTTGAGTATCGCGGTGTGCATGACTGCATCTCCGCCACCAAGGTTGCTGCGGGTCCTCTGGAGTGCGCCTTCGGCTGCCTGGGCTTCGGCTCCTGCGTGAAGGCCTGCCAGTTCGGCGCCATGTCCATCGGCCCCAACGGCGCCGCCGTGGTGGACCCCGACAAGTGCACCGACTGCATGGCCTGCGCCCATGCCTGCCCCCGTCACCTGATTACCGAGGTTCCTGTGTCCAAGAAGGTCCACGTGGCCTGCGCCAACCAGGACAAGGGCAAGGCTGCCATGAGCGTGTGCTCCAACTCCTGCATCGGCTGCGGCCTGTGCCAGAAGGAGTGCAAGAAGGACGCCATCCATGTGGTCAACGGCGTGGCTGTTATCGACTACGACAAGTGCGTGGGCTGCAAGCTCTGCACCAAGGTCTGCCCGAGAGACGCCATCCTCCCCGTGGCTACCGCCGAGGAGAAGGAAAAGTACAAGGCGATCAAGAAGGCTCAGGCCGAGAAGGCTGCTGCCGCAAAGGCCACTGCCGCCAAGGCTGCCGACGAGACTGCCGGTACCGCTCAGTAAGCGTTCTCACTTTCTGCGTTGAAAGAAAGTGCCCCGAATCTTTGGATTCGGGGCGCTTTTTTAGTGTTCTGATTTAGACGGCCGGCCAGAACAGCGGGAAGGAAGATAGATACGAAAGAAACCCAGGAGGGGTGTCTTTCGTTTTTGATCCCAAGGTTTTCAGGACTTTGAGAAGGACTGAAAACCTTGCGCAGCCTGCTGAAACTTTTTCGGCAGGCTGAAAGTGCCCCGAATCTTTGGATTCGGGGCACTTTTCTATTGCCTTTTTCCCACAAAGGGCATATCATGAATAGCATTCAGGCAGAGTAGGAACATACGTGAAAAAGAGTGCCGGAAAAACGGGGAGTTGTTTTCCGGACGAAGGGGCGGGCCGTATCGGCCGATGTCCGCAGTGTGTGTTCCGCATCCCGCTGCCGCATATGGGAAGCGGAACCATCCTCCTCTCTGTGCGGCGTTCCGAGTTCGGACTGCCGGATTACAGAAGGAGGTTTTTAAGATGGACAATTACAACAACACCGCCCGCAGGATCTGCTTGACAGGAATGCTGGCCGCCCTGTACCTGGCATTGAATATGGTGGGTTTCCGGGCGTGGAGCTTCCACATCACCTTTGCCTCGCTGCCGGTCATTGTGGGCGGGCTGCTGTTCGGACCGGTGGAGGGAATGCTGATTGCCGCCATCGGAGAGTTTTTCAACCAGACGCTCTCCTACGGCGTGACGCCCACCACCGTGCTGTGGCTGATCCCGCCGGCGGTGCGGGGGCTGGCGGTGGGCTGCGCCGCACTGACTCTGAGGAAGGGCCCCCGCAGTCTGGATGAGCGGCCGGTCCTGTGCTACGTGATCTGCATGGCCGCGGCCCTATGCACCACAGTGGTGAATACACTGGTGATGTATCTGGACAGCGTCATCATGGGATATTACAGCTTTGCTTACGTGTTCGGCTCTGCCGTCGTTCGGATCATCTCCGGCATTCCGACTGCCGTGGTGGTCACTACGGTGGCCGTGCCCCTGGTCCGTCTGCTGCGGCGGCAGGTGGTATCGCGCCGAGCTTGAGAGGAGGCGGACGCCGGTGAACGGCAAAGACGCGGTGGCCTATATCGACAGCTTTCAGTGGCAGGCCCACACACCGGGATTGGAGCGGATCCGCACACTGCTGCGGCAGCTGGGAGATCCCCAGCGGCAGCTGCGGTTCGTCCATGTGGCGGGGACCAACGGCAAGGGCAGCGTCTGCGCCTGCCTGGCCTCGGTCCTCCGGGCAGCGGGGTATCGGGTGGGACTTTGTACCTCTCCCTTCCTGGAGGATTTCCGGGAGCGTATCCGGGTGGACGGGGCACTGATTTCCCCGGAGATTCTGGGCGCGCTGACGGAACAGGTGCGCCCTGTGGCGGAGGCCATGCCGGACCACCCCACGGAGTTTGAGCTGATCACCGCTGTGGCCATGCTGTATTTCCGGCAGTGCCGCTGCGACATCGTGGTGCTGGAGGTGGGCCTGGGCGGCGGTCTGGACGCCTCCAATGTCATTGATGTGCCGGAGGCGGCAGTCATCACCGCCATGGGGATGGACCACGCTGCCATTTTGGGGCCTACCCTGGCAGACATCGCCGCCGCCAAGGCCGGCATCATCAAGCCCGGCGGTGCCGTCGTCAGCTGCGGCGGCTGCCCGGAGGCGGATGCCGTCATCCGGCAGCGCTGCCGGGAGCAGGGGGCCGCGCTGACGGAGGTGGACTTCACCCGCCTGCAGGTTCGCCGGACGGACCTTGCCGGTACGGAGCTGGATTTTGTCCCCTATCAAGAGCTGCGCCTGCCGCTGGTGGGGCTCTACCAGTCCCGCAATGCTGCCGTGGCCATCACGGTGGTGGAGGTGCTGCGGCAAAAGGGATGGAACATCTCCGACGAAGCTCTGCGACAGGGGCTCTCTGCCGTCCGCTGGCCGGGGCGGCTGGAGGTGCTGCGCCGGGCGGACCCGGTGATCCTCCGGGACGGTGCCCACAATGCCCACGGCATGGCCGCCACAGTGGAGAGCCTGAAGGCGCTGTTCCCCGGGAAAAAGCTGGTGATCCTCATGGGCGTCATGGTCGACAAGGACGTGGAGGACATGCTGAATCTGCTCTCCCCCATCGCCGAGGCGGTGGTCACCGTCCGGCCGGACAGCCCCCGGGCCATGGGTGCAGCGGAGCTGGCGGCCCTGGTGCGGCGCCGGGGCGTTCCCACCTGCGCCTGCGAGAGCGTGGAAGAGGGGCTTCGGATCGCCGCCATGGCGGCGGGACAGGACGGCGTGGTATGTGCCCTGGGGTCCCTCTATCTGGCGGCGGATGTGCGCCGGGCGGCAGAGACGCTGTGAGCGGATGTACCGGGAGCGGTCCGGTGCAGACGGCTTTTTGCCGATTATGTTCATTTCCCCGGCGGGCGCATCCATGAAACAGGGAAAAAAGCGGACCATCCTGCGGGATGGCCCACTTTTTTTACGTCTCCGACGGGAACAGGGACCGCAGATACCCCCCAATTTTGGGTGTTCAAAAAACGTCTGCCGTTTGTTTACAATTTATTTATATCCACCCGTTGACAACGGTTTGCGCCGGTGGTAAACTCACTTTAGCACTCAGGAGAACGGAGTGCTAAAGCAAACTGCAAGTTTGGCGAGAGGTGCTTTTTGTGGAACTGACGGACCGGAAAAAGCAAATACTGAAGGTCGTGATTGAGGACTACATCCACACCGCCGAACCGGTGGGGTCCAAGACCATTGCCGCCGAGATGGGCGGCAAGATCAGCTCCGCCACCATCCGCAATGAACTGGCGGATCTGGTGGAGCTGGGCTATTTGGAGCAGCCCCACACCTCTGCCGGACGGGTTCCCTCCCCCAAGGGCTATCGGCTCTATGTCAACGAGCTGATGGAACAGCAGAGGCTGAGCCTGGCGGAGACCGAGCGGATCAACCAGTCCCTTCAGATGAAGATGGAGGAGCTGGACCGGGTGATCTCCCAGGCAGGCAAAGCGATTTCCGCCTTTGTCAACTACCCCGCCTACATCACCGCCGCCGGTCGGAAAAAGACCGTTGCCCGCCGCTTCGAGCTGCTGCCCGTAGATGAGCACAGCTGCATCGTGGTGATGATGCTGGGAGACGACCGGGTGAAAAGCCAGCTGCTTCGGCTGCAGCTGAAAGTGGAACCGGAACAGGTGCCGGGCCTTGTGAATCTGCTCAACACCAATTTCACCGGCATCTCCGTGGACGAGATGAACCTGCGTTTGATGGATCTTTCCGAGCAGGTCACACCGCAGCTTTTTTTGCTGCTCAGCCAGACCGTGGCCTATGCCGTGGATGTGCTGGAGGAGGCCGGACAGCGGGAGATCGTCACCGCCGGAGCCAGGGAGCTTTTGAAGCTCCCGGAATTCCGGGACGCCGACAAGGCCCATCAGCTGATGAGTTTCCTGGCCGACAGCAAGGAGAACCTCCCCATGCCGGAGGAGGGCCCCATGAAGATCCTCATCGGGCCGGAGAACGTCAGCGAGGCGCTGCAGGACACCAGTGTTGTGGTGGCCAGCTACGACATCGGCGGCGAGATGCGGGGGCTGATCGGCGTGGTGGGTCCCACCAGAATGGATTATGCGTCCGTAGCGGCCCGGCTGGCCGGCTTTGCCGACGGGCTGACGAGGATGTTTGGAAAACAGGAAGGATTACCCCCGAAGGAGGATACGAAGACATGAGCGAAGAGAACAAGCGGCCCGAGGAGCCGGCGGAACAGACGGCCCAGGAGGGCGCTCAGCAGGAGCCCGTCCGGGAAGAGCAGTCCGCTCAGGAGACTGCCCAGGACCAGTCCGCCGCGGAAAAGGCGGAGAAGGGCGCCAAAGGCAAAAAGAAAAAGGAAAAGACCTACACGCTGACCCGGGAGCAGATGGAGGCCGCCGAGCTGGCCGCCAAACAGCTGGAATCCGTGAAGGACCAGTTCACCCGGCTCACCGCAGAATATGACAACTACCGCAAGCGCACCACCAAGGAAAAGGACGGCATCTATCAGGATGCCAAGGCGGACACCATCCGGGCATTTTTGGATGTGTACGACAATCTGGAGCGGGCGGCATCCACCGAGGGGGACGATGATTCTCCTCACAAGAAGGGCCTTGTGATGATTTTCCACCAGTATCAGGAGATCCTCAAGAAGCTGGGTGTCACTGAGATGGACGCCCTGGGCCAGCCCTTTGATCCGGAAAAGCACAACGCCGTGATGCACATCGACGATGAGAACCTGGGCGAGAACGTGGTGGCTCAGGTATTCCAGGCGGGCTTCTCCATGGGCGACAAGGTCATCCGCCACGCTATTGTGCAGGTGGCCAACTGATCAAAGCAACCGTCCCTCCGGAGCGGTTTTGAAAATGATAATTGATATTTGAACGATATATTGGAGGAATCAACTATGTCTAAAGTTATTGGTATCGACCTTGGCACCACAAACTCCTGTGTGGCTGTGATGGAGGGCGGCGAAGCCGTCGTCATCCCCAACGCGGAAGGCAACCGGACCACCCCCTCTGTGGTGGCATTCTCCAAGACCGGCGAGCGGATGGTGGGCCAGGTGGCAAAGCGCCAGGCCATCACCAACCCTGACCGCACCATCTCCTCCATCAAGCGTGAGATGGGCAGCGATTACAAGGTCACCGTGGACGGCAAGAGCTACACGCCTCAGGAGATCAGCGCCATGATCCTGCAGAAGCTGAAGGCGGACGCTGAGGCCTATCTGGGCAGCCCCGTCACCGAGGCCGTCATCACCGTTCCCGCCTACTTCACCGATGCCCAGCGTCAGGCCACCAAGGACGCCGGCAAGATCGCGGGACTGGACGTCAAGCGGATCATCAACGAGCCCACCGCCGCAGCTCTGGCTTACGGCGTGGATAAGGAGCAGTCCCAGAAGATCATGGTCTACGACCTGGGCGGCGGCACCTTCGATGTCTCCATCCTGGAGATCGACGACGGCGTCATCGAGGTTCTGGCCACCGCCGGCAACAACCGCCTGGGCGGCGATGACTTCGACGAGTGCATCATGAAGTACCTGGTCAGCGAGTTCAAGCGGACCGACGGCGTGGATCTGTCCAACGACCGGGTGGCTATGCAGCGGCTGAAGGAAGCCGCCGAGAAGGCCAAGATCGAGCTCTCCGGCGTCACCACCTCCAATATCAACCTGCCCTATATCACCGCCGACGCCAACGGCCCCAAGCACCTGGACGTGACCCTCACCCGGGCCAAGTTCAACGAGCTGACTGCCCATCTGGTGGACGCCACCATGGGCCCTGTGCGTCAGGCCATGTCCGATGCCGGCCTGCAGCCCAGCGACCTCTCCAAGGTGCTGCTGGTGGGCGGCTCCAGCCGGATTCCCGCCGTGCAGGAGGCTGTGAAGAACTTCACCGGCAACGAGCCCTTCAAGGGCATCAACCCCGATGAGTGCGTGGCCATGGGCGCTGCCCTTCAGGCCGGTGTTCTCACCGGCGACGTCAAGGGTCTGCTGCTGCTGGATGTCACGCCTCTGTCCCTGGGCATTGAGACCATGGGCGGCGTGTTCACCAAGCTGATCGACCGCAACACCACCATCCCTGTGAAGAAGAGCCAGATCTTCTCCACTGCCGCTGATAACCAGACCTCTGTTGAGGTCAACGTCCTCCAGGGCGAGCGCGAGATGGCCGCTGCCAACAAGTCCCTGGGCCGCTTCCACCTGGACGGCATCGCCCCGGCCCGCCGCGGCGTGCCTCAGATCGAGGTGACCTTCGACATCGACGCCAACGGCATCGTCAACGTCTCCGCCAAGGACCTGGGCACCGGCAAGGAGCAGCACATCACCATCACCTCCTCCTCCAACATGTCCAAGGAGGACATTGAGAAGGCCGTGAAGGAAGCCGAGCAGTATGCTGCCCAGGATAAGAAGATGAAGGAAGAGGTGGACGTTCGCAACCAGGCCGACCAGATGGTCTACCAGAGCGAGAAGACCCTCTCCGAGATGGGCGACAAGATCCCCGCGGATGACAAGGCCAAGGTCCAGGCCGGTATCGATAAGCTGAAGGAGACCCTGAAAGGCCAGGATATCCCTGCCATCAAGGCCGCTACCGAAGAGCTGACCCAGGCCTTCTACGCCGTCAGCGAAAAGCTCTATCAGCAGGCCAATCCTCAGGGCGCCCAGGGTGGTGCCCAGGGTCCTCAGGGCGGCGCTGACGCCGGCGCCCAGGGCGGCCAGCAGTACTACGATGCGGACTACAAGGTCGTGGATGACGACGATCAGAACAAGAAATAAGAAGCGTTCAGACCGATGGGACGGGGAGAACACTCCCCGCCCCATTCGGAGCGTTTTGTGAGAATTAGGAATGAGGAATCAGGAACTGGGGATCTCGGAAAGCGGTTCCCGATTCCTCATTCCTAATTGACGGGAGTTGAGACTATGGCAGAGCAGAAACGAGATTATTACGAGGTCCTGGGAGTTGCCCGGGGTGCCTCTGAGGATGAGATCAAAAAAGCATATAAGAAAATGGCCCGGAAGTATCACCCGGACCTGAACCCCGGCGACAAGGCGGCAGAGGAGAAGTTCAAGGAGGTCAACGAGGCCTACGAGGTCCTTTCCGACGCCGACAAGCGGGCCCGCTACGACCAGTACGGCCACGCCGGTGTGGACCCCAACTTCGGCGCCGGCGGCGGTGCCGGATTCGACGGCAACTTTGACTTCGGCGATCTGGGGGACATCTTCGGCAGCTTCTTCGGCGGATTTGGCGGCGCCCGGCGCACCAATCCCAATGCGCCCCAGCGGGGCGAGAGCATCCGCATGTCCCTGGCCATCAGCTTTGAGGAGGCGGCCTTCGGCTGTGAGAAGGCCGTCACGGTGGAGCGGTATGAAAACTGCGAGACCTGCCACGGCAGCGGCTGCGCCCCTGGTACCACGCCGGAGGTCTGCCCGGACTGCCACGGCACCGGAACGGTGCAGGTCCGCCGCCAGACCCCCATGGGAGTGTTTGCCACCTCCTCCCCCTGCACCCGCTGCGGCGGCAAGGGGCGGATCATTCACCAGCCCTGCAAGGACTGCCGGGGCACCGGTACCGCGCGCAAGCGCAAGACCATTCAGGCCACCATCCCCGCCGGCATCGACAACGGCCAGACCATTTCCATCCGGGGCCAGGGCAACGCCGGCAAGAACGGCGGTCCCGCCGGTGATCTGCTGATCACCATCACGGTGCGGCCTCACGAGCTCTTCCGCCGGGAAGGCACGTCCGTGCTGTGCGAGGCCCCCATCACCTTTACCCAGGCAGTTCTGGGCGCGGAGCTGGAGATCCCCACCATCGACGGCAAGGTGAAATACACCCTGCCGGAGGGCACCCAGTCCGGAACCACCTTCCGCCTCAAGGGCAAGGGCATCCCCTCCCTCAACGGCCGGGGCCGGGGCGATCAGTATGTGACCGTCTATATCGAAACACCCCGCAACCTGAACAAGGAGCAGAAGGAAGCGCTCAAGAAGTTTGCCGACAGCATGGGCGAGAGCAACTACGAAGAGCAGAAAAAATTCTTCAAGAAGTTTAAGAAATGAGTGTACAACACTATCTGGCCGATTATCATACCCACTCCCGCATCTCCCCCGACGCCCGCCACTCCATGACGGAGATGGCTGCGGCGGCTGCGGAGGCGGGACTGGATGAGATTTGCTTCACCGATCACGTGGAGCCCATTTTGCTGGGTTCCGGTGCGCCCCGGGAGTACTATGACTGGGCGGCGCTGTCGGCGGAGTATGCCGCCGCCCGTGCGGACTGGGACGGACGGCTCACGCTGCGGCTCGGCATCGAGCTGGGAGAGGCAGTCCGGGACCTGCCCAGGACAGAGCGGCTGCTGGCGGATGCGCCGGAGCTGGACTTTGTCATCGGTTCCATCCATGCCCTCTCGGAAGCGTTTGACCATGAGGGCCTTTTCACCTTCTCCCCTGCCGACGAGGAGGAGGCCCGCCGGGGCATCGCCGATTATCTGGACCGGGTGCAGGCCCTGGCGGACTGGGGCGGCTTCGACGTGCTGGGCCATCTGACGCTGCCGCTGCGCTATCTCAATGAGCTGCGGGGCTTTCAGATGACCTTTGACGGCTTTGAGCCCCAGATGGAAGCCATTTTGCGCACCGTGATCCGGGGCGGCCGGGGCATCGAACTCAACACCAATCGGGGCCATACCCCGCTGCCGGACGAGAAGTGGCTGCGGATGTACCGGGAGCTTGGGGGCGAGATCATCACTCTGGGCAGCGACGCCCACGCCCCCGGCGCAGTAGGCACCGCCATCCGGGAAAATCAGGCGCTGCTGCGGCGCTGCGGATTTACCCGCTTCTGCACATTCTGCCGCCGCCAGCCCATCTGGCACGAACTGTGATTGATTTTTCTCACCGCAGGGGGTACAATACCACTACCAAACGACAAACCGAGACAAAACGGGAGGAACATCATGAAGATTGCGTTGGGCTGTGACCACGGCGGATATGAGCTCAAGGAGCAGATCAAGGGCGTGCTGGAAAAGCTGGGCCATGAATACGAGGACTTTGGATGCTATTCCAAGGAGAGCTGTGACTATCCGGACTTCGGTGCTGCCGCTGCCCGGGCCGTGGCGGAGGGTCGCTGCGACCGGGGACTGGTCTTTTGCACCACCGGCATCGGCATCTCCATCGCCGCCAATAAGATCCACGGCATCCGCTGCGCCCACTGCGCCGATCCGCTGGAGGCGGAGATGACCCGCCGCCACAACGACGCCAATATGATGGCCATCGGTGCCGGCTTTACCGGCAAGAACCTGGCCGAGCGGATGGTGGAGGTCTTTTTGACCACTGAGTTCGAGGGCGGACGCCATGCCCGCCGTGTGGATAAGATCATGGCGCTGGAAGCGTAAGCGTCCCGCCGGGCAGGAAGGAATGAGGTGACGGAAATGGCTGGAGCGAGAGGATACCACAGCTACCGGGGGCGGACGCCCAGGAGCCGGATCGTCCTTGCGGTGATTTTGGTGGTCATCATTCTGGCTGCCGTGCTGTTTATGGTGTTTCAGCGGTTTGTGGTCTACGATGAGACGGGGCATGCCCGGCTGGAGCTGCCCTGGCAGACGGAAGAGCCTTCTCAACAGGAGCAGCCGCCTGACAATGTGGAGATCGCCATGGAAGAACCGGAGCGCACCGAGACGCAGACGCTGCAGCTCTCCGCCGCTCCCCTGACCGATTGGAACGGCGCTGCCGCCCAAGCCGCCTCTGCCGGCTGCAACAGCGTGGCCGTCACTGTGAAGGATGCGTCGGGCCATGTCTACTTTGACAGTACCCTGCCTGCGGCCTCCGGTGCGGTTCAGACAGAGAGCACCACGGCCGCGGCCCTGACGGCCATGACCGCCTCCGATACGTATACCATCGCCCGACTCTCCTGCCTGCTGGACCCCATTGCGGCCAAGGCAGATGTGGAGGGCATGGGACTCAAAAACACCGGAGGCTATATCTTCTACGACGGCAACAACCTCAACTGGCTGGACCCCTCCAAGCCCGCCGCCCGGCAGTATCTGTGCGGCCTTGCCAAGGAGCTGGCGGAGATGGGCTTTGATGAGATCCTCCTCACGGACGTGAGCTATCCCACGGAGGGCAAGCTGGATAAAATCGCCTACGGCGAGACCGGCAAGGTGCAAAATCTCAATGCCTTCCTGGATGAGATGCGGGCGGCTCTCGCGGAGTACGACGTGAAGCTCTCCATTGAGCTGCCGGCCGCCGCCATCTCCGAGGGCAGCGACAGCCAGGCGGGACTGACGCTGACGGAGATCGCCCCCCGGGTGGACCGGATCTATGCGGCCACCACCGAGGACCAGGTTTCCGCCCTCTCTCAGGCGGTGAGCGCTGCTTCCGGCGAGACGGAGTTTGTGCCGGAGCTGACTGCGGCACCCACCGGGTTGACCGGCAGCTGGCTGGTAACGGGCTGAAAGAACCATCAAGCAGAAAAAAGGGACCGTGCCTTATGGCACGGTCCCTTTTTTCGTTACAGTGTGAAGCACTGCCCATTCCGCTCCACCGGCAGTACCTGCCCGGCAAAGGCAGGGCAGGCGGCGAGAAAGTCCCGGGTGAAGGAGAATTGCTCCCATTGGTGCATGGGCAGCAGGCGTACGGTGTCCGTCAGCTCCAGGAAATACCGGGGACCCCGGAATCCGTCCTCCCCCAGACGGGGGTCCACCGGGAACATGGCAAGGTCTATGTGCCGTCCCCGGAGGGGCTCACAGTAGCGCTTGAAGTTGACCTCCATGTTCCGGTTCCAGGCCTTGTCCTCCCCCTCCCAGTGCCACCAGTTGAGGTCTCCGGCGTGGAAAAGGGTCTTTCCTTCCAGGGAGACGACAAACGCCACGCCCTCGTCGGTGGAGGGCAGCGTCTCCACGGTGACGCCGGGGACGGGGGATACCGTCTCGCCGCCGCCCAGGCAGAGGCAGCGCCCCGCCGCGTCGTCGGAGAGGTTCCACCGGGTGCGGTTGCGCTCCGTGAGGCGGATGTCCTTTCCCAGCAGGAAGCGGACGTCCCGCCCGCCCTCCGCCAGGGAGAAAATGGCGGGATTGAAGTGGTCTTCATGGCGGTGGCTGGCAAAGACCAGCAGCGGCCGGTCCGCCGGAAGGGGCGGCAGTTCCCCCTTCCACCAGTCAAAGAGCAGGCACGCCGTCTCCAGCTCCAGGAAGAAGCCGCTGTGGGCGAGAAATGTGACGCGCATCAGCAGAACTTCACCGCCGTTCCGTAGGCGATGACCTCCGCAGCGCCCTGCATCACGGAGGAGGACGCGTACCGCAGGCCCACTACGGCGTCGGCGCCCAGCTCCTCGGCGGCGTCCACCATCCGCTTGGTGGCGATCTGGCGGGCTTCGTTGAGCATCTCTGTGTAGCCGGTGATCTCACCGCCCACCAGAGTCTTCATGCCGGCCATAAAATCCCGGCCGAAGTTTTTGCTGTATACCACGGTGCCCTTGACGGTGTCCAGCGCCTCAAAGGACTGACCGGGAATGGTCTCAATGGTGACAAGTTTCATGTTGGTTTCCTCCTTATGTGTTGAAAAATGGGGGTGCGGTTTTCAACTGGTTTCCGGTGAACTTGTGGAAAACGGATGGCCGTTCAGTATTTTTTGGCGTCGTCCTCTTCGCCCCGCCCGATCTCGTGGATGCGCTGGACCAGGGCAATCACCACACCCAGGATCACCACCGCCGGAATGGCTACAAACAGCGCCAGCAGCGGCA
>UMJL01043403.1_pt1 | contig 23346 bp, 22 predicted proteins | sample 1966071 | NCBI WGS metagenome assembly UMJL01 (sample SAMEA4836148, study PRJEB28245) | human gut metagenome | biome: gut microbiome; material: fecal sample | place: Denmark | collected 2008
GCCTGTAAAGCGGGTGGTACGTCAGAATTGGACGCTTACTGTAAAAAGATACAATTTTAAATATGAAAAAGATTATGCTTGTCTTCGGTACCCGTCCCGAAGCTATCAAGATGTGTCCGCTTGTAAAGGAATTCCAGACGCGTAAAGATGAATTCGAAACTGTCATTTGTGTAACTGGCCAGCATCGTGAGATGCTGGATCAGGTTCTCACCATCTTTGATGTTAAGCCTGACTATGATCTCAACATCATGAAGCAAGGTCAGGATCTTACTGATGTAACTGCTCGCGTCCTTACTGGACTCCGTGATGTGTTTAAAGAGTGTCATCCGGACATTGTTCTCGTTCATGGTGACACTACAACTTCTACTGCAGGTGCCCTTGCTGCTTTCTATGCACAGATTCCTGTCGGTCACGTAGAGGCCGGTCTCCGTACTCACAACATCTACTCTCCATGGCCAGAGGAGATGAACCGCCAGTTAACAGGTCGCATCGCTACCTACAATTTCTCACCAACTCCGCTCTCTGAAAAGAACCTGCAGGAGGAGAAAGCTTATGGTAGCATCTATGTAACAGGCAACACCGTAATTGATGCTCTTCATATGGTGATAGATAAGTTGAATACTGACGATGCCCTCGCCAGGGAGCAGGACAATGTACTTTCGCAAGCCGGTTATGATATGACTCGTCTTGCTGATGGCAAGAAACTTGTTCTCATTACCGGTCACCGCCGCGAGAACTTTGGTAAAGGCTTTATCCGCATGGTGACCGCCATGAAGGACCTTTCTGAGAAGTATCCCACAGTTGATTTTGTATATCCGATGCATCTCAATCCCAACGTGCGCAAGCCTATCCACGAAGTGTTTGGTGAAAATCTTAGTCGTCCTAACTTCTTTTTCATCGAGCCACTACAGTACCTTGAGTTTGTTTATCTGATGAGTAAAGCCAACATTGTCCTAACCGACTCAGGTGGCATTCAAGAGGAAGCTCCGGGTCTTGGGAAGCCCGTACTCGTGATGCGTGACGCCACCGAGCGTCCGGAGGCTCTCTCCAGTGGTACTGTTCACCTTGTGGGTACTGATTACGATAAGATTATGAACGAGGTTAGTACTCTTCTTGATGATGTTAAGGCATACGAGTCAATGAGTAAGGCTGTTAATCCCTATGGTGACGGACAAGCATGCCGCCGAATTGCAGATGTGCTTGCAGGCAAGAAAACTGATCGTTATGATGTGTGCTAAAATGAAGAAATAATAATTAAAACTTTAATATTGTATGGAATTATGGTAAACGTAATCGGATTGGGTTATATAGGTCTGCCTACAGCATTGATGATGGCATCGCATGGTGTAGAAGTGATTGGAACAGACTACAACAAGGAGCTTGTAGCAACCCTTAATGCAGGTAAGACCACTTTTAAGGAGGATGGTCTCGATGAACTTTTCGATGCTGCGGTGAAAGCCGGCATCAAGTTTTCAACCGAGTATCAGAAGACCGACATGTACATCGTCAGTGTTCCTACTCCTTATGACAAATTTTCGAAAAAAGTAGACGCTTGCTATGTAGTGGCTGCTGTCAAGGAAGTTATGAAAGTTTGCCGGAAAGGTGCCATAGTGGTTATCGAGTCAACTGTTAGCCCCGGTACTATGGACAACTTCGTTCGTCCTGTAATAGAGGCTAACGGCTTCCAGATTGGCGAAGACCTCAACCTCGTTCACGCTCCTGAGCGTATCATCCCGGGTAACATGGTTTACGAACTTCTCCACAACAACCGTACCATTGGCGCTGACTCCAAGGAGATTGGCGAGAAAGTAAAGGAGTATTATGCATCCTTCTGCCTGGGTGAAATCATTGTAACTGACATTCGTTCAGCTGAGATGACCAAGGTTGTGGAGAACACCTTCCGTGCTGTCAACATTGCTTTCGCCAATGAGCTTGCACGTATTTGCCGTCACGACAATATGGACGTGTACGAGATCATCAAAATCTGTAACATGCACCCACGTGTAAACATCCTTCAGCCAGGTCCAGGTGTAGGTGGTCATTGTATCTCTGTAGATCCTTGGTTCCTCGTAGGCGACTACCCACGTCTCGCTAAGGTTATTGACGAGTCTATGAAGACCAACGACAGTCAGCCTGAGTTTGTCCTCAACCGTATCCACGAGATCATGAAGGAGAACAATATTGACAATAACCGCAAAGTTGGTCTTTATGGTCTTACTTATAAAGAGAATGTCGATGATTATCGTGAGTCTCCAACCCTTCAGATGCTCGAGCTTCAGGAACGTCACCTTGCACGTCCTCTCAAATGCTACGATCCTTTCCTCATCGGCCACAAGATCGCAGAAAACCAGTATGACGACTTCGATGAGTTCCTCGCCGATGTAGATCTGGTTGTCATTATGGTTAAGCACGACCACATCAAGCAAAATTGGAACAAGATCAAGGGCAAAGTAATTCTTGATTGTTTCAACATCTGCCCTCTTGAGGGTGTATATCATATCTAATTAATTAATAAGGTGAATTACTAAAGGATTTCTGGCAGTACAGGTGGCTGACTTTAGCAACTTTTGTCAGTGTGGTTCAATACCACCTGTCAGAACTAACAATTAAGGGAATAATTATGAATAAATCCAAAATTGGCATAATGACATTTTATGCAGCTCATAACAACGGTGCAGCCTTACAAGCTTTTGCTTTACAGCAGAAACTGAATGAGCTAGGTGCAGATGCTGAATTTCTTCGATATTTTGACCAACATAATGAAAAAGTTGTAGAGAAACACTCACGTCTATACAATCTCATCCACAATCCCAAAATGATTTTTAATATTTTATTTCATTATAAGAGAATTGTGAAGTTAAGGGGGAGGAGGATACTTACTGATCAAGCATATTCCAAGTTTCATATTGAGTATTTCAAGACTTCTCAAGAGCCATATTACAAATATGAGGATCTTTCAGAAGCCAACTATCGCTACAATGGTTTTGTGACAGGAAGCGATATGGTGTGGACTCCAATAGGCCAGAATTTAGAGGCATATTTTTTGCAATTTGCAGATAAGGGGAAGCGCTACTCATTCTCTCCAAGTTTGACTGGAGTAAATGTGCTTACTGAAGAACAACGTGTTTTGATTAAAAAGTACATTGAAGAAATGGATATTGTCTCTTGTCGTGAGCAAGAAGGTGTTTCTTATGTCCAAAAGAATACTACTAAAAAAGCCGTTCAGACATTAGATCCAACTCTTCTTTTAACGAGGGATGAATGGATAAACGAACTAAATATTGAAGTACAAAAAGAGAAAGATCCGTATATTCTTTGCTATATGTTTGGTGGATTGTCAAGATTTCATAAAAAAGAAATTTCTAAAATAGCAAAAGATAGAAATCTTAAAATAAGGTACATTCCAATGGATATGGAGCAAAATGAGATAGAGATTGATAATGGATACAGGATGGGGTATGGACCACGTGAATTTGTTAGTCTCTTCATGAATGCGAACTTCATTATTACCAATACCTATCATGGCTTAATGTTTTCTCTGATTTCTCAAAAACCATTTGCTCTTGTTCATCGAACAAAGAATAATAAGTGGAAGTCTAATGAAGGTAGGATGTCATTTATTCTTCAGATGGTAGGTTTGTCTAAAAGATATATAGATCCAGAACAACCTATCGATGGTAATTTTTTTATACTAGCATATGATGAGATAAACACAAAATTGAGAATCGAAAGAGAAAGGTCTATACAGTATCTTGCAAATATAGTTAGTTGCTCAAGAAAGAATGTAATTTCTGAAGTTCCTTTATTGGACAACGTATCGAACTTGAACAAGAAAAGTTGTACCGGGTGTGGATTATGTGTGCAGATATGTCCCTTTGATGCCATTGAGATGAGGTCGGATATAGAGGGTTTTAGATATCCTGTAGTGAATGAACAACGGTGCAAAAAATGTGGGAGATGCACGAAGAGGTGTCCCAGTATAACACCTTTGGAGTTTATGCGTCCAATGGAGGCAATTGCATGTCTTTCTAAGGATACTTTATTAAATAACAGTGCATCAGGAGGTGCGTTTGTGACTCTATCCCGTTACTTTATTAAAGAACTTCACGGGCATGTATTTGGTGCGGTATTTGACAAAAAATTCAAATGTCTGCATACTGAAGCAACTTCAATGAATGAAATACCTGCTATGCAAAGTAGTAAGTATATTCAAAGCAACATCGAACACGTATATATTAGAGTTAAAGAGCTACTATCCATGGATAAATATGTATTGTTTACTGGCACTCCTTGTCAAGTGGCAGCATTACTTTCTTTTGTTGGGACCGCTACCACAGAAAAACTCCTGACCGTAAGTCTAATTTGCCATGGAGTTCCAAGCCCAAAGTATTGGGACACGTATATCACCCAACAATATAAAGGAAAATTGAGTTCATATTCATTTAGAAATAGAAAGGCAAGAGAAGAAGGCCGTACAAGTTACGAGCTAAATGCTGTTGTTGATGGTCGTAATATTAGAGAATCCTGTTTTAGCGACATCTACTATAGTACATTCTTAAAAGGACTATCATTTAGAGAATCGTGTTATTACTGCCAATATGCACGACGTGAAAGAATTGGAGACTTGACCTTTGGTGATTTTGATAGTGAAAAATACTATCCTGCTTTTTATCCTAAATCTGCAAAGTCTGTAATAATTGTAAATACTGAAAAAGGACAGAAAATAATAGATAGAATAAAACATTCGTTTGAAACTATCGATATTGATTACGAATTGGAGGCACACCATAATACGCAATTACGCATACCTTCAATAAGACCATCAAAGCGTGATATCTTTTACTATGATTTAAACAATAAGGATTGGGTCTCTTTTGTAAAAAACTATTCAAAATATAATAATGGGTAGTACTAACGCAAATAGCCGAATAGCTAAAAATACAATATTGTTGTATATCAGGATGATTATCCTAATGGCTGTATCCTTATATACCAGTCGAGTTGTATTGGAGGTCTTAGGAGTAGAAGATTATGGACTATATAATGTGGTAGGTGGTGTTGTTACGATGTTCACTTTCTTGAGTTCTGCAATGGGAAACTCTACACAACGATATATCACATATGCATTAGGTAAAGGAAAACTGAACGAATTGCAAAAAACTTTTTCTACTACATGTCTAATCCATTGGCTCCTTGCAGCTATTGTATTAATCTTGTCAGAAACTGTCGGCCTTTGGTTCCTTATTAACAAAATGGTGATTCCAGCAGATCGACTTGTGGCAGCACATTGGGTTTATCAATTTTCTATTTTAGCATGTATTGTTTCAATAGTGAGTATACCCTATAATGCTTTGGTTATAGCCCACGAAAAGATGGGTACATTTGCATTTCTATCTTTGTTTTATGCTTTTGCAAAGTTAGGTATTGCGTATATAATTATGTTTACAAGATACGATCAACTCGTATTTTATGCAGGATTGCTTTTGGCGGTTCAGTTATTGGATAGGGTATTCTATCAAATATACTGTAAAAAACAGTTTTGCGAATCTAGGAATATTAATATGAGGAATACTACCCAACTTAGAGAAATGACAAGTTTTGCAGGTTGGTCAATACTGCCCAATTTAGCTACAGTATGCTATTCTCAGGGTATAAATATTCTCTTAAATATATTTTTTGGACCTGCTATTAATGCAGCGCGAGGGATCTCTGTTCAAGTGCAGGGAGTAGTAAAAAATTTTGTTTCAAATTTTCAAATAGCAGTCAGCCCTCAGATAATAAAAGCATACGCATCTAATGACAAGGGGCGTCTCCATGCTCTTGTATTTAAAAGTTCAAAGATGTCATTTTACCTACTCTTATGTATGGCTCTTCCTATATTTATTGAGGCTGAGTATATATTGGGTGTATGGCTAAAAGAAGTTCCAGACCATACCGCTTCATTTTTGAGACTAATTATACTTGCAATTATTTTAGATCCTTTAGCAAATCCTCTTAGTGTGGCCAATAATGCAACTGGAAACATAAAGAAGTTCAAAATATGGGAATCGTCAATTTGTTTATCGGTAATTCCAATAGGATATTTGTTCCTTGAAATGGGTTTTGAATCTGAAGTAGTATTTGTCATTCAGATAGTTTTGTCCGTTATAGTACAGATTGCCAGAATATCATTGAGTCGTAAGGATATCGATTTCTCTTATTTCGATTATTTGAAAAATGTTGTTCTTTACATCTCGTTAGTATCACTTGTTTCTCCTATATTACCATTATTTATTTATTTTAGATTGCCTGTAGGATTCTTTTCATTCTCATTAGTTTCAGTGTTGAGTGTAATTAGTGTATGTATTTGTGCATATTTGTTAGGATTAAATATGAATGAGAGGCATGCGATAAATAGTAAACTGTCAAAAATAATGATGAAATTAAAATGAAGATTCTTGTAAATAGCTATTATAATTTTGCCCAAAATACAGCTGGAGGTGTGTATTCAAAGGTGATGAACTATATTCATTCTGCAAAAGATTCAGATTTAACGATAAAACAATTTGATGTTTGGAATGATAAGGTAATGGATTACGACATTATTCATTATTTTGCATTGAAGGCTGAATTCATGGATCAGATGTACATGGCAAAAAAACTTGGAAAGAAAATTGTAATTTCTTCTATAGTTACTATAACTGATGCAAAAAGAACACGTCTCAAAATAAAATTTGGTAGATACCTTCATCTACAGACAAATGAAAATATCCGCCAATCTATGTTGCAGATGGCAGATGCTATCATCACTGAAACGCGTAAAGAAAAGGATTATATTGTTGATGCTTATGGTATAGATCCGGTAAAGATTCATGTAATCCCCAATGGTGTTTCTGAAGAGGTACTTGATGGAGATCCTGAATTGATAATGAGCAAACTAGGACTTACTCGACCTTTTGTGTTACAAGTAGGGCGTTTTGATTCAAACAAAAATCAGCTTTCGGTGATTCGTGCGCTAAAGGATACAGACATTCCCGTTGTATTTGTAGGTGGAGCAGACTCCTCTGCACCTAATTATTTTGATCAATGCCAAAAAGAGGCAGGTACAAACTGTTATTTCACAGGTTGGATAAAGCACTCTGATCCATTAATGGCTTCGGCTTATGCTGCAGCAAAGGTCGTTGTTTTGCCTTCTCATCATGAAATTTTTGGAAATGCAATATTTGAAGGTGCTATGACTAAATCAAACATTGTGGCTACTGATGTTTTACCCTTAGATGAATTTGGATTCTCAAAAAATGCAATTGCGATAGATTCAACAAATATTACTGATATTAAAGAGGCCATCATAGAGGCGTATAATAAAGAAATTGATGAAAAGTTCTCTGATTTTGTCAAGGAGAAGTATTCATTATCTGCAATTTTTGTACAGCATCTTAACATTTATAAAAGATTATGAATATACTGAGAAAGATATTCAGGGTGTGCTATTCTATTTGGCAGGATCATAAACAAAAGATATCTTGGAAGAGGCAGTATTGTAGATGCATTGAAGAAGAATTGGTAGAATCATCTCATCAATCTTTTGATGATTTGCAAATAAAGAAAATACTAATACTTTGCCCCCATGCCGATGACGAGTGGATTGGCTGTAGTTCATTAATATCCTCTGATAGATATCAAGCTGATGTATTGTATTATAGTCTATATGGATATAATCAAAGCGAGGAGAATAAAGTTATTAGAGATCAAGAGATAAGAAAGTGTGCAATGGATCGTCATTTTTCTTTGCTTACTTCTTCCGATATTACACAGACACTTAAAGATTTATTGGTATCCAATAAATATGATGCAGTATTTTCCCCATCACCTATTGATTGGCATTGGGAACATAGATATGTATTTGACACTTTGGTTGAAGTATATACTAATTTAAAAGTAAGCACGAGAATTTTTTGCTATTTTATTTCTGTGCCACATGTTGATGCCGAAGGTATTTACTTGTCATATTTGGGGGAAAAGAAACAAAAAATGAAATGGCTATTTTTTGATCAGAACTATGCTTCGCAAAAAATGCCTAACATGCGCTATATGCTTCAAGAACGTCTAAATGTTTCAGAAAGCAAGAAATATGCTGCTGAAATATTCCAAGAACTATCGGATCAACGATTACGTAAAATATACAATTATATTCATCAAGACCATGTTGTTGGTTTCCTAAACTCTTTGTCTAAAGAGATTAATAATATTTATCAAATTCGCAAAATTTGCAAACATCTGAGAGATGAGGGATACACTGAATAAATACATACTTCTTGTGTTGACAGTTCTACTAACGGCAAATATGTTTACTGGCATTACCAATAGTTTAACTCTGTCATTTTTAATCATTGCATCACAATTGTTTTGCTTGCGCAAAGAGGATTCGGCAATAGTATTCATGTTGTTAGGATCTGTTTTTGGTTCTTTCTATGCTCAAGAAGGGGTAAGATTTATAGGATCCATATTAATATGGGGATCAGCGATTTTCATGTTTAAAGACCTTATTAGTTATAAAAATAATTGGTTTTCAAATTTTTGGCCTCTATGTATATTCATATTTGTTGTACTCTTTTCTATTATTACAACAACAGGAGGTAATTATAGTGGTGAAAAGTTTATTGCTATGCTAATGAACATCGTTACTTACACTATTGCATTTTCTCATTTAATTTTGTTTCAGGAAAAACATTCTTTTGGTAATATTGGATTAATGTTTATTTTGTACAGTTTGTTTTTATTAGGTTATATGAATGAGTTGATGGGTATAAAAGCATCATTGAATAGTTTGTTATATTCATTTGCTGGGTTTCGTAATGAGATAAATGATTATATTGCAGGCGATAAAGATGTATTTCACATTAATTATCAGAGTATTGGCGTTCATGGATGTATTGGTTTGATATTTACGCTTTTCTCTGTAGATAAAACATCGAAGCGGTTCAACGCATTTGTTGTTGTTCTTTCTGCATTAGTTGTATGGTATGCGGCAGCAAGACAAGCCATTCTATTATATGCTATAATTTGGCTTGCTTATTTATCTGTATATAAAGGACTAAAGTTTAAGAATCTGCTTTTGATATTTTTATTCATTGTGGGAGGATATACAATTCTTTTAAGTCTTGACAGTCAATCTTTAGAATTTTTATTAGGTTCGACGGAGGGCAAGGATTCCGCTCGTGACAATATTATACAGACTGCAATGTCTCAATTTTATGCTAATCCTCTAATGGGAGTTGGTTTCGGCAGATTTCATATAAATGGAGAGTTCGGCTGCAATGAGCATAATTTGTTTGTCGAATTATTAGCAGAAATGGGAATTATTGGTTTTCTTGTTTTTATCTGGTTTACAATTAATCCTTTAATCAAGTCGTATAACCTGATTAAACAAAACATTCAAACCATTTCTCCATTTATTTTGATTTTATTATCGTATTTCCTAAGATCTATGGTAAGTGCAGATTTAAGGGAAACTATTGTTATTCTTATTATTATTTTGTGTATACGAATGTCTTGTAAAAACAAAGTTGTTACAATATGAAATCAACGTCTTTTATCTATTTAAGTGCTAAGCACTACGATGGTACAGTTTTCGAAACTCAAGTAGCAGACTGGTTAAAACTATATAAAGAGAATGGAATATTCTTTAACTATATTCATCTATTCTTTTATCGTGAATTAAAAAAGAAAAACTGGAAACAGCGACAAGAGGATGGAATTAGATCAGCATTAGGAGAATTGTATAAAGGCCATTCCTATTCTTTTCCTTCTCGCGGATTATTCATAAAATTGAATGCACAATTATGGGCAAATAAGATCCGTGAGGTTTCAAAAGATGCAGATCAAATTGTAATATTCTCACGAATGGTTTACGGAAAAGAGATGGGATTACTAAAAAAAATGCTTGGTAAACCTGTGTTTTTTATCTATGATTCAAGGGCTGCATCTGTTGAGGAAAATAAATATAATGCTGTAAAGAAGAGGAAGCTGGATAAGCGTCAATTTGATATGTTTAGCCATATTTCTTTTACGGAATGTGTAACATGTCAAGTTGCTGATAAAATATTCTCTGTATCGAACGTTCTTAAGAAGTACTTGATGATGAATTATGGAATAGATGAAAATAAGTTCTTCATCTATCCTTGTCTATCAGATCAACGAAAATTTTATTATGATGCAAATCTCAGAAAAAACATACGCGATGAACATGGGCTTAAGAATGAACACAAGGTATATCTGTATGCTGGCGGATTATATAACGCCTATCACTCACTTGATGAAGTAGTATCTTTCTTGGATTATGTTGCCCGGAAAGATGATAATGCCCGATTCTTTCTTCTATCCCGTGATACAATTAATCAAAATGATATCTTTGAGCATTATCCTGCTTTGAACGGAAAGTTTATTAACAAAGCTGTACTTAATTCGGAGATGGTCAAATATCTTAATGCGGCTGATTATGGTATTCTGTTCCGAGAGAACGTGCCAATGAATAACGTGGCGTCTCCTTCCAAATTTGCAGAATATATTCTCTGTGGACTCCCGACTATCATTTCCGAAGGCGTTGGTGACTATTCTGCTATATGTGAGCCAAACGGGTTAGGAGTACTTATACCTGAATGGCAGATGAAAAATTTTGCTGAATTTGATTTTCAGAAATTAATCAATTCTACCTTTGATAGAAAGCATATTGCAGAATATGGTAAGGAACACCTTTCAAAACAAGCAAGATTGTCATTCGTAATAGAACAATTTAAGTCATTTTAAAAATGAAATTGAAGCAGATAATAAGTCATAATCTCTTGAATATTCCTGGTTGGCGTACTAAGCGTAAATTAGTCGTTATTGAATCGGATGATTGGGGGGCTATACGTATGCCATCTAAGGAAATTTATAATCAGTTTTTAAAGGAGGGAATTAGGGTAGATAATGATCCTTATTGTCGATATGATAGTTTAGCGAATAAGGAAGACTTGGAAGCATTGTTTGATGTATTGACTTCTGTTAAGGATAAAAACGGTAATTATGCTGTATTTACAGCTGATGCAGTAGTAGCTAATCCTGATTTCAAAAAGATACGAGAAGCTGATTTTTGTGAGTATTTTTATGAACCAATTACTGTGACTATGGCAAATAGTTCTGCTCATGAGCATGTCTTTGATTTATGGAAAGAAGGGATTAAAGAAGGTGTTTTTCATCCACAGTTTCACGGGAGAGAACATTTGAATGTAAAAAAATGGCTTGCTGTACTTCGAGAAGGAAAAGATCTTGTAACTAAAAGGGCATTTGAATTAGGTACTTTTGGGTTGACTTCTAATGTTTCGCCCAATATCCAAGGTAATTATATGGGGGCATTTGATTCTGCAAGAGAGAAGGATATCATAATGTATAAACATGTTATTGAGAGTGGATTGGATTTGTTTAAACAAATATTTGGATATCGATCAGAATCTTTTATTGCTACAACGTATACTTGGAGCCCATTGATAGAGCCGTTTCTAAAAGAAAATGGAGTAAAATATCTTCAAGGTATGGTGACGCAAAAAATACCAATAGATGATGGATGCTCTTTTACATATAGGAAGACAAATTTTCAAGGAACATACAGCAATAGTGGATTGATTTATTTAATGCGAAATTGCTACTTTGAACCTAGCCAAAATCCTAGTTTTGATTGGCTTAATGATTGTCTTAATAGAGTCAATATAGCATTTCGGTGGGGTAAGGCAGCGGTTATAAGTTCACATAGACTGAATTTTATTGGTAATATAGATGTGCAAAACAAAGATAGGAATATAGTTTTATTTCGGAATTTGTTGAATGAAATTGTGAAGAAATGGCCGGATGTTGAGTTTATTTCTTCGGATGAGTTAGGAAAAAATATAGAAGGTAATTGCGGTATATGATAAGAAATAATTTTGATTGTAAGTATTAGATATAAAATGAAAATAGGAATAAATACATGTGGATCGGGATTGTATATATCTCATATTGTTTTTCTTAAGAGTTGCAACAAAAGTACGGGTGGGGAAGAATTGCTTAATAACTCCAGAAGTAGTAATAGGAACAAAACACACTTTTGATAACGTACCAACCATTGGAGATAATGTGGAGATTGCTTTAAGGGCAAAGATTATAGGTAAAGTTTCTATTGGGAATAACGTGGTTATTGCTCCGAACTTAGTAGTGGTGAAAGATATACCGGATAATTGTGTCGTTTCTGGAATTCCTGCAAAAATTATTAAAAAAGATGGTATTAAAGTAAACTCCAATTGATATAATGATAAAGAAAAAAATACTTCTTGTTATTCCTTATAATCGTGGAACAATTGGCTTATGCTCTTTAAACTTGTATAAATCTTTATTGAAAAGTGCTACTACGGAAGTAAGATGTGCCATGATTCATAAGTTTGAGAATGGTTATGATGAATTGGAACATTGTGAATATTGCATAAAAGGAAGAAGTCATGGCTTGAGGCGTTTTATTATGCCTTTTATAGAGAGGAAGTGGTTGAGAAAAATAAAGAAAGAGTTTTCTCCGGATGTAACAATATCTACTTTATTTAGTTGCTCAACTGTAAACGTCCTTGCAGGGGGGAATGAAACTAAAATTGGTATTTTCCATTCTCCGCATACACAAGTGAAAGAAAAAGGAAAAATCGAATATTTGATAACATTATTTACTTACCATTATATATATCCGCATTTAGATTATCTGTATTGTGTGAGTAATGAAGTACGAAATTCGATAGTTAATTCTTTTTCTTCTATTAATCCACAGCAAGTGGAGGTTGTTTACAATATTCATGATAAAGAAAATATTGTAAATAAATCTTTAGAGAAACTATCTGAGATGGAACAGGAGGTATTCAAATTTCCTGTTATATTATATTGTGGTCGATTAGATAAAAATAAAGCACCGGATAGAATATTGCAGGCTTTTATAAGGCAAAAAGAGTTATTTCCTTATATACAATTAGTATATATAGGGCAGGATGTAGATCATCTTTGGAGTGGTTTATATGAGGAAGCCATCAATGCTGGTATTGGAGAGCGGGTTCATTATTGGGGAAGACAAAATAATCCATATAAATATATGAGGCATGCAAAAGTATTGGTTTCATGCTCGTATAGTGAAGGACTTCCTGGAGTTATAATTGAGTCTATGTTATTGAATACTCCTGTAATTACGACAAATTCTTCTGAAGGTGTTTGGGAGATTCTTAGTTGTGATGGAGACTATTCTTCTGATTTAAATGGAATATATATTGCAGGAAAAGGAATAATTACATCAAATAATTCTTTTAAATTGATTGAAGAATATGATACAGATATAAAAAATTTGTCTGAAGCATTGAGGGTGATACTGAACGAATCTTTTGAAAAAGTTCCATTCCTTTTTGAAAAAAATATTCTTCCGGAATATGTTGTAAGTAAATATATATAATATTTTTTGATGTTTACAAATATATCTTTTGTGAAAGGTTGTTATGGGTGTGGTGTCTGTGCTATCTCATGTCCTAAACAAATTATCATTATCCGATTAAATGAGGACGGATTTTATGAACCTTATATAAGCGAATTGGACAAATGTATAAACTGTTCTCAATGTCTGTCTGTCTGTGCATATCTTAATGATGAAATAACATTATCTTCAAACGAAATAGAGGCTTATGCCGGATGGAGTAAAGATGAGACTGTATTGAACAGGTGCTCTACAGGAGGTGTTGCTTATGAAATGGGTAAAATGTTATTGGCAGGTGGCTATAAGGCATGTGGCGTAAAATATAATGTTGATTTGGATAGGGCGGAACATTTTATGGCTGAAAATATAGAGGAGTTTTCAGCAAGTGTTGGCTCTAAATATATACCCAGCTATACATTGGATGCATTTTCTGTGATTAACCGTGATGATAATTATTTTGTGACAGGTACTCCTTGTCAAATAGATTCTATACGTAAATATATACGAAGAAGAAAGATAGAGGAGCATTTTGTTTTAATGGATTTTTTCTGTCATGGTGTTCCATCTATGTTATTATGGAAAAAATATCTGGATTTCGTAAAGAACTCGGTAGATATAATTAAAGATGTTTCTTGGAGAAATAAGAATGATGGTTGGCACGACTCATGGGCTATGGGAATTAATCAGTGTGGTGGAAATGAAAATAATGGAATCGGACAATTTACTTATTTTTCTAAATTGACAGATGGAGATCTGTTTTATAAATTCTTTTTAGGAAACAGTTGTTTGGGGAAAGCTTGTTATAGTAAATGTAAGTATAAAGCTCTTTCATCATCCGCAGATATTCGTATAGGAGATTTGTGGGGAAACGCGTATAAGAAGAATGACAAAGGGGTTAACGGTATTCTTGTTTTTACGGATAAAGGGAGAAGAGTTATTACTAAACTTCAAGAAACCTGTGTTTTAAAAAAGGAAGTAGTCTCAGTTGTGCTGGAAGGGCAAATGAGGGAAAAAGTTAGTCGTCCTTTTATTTATCCATATGTACTTAAGGCTCTAAAGAGTGACAATGAACTTCATGAGATTTATTCTGATTATTTGAGACCATATAAAATATTAATGATTCCTAAAAGAGTTTTTAATAAGATTAAAAGGATGATTGCTAAATGAAAAGAATTAAAACTATAACATCTCATGATGTATATAATTACGGTGCTTCTTTACAAGCATATGCTTTGATGAAATATTTACAAGAAAAAGGCTGCGAGGTACAGGTAATTGATTATAAACCCAGCTATGCTAATGCTCGATATAATTTTTGGTATATGGATACGAAATATAAATGGGGAAATATCTTTATTCTAAAGTTTTTAGTATGTTTATTATTAGCTCCTAAAAGATTCTATACATATGAAAGAAAAAAAGCGTTTGATTCATTTACTCTGAAATATTTATGTCTTACAAAAAAGAAATATTTTTCTTATGATGCTTTGAAAGAAGATGCAGAGTTATGTGCTGATGTTTTTATAGTAGGAAGTGATCAAGTTTGGAATTCTAATCATGCGAATGGTAAAGATCCTGCAAATTATTTAGGATTTGTACGGGGAAAGGCTAAAAAGATGTCGTATGCTGCCAGTTTTGGTATGGATCATATTGAAAAAGGATATGAACTGTTTGTGAAACAAATGCTTGAAAATTTTGAGTTGATTACTGTAAGAGAAAAGCATGGAGTCGAAATTCTTTCTGGACTTGGTATTGTATCCAAGCAAGTAGTAGATCCTGTTTTTTTGTTAGATAAAGAAAAGTGGAATTCAATAGCTGAATCGAAAACATTGGATGAGGATTATATTTTAGTTTATGATTTTGGGAATAATCCTTTAATAAAAGTTTTTGCTCAAGAGTATGCTCGAAAGCACAAAGTGAAAATATATTCGATTAATGATTTTATTCCACATCGATATGCGGATAAAAATATAAATAATGCAGGTCCGGAAGCTTTTTTGAATTGGATAAGAAATGCAAAGTGCTTTATTTCCAATTCTTTTCATGGAACTGCGTTTTCTATTATTTATGAAATACCCTTTTGGGTGTTTAAACGTAAAGATTGTGTTAATTCAAGAATGGATTCTTTGTTGGATATGGTAGGCTTGGAGAACAGAGTCATTGAAGATGATACTTCTTTTGAACGAATGGATGAGGATATAGATTATCAATCAGTGAAAAGAAATCTTGAAAGGAATATTGCTTTTTCAAAGGAAATTTTATTACGATCTATATCTTGAATATGCGAAAAATATTGCAGCTAAATACTACCGTGAATACTGGCAGTACCGGACGTATTGCAGAAGAAATCGGTAGAACTGCCATTAGTAATGGGATGGAGAGTTACATTGCTTACGGTAGGATAGCTAGAGATAGTCAATCTACTCTTATCCGTATAGGAGATGATTGGGATGTGAAATGTCATGTTTTGGCTACTCGGTTGTGGGATGGGCACGGCTTTTCTTCTACTCGTGTAACCAAAAAGCTTATTGCTGAGCTGGAAAGAATAAATCCGGATATTATTCATTTTCATAATTTGCACGGTTATTACTTGAATGTAGAAATATTATTTCGTTATTTATCTCAGACAAAAATACCGGTCGTTTGGACATTACATGATTGCTGGCCAATGACCGGACATTGTTCCTATTTTGATTATGTGAACTGTAATAAGTGGGAAACGGAATGCCATAAGTGTCCCAATTTGAAAGGGTATCCTGCTACCATGTTCGTAGACAGGTCGAAAGATAATTTTGTTAGAAAAAAGCAAACTTTTACATCTGTTGATAATATAACTTTTGTGACTCCGTCCCATTGGTTAAAGAATATTGTTAAACGTTCCTTTTTGAGTGCGTATCCGGTGAGGGTAATTCATAATGGAGTGGATTTAGCTGTTTTCAAACCTGTAGTTTCTGAAAGTATAAAGATAAAGTATGGTCTGGATGTTAATAACAAAATTATTTTAGGAGTTGCCAGTATATGGGATCGTAGAAAAGGATTAGCCGATTTTGTCCAACTAAACCAATTACTGGCAAAAAACGAACAGATTGTATTGGTAGGATTAAGTTCAGGACAAATTCGATGTTTGCCAAAAGGAATAATAGGGATTAATCGCACAGAAAATGTGCATGAGTTAGCCGCGCTATATTCAATGGCAGATGTTTTTGTTAATCCTACTTGGGTAGATAATTTTCCTACAACTAATATAGAGGCTTTGGCCTGTGGAACCCCTGTGATTACATATCAAACCGGGGGGAGTCCGGAAGCTATCTCGCAAGATACAGGACGAGTGGTTGAAAAAGGGAATATTTCAGCTTTATATCAAGCTATATCAGAGGTTTTAAGCGGAGATAGAATATATTATCAGACTTTTTGCAGGCAACGTGCCGAACTTCTTTTCAATAAAGAAGAACGTTATCAGGATTATATAGAACTATATAAAGCGTTATTATAATTATGTATAGAAATACATGGAAATCTTTATTGTCGGTACATGCCAGCAATATACCGGGATGGCGTACAAATAGAAAAATAGTCGTTATTGAATCTGACGATTGGGGTAGCATTCGGATGTCTTCTTTAGAAGCTTTTAAAAATTTATTAAAAGCAGGTATGAGAGAGGATCGCAATCATTATAATTTGTATGACTCATTGGAAAGCAATCGTGATTTGGAGTGCTTGTTTGAAACGTTATCTAATTTTAAGGATAAGAATGGGAAAGCACCGGTAATGACGGGAGTGAACGTTGTCGCCAATCCGGTATTTGAGCGAATTAAAGAAACCGGATATACGGAATATTTTTATGAACCTTATACGGAAACTTTAAAACGTTATCCGGCTCATGACAGGGTGTATGAATTATGGAAAGAAGGTATTGAGAAACGATTGTTTGTCCCTATTTTTCATGGACGTGAGCATCTGAATGTACAACGTTGGCTACGTGCTTTAAGAAGTGGACATCGTTCTACTTTACTTGCTTTTGAAAATGGCGTTACAGGAATCTATAATGGAATTGATGGAGAACCGATACCCAAATTTCAAGCGGCATTCGATTTGGATACGATGGATGACCTTCCTTATATGGAGGAGGTCTTAAATACAGGATTGGATCTATTTGAAAGACTATACGGTTATCGTTCGAAGTATTTTGTTCCTACTAATGGACCTTTTAATAATTCGTTGGAAAAAGTTCTGTTTGATAACGGGGTGAGGTATGTTAATTCCGGAAAAATTCAGATGGAACCTTTAGGTAATGGGGAATTTAAAAAGCATATACGTTTTTTGGGACAAAAGAATGGGGTAGGGCAGATTTATCTGACACGTAACTGTTTTTTTGAGCCTTCCAGTATGGAAAGCCCTGCCAGTACGGATTGGGTGGGGAATTGTCTGAAAGAGATGGAAGTTGCATTTTTGTGGCGTAAACCGGCTACTATCAGTTCTCACCGTGTGAATTATATTGGCTTTCTGCACCCGGAAAACAGGGAAAGATCATTGAAGAAGTTGGAAGAGTTATTGAGCAGAATGCTTAAAAAATGGCCGGATATAGAGTTTATGACATCGAGCGAATTGGGGGATTTAATAGCTTCGGAACAGAAATGAAAAAAGTAGTTCTGATCAATCAGAGTACAGGATATTTAATGGTTGATATTGTTAATGCCTATGCAAGTAAATACGATCGCGTTTCTTTAATGGCAGGCAGTATCAAGGTAACGGAACGTTCTCTGAAAGATGGGGTAGAAGTAGATAAAATAATAGCATACAACAGAGATTCTTCTTTGAAAAGGATTTTTACATGGTGTTGGGGAACCATACAAATTTTTTTTAAACTCTTATTTAATTATAGGGGATATGAAATAGTGTATGTTACTAACCCGCCTATGTGTTATTTGTTGCCTTTATTACTTCGTCATCCTTTTTCGGTGATCGTGTATGATATATATCCAGATGCATTGCGGAATATAGGCATAAAGGAAAGTAATTTTTTGTATGAATGGTGGATAGGATGGAATCGAATTGTCTTCTCCAAAGCATTAAACGTAATTACGTTAAGTGAAGGTATGAGGAAAGTTTTGGAGAAGTATGTGGATAAAGGCCGGATTCGTGTGATTCCTAATTGGACTGCATCTGAAAAATTTCGTCCTGTAAAGAAAAATGACAATCTGTTTTTACATAAGCATTCTTTGGGTGAAAAGTTTATTGTTTTGTACTCTGGCAATATTGGATATACACATAATGTGGAGTGTTTGATAGAAGTTGCACGTTTGCTTAAAAACGAAGTTGATATTCAGTTTTTAATAATTGGAGAGGGAAAAAAGAAAGAGACTCTGATTAACCTGACGAAAGAGTATGGATTGTCTTCATGCCGTTTCTTTACATGGCAGGATAGGGATACATTACCTTATTCATTGGCTGCTGCTGATGTGGGAGTGGTGACCTTGAATGATGAAACGGCACAAGTGAGCGTACCTAGTAAAACGTACAATTTATTGGCTGTAGGAGCTCCATTGTTATGTATAGCACCTAAATGTTCGGAATTGGCACACTTGGTGGATCGTTATGATAATGGGGCTTGTTTTGATAAGGAACAGGTTCGTTTAATGGCGGACTATATTTTAACTTTAAAAAACAATTCGGAATTGCAGAAACGATTGAGTGGCAATTCATTCAATGCAGCGAAAGATTTTACATATCGAAATGCACAAAATTATGTATAAAAACTGTTTTAAACGTGCAATTGACTTTATCATTGTTTTAATAGTTCTTCTGCTTATTTGGCCTTTTTTACTTATTATAAGTATTTGGCTCCATTTTGCCAACAAAGGAGCTGGAATTTTCTTTTTTCAGGAACGTCCAGGGAAAAATGAAAAAATCTTTAAAGTAATTAAGTTTAAAACAATGACCGATGAACGGGGTGCTGATGGCAAATTATTACCGGACTCTCAGCGAATTACTAAAATCGGCAAATTGGTTCGTTCTACTTCTGTTGATGAACTTCCTCAGTTAATCAATGTATTGAAAGGCGACATGGCATTGATTGGTCCCAGGCCGTTACTGGTTCGTTATCTTCCGCTTTATTCGAAGGAACAGGCGCGCAGGCATGAAGTCCGTCCCGGTATTACCGGCTGGGCACAGGTGAATGGGCGTAATGCAATCAGTTGGACAAAGAAGTTTGAACTTGACGTGTGGTATGTAGATCATTGTTCGTTATGGCTGGATCTGTGTATTATTTTTAAAACAATAAAAAAGGTATTCATACGGGAGGGGATTTCTCAGGAAGGGCAGACCACGATGGAACCTTTTAATGGTAAGAATTAGCAGATTATGAAAGATATTGCAATTTATGGATTTGGTGGATTTGGCCGGGAAATAGCTTGTGTCATCAATGCCATCAATCAAGTTACTCCGACATGGAATTTTATCGGCTATTTTGATGACGGGCATTCTGTTGGAGAAGCGAATAAATATGGCAGGGTTTTGGGGAATATGGAAACTGTAAATCAGTACAATGGATCACCACTTGCTATTGTAATGGCTATTGCTTCTCCTGCTGTATTGCAAAACATCACAGGCAGGATTCATAATCCTTGTATCTATTTTCCTAACATTATAGCACCTAATGTTCTTTTTTTTGATGAGGAGTCAATTCGTATCGGACAGGGAAATGTAATTACATTCGGAGGAAGGGTAAGTTGCGGTGTCACAATCGGAAATTTCAATCTGATGAATGGCTGTGTCTCATTGGGACATGATGTTACAATCGGAGATTGTAACGTGATGCAGCCGGAGGTTCGAATATCCGGAGAAACAAATGTCGGTAATGCTAACTTTTTAGGAGTCAGGTGTACTGTATTGCAAGGATTGACAATAGGAAATAGTGTGAGGATAGGAACCGGAAGCGTTGTTATGAGAAAAACAAAAGACGGCATGAGTTATTTTGGTAACCCAGCGAAAATGATAAGAATACAATAACTAATCAATAAAATAAACGTTATGGAAGAGAAATTTATAGAATTAATCAAAGATGTTTTGGAAATTGAAGACCGTGAAATAAATATGAATGATAATTTTCGGGAATATGAAGAATGGAGCTCATTAGCTTATTTGTCTGTTATTGCAATGCTGGACGAGGAGTACGATTGCCAAATAGAAGAAGCTGATTTTCGTAAACTACAGACAATTGGAGATTTGTATAACGCTGCAATAAAAAAATAATAATGGCCTTTTTGCAATATGAAGGAGTAGGTATTACTGCACTGGCGGCAGCTGTACCTCGCACTGTGATAAATAATTATGAGTATACCCAGTATTTTCCGGCTGATCAGGTAAAAGAGGTTGTGGATAAAGTGGGAATATTTGAACGTCGGTTTGCTGATGAGAATACCTGTTCTTCCGATTTGTGTTATGCTGCGGCTGAAAAGTTGATTGCCGATAATAATATAGATCGGTCGGAAATAGATTTGCTTGTGTTCATATCTCAAACCCCTGATTATAGAATGCCGGCTACTTCGGTTATTTTGCAGGATCGGTTGCACTTGTCTAACTCTACGATTGCGTTTGATATAAATTTAGGTTGCTCGGCATTTATGTATGGCATGAGTGTGGTATACGCTTTGATGCAACAAAAAGGATTGCGTAAGGCTTTGATTTTGGATGGGGAAACACGCTCTAAAGTTTACTCCCCAAAAGATAGACGTACTGCATTTCTTTTTGGCGATGGAGGGGTAGCTGCATTGGTAGAGAGAGGTGAATGTTTTGGTAAAAGTTATTTCTCACTGAATTCGGACGGATCACGTGAAGGACTTATTAAGGTTGATGCGGGAGGTTACCGAAAAATGAGTTCTGTAGAGACTGTGAAAGAGCGCGTTGTTGACGAGTATGGTAATATACGTAGTGAGGAACAGGGATATATGCATGGAGGGGATGTCTTTAATTTTGTGATAAGGGAAATTCCTAAAGATATTAAGGCACTGCTTGCATATGCGGAAACTGATAAGGATGAATTTGATTATATGGTTTTTCATCAGGCGAATAACTTTATTAATTCTTATCTGGCTAAAAAGCTTAAGTTGGACACAACTAAGATTCCTTCTACTATAGCCAAATACGGAAACACTTCATCTGTTTCTGTTCCTTTGACCATTGTAAGCGAGCTTAGAGGGAAATTGGATGGTGATAAGAAGTTATTATTGAGCGCTTTTGGGGTTGGTATGACTTGGGCTACTGCAATAATTAACTTCAATAATTGTAAAATTAGTGATATCGTGGAGGTATGAATCCCTTTGATCTGAGTAATAAGGTGATTTGTGTGACCGGTGCTTCTTCCGGTATAGGCAGACAATGTGCTGTAAGTTGTAGCCGGATGGGGGCAACTGTGGTTCTGTTGGCGCGTAATGAACAACGGTTACATGAGACTCTATCAATAATGGATAATCCGGATAAGCATGTTATTATTCCTGTTGATTTGACAGAGTATGCCACGGTAGAGTTGGTGGTTAAGAATATCGTAAGTCAGGTTGGAAGAATTAGCGGAGTATTACATTGTGCGGGAATCTCGACCACGTTACCTTTAAAGTTGGTTACTCCTGAGAAATTGGATGAGTTCTTTCAAGCAAATGTTTTCTCAGCCTATAATCTGACAAGGGAGGTTTGTAAGATGGGGAACTTCTCAAAGGAAGGGGGGAGCATTGTCTTTTTTTCTTCTGTAATGGGAAAGGTCGGTGAAAATGGAAAATCTTTATATGGGATGACTAAGGGGGCATTAGTTTCCGGTACACGATCTCTGGCTTGTGAACTTGCAAAGAAAAAGATCCGTGTTAACACGGTTTCTCCTGGAGTTGTTATTACTCCTATTAATTATAATTTACCTCATATTGCTGATCCCGAAAGAAGAGCTGTTTTAGAACAGCAGCATCTCCTTGGGTTGGGTGAAACGGAAGACGTAGCTAATGCATGTATTTACCTTTTGTCTGATGCTTCAAAATGGGTGACAGGTATTGATTTGTGTGTCGATGGAGGATATACTGCCAGGTGACATGGAAGTGACGCAAATTGTAAATAGGGTATATGCTTCAAATTCTTACATATTGTACCGGTCTCAGCATGATGAAGCATGGTTGGTGGATGTAGGAGATGCGGACGTTATTATCCGATGGATTGAAGAACATTCAAAAAAGTTGAAAGGGGTATTGTTGACTCACACTCATTTTGACCATATTTATGGATTGAATCAATTACTGGATAGGTATCCGGATATGATAGTTTTCACTTCACCGGAAGGCCGGGAAGGATTGTATTCTGATAAATGGAATTTTTCTCGATATCACCATTGTCCGTTTATTTATGCGGGAAGTAATGTGTGTATTTTGTCGGATAAACAGATAATGGAGTTGTGGCCTGGTGTTATGTTACACATAATTAAAACACCTGGTCATGATTGGAGTTGTTTGACTTACAAAATTGGTAGTTGGTTATTTACGGGAGACTCTTACATACCCGGCTTAAAAGTCGTCACGACTTTTCCTAAGAGTAATCGGATAGAAGCTGCAAAATCTACAGAAATAATATTGACTCTTTCTGATATAACAAAAATCTTTCCTGGTCATGGGAATGTCGAATCTGTAACTAATTAAGTAATAATAGAACAATGGACAAACGAATTTATCTTTGTCTCGCTCATATGAGCGGTAAAGAACAGGGTTTTATAAAGGAAGCCTTTGATACCAACTGGGTAGTTCCTCTTGGTCCTAATGTGAATGCTTTTGAGGAAGAACTTGAAAGTTTTGTAGGTGATAATAAAAAAGTAGTGGCCTTGTCTGCCGGTACGG
>UMJL01066763.1_pt1 | contig 23166 bp, 27 predicted proteins | sample 1966071 | NCBI WGS metagenome assembly UMJL01 (sample SAMEA4836148, study PRJEB28245) | human gut metagenome | biome: gut microbiome; material: fecal sample | place: Denmark | collected 2008
AGGGACCAAGAAAACCCTTTTGGTCTCCATTTTTTTATTTTCCGGGGTATTTTAGAGCTTCAGGATACCCCCTCTCAGGCAGCGCTCACATGGTCAGGATTGGGCGGACAAGTGGGCGAGGATTGAGGGGGACAATATCAAGATCCCGCCGCAAAGGGCAGACGCACAGCGTCTGCCTTTTTTTGCCGTTTTCGCCGTCAGACTGCCCCTGATAGGGGATTTTCCTTGTATTTGGTGGGGCAAGCTGGTATAATACTCCTATATTTTGGGGTATTTTGACTGGAGACGTTATGCTGCACTATCTGCGAGAATTGTTTTACGCTCTGGACTTTGCGTCCCTGAGCGATGCGGTGATGCGGGTGGCTGCCATTTTCCTGTGCCTGACGGTCCACGAGACCTGCCATGGCCTGGCAGCCTACGCGCTGGGGGACCCCACCGCCAAGTCGATGCATCGCCTGTCCCTGAACCCTCTGCGCCACATCGACTGGCTGGGCCTCGCCCTGATGTTTGTGGCCGGCTTCGGCTGGGCAAAGCCAGTTCCGGTGGATCTGCGCTATTTCAAAAAGCCCAAGCAGGGCATGGCCCTTACCGCCCTGGCGGGTCCGGCATCCAATTTTGTGCTGGCTTTTCTGGCGCTGCTGGCCTGTAAGGGTATCCTCCACGTGCCATACAGCGACTTCTGGGGAATGCTGTTTTTCTTCTGTTATTACACCGCGATCCTCTCCATCGGCCTGGGGGTGTTCAATCTGATCCCCATTCCGCCGCTGGATGGGTCCAAGGTACTGGCGGTGCTGCTGCCGGACCGGCTGTACGGCACCTGGATGCACTATGAGCGCTATGGGATGCTGGTGCTGCTGGCGCTGTCCTTCGCAGGCATCGGCACCGGCTTTATTGACGCTGCCATCAACGGCGTTTACACCGCTATGAGCACATTGCTGGGCATGCCGTTTTAAGCTATCTATGAGGTGAACGTCCGTTGGAAAATCCCGTATTCAAACTGGAAAAAGTGGTCCGCTCCCGGTCTGAGGAAATGCAGGACTTTGAGGGGCCGCTGGATCTGATTTTGTATCTTTTGGGCAAAAATAAGATGGAGATCCAGGACATCTCCATCTCATTGATCTGCGACCAGTATCTGCAGTGGCTTTCCCAGCGCCAGCAGATGGATCTGGATGTGGCCAGTGAATTTGTCACCATGGCCTCTCATCTGGTGTACATCAAGACCCGCATGCTGCTGGCCATTGAGGACGCGGAAGCCCAGAGCGAAATGGACGCCCTGATCCAGTCTCTGGAGGAGCGGCGCCGCAATGAGAACTATGCCAAGATCAAGGCCATGGCCCAGCGGCTTGCTCCCATGGAGGAGTTTGGCCGGAATATTCTCACCCGGGACCCGGAACCCGTGGAGCGGGGCAAGGTCTATCTGTACTCCCAGGAACCCGGGGACCTGATCCTGGCTATGGCAGAGATCCGCAGCCGGGCGGAGCGGGCCCTGCCGCCGCCCCGGACCGCTTTTCAGGACATCGTTCAGCATGAGCCCTATCCGGTGGAAAGCAAGGCCCGGGAGATCATCCAGCGGCTCAAGCAGCATGGTATCACCAGTTTCCGGCTGCTGTTCCGGGGCAACCGCAGCCGCAGTGAGATCGTGGCCACCTTTCTGGCGGTTTTGGAGCTGTGCCGGGCCTGCATTATCCATCTGGCAGGTTCTGAGACGGACTGCACCGTCCGTCAGGAGAAGGATCTGCCGGATAATTTGACGTTGTAAGGAGTAAGCAGCCTTGGAGCACTTGGAGATGAAAGAGATCGAATCCGCCGTGGAGGCGATTTTGTTCGCCTCCGGGGAGCCGGTGCAGGTGGAGCGCATCTGCGTGGCTCTGGAGATCGACCAGCCCACCGTGGAGCAGGTCCTGCAGCGGCTGATGGATTATTACGCCTATGAGCGGCGAGGCATCCGGCTGCTGCACATTGAGGACAGCTGGCAGCTATGTTCGGCGCCCGATTACGCGGATCTGATCCGCAGAGCTTTCGAGATCCGAAAGCCTGCCAAGCTCAGTCAGCCCGCGCTGGAGGTCCTCACCATCATCGCCTATTACCAGCCCACCACCCGGGCTTATGTGGACCAGATCCGGGGTGTGGACAGCGCCTATACCATCGGATTGCTGCTGGACCGCAAGCTCATTGAAGAGTGCGGACGGCTGCAGGTCCCGGGCCGGCCGCATCTCTACCGGACCACCCAGCAGTTCCTGCGGGCTTTCCACCTGACCAGTCTGGAAGATCTGCCGGAGATGCCGGATCTGGGCGGGGAAGGGCAGATGCGTCTGGGGGAAAACGGAGAGATCGTGGACCCGGACGCAGGCGCAGTCCCTCTGCCGGAGGAGGCGCCGAAAGACGAGGAACAGACGGAGGACGGGGAAACCTGACGGCCTGCGGAAAGAGGAGGAAGAAGATTGCGGTTGCTGCTCATCATTTTGGGCATTCTGGTGATACTGCTGGTGTTCCTGTGCCGGCTCCGGCTGGGCATCCTGGCCGCCTTTGCCGCGGGAGACGCCACGCTGGACCTCCGGATCGGCCCCGCCTCCATCCGTCTCTATCCGCCTCAGCCGGAAGAGGCGAAAAAAATGGAAGAGGATTCCTCCCAGAAGCCGAAAAAGGCCGATCAAAGCAAGGGCAGCAGGGGAAAGCTGGCAAAGCCCACCCGGGCTGACCTGCAGGACGCCTGGAAGACTCTGCGGGCCCCCGTCCGGCGGGCGCTTGAACGGACCCGGCGGGGAATCCGTATCGATCCTCTGAATCTCTCCGTCACGGTAGGCGGAGCGGAGGACCCGGCGCAGGCCGCCGAGACCTACGGGATTCTGGAGATGGTAGTTTGGACGGTGATGCCGCCTCTGGAGCAGTTTCTGGTGGTCCCGGACCCCCACATCCATGTGGGGGTGGACTTTGACGCCGGGAAAAACCGGGTGGACGGAACCGCCGCGGTGACCATCCGGCTGGGAACGCTGTTGGCAGTGGCGCTGGGCGCGGGGATTCCCGTGCTGCGCTGGCTGATGAAGTACCAAAAGAGAAAGCAGCAGCCGCCCAAAGAGGCTGCACCCAAAACCGCTGACGCACGTGCATAAAGAAAGGACGAAAACTATGGACGATTCGATGGAGAAAAAGCATCCCCTCAATGATCTGATGCGGGAAACTATGGCCAAGATCCGGGAGATGGTGGACACCAATACCATCGTGGGGCAGCCCATCACCACCCCTGATGGCGTGACGCTGATCCCTATTTCCAAGGTCAGCTTCGGCTTTGGCAGCGGCGGCGGGGACTATGGCAAGACCACACCCAAGGAGAACTTCGGCGGCGGCAGCGCCGCGGGTGTGAAGATCGACCCGGTGGCATTCTTGGTCATCAAGGACGGCACCACCCGGGTGCTGCCGGTGGCGGTGCCCCCGGTGTCCACCGTGGACCGCATTGTGGAGATGGTTCCCGATATTCTGGATAAAGCGGAAAAATATTTCGACAAGAAACAGGAAGATCCCACCTGCTGAAAGGGGTATACTACCATCACTCTGTTTGTGAGGTGATGGCGGTTGTTGAAGCCCCTTCGGATCTGTGCCTGCTTGCTGGCAGCGGTTTTGCTGTCTGGTATGTTTCCTTGTCAGGCCGCGGCGGTCAGTACGTCTGCGACTTCCGCGATCTTGATGGACGTGGACAGCGGCCGGGTGCTGTATGAGCAGAACGCGGACGCAAAAATGCTGATCGCCAGCACCACCAAGATTCTGACCGCCCTGGTGGCCATCGAAGAGGGAGATCTCTCCGCCACTGTGAAGGTCAGCCGCGAGGCTGCCTACACCGAGGGCTCCTCCATGTACTTGAAGGAGGGGGAGACGGTGACGCTGGAGACGCTGCTCTACGGGCTGCTGCTGTGCTCCGGCAACGACGCCGCCGTGGCGGTGGCGGAGGGGGTCAGCGGCAGCGTGGACAAGTTTGTGGACCAGATGAACGAAAAAGCCAAGGCCCTGGGGATGAACCACTCCTCCTTTGCAAATCCCAACGGCCTGGACGACGAAAAGCACTATTCCACCGCCCGGGACATGGCGATTCTCGCCTGTGCGGCGGTAGAAAACGAGACGTTGGTCCGCATCGCTTCCACCCTCCAGATCACCATCGGCGGACGCACGATGACCAACCACAACAAGCTCCTGAGCTATATCGACGGGTGCATCGGCCTCAAGACCGGATACACCATGGCGGCAGGACGAACGCTGGTGAGCTGCGTGGAGCGAAACGGTCAGCGGCTGGTGGCGGTGACGCTGCAGGACGGCAATGACTGGGCAGATCATCAGGCGCTGTATGAATACGGCTTTGCCGCCTATCCCATCAGCCGGGCAGCCGTGCTGGGACAGCCTCTGGAGACGGCGGAGGTCCTGGGCGGTGCGGAGGATACCGTACCGCTGGTGGCGGCGGAGAGCTTTGCCTGGCCTCTGGCGGAAGGAGAGAAGCTGACGACAGAGGTGGAGCTGGACCAGCCGTTGACCGCACCGCTGAGCGCCGGCACCCGGGTGGGGGAGGCGGTGTTCCGCCTGAACGGAAAAGAGGTGGGCCGTGTGGACCTGCTGTGCGGCGCCGGTGTGGCGCCCCGGCTGGAACCGGCGCTCCACCAGCTGCACCTGGCCCTGCCGGAATGAGGAAGAGAACATATGGAAGAACGCGTACAAAAACTGCTCTCCGCCGCGGGAATCTGCTCCCGGCGGACGGCAGAGACCTATATCACTGCCGGGCGGGTCAGCATCAACGGCGAGACCGCGCAGCTGGGCCAGCGGGCGGACCCGGACCGGGACGACATCCGCCTGGACGGCCAACCCCTGGGCAGGAAGGCAGCGCCGCTGTATCTGCTGCTCAATAAACCCCGGGGATATGTCACCACACTCTCCGACGAGAAGGGGCGCAAAACGGTGGCGGACCTGGTGTCGGACTGCGGTGCCCGGGTATACCCTGTGGGCCGGTTGGATCTGGACTCCGAGGGACTGCTGTTGCTGACCAACGACGGCGCACTGATGCAGCACTTGCTGCATCCCCGGCATCAGGTGGAAAAGACCTATCATGTGACGGTCTTCGGCGATATCCGGGACGCAGCTGCCCGTCTGGCAGCTGTGACCGACCTGGATGGAGAACCTATCTGCCCCGCCCGGGTGTCACTTCTGCGGCAGAGCGGCCGCAAAGCGGAGCTGGCCGTTACCATCCATCAGGGAAAAAACCGGCAGATCCGGCGAATGTGCGCCCAGTGCGGCTGGAAAGTCCAGCGGCTGCGGCGGGTCCAGGAGCATACGCTGGAGCTGGGAGACCTGCCTGCCGGGGCCTGGCGGTATCTGACGGAGGATGAGGTTGCCGCGCTGCGGGAGGCATAACAGTTCATCAGGGGTGCGGAATTGCTCCGCACCTTCTTTTTTGCAAGAGCAAGATAAAATCTTGCAAAAATGAGTTTGAATTTGGCGGGAATTGTGGTACAATACCTTACCGCAAGCAACACCCCGAACATGTCTCCGGCAGCGGTTGGAGGGAGGATGACACCGTGGCAAAAAGCATTTTACATATCATTGAGACCAATATGGGCAGCTTCTCCAAGGGACAGAAGCGGATCGGCCACTACATCCTGGAAAATTACGACAAGGCCGCCTTCATGACCGCCAGCAAGCTGGGCCGTCTGGTGGGCGTCAGCGAATCCACGGTGGTCCGTTTTGCCTCGGAACTGGGCTATGACGGCTATCCCAGCATGCAGCGGGCCCTGCAGGAGATGATCCGCAGCCGCCTGACCTCCACGCAGCGCATCCAGCAGGCGGGGAACATGCTCTCCGGCCAGGATCTGTTGACGGCGGTGGTGCAGACGGATATGGACAAGCTGCGGATGGTGGTGGACGAGGCGGACCGCAAAGAGTTCGACAAGGTGGTCCACCTGCTGATGGAGTGCCGCCATCTGTATATTCTGGGCGTACGCTCGTCCTACTTTGTGGCGGGCTATCTGAATTTTTACATGCATCTGCTCTCAGAGAATGTAACGCTGGTCCAGTCCAACGCCGCCGGCGAGATCTTCGAGCAGCTCTTCCGCATTGGGCCGGGAGATGTGCTGCTGGCCATCAGTTTCCCCCGCTACTCCAACGTGACGGTGAACACCGTGAAATTTGCCCGGGACCGGGGAGCTACCATCGTGGCCATCACGGACAACGAACTCTCCCCGGTGTATCAGATGTCCGACGCGGCACTGCTGGCCCCCAGTGAGATGATCTCCTTCGTGGACTCCATGGTGGCGCCGCTGTCGCTGATCAACGCGCTGTTGGTGGCCATCGGATACCGGATGGGGAAGGATGTCTCCAAGACCTTTGGAGAGCTGGAGGATATTTGGAACGAGTACGGCGTATTCGGAAGGACGGACGATGAGTAAACGGATCACAGTGGTAGGCGGCGGTGCCGCCGGCATGATGGCTGCCATCACCGCGGCGGAACAGGGGGCCCAGGTCACGCTGCTGGAGCCCAATGAGCGTCTGGGCAAAAAACTCAATATCACCGGAAAGGGCCGCTGCAATGTGACCAACAACGCGGGATTGGAAACACTGCTGGCCAACGTACCCGGCAACGGAAAATTCCTGTACAGCGTCTTTTCCCGCTTTGACGGGCGGGACGCCATGGCCTTTTTCGAGGCGCTGGGCGTTCCCCTGAAGACAGAGCGGGGCAATCGGGTGTTTCCCATCAGTGACCGCTCCTTTGACATCAGCGCCGCTCTGGAGCGGCGGCTCAAGGCGCTGCGGGTCCGGCTGGTCCGGGACCGGGCGGTCCGACTGGAGATCGAAGAGGGTACCATCCGCGGCGTGCAGGGGGAGCGGGGAAATTATCCGGCAGAGGCGGTGATCCTGGCCACCGGCGGTGTCAGTTATCCCGCCACCGGCTCCACTGGAGAGGGCCACCGGATGGCGGAGGCCGCCGGCCACACCGTGACGCCCCTGCGGGGGTCTCTGGTGCCCCTGCGGGACTACGGCGCCTGCCGGGAACTGCAGGGGCTGAGCCTGCGGAACGTGGAGCTGACGGTGTTTGAAAATGACAAGAAGCTCTATTCAGACTTTGGGGAACTGCTCTTCACCCACTTCGGCGTCAGCGGCCCGCTGGTGCTCTCAGCGTCCGCCCATATGCGGCGCTTCGGCCAGAAAAAATACCGGCTGGAGATCGACCTCAAGCCGGCGCTGGAGGAGACCCAGCTGGACAAGCGGCTGCTCTCGGACTTTGCCAAATACGCAAACCACGATTTCTGCAACGCACTGAATGACCTGCTGCCCCAGAAGATGATTCCAGTGGTGGTGCGGCTCTCGGAGATCCCGCCCCACGAAAAGGTCCACGACCTCACCCGGGAGCAGCGCAGGAATCTGGTGCATCTGCTCAAGCATTTCCCCGTGGAGATCTCCGGCCCCTGCCCCGTGACAGACGCCATCGTCACCGCAGGCGGGGTCAAGACCAAGGAGATCGACCCCAAAACCATGGAATCAAAACTTGTAAAGGGATTATACTTTGCAGGCGAGCTCATTGATGTGGACGCTTATACCGGCGGATTTAATTTGCAGATCGCTTGGGCTACCGGACGTGCGGCCGGCATGGCCGCCGCCGAGCAAGGAGAGTAAGGAGAGAACAAGCATGAACGAAACCCATCCCATCAGCATTGCCATTGACGGCCCCTCCGGCGCCGGCAAGAGCACGCTGGCCCGGCAGCTGGCATCAGCGCTTCACTTTTTGTATGTGGACACCGGCGCGATCTACCGGACCATTGCCTATTATGCCTATGCGAATCATCTGGACCCGTCGGATGAGGCGGCAGTGCTGGCAGCACTGCCGGACATACGCATCGAACTGTGCCATGACACGGAGGGACTGCAGCGCATGATCCTCAATGGAGAAGATGTGACAGACGCCATCCGCCTGCCCCAGATCTCCCAGTACGCCTCCGTGGTATCCGCGTACCCCGGCGTCCGGGCCTTTTTGCTGGAAATGCAGCGGGATTTTGCTCGGAAGGGGAGCGTCATCATGGACGGACGGGACATCGGCACCGTAGTGCTGCCCCACGCGGACGTGAAGATCTTCCTGACGGCCTCCCCGGAGGCCCGTGCCCGCCGCCGCTGCCTGGAACTGGAACAGCGGGGGACGCCGGAGCCCTTTGACCAGGTGCTCTCGGAGATCCAGCAGCGGGACTGGGATGACTCCCACCGGGAGACGGCCCCGCTCCGGCAGGCGGAGGACGCCGTGGTGGTGGACACCACAGAACTGAACTTTGAGGAAAGCCTGGCGGCGCTGCTGACCGTCGTCCGGGGAAAGGCGGCACTATGAAACCCTTCAATCCCTTTTTCACCGTTGTCTACTACGTCGCACGCGTGCTGGTCAGCGTACTTTTCCCAACTACCGTGGAGGGGCTGGACCGTCTGCCCCGCAACGGCGTGCTGCTGTGCCCCAACCACTCCAGCAACTGGGACCCCATCCTGGTGGCACTGCGACTGCCGGTGAACTACCGGCTCCACATCATGGCCAAGGTGGACCTTTTCAAAAACCCTGTCCTCGCCTGGATTCTGCGGCGGCTGGGCGCATTTCCCGTCAGCCGTGGAAGCTCTGATATCCAGTCCGTCAAAACCGCCATGCAGGCCATCAAATCCGGCGATAATCTGCTGATCTTCCCGGAGGGCACCACCATCCACAACGGCATCGGCTATGTGGACGGCCTGCCGGCCCATGCCAAGGCCGGCGTAGCGGTCATCGGCGTGCGCACAGGGGCCATCCTGGTCCCTGTGTTCGTGGACGGACCCAAGCGGCTCTTCCATCGCACCCGGATCATCTTCGGCGAGCCCTACACGCCGGTGTACACCGGCCGCCACGGCACATCCGAAGAGATGCAGAAGATTGCAGACGACATTCTGACCGCCGCCTATGCCCTGGGCGGCCAGGCCGTGGGAGGGAAGCCGCTGTGCAACGAGTGATTCTGGCGGAAAGCGCCGGCTTCTGCTACGGCGTCCGCCGGGCCGTGAAGCTGGCAGAGGAGACCGCAGCATCGTCATCCGGCGGGTGCCGGATGCTGGGGGACCTGATCCACAACACCCATGTGGTGGAAGATCTGGCCCAGCAGGGGGTCCGCAAGGTGGCAGACAGCGGGGAACTGACACCGGAGAACACCGTCATCATCCGCTCCCACGGGGAGCTCAAGAGTGTGCTGGATGATCTGGAGCAGCGGGGCATCCGCTGCGTCAACGCCACCTGTCCCAACGTCATGCGCATCCAGACGCTGGTGGCTCAGGCAGAGCAGGAGGGACGCCGTGCCGTCATCATCGGCGAGCCCCACCACCCGGAGGTGATGGGCGTGGCCAGCTGGTGCCGGGACCCGCTGATCTTCGACGGGCCGGATGCGGTTCGCGCCTGGCTTGCCGAGGACGAAAATCACCGTGAAATCCCCCTGACAGTGGTGGCACAGACCACGTGTATTCGAAAACTTTTTGAAACTTCTTCAGAAATTCTGAAAAAAGAGTGTACAAACGTAAAAATATTTGATACAATATGCAATGCTACGCATAGACGTCAAACCGAGGCGGCGGAAATTGCCTCCAAAGTGGACGTGATGGTCGTGGTGGGAGACTGTAAAAGCGCAAACACCAAACATTTGACAGAAATTTGCAAGATGAGCTGCCCCCGGGTTTTCCAGGTGGAGGATGCGGACGGGCTCTCGCCGGATTGGTTCAATGGTTGCTCTGTTGCGGGTCTTACGGCCGGTGCCTCCACGCCTGCGGGCATCATTAAGGAGGTATATGCAACGATGAGCGAAGAAATCAAAGCGGCCGAGGGCAAAGAGGAGTCCTTCGAGGAATTACTGAATCAGTCTTTTAAAACTTTAAATACAGGAGAGAAGGTCACCGGTATTGTCACGGCCATCACCCCCACCGAGGTCCAGGTGGATGTGGGTGCCAAGCAGGCTGCGTACATCAAGCTCAGCGAGCTGAGCGACGATCCCAACGTCAAGCCCGAGGACGTGGTGAAGGTCGGCGACGAGATCGAGACCTACATCGTCCGCGTCAACGACATCGAGGGCTATGCTGAGCTGAGCAAGAAGCGTCTGGATGCCGTGAAGGTCTGGGAGAACATCGAGCAGGCCGTGGAGGACAAGACGATCCTCGAGGGCGTTGTCACCGAGGAAAACAAGGGCGGTATCGTGGTCTCCGTCAAGGGCGTGCGGGTGTTCGTTCCCGCTTCCCAGAGCGGTCAGCCCCGCGGCGCTGATCTGTCCAAGATGATCAAGCAGAAGGTCCAGCTGCGCATTACTGAGGTCAACCGTGCCCGCCGCCGCGTGGTGGGCTCCATCCGCTCCGTCACCGACGAGGCCCGCAAGGCCGCGCAGGACGAGCTGTGGGCCAACATCGAGGTGGGCAAGCATTACACCGGCACCGTCAAGTCCATGACCAGCTACGGCGTGTTCGTGGACATCGGCGGCGTGGACGGCATGGTCCACATCTCCGAGCTGAGCTGGAGCCGCATCAAGACTCCCGCCGAGGTCTGCAAGGTGGGTGACACCCTGGATGTGTACGTCATTTCCTACGATCCCGAAAAGCGCAAGATCTCCCTGGGCGTCAAGGATCGCAGCATTGATCCCTGGCAGGTGTTCATGGACAAGTATCAGGTTGGTGATGTGGCTTCCGTGCGCATCGTCAAGCTGATGAGCTTCGGCGCCTTCGCCGAGGTCGTTCCCGGCGTGGACGGCTTGATCCACATTTCTCAGATCGCGGACCGCCGCATCGAGAAGCCCGAGGACGTGCTGTCCGAGGGTCAGATCGTCGATGCCAAGATCACCGCTATCGACGAGGAGAAGCAGAAGATCTCCCTGTCCATCCGTGCGTTGCTGACCGCTCCCGCTGAGGAAGAGGTCCCCGCTGAGGACGAGGAGTAAGTTCCCAATCCAATTGGAAAGAGGCAGTCCCCTGGGGCTGCCTCTTTTTTCGAAAAAAATGTGATTTTTTTGACAAGCCCATTGCATTTCTTGGCTGGCCATGATATAATCCTGGCAGCAAGAGGTCTGACTACACCATACTGATGTCATACAACATAATGATCAACAGGAGGAAGTATCATGAGCTATCAGGAGGAATACCAGCAGAAGCTGACCACGGCAGAGAAGGCCGTCGAATGTGTGGACTCCGGCATGTGGCTGGACTACGGTTGGAGCGTCTGCACCCCGGTGGCGCTGGACAAGGCGCTGGCCAAGCGGATGGAGGGCCTGAAGGACGTCAATATCCGCGGCGGCATTCTGACCCACCGTCCCGCCATTTTTGATGTTCCCAACGCAGCTGAGCACTTTGCCTGGAATTCCTGGCATATGAGCGGCGTGGAGCGCAAGGCCGTCAAGGAGGGATTCTCTTATTACATCCCCCTGCGGTATTCCGAGCTGCCCGGCTACTACCGCGACTGCATCAAGTCCGTGGATGTGGCCATGTTCCAGGTGCCCCCCATGGACGAGCACGGCTGGTTTAACTTCGGCCCCGGCGGCTCTCACCTGAAGGCTGTGTGCGAGGTGGCCAAGAAGGTCATCGTGGAGGTCAACAAAAATATCCCCGTCTGCTTGGGCGGTTTTGACAACTGTGTCCATATCAGTGACGTGGATATGATCGTGGAAGGCGACAACCCGGTCATGGACGAGCTGGGCGGCGGCGGTGAGCCCTCCGATGTGGATATGGCCGTGGCCAAGCTGGTGGTGCCTGAGATTCCCGACGGTGCCTGCCTGCAGCTGGGTATCGGCTCCATGCCCAATGCCATCGGCAAGATGATCGCCGAGTCCGATCTGAAGGATCTGGGCGTACACACCGAGATGTACGTGGACGCCTTCGTGGACATGTCCAAGGCCGGCCGCATCACGGGCCTGCGCAAGCCCTTTGACCGGGGCCGCCAGACCTACGCTTTTGCTGCGGGCACGCAGAAGCTCTACGATTTCCTGAACAATAACCCCGAGTGCATGGCTGCCCCCGTGAGCTATGTCAACGATATTGCGCGGGTGTCTCAGATCGACAACTTCATCTCCATCAACGGCGCGGTGGACATCGATCTTTACGGCCAGGTCTCCTCCGAGTCCTCCGGCACCCACCACATCTCCGGTGCCGGCGGCCAGCAGGACTTCGTCATGGGCGCATATCTGTCCAAGGGTGGCAAGAGCTTCATCTGCTGCTCCTCCTCCTTCATGGACAAAAAGACCGGCCAGCTCAAGTCCCGCATCCGTCCCACCCTGCTGGAGGGCTCCGTGGTCACCGCCACCCGCACCAATCTCCACTGGATCGTGACGGAGTACGGCAAGTTCAACGTCAAGGGCAAGTCCACCTGGGAGCGGGCCGAGGGCCTGATCTCCATCGCGCATCCCCAGTTCCGGGAGGAGCTGATCGCCGAGGCGGAGAAGATGCACATCTGGCGTCGTTCCAACAAGAAATAAGTGCTTAAAATCCCGCCCCCGGCAGACCTTGCGGCCCGCCGGGGGCCTTTTTATTCAAATTTTTGGGAACAGCTTGTCAAGCAGGAAAAGACCCTGTATAATAAAAAACAGATATATACAGGTTGCGACGGAAGTAATGGGGACGGGACCCGGCCGAACGGCCGGAGGGAAGGAGTTCGCCATGTTCAGCGTTGGAGATCTGGTCGTCCACCCGATGCACGGGGCCGGCGTCATTGACGACATCGTGCGGGAGCGGGTGGCAGGCAGCACACAGGAGTACTATGTCTTTAAGATGCCTGTGGGAGGGTTGCTGCTGAAGATTCCCATCGCAAAGAGCCAGCTCATCGGCCTGCGCGCCATCATTGGTCCGGCAGAGGCAGAGCGGCTCATCAGCTCCATCCCGGGAATCGCCGTGGATCAGGACAACAACTGGAACAAGCGCTACCGGGAGAATCTGGAGCGGCTGAAAAGCGGCGATTTATATCAGGTGGCCCGTGTCATCAAGGGTTTGATGCACCGGGACCGGCGCCGGGGCCTTTCCACCGGGGAGCGGAAAATGCTCCACGCCGCGCGGCAGATCCTGCTCTCCGAGCTGGTTTTATCCGAGCATGAGGCATATGACGTTATAGAGACCCGGGTGGACCGGGCTATGATGCAGTCCCCGGTACAGTAGAGAGGATTGGAATGGCATGATCCCATTTTTCAAAAAATTCCAGGCGGCCCAGCGACCCCGCTGCGCCGCCTTAGTTGCGGCCGCCGGCAGTTCCACCCGCATGGGCGGCATCAACAAGCTGCTCCAGCCGCTGGACGGCATCCCGGTGCTGGTGCGGACGCTGACTGCTCTGGAACGGGCCCAGCGGGTGGACAGCATCGTCATCGCCACCCGGGAGGAGGATCTCATCACCGTTTCCCAGCTCTGCAAAACCTATGGCATCACCAAGTGCAAAAAGGTGATCCGGGGCGGGGAGGACCGGGAGCACTCCGTATTGTTGGCGGCGCTGGAGGCAGAGCCGGACACGGAGCTGCTGGCCGTCCAGGATGGCGCCCGGCCACTGGTGTCCCCGACCCTGGTGGACCGTGTGATCGAAGCGGCTCAGCGCTGCGGCGCCGCGGCACCTGCCGTTCCTGTAAAGGACACGGTCAAGGCCGTCCGGGAGGATGGGGCCGTAGCGGAGACGCTGGAGCGCAGCCGCCTGCGGGCGGTGCAGACGCCTCAGGTATTCGAGGCATCCCTGCTCAAGGCTGCACTGCAGGCAGCGCTGGAAGAGGGCGCCGCCCTCACCGACGACTGCTCCGCCGTGGAGCGGCTGGGAAAGGTGGTCTACCTGATCGAAGGAGAGGAGACCAATCTGAAAATCACCACGCCCACCGACCTAATCCTGGCGGAGGCGTTGCTGGCGGCGGAGGAGGAAACGCGATGACACCACTGCGGATCGGACACGGATATGATGTGCACCGACTGACCCAGGGACGCAAGCTGATCCTGGGCGGCGTGGAGATCCCCTATGAGCGGGGACTGCTGGGTCATTCCGACGCGGACGTGCTGACCCATGCTGTCATGGACGCCCTCACCGGGGCCGCCCGGCTGGGGGACATCGGCCAGCTCTTCCCGGACACGGACCCAACCTATGAAGGGGCCTCCAGTCTGGGCCTTCTGGCGCAGGTGGGCCGTCTTCTGGCAGAGGCAGGCTATGCCGTGGTAAACATCGACGCCACGCTGATCGCCCAGGCTCCCAAGGTGGGCCCCTACAAGCAGCAGATGTCCCAAAATCTTGCCCGGGCCCTGGGAATCAGCGCCGAGCAGGTCAATGTCAAGGCCACCACCGAGGAGCGTCTGGGCTTTACAGGGGACGGCTCCGGCATGGCCGCCCACGCTGTGGTTCTGGTGGAGCGAATCAAGTAAGCATGCAGCGATGCGGGGAAGTGCTCTCCGCATCGCTGTTTCCCTGTTTGGGAACAGCGGCGGGGCAGAGAATGGTGCGCCGCAGCGGGCCCGGTAAAAGCATCTGTCCCGCGGCGGAGATTCCGCTCTTCCCCTTGGCAGACAGCCCCGCTGGAAATCTTTTTGACACCTTCCCTGTCCCGTCCCATAGGATGGGGGGGAGAGGAGGAGTGTCTGTGGAGAACTATCTCATCATTGCCCGCTCGGTAACCTATGCTCAGCGGATGCAGAACGCGCTCAGCCGGGCCGGGGTCCGCTGCCGGATCTTCCGCGCCCCCCGGGATCTGACGGATCTGGGCTGCGCCTATGCGGTACAGATCCAGTCGTCGGATATTTCCCGGGCGTTGACCACACTGCACCGGGCGTCTCTGGACCCCGTTCAGATTTTCATGACCCAGCAAAAGGGACTCTACCGCGAGGTGGAGCCATGATCTACTTCGACAGTGCGGCCACCACTTTCCAAAAGCCCCCCGCAGTGGCCGCCGCCATGACGGATGCGCTTGCCACCATGAGCTCTCCGGGCCGGGGCGGATACCCGGCGGCCATGCGGGCCGCCGACACCGCCTTTGCCTGCCGGAGCGAGCTGGCGGAACTGTACCACGTGGGGAGCCCGGAACAGGTGGTCTTTACCCTCAATGCCACCCACGCGCTGAATATCGCCATCAAGACCCTGGTGCCGCCGGGAGGAAAGGCGGTGATCTCCGGCTATGAACACAACGCCGTCACCCGTCCGCTGGCCGCTCTGGGGGCCCGGATCGACGTAGCCGCCGGGCCGCTGTTCCAGCCGGCGGCGGTGACAGCGGCCTTTGACCGCCTGATTACGCCGGACACGGACGCCGTGATCTGCAACCACGTCTCCAACGTCTTCGGCTTCGTACAACCGGTGGAGGAGATCGCCGCACTGTGCCGGCAAAAGGGCGTCCCTTTGATCATCGACGCCTCGCAGTCGGCAGGTATCGTGCCTCTGGACATGACGGCGTTGGGGGCTGCCTTCATCGCTATGCCGGGGCATAAGGGCCTTTACGGCCCCCAGGGCACCGGTGTCCTGCTATGCAAAGAGGGGCAGACGACCGCCACGCTCCTGGAGGGAGGCACCGGCAGCCAGTCCATCCAGCAATCCATGCCGGAGTTTCTACCGGACCGCCTGGAAGCCGGGACCCACAACATGCCCGGCATCGCGGGACTCCTGGCAGGGGTCCGATTCGTCCGGCGGCAGGGGCTGGAGTCCATCTGCCGGAAGGAGCGGCGCCTTGCTCAGCTGGCGGCGGAGGGCTTGCGGACCATCCCCGGCGTCCACGTCTGGGCAACGCCGGATCTGACGGCCCAGGCCGGGGTGGTCTCCTTCACCGCCGATGGCCGGGACGTGGAGAATCTGGCCAGTGCCCTGGGAGAACAGGGGGTCGCTGTCCGGGCGGGCCTGCACTGCGCACCGCTGGCCCACCGCACCGCCGGCACGCTGGAGAGCGGAACGGTACGGCTGAGCTTTTCCGCCCTGAATACGCCCGCCGAAGTCTGCCGCTTTCTGACGATTCTGCGCAAACTATCTCGGGGATAAGGGTATTTTTCTGAACAGACCGTGAATTTTCATCCGGTTCACCTTGCAATCCACTGGTATATTTTATATAATATCAGTATTCATGACCTGGAAGGGATGAGGTGCAACATGGGAGTGAGCTTCGCGCAGCTGCCGGCTGTGATCGTCCGCTATCTGCTGACGATCCAGATCACGGATCTGCTGGACATCGCGATCATGGTGTTCGTTCTGTATAAAGTCCTGACGCTGGTGCAAAGTACCAAGGCAGCCAGCCTGGTGAAGGGATTGTTCGTCTTTCTGGCGGCGCTGGCCCTGTCCTCTTTGTTCCATCTCAACGGCATCAACTATATCATGAGCAAGATGGTGGAGTGGGGTGTGCTGGCCCTCATCATCCTGTTCCAGCCGGAGATCCGCCGGGTCCTGGAGCAGATGGGCAGCCGCCGCTTCATCGCCTTTTTCACCCACGCCGAAACCGGCAACACTATGGACACCACCATCAGCCAGACCGTGCTGGCCTGCTCGGAGATGTCCCAGTCCCGCACCGGCGCCCTGATCGTCTTCGAGCGGGAGATTTTGCTGGACGACATGGTCCGCAGCGGCACGGTGCTGGATGCCTCGGTCTCCAGTGAGCTTTTGAAAAATATCTTTTTTGTCAAAGCACCCATGCACGACGGCGCCGTCATCATCCGCAACGGGCGGGTGCTGGGCGCCGGCTGCATGCTGCCCCTGAGCAAGAATGTCAATCTCAGCCGGGACCTGGGTATGCGGCACCGTGCCGGCATCGGCATGAGTGAGAACTCTGACGCGGTGGTGGTCATCGTCTCCGAGGAGACCGGTTCCATCTCCGTGGCCATCGGCGGCATGCTCAAGCGCCATCTCAAACCGGAGACGCTGGAAAACCTCCTGCGGAATGAACTGCTTCCGCAGGAGGAGTCCGATTCGGACAAGCAAAAGTTCTTCTCCCTGCTGAACCTGCTCCAGCCCAAAAAGAACGGAGGCAAGGACGATGCAGAGTAAGATGAGTAAACGTAAAATCCTTTACATTGCTTTGTCTCTGGTGGTGGCGATGGCGATTTGGGTCTATGTGGACGTCACCGGGGACCGGAATGTCAAAAAGACCTTTACCGATGTGCCCGTGGAGTTTCTGGACGAGGACACTGTCCTGGCAGAGCGGGGGTTGATGCTGCTGGAGGATGGCACCACCACCTCCATCGACCTGACGCTCTCCGGTTCCCGCTGGAATATCGCAAGACTGGACCCAGATGAGCTGCGGGTCCAGGTGAGCCTGGCGGACATCACCACCACCGGCTCTCAGCTGATCAAATACACGATCCGCTATCCCGACGGTCTTTCCAGCAGTTTCACCACCTCTGACGCCAGTGCCTATATGGTCCGGGTCAATATCGGCGAGCTCAACACCCGCACCGTGGATGTCAAGGCGGAGATCGTCGGCAGCGTGGCGGAAGGGTATACCGCCGGCGAGCTGCTGCTCTCTCCCGCACAGCTGGAGATCCGGGGCCAGCCGGAGGACATCGACCCTGTCAGCTATGCCAAGGTCACCATCAACCTGGACAATGCCGAGGCCACCTACACCGGCAAACTGGACTACCAGTTCTACGATAAGAACGACCAGCTGCTGGACTCCACCGGTATCCACGCCACCGTGGACCAGATCGAGGCCACGCTGCCGGTCAACGTCACCAAGGAACTCAAGTTGGTGGTGGACTTCATTGAATCCCCCGGCGCCAGAGCAAGCAACCTCAACTATACCATCGAGCCGGAGTCCATCACGGTCTGCGGCGATGCGGAAAAGCTCCGGGACGTGGACACCATCACGCTGACGTCCTTCGACCTGACCAAGCTCAACAGCGCCACCCTTTATAATTACACCATTCCGCTGCCGGAAGGCTGCGAAAACCTCAGCGGCGTCACCACAGCCACTTTCCGGGCTTCCTTCAAGGACCGCATTTCCGCCGTACTGACGACGACAAACTTCTCTCTGCGCAATGAACCGGAGGGGAAGGATGTCTCCCTGCTCACGGAGGCACTGTCCGTGACGGTGTTCGGAACCTCCGGGGATGTGGCGTCCCTCAGCGGCGATGACCTGGAGGTCATCGTGGACCTGTCGGATTTCGGCTCCGCCGCCGGCGGATACACTGTCCCCGCCACCGTACGGGTGAAAAACGGAACAGACGTGGGCGTCTCCGGCAGCTATCAGGTCCGGGTCAACATCCAGGATTCCGACTCCGGAGGGGACACCGGCTCCGACAGTGAAGGCGACGCAGAAGAACCCGCACAATGACAAAAGGAGATCTTTCACATGACACAGATTGCAACGGTTGAACGGATTTTGGACGCGGATTACGCGGAGGTCTCCGTGCCGAGAAAGTCCGCATGCGGACACGACTGCGAGGAGTGCGCCGGCTGCGGTGTCACCGGTGCCGCGGTCCGGGCCAAGGCCAGCAACCCCATCGGCGCCCGTCCCGGGCAGAAGGTGGTGGTACAAAGCGACACCCAGAAGATGCTGCGCATCGTGGCGTTGGTCTATCTCATCCCGGTGGTGCTGTTCCTGGCGGGCTATGTAATTCCCACCATGCTCTCCGCCAGCACTGGCCTTTCCATCTTCATCGCGGTACTGGGCTTTGTAGCCGGCATTTTGATTGCGGTGCGCTATGACCGTTTTCTGCGCCGGCAGGGAGGACTGTCCTTCCGCATCGTCCGGCTGTTCTGAGCAGCCGGCGGTATGTTTGGTTATGTGCGCCCGCCTCTGGAGGACCTTCCTCCGGAGGATACCGAGCGGTTCCGGCAGGCCTACTGCGGTCTGTGCCACACACTGGCAAGACGGCACGGCCTGGCGGCGCGGTTCATTCTGAACTACGACTTTACGTTTCTCGCGATTCTGCTCTCCCAGCGGGAGACGGCCCCGGTGGCCTGTGCCCGCTGTCCTGCAAGCCCGCTGCGCCGCCGTCCCTATCTGGAAGCGGATGCTGCCATGGAGCTGGCGGCGGACGAGAGCGTGATCCTGGCCTATTGGCAGCTGCGGGACGGCGTGGCAGATCACGGCTTCTGGAAGGGACTCATGTACCGACTGCTTTCCCGGCTGCTGCGCCGGGCCTACCGGCGGGCGGCGGCGGCCCGGCCGGAGTTTGACCGGAACACCCGCCTTCAGCTGGACAAGCTGGCCCGGCTGGAAATGGAGCAAACCCCAGCCCTGGACCCGGCGGCAGACGCCTTTGCCGTGCTGCTGGGGGCTGCCGCTGAGGAAGTGGACGATCCCATCCGGCGAAGGGTCCTGGGACAGCTTTTATATCATCTCGGCCGCTGGGTATATTTGATCGACGCGGCAGATGATCTGCAAAAAGACGCCGCATCCGGGAATTATAACCCTGTGGCGCTGCGCTACGGTCTGACGGATGGCGTCTGGACGGAGGAGAGCCGGCACGCGTTTGCCAATACGCTGGATCACTCCATCCACATGATGACCACCGCCTTTGAGCTGGCGGATTTCGGCTGCTGGAGACGGCTGCTGGAGGCCACATTTTACCACGGCTTGTTCCGGGTGGGCCGGGCGGTGCTGGACGGCACCTTTCACGACGCCCCCTCCGGAAAAGATAGAAAGAAAAGCAAGGATTTGAGGAAACCACATGAATGATCCCTATCAGGTCTTGGGGGTTCCCGAGACCGCAACGGACGCAGAGGTCAGAAAGGCATACCTGAACCTGGCCCGGAAATACCATCCGGACAACTACCATGACAGCCCTCTGGCAGATCTGGCACAGGAGAAGATGAAAGAGATCAACGCCGCCTACGAGCAGATCACCAAGGAGCGCAGCGGACGGTCCTCCGCCTCTTCCGGCGGCAGCGCCGGTTACGGGTCGTCGTCCTACGGTGGAGCCGGCTATGGATCCTCCTATGGCGGATACGGCGGTTCAGGCTACGGGGGATACGGGCAGCAGTACGGCCGTTCCGCCTCCGGCAGCTCCGTGCTCCAGCAGGTGCGCATGGCCATCGCCACCGGCAATCTGACCCGGGCAGAGGCTTTGCTTGCCAACTATTCCGACCACAACGCAGAGTGGAACTTCCTGAAAGGCGCCATCTGCTACCGCCGGGGCTGGATGGACGAGGCGAAACGCTACTACCAGACCGCCTGCCAGATGGACCCCAGCAACGCCGAATACCGGCAGGCACTGGAATATATGGAAAACGGGACGCAGAACGCCTACCGCCCGGACAACGGCCCCTTCGGCACGGAACTGTGCGGCGGCGGGAACCTCTGCTCCAAGATGTGCTGCGCGTACCTGCTGTGCAACAGCTGCGGCTACGGCGGGATTCGCTTTTGCTTTATCTAACCAGGAAAGAGGGAGAGCATTTTGATCAAAAGTATGACCGGCTACGGCCGGGCAAGGAAGGAGCTCCACAAGCGGGATATCACCGTGGAGGTCCGCTCCGTCAATAACCGGTATCTGGACTGCACGGTGAAGATGCCCCGGATGTACAGCTTTGCGGAAGAGGCCGTGAAAGCCTGCGTCCAGCGGGCCGTCTCCCGGGGCAAGGTGGACGTGTTCATCACGGTGGACGCATCCGCCGCCGACGTAGCCAAGGTCAGCGTCAACCGGGAGCTGGCAGCCCAGTACGCCGCCGCCCTGGGAGAGCTGGCGGAACTGTGCGGCCCCACCGCTTACAAGCTGACGCCGGAGACGCTGGCCCGATTCCCGGACGTTCTGACCGTCACGAAGGAGGACGAGGATCTGGAGACCGTCAGTGCGGACCTCTGTGCCGTGCTGGAAGAGGCCCTGGGTGCATATAACGAAATGCGCGCCGTGGAAGGAGAGAAGCTGGCCGCCGACATCTCCGGCCGGCTGGACACCATCCTCACCTGCACCGCAAAGGTGGAGGAACGCTCTCCGGAGACCGTGGCCGAGTACCGTCAGAAGCTGACGGCCAGAATGGAGGAGGTCCTGCAAAGTGCCTCTGTTGACCCCCAGCGCATTCTGCTGGAAGCCGCCATCTACGCCGACAAGGTGGCTGTGGATGAGGAGACCGTCCGCCTGCGCAGTCACATCTCCCAGCTGCGGACCATGCTGGAGTCCAACGAGCCCATGGGCCGGAAGATGGATTTCCTCATCCAGGAAGTCAACCGGGAGTCCAACACCATCGGCTCCAAGTGCAATGATGTGGCCATCGCCCAGGTGGTGGTCCAGCTAAAGGCTGAAGTGGAAAAGATGCGCGAGCAGGTCCAGAACATCGAGTGAGGCCCCGCCCATGAAACTCATCAACATCGGCTTCGGCAACCTGGTGTCGGAGGAGCGTCTGGTGGCCATCGTCAGCCCGGATTCCGCCCCCATCAAGCGAATGGTCCAGGAGACCCGGGAGCGGGGTATGCTCATCGACGCTACTTACGGCCGCAAAACCGCGTCCATTTTCATCATGGACAGCGATCATGTGATTCTTTCCGCCCTGCCGCCGGAGAAATTCGGCCAGCGGGCCCAGAGTGAACGAGAGGAGACCTGACCAATGAGAAGAGGAAGAACCTTCATCATCTCCGGCCCCTCCGGGGTTGGCAAGAGCACCGTGCTCCACGCCCTGATGGAGCGGCGCAAGAACGTGTATTTCTCCGTGTCCGCCACCACCCGGGACCCCCGTCCCGGCGAGATCGACGGCGTACATTACCACTTCCTGGACGTGGACACCTTCCGCAGCTGCATCGCAAAGGACGAGTTCCTGGAGTATGCGGAGTACGTGGGCAACTTCTACGGTACCCCCAAAAAGTACGTGGACGCCGCCATGAACGAGGGCCAGGACGTGATTCTGGACATTGAGGTCCAGGGTGCCATCCAGGTCACCAGCAAGCGGCCCGACGCCGTGCGCATCTTTATCGCGCCGCCCAGCTGGTCTGAGCTGGAGCGCCGTCTCACGGAGCGGGGCACGGACACCGAGGAGAAGATCCAAAAGCGCCTGCTGCGGGCCAAGGTGGAGTTCCAGACCGCCCACACCTATGACTATTTCGTCATCAATGACACGGTGGAAAATGCCGTGGAAGAGCTCAACGCCATCATGACGGCGGAGCACTGCAAACCCAAGGAGCGGATGGAGATCATCAGCGGACGCTGACGTCCTCTCCCGCTTTCTCTGATATTTTGAGCCGTAAACGGCAGAATGGAAGTTGATTATTATGATGCTGTATCCCGCAATGAACAAACTGACCTCTTATATCCCCAACCGCTATATGCTGGTCAACGTGGTGGCCCGCCGGGCCCGCCAGATCGCAGATCTTGCGGAGGAGACCGGTGAGCATCTGGATGAAAAGCCGGTGACACTGGCCATCCACGAGGTGGCGGACGGCAAACTGGATGCCAGCCATATGGATCTGACCATTGAAGAGCCGGAGGATATGGAGGCGTAAACACGAAAGGGAGGGGCGAGGCATGGAGACCGCAGAGATTGTAAAAGTCGCGGTCAGCGCCGCGCCCTATTCCATTGACCGGCCCTTTGACTATCAGGTTCCGGCACCGTTGCTGGAGCGGGCGCTGCCCGGCGTGCGGGTCACCGTCCCCTTTGGGCGGGGCAACCGCACCAGCGAGGGCATCATCCTGGCCCGGGGCAGCGGAGAAAAGCTGCCTAGACTCAAGCCGCTGGAGGCGGTGCTGGATGACGCTCCGGTGCTGGACAGCCAGGGGATCGCCCTGGCCCTGTGGATGCGCCAGCGCTATTTCTGCACCATGTTCGAGGCGGTCAAGACCATCCTGCCGGCGGGACTCTGGTACCGGCTGCGGGAGATCTGGCGTCTGGCGGACGGCCTGGACCGCTCCGGCGCAGAGGCACTGTGCGGGCGCATGAAGCGCGCCGGCGCCGTGCTGGACGCTTTGGAGGCCCACGGCGGTTCCGCGGAGCTGGAGACCCTCCGGGACCTGTGCGGAGATGAGGTCTCCGCCACCCTCTCCGCCATGAAGCGGGAGGGAGCCGTGATTTGTGAGACCGCGGCGCAGCGGAAGGTGGGGGACCGGACCCGGCGGATGGTTTCCCTGGCGGCAGACGCCGGGGAACTGCTCTCCTTGGGAGAGGGCCGGCGCATCTCCCCCCAGCGGCGGGATGTCATCATGCTGCTGGCCGCTGCCGGATGCGTGCCCGCCCAGGAGGTGTGTTACTTCACCGGCGTGGGGATGTCAACCCTCCGAAACATGGAAAAGGCGGGTCTTGTGACTTTTTCCCAGGAGGAGGCGCTGCGG
>UMJL01038370.1_pt1 | contig 22795 bp, 23 predicted proteins | sample 1966071 | NCBI WGS metagenome assembly UMJL01 (sample SAMEA4836148, study PRJEB28245) | human gut metagenome | biome: gut microbiome; material: fecal sample | place: Denmark | collected 2008
TCCTGCGTTCCGTTCATAAGCGTATTATACCATCAATATCCGATTATTCCTAATAAAAAGCCGCTCCCGCAGCAGCTTTCGCCGCGGGAGCAGTATTTAGCAGTATATGCCGCTTATTCGGCGGTCACAAAATCATAAAGCGCCTTTGCGCCATCAAGCAGCCTGGGTGCGGGACGGCTGAGTTCATTGTCGGCAAGGTTGAGCACCGCGTTGTTCTTAACGGCGGTCAGCTCGCCCCAGCCTTCGCGGCCCAGTATCTCCTCAACGGGGGTCGGGCCTTCGCCATAATACATGGATATGGTAACTATGTAATCCGGGTTGCGCTCAATTACCTGCTCCTGAGAAATCTCGCCCCAGCCTTCAACATCGCTGAAGCAGTTGGTAAGGCCCATCATGGTGGCTATTTCGTCCATGAAAGTGCCCTTGCCAGCGGTCCAAAGGCCCCACTGAAGCGGAGAAACTTCAAAGTAAACGGTCTTTTCGCCTTCCACCTTGTTGGCGGCTATCTGCTCAAAGCCTTCCTTCATCTGTGCAATAAGGCTTTCGGCTTCACTGTCGCGGCCCAGCACCTTGCCTATAAGGTCTATTGAAGTATACACGCCTTCTATATCCTGTGCGTAGCATTCAACTACCTTTATGCCTGCTTCCTCTATTTTGGCTATAACGTCCTGGTCCTGATCCATTGCGCTGGTTATAAGCACATCCGGCTCAAGGGCAACAATTTCCTCTATATTCGTTTCGGAACCGGACTTGACGGATGCAACATCGAACACCTCGGCAGGATAGTCGCAGTATTCGCCGCGGCCCACTACCAGCTCGCCCGCGCCAAGGGCATAGACGATTTCGCATTCGCCCGCACTAAGAGCGACTACCTTGCTCGCCGGCGCATCAAGCGTTACCTCGCGGCCCATCATGTCCGTTACGGTAATACCTGCGGGTTCAGGGTCGGCGCTCTGTTCGGGCGCTGCGGTGTCCGCAACGGGTGCGGTAGTTTCGGGCGCGGTGGTGTCCGCAGGGGGCGTCACGTCGCCGGTATCGGTGTTCTGGCACGCCGCAAAGGCTATGCACATCATGGCCGCAAGCAGCACGGCCAGCAGTTTTTTAGTGTTTTTCATGTTAAAGAAAACTCCTTTCCTTTGTTTAGAGGCAAATAAAAAGGCCGCAGCTTCCGGAATACAAGCTGCAACCATAATATAAGCAATTTTATGCCATATAAGTTTCACTCAACCCCAGAAGTTTTCCGTGCAAAAACAGGTTTCCCGACTTAGCTTCATCCTAACAAAGCGCCTTCCCGCCCGCTTTTATAGGCAGTGACATAAGTGCTTCTTCATCCGCATCACGGTTACTGGGATAGTTCGGAGCTTTCATCCGATTCCCCGGCCTTTATGGTGGCCGCGCCGCGCCTTAACGCGGCAGTATAATCGCACGCTGTTTACTTTTACCCTTGTATTATATTGTGGATGGGGTGATAAGTCAAGGTTAATGAGCTTGCGCCAAATAATCCTCTATTGCTTTGCCTATCACCCAATTCAGCGATTGTTTTTCCCGTGCCGCCTCAAGCGCGGCGCGCTTATGCAGCTCCGGCGATATGCGGATATTCAAGCTGCCCTTATATTCCTTCTGCGGTTCCTTGCCAAGCCGTGCGCAAAGGTCAATATATTCGTCTACCGCGCTTTCAAAATCCTCCCTCAGCTCATCTATACTTTTGCCCTCAAACATTATCATGTCATTTATTCCGATTATCTGCCCGTACAAACAATCATCTTCAACGGAATAATTCACGCTGCCATGGTAATTTCTATATGTTAGAACTCCGTTCACTGTATGTATCCTCCTTCCCTAAGCACTTGGATTACTTTTTCCAATACATACCGTTTTAATACGTTGGACGGGTGCGGCTTATGATATCGTATAATGTTTCCGTCCTTATCAATAAATCTAATTGCCGACCCGCTCGTTTTGCCTGCATTATCTATTTCAAACCCCATCCATTTAAGCAATGTCTGCATCTCATCCGCGGTGAAATCGCGCGGCATTTGCAGCAACCTTGCTATCAGCTTCTGTTTTCTGTCCATATCCCATACCTCTTTATTTATATTATAGCACCGATTTGTATTTTTGCAACCGTTTTTCAGTTGCATTTTGTTTTCTTGTTTTTGCCCGATTTGTCATGTTATACTTAGCATAGCTTATTATATGAGGTTATTTTTATGCATCTCCCCGATAGCATTGCGCGGTGCGTAAGCGCGCTGTCTTATGAGGAAAGCGGAATCGGCATGTCCGGCTCAAAGGTGCTGTGCTATGAAAACATGGTGCTTAAAATCGGCACGGATATGGCTGACTATGAGCGCAGCTGCAATATTCTCGGCTTCCTTGAGGGCAAGCTGCCCGCCCCGCGCATAATTGAGGTCGCCGAAGAAAACGGCACTAACTATCTGCTGATGACCCGCATACGCGGCAAAATGGCCTGCGCCAAGGAATATATAGATGATGCAGCAACGCTGCTTCCCCTGCTTGCAGACGCCATACATATGCTTTGGAACGTGAATACGGCGGATTGCCCGTATCAGAACATGCTTGAATCGAAGCTTGCCTTTGCAAAGCGCAATGTTGAGCAGGGGCTATGCAGCACGGATGACGCCCAACCCGGCACATACGGCCCGAACGGGTTCAGCGGGCCGGAGGAGCTTTATAACTGGCTCATTGCAAACAAGCCGACCGAGCAGCGCGTATTTTCGCACGGCGATCTTTGCCTGCCGAATGTGTTCATAGACAACGGCAAAATAAGCGGCTTTATAGACCTTGGCTGGGCCGGCATTACGGACATATATCAGGATATAGCTCTGTGCTACCGCAGCCTTGTTAACAACCGCGACGGCAGATACGGAACAACGCACCCTTATTTTGATGCGGATGCGCTGTTTAATCTGCTTGGCATAGAGCCGGACAGGGATAAGCTTTTCTATTACACAATGCTGGATGAGCTGTTTTAGGCTTTATTTCACAATAGGCCTGCCTATCCATTGCTCGTCCGGTGCAGCGCCCAGCCATTTGGCTATGGTCGGCGCGATATCAAGTATGCTTATGGGTTTACCCGTGAATTCATCAGGCGAACCATGCTCCGGTATTATTACGGGAATCGTCATGTCCTCCGGCGCGTCGCTGCCGTGGTTCATGTCGTGCCCGCCATGATCGGCCGTGATTAGCACCTTATATTCTTCCGGCGTTGCTGCAAGCACGCGCTCTATGTTGGCCCATTCTTCGCTTACTATATCAAGATATTCTTCACTCATCCAGCCGAAACGGTGCCCGGTTTCGTCCGCCCAGCCAAGATAAAGGAATATAAAGTCCGGCTTTTCCGCACCCATTGCGGCTATCGCCGCGTCCGTCACGGTGCGGTCGGCCTTTATCCCCTGCTCGTGAAACATGGCGCTGTACAGCGAATAATCAAGCATGCCGGGCTTTGCCAGGTCCCTAAGCTGCTCCCACGTATAATAAAAAGCGCAGCGCTTGCCGGCATTGTGCAGCTTTTCTATAAGCCCATCCACAGGCCGCGCCATGGGCACGAACGTATTCGTCAGTATCCCATGCCGCTGCGGCACAACGCTATGAAACAGCGACATATGGCATGGCAGCGTTACGGACGGAAACACCGTTTTCGCCTGCATATCCTTATAGCGGCAGCTTTTCAGCATATTGTCCGCATATTCGCTGCCGCATGCGGCTATGCTGTCCGGCCGCATACCGTCCACCAATATAAGCAAAACCTTATCCATGGTATCCTCCGAGTAAAACAAAAGCGCCGCACATAATGCAGCGCCATGTTCTTTTTTGAAAAACGCGCACCCGCCGCTCGACATAAAGCACCATGGGCGGCACACAATAAGCTAAGCTCCGGCCATGCATTCCCGCGGCACATCGGATTTTCCGCTTAATGCTGCTTCCGTCAGGACCTGACATGGTTCACGGCATCCGATTGCACAGGACACAGCCTTCAATGCTTCGCCCTTGTTCCAGCCCCACAGCGCTTCGCCTCACGGCGGGAATCACACCCTGCTATAGCGGATTGCAGGTACAGGGCACCGCTAACTCCCCGCTTGGCGCGCAAGAATATTGTATCCGTTTCCGCGCCGCTTTGCAAGCTAATTTTTCAATTCAAACGGCACGCTTTTACCGGATGGATATAAAACATCCCCCGATGATTCACCGGGGGATGTTGCTTTGCTTTTTATGCCGCGCTTTATGTGGCAAAGCCGGTGAAGGCCCACGCCACCAACACGAACAGCAGCAGTATTCCGAGAGCTATTGGCAGAAAAACCGCAAATGCGGAAAGGATAAGGGCTTTAAGATCCCCCTTTTCCAAGCCGCCCTCCTTGTGTATTTCATCGGAGAGAGTCTCTGCTTTCTTGGGGTCATACTTTTTAAGCTTTCGAAGCCTATCAATAAGCATGACTTACTGTTCCTCTTTCTTGCCATTCCGCTCAAAGAGATATTTGCCGTTTTCGTCTATCTTCTTATCCAGGAAATGGCAGGCTACGAAATGGCCGGGCTCGACCTCCACATACGGTGGGGGTACGCGCTTGCACTTTTCGCAGGCCATATAGCAGCGGGTGTGGAATTTGCACCCTTCCGGAGGACGGATTGGACTTGGGATATTGCCTTCCAGAATAATACGATCCTTGCTGGCGGAATCGGGATCCGTCGTGGGGATGGAGGAAAGCAGCGCCACGGTATACGGATGGCGGGGATCCTTAAATACCTCTTCAGCCGTACCAAGCTCCACCAGGTTGCCCAGATACATAACGCCGATACGGTCGGAAATGTAGCGGACAACGGACAGGTCGTGGGAGATGAACAGATATGTCAGATTCTCGCTCTCCTTCAGCTCCTCAAGCAGGTTGATTATCTGGGACTGTATGGACACATCCAGTGCGGATACGCACTCATCGCAAACGATGAACTTGGGCTTTACAGCCAAAGCACGGGCAATGCAGATGCGCTGACGCTGACCACCGGAGAACTGGTGAGGGTAGCGATGGAGCATATAGCCCTGCAAGCCGCACTCCTCCATAACGTGGAGTATGTACTCCTTCATCTTGGGGTCGCGCGCCTTGAAGAACTTATGCGTAACAAGACCCTCGCCTATTATCTGGCCCACGGTCATGCGCGGGTTAAGCGAAGAATAGGGGTCCTGGAATATAATCTGTATATCCTTACGCAGAACGCGCATTTCGGAATAGTTCAGCCGGCTGAGGTCAATGCCGTTGTCCAGCATGGCTTCATACTCCCGGAACTTAACATCGTCCTTATACTTGGCCTTGATAGCCGCCACGTTTGCTTCCTCATCCTTAAGCAGGGCATTGAGCATATCAAGCTTTTCCTGCAAAGCCCTTTTCCTTGCCCTGTAAAGCTGCGCCTTGTGCAGGGCCTTGCGAATCTTGGGCTGAGGATTCTTGAATTCCTTGTCGGCCTCAATCTCCTTGGCAATAGCCTCGTTAAGGGATATCTCGCCGTCCATATCCCGCATCTGCTCCTTGATTTTGGAAATCTGGATATTTGTGCGGTACTTTTTCAGCAGCGCCTCCGCGCCTTCCCTCGGGTCGTCAAGCGCGGCAAAGCCGCCCAGTATCTTAACAACGTTCTGGAAAGCGGTCTGCGCTTCGGCCTCCAGCAGGTTCTTGGTCTGATGCTGATAGAACGTAGCCTGCTCGCCCGCCTTTTCCACTTCCGCAGCGGCAGAGTGAGCCTTAGCTTGCTCCTTCTTATATCGCTCAATCATCTTGGGCGCCCGCATCAGGGTCTTTGCCACGTATTCGGGGGCAAAATCCTCCAACGTGCGGCCGTAATACAGGGTGCTGCCCGCAGTCTGATCGTATAGCTGAAGTATGGTTCTGCCCAACGTGGACTTACCGCAGCCGGATTCGCCCACCAGACCGAATGTTTCGCCGCTGAAAATATCTATTGTGATATCCTCGTTGGCCCTTACATACAGCTGTTCTTTCTGGAACCACTTAGTTTTGGCTACAGGAAAGTACTTTTTAAGATTTGTGATTGACAACAGCTTTTCCGTGTTCTTCACTGCAGCGCACCTCCTTCATGGGATAGAAACAACGAATTCTCTGACCGGGGAATACTTCATTGAGCGTAGGCTCCTCTTCCAAGCAGCGCTGAGTGGCGTATTTGCACCTTGGCGCGAACTTGCAGCCCTTGGGCAGCGCCAGCGGATGCGGCACCACGCCGGGAATGGGCTTTAGCTTGGTGCCCACATTGTCCATACGGGGGATGGAATGCATCAGGCCCTCCGTATAGGGGTGGCTCGCCGGGCAGTCTTGGCTAAATATGGTCCGCGCAGATGCCTGCTCCACAACCTGACCGCAGTACATAACAACCACATCGTCCGCCATTTCGTTTATAACGCCCAAATCGTGGGTTATGAATATTATGGCAGTGCCGTTTTCGCGCTGAAGCTCGTTCATCAGGTGCAATATCTGTGCCTGAATGGTAACGTCCAAAGCGGTGGTAGGTTCGTCCGCTATAAGTATCTTGGGCTTGCAGGCAAGCGCCATTGCTATCATGACACGCTGCCGCATACCGCCGGAAAGCTGATGGGGATACTGGAGCAGTACCGTTTCGGGGTTAGGTATCTGCACGGCATAGAGCATCTCCACCGCCTTCTTCTCCGCTTCCTTCTTGCTCATCTTCTGGTGAATTATGAAAGGTTCGCTGAGCTGACGCTTGATGGTGAACACCGGGTTCAAGCTTGTCATGGGCTCTTGGAATATAACGGATATCTTATTGCCGCGTATGGAGTACATCTCCTGTTGTGAAAGCTTGGTCAAATCCTTGCCTTCGAATATAACTTCTCCCTCTGCAATATAGCCATTGCCATCCAGCAGTTGAAGGATGCTCATGGCAGATACGGATTTGCCGGAGCCGGACTCGCCCACTATACCTATGGTCTTGCCGGAATCCAGCGAGTATGATACGTCGTTGACAGCCTTAACAATACCTTTTCTGGTCTTAAAATAGGTATGAAGGTTTTTTACTTCTAATAAAGCCATTTCTTTGCCTCCATCCATTATTTCTCTTGGGAGCTCTTGGGGTCAAGAACATCCCGCAGGGTGTCGCCGATGATGTTGATGCTGATAGTCGCCACAGACAGCGCAATGGCGGGGAACAGCCACTGCCACCAGAAGTTCTGGATGACTATGGAGTTGTTGGCGCCGTTAAGCATATTGCCCCATGTGGGCTGCGGCTGCTGTACGCCGAAGCCCAGGTAGGAAAGGCTGGACTCGGTAAGCATGCATCCTGCAAAGTCCAAAGTGATGTTCACCAGAATAATGGATATGACGTTGGGAAGAATATGCTTGAAGGCTATTCTGTTCTCCTTTACGCCCATTGACTTGGCAGCAATTACAAACTCCTTCTCGCGCTCCGCCAACACCTGAGCGCGAATCATGCGGGCAAGACCCGTCCAGCTCAGCAAGCCAAGTATTATCATGATTATGAATATTCTGGTATTTTCGCCTATCGGCATCGTTCGTATGACGTAGGAAAGCATCATGGCGAACGGCAGGAAGGGCAGCGAGGAGAAAATCTCCGTTATGCGCATGAGCAGCATATCCACCCAGCCGCCGAAGTAACCGGAAAGGCAGCCCACTATAACGGCGATTATGGTGGAAACCACAACGGCTACCGCGCCGATGGTCATGGTCATCTTGCCGCCGTGTATGATTCGGGTGAGTATGTCGCGGCCTCTGCTGTCGGTACCGAGGGGATAGCCGCTGAAGCCGACGCTTTCCACCAGCTTATCTTCGCTGTCTACCATATAGCTCTGCTTGGAGCCGGTGTAGACAAGGCTGCACCTGTCGCCATCCACGTTGCACTGGCCGCCGTCGTTATGACCCCATGCGTACACGTTGCCGGTTTCGCTGACTGCCACAAAGTGACGGGTACCCGCCTTGACTCCCACTATCTTTTCGTTTGCGGTAGCTTCGGGGATATCCTTTTCGCCGTATTCGGAGGCGCCGAATACCACCATGCTGCCATCGTCCATTACGAAGCAGTAGCAGTTATTGGTAGCGGCAATATCCAAAACCTTGCGATCCTTCATATAGGTACGCAGATTTTGAATCTGGCCGTCCTTATTGGAGTAAGCGGTCTGCTTATTGAAGGTGAGGGTCTGGCCGCCGGTAACGGTGCCGTCCTCCTTGAGCAGTATCGCATAATAGTTGGAGAAGGCAACCTTCTGCACTTCGGTATTGTACTTCTCCTTATTGGCAAACTCAACAAGGCTGAGCATGCTGTTGTTGTTGCCCCACATATACATACGCCCGTCGTCCATTACAAGGGCCGTTACCTGATAGCCGCAGATGAGCTGACGTACATGGTCGGGATCGATGGTGCCGTTAATAAGCTCCTCCGGCTCCTCGGTATATGGGTCGTTCGGGTTCTTGAGATAGCCGTACTGAGCGTTGCCGTTGGAGCCCCAGCCGATCACCTCACCATCGGTAGTGACGGCTATGATATGGTCCGAACCGGCGGCAGCGGCAACCACCTTGCCGGGCTGTATGGCATCGGGATAGTCGGAATAGTCCACGCCCGTAAGGTTGTTCTTAACGTTGCCCCAAAGATAGAAGGTATTATCCTTGCTTACGCCAACGGTGAAATCGGCAAAGCCGTTTATATCCTTTATCTGGTTCTTCAAGCCTTCCGGCACCGTTTTCATGTTGTTAATCGGGGGCATGTTGGCCTGGAGCGGATCAGTGTAATTAAGATCCATGGGCACGAAGTACGGCCCGATGAACACAAACAGGAACATGCCTATCAGCACAACCAATGCAACCACGGCCAGCTTCCTGCGAAAGAAAGCCTTCGTTGCCATTACGGAAGGGCTTTCAATCTTTTCGATGGCGAACTTTTCGTCATCACTCATTTCTTTGCTGCCACCACGGAAGGTCCGCCTGAACCAGTTGCCCAAGGTGCTGAACACGCCGTTCTTTTTGGCAGTGCTGTTGTTTTTCTTTTCCATAGACTGCCTCCTTTACTTGTTGACGCGGATACGCGGATCGACCAAACCGTATACAAGGTCGATAATCAGGTTGCCGAAGAGGGAAATGGAAACGTAGAACATCTGTAAAGCCAGAATGACCTCGTTATCATTGCCGTTCAGGGCGTCAAAATATACTTTACCGATACCGTTAAGGCCGAAGATGTTTTCAATCATTACAGAGCCGCCGAATATGCCGAGGAACCAGCCTATGATCAGCGTAATGATCGGCAGCAGAGCATTGCGCCATGCGTGGGAATAGATTACAACCTTTTCCCTGACGCCCTTTGCGCGTGCCGTGCGGATGCAGTCCATGGACAGCGCCTCTATCATTGCGGCGCGGACGTAACGGGTCATGCCGCCCAATGAGCAGAACGTCATTACTATAAGCGGCAATGCCAAATGGTACATCTTATCCCAGAACTGTTTTGATTTGCTCCAATGCAGACTCCCCGCCGTTGTCATGCCAGAAACCGGGAACCACCCAAGCACCACGGCAAAGAGCCAAATGAATACAATTGCGATAATAAATGTCGGTAAACTGTAGCCTATAATCGTGCCCACCTGCACGGCTACGTCCCTTCTGCTCCCGCGCTTTACTGCGCAGAATATGCCAAGGGGAATTGTTATGCCCAAGGCAAGAATGGTGGCGAAAATGTTGATGAAAATGGTGTTCTTCATGGGCTCCACCAGCACCTCGATAACGGGCTTGCCGTATTTGGTGGACTGGCCTAAATTGCCCTGAAGCAGGCCGTCGTATCTGCCGTCATAGAATGGGTATATACCCAGCCAGCGGAAATAGCGTTCGAGCTTTGTACCGTCCGTTCCGTAACGTCTTTTCCAAAACTCCAGACGCTCGTTATAATCCAGCTTACGGTTGGCCTGAACCTCCGTTTTTGCTGCTTCTGCCGCCTTATCTATGGGCAGCATATTGTAAATCATATAAATCATGAATGAGAGAATAAAGAATACGAGAATAATAAACAATACTCTCTTAACTATGTATCTTCCCATAGGCACCCTCCGTTTGATATGCCCGCGCGGCTTAATGCGGGCTACGCCGTTAAGACTCTCTAAAAAACACGCCAACCTGCACAGGAAGGAATCCTTATAGACATGCAGATCGGCGCATGCGCTTAAACCTGTAACCGGAAGATCGCCTTTACAACGCGTGGGGGCATATTATATGCCCCCGCACAGTTGTTTGCGCTTAAAGCGATCTCATATTTTCTTCTGTGTTGAACCGATTAATAGTTCTCGAAGAAGTCGGCCTCGTCCATGAGATAGTAGGCCGAATAGTTATCATACTGAGCCGGATCGATGGTCATATTGAAGGAGAAATCGTATGCGGCGCTGTTGAAGCCGGTAGCAAAGTTGATCGCGTTCAGCTTGGCCACGCCGTCCCAACCGGCATCGGTATTTTGGCTCAGTTCGCCGTAGATACCGGTATTGAAGTCGGTGGAGGTATATACGATGTAGGCGCCGATCTCGGTGGTGGCATTGGGGTTAGACTGCCATGCGGTGATCAGCATGTCGGTTACGTTGTTGGGCTGAGTACCGAAGTAGTTGATTGCCAGCGGCATGTAGAACTCGCCATCGATCTCAACGGTCTTGTAAGCGCCGTCGGTGGACTTAAAGGCGATGTTCTGCGGGGAGCGCTCATAGCCTTCCAGCTTCTTATAGCGGACGGGGTCGGTGCCGGCAACGTAGGGTTCACCCTTTTCGTTGTAGATCCAGCCGCCTTCGTCGAGAACCGCGTTAGCGGAGTCGGAGCTGTAAGCATACTGGTTCAGTATGATTTCGTCCTCAACAGCCTTGTAGGCGGAGAAGCCGGTGTAGTACGGACCATGCACAACGGAGCCGAAGCCGCCGGTGAAGGTCTGCGCGAACTCGGGACGGTTGATGGTGTAACAGATGGCCTGACGCACTTCAGCAAAGGCGGTGGGGCCAAGGTCGCAGCGGAAGCCGAGCTTACCGTAACCGGCGCGGTCGTAATGGGTTTCGGCGAACTTGCCTTCGCCTTCGTCAACTATCTTAAGGGCAGCCTTGGTTTCGTCACCGCCGGTGATGCCGGAGATGATGTCGATTTCGCCCTTGAGGAGCTGGTCGTTCTGGGTTTCGCTGATAACCTTTACATAGGTGAGGGTTTCGATGCTGGGCTTGCCGCGGGCATCGTCGCCGGGATAGACGGGGTTCAGCGTCAGGGTAGCGGTCCTGGAGGAAGCGTCATAATTGGACACTACATAGGGGCCGCTGTAGGGAAGATCTGAATCCCACTTAAGGTTATTGTTGATGACGTCAGCCATAACAAAGGCGTCAACGCCGTCCTTGGCTTCCTTCTTATAGAAGCCCTCGGAGAGGCCGCACTCTTTGTTCTCGTTGACAATGATCTCGTTCTCGCCAAGGTACATCTGCATGGGAGCAGGGCTGAAGCCGGCAAAGGTTATCAGATAGTAGTAATTGGCATAATCAGCCTGATAGGTGATGGCAAAGGTGTAATCATCAATGAGCTGCACGCCCTTGAAGTAAACCGGATCGCCCTCGCCCTCATAGGCCTTGAATTCATCGAAGCCTTCAACAACCTGGCCCGCATTGCCGTTGCCGCCGGCAGCCACCGCCACATTGGTGGAGTTGGCCAGCAGGGAAGCAATGTAGTTCTTGGCGGTGATGGGGGTGCCATCGGAGAACTTCATATCATCGCGGATCTTGATGGTGTAGGTCAGGGTGCCGTCCTCGTTCTTAACGTGGGTGGGCTCTTCGGCAACAGCCATCATGTTCCATGCATAGGAACCGTCGAAGCCGGACATAACGGTGGAATAACCGGTGGTCAGATTCTGGATGTCCAGATCGGAAGAACCGGGTGAGGACTTGCCCCAGGACGCGTCGCGGAAGCTGCCGGAAAGCTCGGTGCTGCTGCCGAGAATGAAGGAGCTGGTTTCGCCTTCCTTAACGGTGGCGGCAACGATGGCATCCGCGGGTCCCCAGTAAGGAGAGGTCGCGAAATTTTCAATCTTGGCATTGTAAACATCAAAGTACTGGTTGGAGTAAAGAGGTATTTCGCATACCTTGTAGTTCCAGCGCTGGATGTAAAGCTTCCACCATTCGGCGTAAACGTCATCTTCGGTCTTGTACTTGTCGCTGCCCTCGGGCACGCTGCAGTTGTAAACCATGGCCATGGAAAGGAAGTCCATACCAAGCTCATAGGTCTTGCCCTCGTACGTTACGGTGGCGATGCCGTCCTCATCCTCTTCAACCATGTCTATGGTGATCTTGGAGCCGATCTTCTTATAGACAGAGGTGTAATCCTGATGGACGATGGCGCCGTTCTCGTCTACCACATAGTTCGGAGCAACGGGGTCGGTGCCCGCGTTGGGATCCGGAGTAGTATCGGTGCCCGCGTTGGGATCCGAAGGAGTGTCGGTGGTCGGTGCATTGGTCTGCTGATCACCACCGGTGGGATTCTGCGGCTGGCAGCCTGCGACTACGCAAAAGACCATCATGGCAGCCAGCATCAGTGCAAAGAACTTTGCAAATTTGATTTGCATGTTTTTTCCTCCTTGTTTTTTTATAGTTTTTTTATATTTTACCGCTCATGTCGGAAAATATCATGTTGTGCTCTTGGATAAATCGGCTGGATATTTGCATGGTAGAACTGCATATACGGCCTTTCTATCATCTTGTAATGAATTCTATCACATGGCAGAATAAAATGCAACATAAATGTTGCGACGTTATGAATACTGCATGTCAAATATGCAATTTTCCCCAAAAACAGGCATACTCTGCACATATTACCGTATGTGCGGATATGTATTTTTTATGCCCGTACCGCTTTCATACGCTTGCATTATTTGCCGTTCGCACCGTTCTTTGCCGATGCATCGTTTACGGCCGCGCCCTTTTTGCGCAAATCCCCCCCTGCGCGGCGCGCGTGCGGCTAATTTTTTAATTCGCGCTTGCATCCTATCCTCAATATGATATAATAGCAAAGCAGCGTGTGCCCATAGCTCAGCTGGATAGAGCGTCAGACTCCGACTCTGAAGGCCGAAGGTTCGAATCCTTTTGGGCACGCCATATGCAAAAAGTATCTGCACGGCGGGTGCTTTTTTCTTTATGTTTTCATTTTTATGATGTACAATTTCTATATAATGCATGAAAGGGCGATAAGCTATGAAACACACAACGCTTTGCTATATAGAAAAGGACGGCAAATACCTTATGCTGCACCGCGTAAAAAAGCAGCATGACGTGAACCACGACAAATGGATAGGCATAGGCGGGCATATTGAGCCGAACGAAACGGCGGACGAATGCATACTGCGCGAAGTGATGGAGGAAACCGGACTTACGCTGACCAGCTTCCGTAAATGCGGCGAGATTTTGTTCGACAGCGCCCCATGGCCGGAGGAGATGATGCACCTTTATTATGCGGACGGCTTCACAGGAAAGTTGACGGACTGCGACGAAGGCGAACTCGTGTGGCTGGACAAAGCAAAGCTGAAGGAATTGCCTGCGTGGGAAGGCGACTTTATATTCCTTGAGCTAATGGAGCGCCATGCGCCGTATTTTGAATTGGAACTGCATTATAACGGCGAAAGGCTTGACCGCGCAATATTGAACGGCACCCCCTTGCCCCTGCCGAACTGGCGGGATGCGATAGACGCCCTGTATTGACCGCAGTAATTGAACGCTGAGGATATTCCATGCTTGATATAATAAGGCTTTATGATTCAAAAACAAAAAAGGCCGTTGCGCGGGGCATACTGGAAGCCCTTCCGGAATGGTTCGGCATTGCGGAGGCGCGCGAGGAATACATTGCACAAAGCGCCGCCGAGCCATTTTGGTGCGCCTATGACGGCGATAAGCCGATAGGCTTCCTTTATATACACCAAACGGGCGACGCAACGCTGGAGCTTTACGCAATGGGCGTTTTGAAGGAATACCACCGCCTGGGCGCTGGCAAGGCATTATTCGCCGCGGCATATGAATATGCGCGCGCAAACGGCTATTGCTTTATTCAGGTAAAAACGGTACAAATGGGCAAATACGCGGACTACGACAAAACGAATCTTTTCTACAAGTCGCTCGGGTTCATGGAGTTCGAGCTGTTCCCAACGCTTTGGGACGAGCGTAACCCGTGCCAAATCTATGTTATGGCGGTAAAATAAAGGGCACACTTCGGGCAGATGTTCATAAAACCGTATTATCAAGCATCGGATAGCCGATAACCGGACGGAATGGGTACGGCCGATGAACGCTTGCAAGGCACAGGCGGAGGAAATTGTGAAAGCGGAATTGAGTTATGATTGGGTAAAGAAAGTCCGAGCGGAAGCCGTTCGGGCTTTTTCATATCTCATAAAATCCGCGGTAGATTGTTCGTAGAGTTTATGTTACAATTCTAATGTCTGAGCAGGACAATAAATCGGAATTTAACAAAGGAGTACGAATATATGAGTAAAGCGGCTATTTCTTCCATTGTTGCTATTATCTTGGGATATCTTGGCTCTGCATTTGGAGCCGAAATAATGAATTGGCCTCAGCTCGGTCCAATTCTTGCAATTGTTGTAATGGGGTCTGCAATCATTACCTCTTTGGAAAAGAAAAAATAATTGCTTGACAAATTCCAGTTTGCCAAACCGATAAAGCACCTTCAGGAAGCAAAGAATATGCACTACTCCCCTATCGTGAGTAGTGCATTTGCATAGCTTCATTCGCCGCCAACAAATTCACCCAAGCGCAGCGGTATATGGAATAAAAGCCTCGGCGGGAAATCTCCTGCTGAGGCTTTTTTGCGGTACATCCGTATTTATCATGTTCTTGATTTAAGATACGCTTCCAGCTTTTTCTTTATGCGCTGCAATGCATTATCCACCGTTTTTGGCCTGCGGCCGAGCGCGGCGGCAATCTCCTGATAGCTATGCCCTTCAAGGAAAAGCTCCAGCACGTCCTTTTCAAGCGGCGTAAGCATGGTATCCAGCATTTTTGTCATGTCCGTCATGCTTTCGCGGCTTATTATCAGCTCCTCCGGATTATCCGTGCGCGCGGCCGGCATTGTGTCTATCAGCGTGCGCTCGTTTTCGTCGTCCGTGGCCTTATAAAAGGATATATATGTGTTCAGCGGAACGTGCTTTTTACGCGTGGCCTGCTTTATTGCAGTTATAATCTGGCGCACTATGCACAGCTCCGCAAAGGAGCGGAAGCTCATGTCGTGCCCCGGTTCATAATCGCGCACGGCCTTATACAGGCCTATCATCCCCTCCTGAAGCAAATCTTCCCTGTCCGCCCCGATTAGGAAATACGGCCTCGCCTTTATGCGCACCAAGTTTTTGTGCCGTTCGCACAGCGCTTCCTCGGCCCATGCTTCGCCGCTGCGCGAAAGGGCTATCAGTTCTTCATCGCTCAGCTCTTCCGCGCGCTGCGCCGCTGTGCTCTCGTCAATGTGTTCCACTATGCCTCGTCCTTTTTATCAGTTTTTCCTTATTCCGTCCTGCCTGCGCTTTTCAAACATAAGCACCGCCGCAGCTACGGCCGCATTGAGCGAATCTATTTGGCCAAACATGGGTATGGACACAAGGAAGTCGCACTTTTCCTTTACCAGCCTGCCTATGCCGTCCCCCTCGCTGCCTATCACCAGCGCAAGCGCGCCTTCCATGCGGGCGGACGTCATCGCCGTGCCGCTCATATCCGCGCCGGCTATCCACAGTCCCTCGTCCTTCAGCCGCGCTATGGCGTTTGCAATGTTTGCAACGCGGGCAATGTGCGCGTATTCAACGGCGCCTGCGCTCGCCTTGCAGGCGGCTGCCGTAACGCTTACGGCGCGGCGGCGCGGGATTATTATGCCGTGCGCACCCGCGCAAACGGCGCTCCTTATTATGGAACCGAGATTGTGCGGATCCTCTATCCCGTCAAGGATTATTATGAACGGTTTTTCGCCCTTTTCTTTGGCAAAATTCAATATGTCCGCTATTTCGCAATATTCAACGCCCGGCACCATTGCCACTATGCCCTGATGGTTGCCGGTTTTCTGCCCGTGACCGAATGGCATGCAAAGCTCGTCCAGCTTTTCGCGCACAACGCTGTCCACGCGGATGTTATTGTCCCGCGCAAGGTTGATTATCTCCCTGAGGGAACCGTCTATCTCTTTGGTCACCAGTATCTTATCTATGCTCCTGCCGCTGCGCACAGCCTCGCGCACGGCATTGCGGCCCATTATAAGGTAGGGCAGCTCATCCTGCTCCTCGTTCGCCTGCGGCGCGTTCTCCGCCTGCTTATCGCGGGCCTTATATGCGGTTTCCTCGCGCTTTGCCTTATAATTATCTTCCTTCTTGGCGCGGTCGTAGCGGCCTTCGGCATTGTCCCGCTTTTTATAATACGGTTTCTGCTCGCCGTCCTTATAATACGGCTTCTGCTCCGCGTTCCTGCGGTCGTTCCCGCGGTTAAATGATTTGCCGCCTTTATTATATCCGCCTTCGGTGCGCTTGCCGCCGCGCTCCTGGCGGCTGGAATAGGGTACGGGCATACCGTCGCGGAATACCACCTCGTTCACGTTGCGCTGCTCATCGCGGCGATAGTTGCGGCTGTTATGATACTGGGCCATTTTTATTTCTCCTTAAATATTTGTCTTGTTATATGCAGTTTTCGCGTGCAAAGCGCGATATTTCGGCGTCGCTTGTGCCGGACGCAGCCAGTTCTTTAAGCTTTTCCAGCCTTTCGCATACCTCGCCCGCCTTGCCGCAGCTCATTTTGCCCTCCGGACATGCGCCTGATGCGCAGAACGGCCCGCATATGGAAAAAAGCGATGGCGCTTCGCGCATGCACATGCCAAGCATTGCCCATGCCAGCGCGCGTATCTCCCACTGCGCCCTATTGCAGCAGCGAAGGTTGAAAAAGTGCATAAGCTCCCGCGCGTTCATTGTGAATACCATTCGTGTTTCCGCGGCGTTGGGCAGCATGAAGCGCGCATCCTCCGCAGGAATGCCAAGCGAAAGCCAATGCTGATAGAATTGTTCGCACTGCTGTATCTGCGCAATGTATTCAAGCTCCGCTTCCTCTCCAAACGCCTTTACGCTGGGGGGAACGATATAGTCAAGCGCATCCTTTTTAACATAGCGCTGGGACTGCACGGAAAAGCTTGCTATGCGGTGGCGCGTTATCTGCGCCAGCAGCGCGCGGCTCACTCCCTGCGCCGCAAAAGTGAACGATGCATGCTCTATCGGGGAAAGATGCCCCAACGATATAAGCTTTTTAACAAAGCTTTCGCTTTTGCCCTGCACGGCGTCCTTGAGCGAAAGAATGTCGCTATCGCTGTAACAAAGTCTGCCCGCCAAAGCTATTGCCGTTTCGGGTTCTGGCGTATGGCAAAGCAGCAGCGCCTCCATATTTCTTTGCGGCATTGGTTTATCCTCCCGTTTGCTGTTTATTCAAGTATAAGCTTCATCAGCTCCGTAAGCCTTTCATCCCGGCCGTTAAGATATAAATACCCTATCAGCGTCTCCAGCCCCGTGGCCGTGCGGTAATCGGAAATGGTAGCGTTCTTGGCCACCGTGCCAAGGTGCGAATTGCGCCCGCGCTTGTATACGCCCATCTCCTCATCGTCAAGCAGCGGCTCTATTTTGCGGAAGCCCTCCGCCTGCCCCTTGGCGCATACGCGCTTTGCGCTCATCAGGTGCAGCTCATGCACCTTCGCGTCCGCCTGCGTTACCAGCAGCGTGCGCACATACAGATCAAAAACCGTGTCCCCTATAAAGGCAAGGTTAAGCGCGGGTAGCTGCGCTGCCTTCTGCTCTCGCTCGCCCGTGGGCAGGGCGCGGCGTATTGCGGCGACTATTGCGCCGGTTTGTTCAAATGCATTCTCCATCAATTATATTATAAATGTGTACAGCCGTGAAATCAATAAAAAAGCGGGTGTTAAATTCCCGCTTTTGCTTTTACTCCTGCGGTGTAACGTCCTGATAGAAGACCTCTATCATTGTATCAAATACGGATTGCTTATCAAGCGTCAGCTCAACGTGATCCTCGTCGCTCACTATGGATTCACCTTCAAGCTTGTATATGTCGCCGGAAAAGGACATGCCCGCCGCCTCGGTAGCGAGATATGTAAGCTCGCTCACGTCAAGGTCGCTCAGTATATACTTGCTCAGCGAAGAATATATGTTCAGCACGCACGCCGGATTTTCCGCCACCTTCTGCCACGCGGTCTGTATCATTGCAATCAGATATTGCTTCTGGCGCGCCATGCGCTCCGCATTGCCGGTTTCGGTAAGCTGGCGGCTGCGGATATATGCCGCGGCCTGCTTGCCGGTAAGCGTAACCTCCGCGCCTTCCTTCATATTTTTGCACCCGGGCATGTTGCTGAACGGATAATCCCCCTTTATCGTAACCGTTATACCGCCCAGCGCATCGTTCAAATCTGCCACGCCGCCCATATAGAACGCGGCATAGCCGTCTATCTGCAATCCGTAGAACAGCGCGGACACAGCCTCCCTGCAAAGTTCGCAGCTTACATTCAGCCCATCCCCATATGAATACGAAAGGGCTATCTGCGCGCGGCCTACGCCCGCCGTGTTGCCGTCCTTATCCAGTATTGCCATGTCACACATGGTATCGCGGTTGACGGCTATGAGCGACATTTTGTCGTTCACCGTATCAAGCGAGGCCAGTATTATAACGTCCGCCTGGTTATCGTTGCCGTATTTCAGCGGCTCTTTTGGCTTTTTGTTGGAGTCCACGCCTATGAACAGCAAATTTATAAGCTCATCTTTGTATTTATAATACCGCCCGCCGCTGGTGATATCGTAATCTATCGGCACGCTCGGCGTGGGCGCAGGTGTGGGCGCGGTAATGCCGCCGTTCTCATCCGGTTCTGCCGATGTGGGAACCTCAACAAGCATAGGTGCCTTGGTTTCCTTACCGCTGAGCGATGCGCGCCCGCTCATCCATATTATAAGCGCCGCGCACACCAGCGCCGCCGTAAGCGCCGCCAGTATTATGAATATCAGTAATATCGGGCTCAGCCGTTTGCGTTTTTTTGCGTTCGTATTTTCCATGTATATCACTCCGTCTGCGCGTCAAGCAGCGAATACTGCGCGGTCAGCTTTGCCTGCACAAGATAGCGCTGCATGCGGTTCTGCTTATAGCATGTTGAAAGCGTAAGCACCTTATCGCCAAACGCGGGGAACATTTCGCGGTCGTAATTCGTATTCACGCCGTCTGCCAGCTTGTCAAAATAGCGGTTGAACTCATCCTCATCCGTAAAATCATGGCAAAGGAGCAGATGCTCGCTGCTGTGCGGATAGGCCGCAAAAACGGTGTATTCATATATAGCATCGCTAAGATATATGTACACAGTCCTGTGTTCTTCAAAATACGCGGGGTCGGCAAAGTCGTTAAGCGTGGCGAACATGGTGCCGTTTTTCCTGTTATGCCCGTAAAGCACGGTGACGGGATCCGAAAAGTCCCGCTTGTTATAGCGCTGCGAAAATATACTGCCGCCGGAATAATAGCTGCCGTCAACGGCATGATCTGAATAGAACTCGTCCTTATCCTCGCTCTGCACCACGGCGTAATTTATTATGCTGCCCGGCATATCTATCCATGCGTAAATGTCCGGATTCAGTTCCGTAAGCGCGCCAAAGTTTATGCTGCGGAATTTCTTCTCCGGCTCCGCATCCGCTGCGTCCGGCTGCGGTTCGGCGTCCGTCGCGGCAGTTTCTTCCGGTCCCGCTGTGTCCGCCTTCGGCACGGCAACCGTCATATCCGATGCAATGTCGTTAGCCAGCTTGTCGTTAAGGCTATTCCCGCGCACATACTGAACAATATAAAGTATGCACAGCACGCAAACGACCGCCATAGCGGCGGATATAATGCCAAGTATTATCTTAACCGATTTTTTCATTTGGCTCCCCCTCGTTCAAACGGTAAAAAAATGCCCCATAAACTACGCATTTATGAGGCTCTGTTTTGATTGTGATGCAAATTCAGCTTAGGCGTTGGCCTTCCTGCCTACATACAGCGCCACGCCGCCGCAAAGCACGGCCAGCAGCACTATGCTCTCGATACCGAAATCATATCCGGTCTGCGGAGAGGTAGGATCGCTGGAAACATCGGTGTTGCCATGTTCGGGGCTGATAACTTCGGTATCAGCGAACGCGACGGAAGCAAGGCTGAACACCAATGCAAGCGCCAACACTACTGCAAAGAACTTTTTCATAACAATCCCCTCCTGATAAAGGTTTCCTTGCGGATAGATATAGTATAGCTCATGCGGGGCGAAAAAACAAGCTGTTTTTTGCTAAAATCGGGCCGAAAATCTAATAATCCATCGTCAGCTTTTCGGCAGTCCGCGCGTCTATTTCCTCAACCGTACCTCCATGCACCCTATATACCCTGCTGCACATACCAAGCACGCTCGGCCGGTGGGTCGTAACTATGCAGGTTTTGTTCGGGTGTGCAAGCATTATGGAGCGCAGCACCTGCCGCTCCGTTGCAACGTCCAGCGCGGATGTGGCCTCGTCAAGCAGCATTATGGGTGCATCTCTCAGCACCGCGCGGGCTATGGCTATGCGCTGCGCCTGTCCTTCGGAAAGCCCATGCCCGTGCTCGCCAACGGATGAATCGGCGCCGTTCTCCATCCTGTTCACAAATTCCCATGCGCACGCCGTTTTCAACGCCGCTTCTATTTCTTCGTCCGAAGCCTGCGGCTTCACCATGCGCAGATTGTCCGCAATGGTGCCGGAAACAAGCGTGTTACCCTGCGGAACGTATGAGAAAAAGCCCCTCAGCGCGGCGTTCATCTCCTGTGCTTGGCCATAACCGTCGCCAAGCTCCGCCCGGCCCTGCCGCGGCCGTATGAGCGAAAGTATCATGCGCACCATTGTGGTCTTTCCCCCGCCCGATGGGCCTATCACGGCCACTATCTCGCCCGGGGCAGCCGTGAAATTCACCTTGTCAAGCACGGTTTCGCCCGCCTTATACGCAAACGACACGTCCTCCAGCCGCACCGTAAGCCCGCGCGCGGCGTTGAGCGTATCCTCTCCCGCGCCGCATTCTTCCGGCGGCATCGCCATAAGCTCGCGTATCCTTGTTGCAGAAACGGACGCATTAAGGAACACCGGCACGGTTTTTACAAGCGAGTTAAACGCGGACGAAAGCTTTGCCCCTTGCGAAAGAAAAAGCGTCATCGTGCCGTAAAGTATCTTCCCGTTCCATAGCAGATACAGGCAATAGCAGAACGCTGCCATCTGCACGGCGGAGCCTATCAGCGAAAGCACGGCCTCTGTTTTGATGCTGAACAGATTATAATCAAGGCTCACTTTTTTATATTCGCCCTGCATTTGGCGCAGCCGCTCGCTCTGCTTATCGGTTATGCCGAAGCTTTTTATTGAATCAAGGTTATTGAACGTTTCCGTTTCAAACGCCATCATGCCGCTGTTCAGCTCCCGCACCTTTTGGCCGAAGCTGCGCATGCGCCCTATCAGCCGCCTTGCGCTGAATATCAAAAACGGCGCGCTTGAAAGCGCAAGCAGCGCCATCACCGCATCATAATACATTATTGACAGCAGCGTTATTATGAACGTGTAGCTTGCTATTATCAAATCCGGCAGCCAGCTTATTGCGTTGCCGGCAACGGTATAAGCATCGCTGTTCAGCCGGTTAAGAAGATCCCCTCCCTGGTAGCCGTTGAGCGTGTTCCAGTCCGCGCGTATGACTTTATCGAATACCTCGGCCTGAATATCGTTATTCACCTTTATCGAAACCTTGGCGGATATTCTTGATACCGTGCTTTTGAGCGCAACGCTCACAACCGAGCTTGCTATCATTACCGCTATAACGAACCACAGCCGCGCCCTGTCGTGCCCGGTGATTATATCAATGGTATATTTGCTTGCAACAGCGGAAACGAGCGCGAACGATGCGCTGAGTATCCCAAGCAGCGTATATATTATCACCGCCGCGCGGTAACGCCGCGTGTACGCCGCTATCCATTTCCAGTCGTTTATAATGTCCTTAAACGTGCCGTCCTTCATGCGGCCAAGCAATTCGCCCAGCGCCTCGGACCCAAGCACCTTCCGTTTGGGCTTGTTCTGCTCCATCGCTCCGCCGCCTTTCGTTCCGGTCTATCTCAATCCCTTGGGCACAATAAAGCTCAGCTTGAGCATAAGCGGCCTCAGCTTTATAAGTGCCACCCACGGCCCGGCAAAAAAGTCCCACCAAAAGTTGCCCTTCTTTATCCATTTGCCCTTGCGGCAAACGTCCGTCACAACGGCAAACACCATGTCCGGTGCAAGCGGGCCTTCTATCTCCGTCTGCGCGTCTCCGGCGGCATAATAATTGCCCTGCCTGTCCACGCGCACTATTCTGTGCATAACGTATTGGCCGTTCCTTCGGCGGTAAAACGCCATGTCCCCGCGCCTGAGCGGCCCGTTTGGCTTAGCGAAGCGTATGCTGTCCCGCCCGTGCACGAGGAACGGCGTCATGCTGCCGCCAGTTATTGTAAGGCACACGGTTTCGCCCTTTGCAACAAGGCCGCTCAGCACGCGCATATAGCTATCCGTATCAACGGTCCGTGTAACAGGCTCCACCGTGTTTCCCTCCAATGCTTTGTTCTTTGCTTACTCGCGTTCTTCGCCCTCTGCTTCGTCCGCATCGTGCGCGGCTTCACGCCCATGCGCATTTGCGGCGCTATCACTATCCTCGCGGTGGCGGTAACCATAGCCGTAGCTGTATCCGCCGTAACCGTATCCGTAG
>UMJL01009070.1_pt1 | contig 22357 bp, 17 predicted proteins | sample 1966071 | NCBI WGS metagenome assembly UMJL01 (sample SAMEA4836148, study PRJEB28245) | human gut metagenome | biome: gut microbiome; material: fecal sample | place: Denmark | collected 2008
CAGGAAAAATGGTTCATTTTGGTTCATTTTACAAAATCCCTTTTTTATTCTTTTTTGCAGCTTATAGGGCTGCCAGTATTTTGGCGTTGGCATCATCTACCAGTCCCTCCTCACCACCAATTACCGCAAGCCGATAATTGATGGGAAATCAGAGATGACAGATACACCTGATACTATTGCCTCTAAACGAACAAAGGGGAACGACCAGTCTTTGGTCGTTCCCCTTTGTTCGTTGTATTACACCTATCAGTTTTCGAAAAAAGTTATTTCATTATCGTTTTGCATAAGATAAGCTGCTCTCGGCAATTTGAAAGCAGCTTTCATACAAAGAATACATAAAAGCTAAGTTTTCCGCAGCCTCATGACTATTATATTGCTCAGAATCCTCCCAAATCCTTCTCTGTCTTATACTCCTCCATCCTATCCACGGGGAAACGAGCGTTATTCTCCTTGATGGCATCCATAATAAATTGGTCGCATTGCTCGTCCGTCCAATAACCTTTGTTGATAGCAATCTGCAAAATGTCCATCACACCGATATATTCAATGTCATTGGCATCACAATAAGGTGCCACATCACGAAAGTTGCTGCTGGCTATCGTTTCCTGTCCATAGCGAGCCATCGCCATACAGGCACACTCACCATCACCCAAAAGACCATTGTCATGCTTCAACTTAAAAAACTCCCTCTTGATATTCTGGTTCTGACTGGGAAACCTGATTACACAAGTCTTTGAATCCTTAATCCACTCATCCACTTTCTGCTTACGGTTGGCATCGCCGGGATGACGTGTTGCCTCACGATAAACATTCTCGACAACATACAGCTAATGAGGTGACAAGATACCGTTCAATTCCATGATGTGACCTGTGGCTATGAAATGCGCTATGACATCCGCATCAACCAATATGACCTTCGCTCTTGCCATCCAAAGCCTCCTTTCCGAAATCGATGCCCATATCATATAACAAACCAAAATACTTGGCTTGGGAAATCAATCCCTTGTCATAAAGTTGGCGAGCCTTTACATTATAATCTCCTATCAGTTCCTTGCTATGGGTCGGCATATATAAAGAGGTAGGATAACCATACTCCGCAGCACTCCTTATCACATCATGCTGAAATAAACCATAAACCGTCTCGGAAATCAAATCCATCTCCTTGAGTCGATAGAGAAGGCAGGAACGAGAACAACGAAAGTTCTGCTCTATCTTCAATACCGTTGCCATGGAAATAGCATCTCTCTTTCGCTTCTCTACTGGTATTAACGATAGCACGCCATCCCTTGGCAAAAGTAAGCAACGAGCAAAATAATCAGCAGATTGTTCCTCTATGCTCTTTTTGCCATCTTCGTTATCCGTCTCATAGGATACACTAAAATCCTCTTGAAACAACAGGTGATAAAGTTCGTGACAAGCCGTGAAGCGTTGGCGACTATAATTGCTGCTTGTATTGACAAGCATGAATAGTCGCACATCATGCTCCTTACGAAGTATCTTGATAGCCATGCCCTCAAAACCCTCAGACAAAGGTTGAAAACTTGCTATGATATTCTTGTTGCGAAGCATTTGATGAACACTAACAGGCTCATTAAACTTGACTCCTTGCTCTTGGCGAAGAGAAAGGGACAAGAGTTCCAATTGTATTTTATCTGATTTTTTCAAGTTCATTGCTCATCATGATATAGTTCTTTACTATTTGCTGGAAGTGAGACACCTCTTCAAGATTAGCCACACCATCACGTCGGAAAGCATATGCAAAGTTCACTTGCTCCATGTTACCTTCGAGTATGTCATACTCATCAATACCATAGAGACGAGCCAACTTCTCCAAGCCCTCCATAGAGACTTCAGTCTCCCCCGTCTCGTACTTCAGGTAGGCTGGTTGGCTGATGCCAAGGTACTTGCTTACCTCCTCTTGGGTGTACTTGAATTTTTCACGAAGCACACGCAATATAGATTTATTGTCGTTCATTGCCATAATTTACTGAATTGCATTCATATATTGTCACTTAGAAGGTGCAAAGATAAAAAACTATATCGTTATCTGCAAACTTTTTAGTTATATTTCACAGATATTTTTTAAAAAAAAGGCAAAGTTATAACTTAGCATCTTGGCACGGCGGCATTGTTTGTGTATTTTGAGAAAAGAATACGAGACTTAGTCTCCCATATGAATAGCAAATGTGAGGTGATGCTATTTCTTTGAATGTAGCTGGCTACGCTATAGCCGCCGCCAGAGTTTTGGTATCGTCAGCGGAGCCTGTGCCCTAAAGGGCCGCCGATAAGTGTCTACGCAACAGAGTTGCGATTATTTGTCGGCTAGCGCATCATCAAGATTCTATCAATCTGCCGCTCTCACGCAAACGTTTCTTGAAACCCTGCTTCACCGTATCAGCCCATTCATGAACGTTTTCTTTCATCACCTGTTTTTGCTTTTCATCAAAACCGGAATAGGCTATCTGTTGCACGATAAAGGTTTGAGCCGTTTCCTTAGCTAAGTCCAGTGTATGTTCTGTCACTTTGCCATTGGTAAGCTTCTCGCCTAATTGGGCGTAGAAGTAGCCTTCAAAAAAGGCTATACAATATTCTTTTGCTATCATAACGCTAAATTGTATCAATTAATGCACTTAGAAAACAAGTTTATATAGGAAAACATACGATAAAACAAGTAATCCTTTCATGATTCATTTCTTTGCTTAAACTGAAGTTTATTTCTTAAAATCATTGATTCTCAGTTTCTCTTTCAAAGAACAAACAAGCAGTTGCCCATTCTTCTAACTAAGCTATAGCCATCCAAGCCTTGAATTACCACCTTACTTTCATCGGCTGCATGAACTACGCAGTTCTTGCATTCATACAATCGGATGCCCTTACCTACGCTGCGGCGATATAGCCATAGCCAGTTTCCGGACGGCTTGGCTTGTTACCGATAGTAACTATGGCGTTCTTATCGGAAGTATAGCTCAATGCCTTGCTGAGCACTCGCTGATACTCCGAGGTATTGATGACCAGGGCATCGGATGGTGTCACCACGATGTTGGCTACTCTACCATATACTTTTCTATGTAATGGTCCTAGATAGGAGAAATCTTATTGTTGAGTTTCTACACCTTCTTTGGGATTACATCTACTGCTGTTACATGATGGTGCTGAATTTTCTACCTCTCCGTCTCTCCTGCAAGGAGAGCTCCACTTTTCTCACCAAGCCTCTCTTTCCTCAGGAACGAGAGGATGTAACCGCCCTCCGGTGCTCGGAACCGCTACGCTCTAAGGTTGGCGGACCATCAAAGATCTTCGCCATGTCATGCGGGATGGGACCGCCTTATTAGTTGCTCACATAGAACAGTTTTTAAATTCTATTTTATTTAATATCTGCAGTTGTGTCAACTTATGATTAGTTAGCATTTGCAACTGCCATATCAAGTTATCATAAGATGCTTGATCATAATAGTAGAATACCAATTCGGTATACGTCCTATCATCAGAACATAGCTTTCTAAAAAACTTCTCAAAATACTGATGGTCTGTATCTCCTAAAGAGTATCCATAGAAGATAATACGCTCTGCAGAATTCAGCCAATCAGAAAATTCTTGTACCTTTAGATGTCGGCTATGTGCTTTATATAAGAAAACATGTTCTTTAGACAATTTTGCAGAATCCTCTACACCAAATACGATATCATCACTAGGAGCTAAAGAACCATGAATATGCAAAAGATTGCCTTTTGAATCTTTAAACTTATTCCATGTTAATCTTTCTATTATACTCGTATAATTAAAAGATATAATCTTACTACCAGCTGGTAATTGATCTATGACCCTCTTTGCAGGGTTCTCAGGACTTGGGCCAAATGCTCTTTTGGTTTCTTCTTGAAGATAAAATTTTAGCGACGTCTTTAATTCTTCATATTCTTCCCTAAAAGATTCCGCCCCCAATTCAATTTTACCTGTTTTTGGCGTTAATTCAAACCTAGAAAGTAGTTGACTATACTTAGAAAGTTCATTTTCGATATCTATCCATCCCATATTCTCTTCATATTGATTATGAAGATAGGAGCATAGATAGGAAGTTTCCTCATTTGGAAAGTATGAACTCTTCATAAAGTCTCCATAAGATGTTTTAAACCCCATAGATAAATCAAAGCCATTACCTACTATCAATAATGTTTCTTCTCCATGGGTTGATGAATTGATTGTTACCATCTAGAAAAAACGCTTTAATGGTCATTACAAAACCTGTACATGAATCTGCCTTTATTTAGCTAAGCAGTATTTGCAAAAAATATCTGCACGTTTTATTCTTGCACCTCTACTATTAGTACCTGTGTACATAACAGAATAATACTTACCAAAATCGTTTTCTTCGTTTCCCTTATTGGCTAAAACTTCATCCTCAAAAGAATGGATTTTAGCAACAATATCATCCGGTATTTGACTAACTTTTGATAATTCTACGAACATTGTAAAAAAGTTAGACTTGCGATACCACATGCTATCTGTGTCCAAATTAAATGTCTTTATAACATGAAACAAATTAAGGATTTTATCCTTCATTGTTTCTGCATTTTTATAGGAATCATCATATTTTATGATATATTCTCCAGTCATCGTATTACCAGCGAAATAGCCACCTTCTTCTAAGGTAGCCATAATCATTAGTATATAATTCAAATCACCCATTCGATTTAGTTCATTATCACTAAATAAAGGGAAAGAACCGTTATCTAAATGATTCAAAATATCTTTTGCGGTACTAATAAACTCACCCTCATAAATGGCATTATTGATTTCTATGTCATTTAGCCTGTACTGAGTGAGATTAATTCTTCGAAAGACCTCTTTAATCGTATCAGAAGAGGCATCTTTCAAATCACGAACAACAACATCATAATTAAGGAAAGCAGCCTTTTGTTGATTATCCAAAGCAGAATAATGTAGGATCTTCTTACAAGGAAGTTCACCATTAATATAGCTTATTATTGTTGACAGGCGTTGCTGCCCATCTACGACAACTTGCTGTGCTTGAAAAGTCTCCAAATCAATTCCCGACTGAGCTATATAAATCTCTGGAAAAGGAAAACCTTTTAATATAGTATCAATAAAAGACTCCTTGTGTCTTATCGACCAAACTAACTTTCTCTGAAAGTCAGGTTGTAATATCAAATCTCCACGTTTAATCATTCCAATAAGATCTGATATTTTCTTTGTGCTTGGAGAAGATGGTATTTGTGCCATAACTATATCTATTTAAATTTCTTTATTGAGTTTGTATAATAGTATTCCATATAGTCAAAGTTCTTAAACAACCCTGCAGAAACTTTATAGTTACCTGCAAGATTATTATTATAAGATATTGACTTAAAATAGGAGAACCATTCATCTTTTGATAACTTACCTGTAATTTTGGCAGGAAGTATATCTGGTCTCATCCAACCTTTTATCATATATGACAAGAAACGATTATATTCCTTTTTTTCATGAGAAGTTAAAGTTTCCAAACCAGATTCCAACCGATATTGAAAATTTCTAATTTCTAAATAAAAACTTTCAAACAAGCTTTGATTTATGATAGCGACATCTATATCAGACTCGTCAGAGAAAACAGAATTCTTATGATAACTATATCCCAATTTTCCTGAGCCTAATATCAAAACTTCCTGAAAGCCAACATGCCAATGCGTTGCTATCTGTTCGCGAAAATCATAATAGAGGTTTGGATTATCTTTAAAAACATAAGGAATTCCATGTATTATGTATTTTCTCACGATTCGCAAATATTCATCATTAGAATTAGCTTGCTCTATCTTATCCAATAATTCTTGTTTCGTTATCATAATAACCAATTTAGGGATTCGACTCTAATCCTTCGCCAATATCTGAATAAAAGCTATATTGCATACACACTATACAACTAGTAGTTATACACCTATCAGCATTATAATCATATAAATGCCATCAAAGTTCCTTTCCCACCAAGAATTGACCTAAGGCGGACATCATACGGAGTTGCTTGGCTGATGGGGCTTTGATGCCTTTGTTTGCCATATCCAAATAGAAGTTGAGACTAGTGGATAAGGCTTGGGGTAACTTTGCTGGCAACAGCATGTGCCATTCCTGGTTCTCCTTATCCTCGTAGGTTGCTACCAAGAATAGTTTCTGAAGCTTGTACTGGGTCTTGCGCATCTTGCTTACTACATAGGTGTTGGCAGCGCCTTTTATAAACTCATCTACTATCTGGAGTTCCTGCTTGTTCAAAAGGCTCAAGATCTCTATTGGATTATCCAACATCTCCAGAGCTATCCGCCTAGCTGTCTCATCTTTTTTCAAGTTGGGACTTACGTATAAGTCGAGTTTGTCACATGCTTTCAGCATATTGACTACTTACCGTCTGCGGCAGTATGTAAGGAATCCTTACATACTGATTTTTCGTCTAACTCTTTCTCCTTAAAGATGTTACGAATATGCATAGTTATATTGTTACGAGTTGTACGAAACAACTCCGTCATCTGTGCTTGAGTAAGCCAAACCGTATCTTGATCCAGTTTCACCTCCAACCTAATGCTTTCATCTGGTTGATAAAGTACTATCTGTGAATCATCAGCCATAGGCTGTATATTATTGTCGTTTGCCATAATCATACATTTTAGCGACAAAAGTACGATTTTTTCGAATCCCTCCATCTCCCTTTAGCCAAAGGGAGCTCCACATCCTAACCAAGCCTTCCCTTCTCAGAAAGGAAGGATGTAACCGCCCTCCGGTGCTCAGAACCGCTACGCTCTAAGGTTGGCGGGGCATCAAAGCCCTCGCCATGGTTGTGCGGGATGGGACCGCTTTACTATAACTTACTATAACATTTTACTCAGATAACTCATAGTTTTTTTATGCAACAAGATCATTCTCAACTTAATCTTCTTCAACGACTTCGAGTAAATTTCTACTTATCGTAAGCGTTGCACCACTGATATACTTGATTTCGCTGCCGATAACGGCTTTCTTGCCATTATAACTCTGTACGTATGCTTCCACACCTTTCATGCTACCTGCTACCACTCGCACTTTGATTCCTTTCTTCAAAGGAACAGGGGCAGCAGTGACAGGCTCTTCATCATTCTCTACAAAATATCGATAGTTGGCAACAACCTGGTCGGGAATTTGGTATATTTTCCTTTGACCTGGCATCGTCAGCATCTTGTACACATCCGAACGGAAGCGGATTTTGTCAAGTTGTCTCGGAGAGACGTTACAAAAGATGAAAGTGGAAAGAAATAGCTTTTCTTTCACTTTTCGCTTATTGGAACGTTTGTCTATATAAACTACTTTTACCTTGGGAATCCAGTAATCAAACCAAACATGATTGTGATTAAGATTGATTCGTATAGAATCAGCTATTCTCGTTTCACAATTCACTCTCACTACAGCCACATACCATCCTGCATCAGCAGGTTTTTCAAGCCCTTCATTAGGCTTTTCCAGAACCTTTTTCTTAGCGTTTTGTTCACTTTTTGCCACGGCTTCGCCGTCGTCCCCTGCAATAGTGGACGTAACCTGTGAGTGTATATTTGTCTCTTTCATCATGCGAATCAAGCTCGTTTTTTGATGTTGTTCATCTGAATCTCTACATAAGAGACACAGAAACTCTTTGCAAATATAAGATAATTGTTGGAAACTAGCAAATTATGCGTGTTAAAAAAAATAATTAAAATGATAGGGACACCTTCGTCTCTACCAAAGAAACAAAGATGCCCCTATATATAGTAAGGTATCAGATAATGTGGGTATAAAAGGATTATCAAAAAATAAGTATTGATATTTAAAAACCAGAATATACTATCTTACTGAAATCTTCTGACCCTTAGCCTGAGCACAGGACTGGGTAGATGCCTTCACAATGTAAATGCCGGATGGAACACGGAGAATCATTCTCTGCTTATCAGGCAACTGATAACTGTGAACCATCTTGCCATCCAATGTAAATACCTGAACCCTGTCGAGCTTCTCACCACCCAAGGCAGAAACAACGATCATGCCTGCAACTGGTGAGTAAACCTTCACCGGTGCACTCTGCTCTTCAGCCTCCATGCGGTCGATGCCGGTTGAGGTACGGGTCTGGGTGAGGAAGTATCTTCCGTGATCACCCGCCTTCACCTTCACAGCCTCGCCATCATGAACTTCTGTAAAGCTTGCCGATGCAGCATCATAGAGATAAACCGGAGCATCGAGCTTGTTCACACCCTTCAGGGTGAGTGAAACCTCTTCTGCCTGCTGGCTCACGATACCGAGCGGAATCCAGGACAACTCAGGAACAGCATTCACAACCACCGCCTCGTTGCCGGCTACGGTATAAACCTGCGGAACATCCTTGAGGTTCTGATCATACAAGAGATCCACATCCTCCTGGTCATCATAGTCGGCAGAAGCCTCCGGACGCAAAGCAATGCGTGCCTTTGAAATCTGGCCGTTGGAATTCTCTGTCGTTGCTTCAATGCTCTTGACATAGTCTGATGCCATCAGAAGGCCAGGAGTGATAGTGCGGTCAACATACATCGCAGAAGTGAACCTTACATTTTCTACCGTTTCGCCTCCTTTCTTCTTGACAAAGAACGACTGGGTAGGCTGGATAGCGTAGTTCTGCTTATCCAATTCTGCATTGGAAATCGCCTTCACCTCACCATTCTCTACCATCCATATTGCCTTTTGCAAACCAGTATTAGCCTCGAAGAACTTAGCCATCGAGATAGAGCAGGTATATGGATTGGCAACGAGATAGAATCCACTGGCGTTATCTGTTCCCAAGGCCTGGGTCTTCTCTGCGAATGTCTTCTCTTCATTACTGTAAGCTACGAGAAATTTACCATGGCCAGCATCTTTCGCAACCCGAGTCTTGCTTGAAGAATTCTCATTACCATTATAATCAAAGTACTGATAGCTGATATCTTCCTTTGGCAAACGGAGGAGCGCCTTCTTTGTCTTATCCTTCGGGAGGAGTGCATTACCCGCCTTGATAGAGAAGCCACCGAAGGTTCCATATGCGGCATAGCTCTCGTCCACCCTATTATATACATGGCTCCAGTAGCCGAGATTCATATCAACATTTTCTGGAGCAGCTACACTTGGGTTATGAGATGCAGGATAATCACTCTTAGGTGTGATTTCCTTCACATCACTCTTCATCCAAGCTCTCTGATAAACCGGATACTTGCTCCGGCTATATACATTCGTATCAAACGTGATATCCGTAAACGCCTTGGTTTCCTGTCGGCCATTACTTGCCGGCACATACATATCACCGGCGTAGATATACTGCAGAGGCGAAGCCATGGTGTACCACTTGTTTGGCTCCAGCTCTTTCTCTACCCAAGCCTTGTCATATACCAGATAGCACTGGTCGCGAAGCTCGCCCTGAGGCTTGAAGTAAATCTGATGACAGGTATTGCCATAGAACTTCTCGCACTTCAGATTACCTGCTTCCAATCCCTTATTGGCATCTGCCTCATTCCAGAACGCCATGATATCATACTGGATATACTTCGTAGCTTCATTACCCTTGCCATTGGTCAGCTTGGTAGCAATCTGATTGGTGCTACGGTAAACCACATTACCGAGGTCAGGGAATGGCAAACCATTCAGATTGCCGATGGTTACCTTGGTAAACTTCATTGGCACATAGCTGTTCAGCGTTGGGATCTCTATCTTCGATGCAGATGCTGCCGCAGAAGTACTGCTACCATAAGTCTGATAATCGGTATAATCCTTATCATACAATTCAGTAGATGATGAGCGATGCCAGTTATCATCATTGTTCCAGTTGGCATTCATACCGCCATCGGCAGTAGGAGTCCAGGTAATGAACTCCGGTACTATCTTCAACTTGAGATAAGACTCGCCTGGGCAGTTGGTAGTTCCAGCTGTAGCTGCTCTCTTCTCGTAAGCGAATCGGAGTACATAGTAATATCCCTCGTGGAAATTAGCAACTGCATCATTTTCAAACTTGAGGTTGAGAGTAGTCTGAGTCTTTTTATTAAAAGCAGGCAGCTCTTCTTTCTCCAATGTTGCAACCGTTTGATTCAACTTCTTTTCCCATAAAGGATCATTCGTAGATGCAACAATTACGCTCTTCGAATTAACAGCAGGGGCTTTACTATCATCAATGAAAGTAAGTGGCTCAGTAATAGCTGTTCCATCTCTCATCGTAGCACCATGAAGAGGTACCTTCAAATATCCCTTAGAAGCCTTCAACTTCTCCAGCTGTGGCAAACCGATACGAAGCGATGCCTCATAACTGCCATCATTGAATGGATAATCCACATCATTGAAACCGAAGTTAAGCTGTGGTCCATCCTTCATTACACGTAATGGGACTGGTATTGCAGCAGGACACAGCAGATACTTTTTACCGTTGAGTGTACATTCAATATAACCATCAACTTCCTTTCCCTCTGGCTTCATATATATCTTATGAGTATCCCCCAATGTAATATTCTTCTTAAAGATAGTAATTTCATTTCTAGCATCAGTATACAACTTGTTGCCCTCACCCGTACCATCAAGATACCAGAAATAGTTAACATTATCCAATGTAATCTTACCACCATTATTAGGGTCTGTTGTAATCAATTGACCTTTGATTGTTATCTTATAGTCATCACCTGCATCACAAGGAATCTTATAATCCGTTACGATATTGCCCTTGGTATCAGTAATGATTGGATGCTGGCTAACCATTTCGAACCAGTTACTGTACAACGAGCAGACTTCAGCAGGTGTACCCCAATTAGCATTTCCCTTGGCAGGATCCTCTGTAGATACAGATACGTAATACTTCTTACCAGTAGTCAAAGGATAGTCTTTATTGCTGATAACGATATAAGTTTCACCTTCGCTATCCTTCTCGATCATAGGAGTACCATCTATAGTATACTGGTTGCAAGTTTCCTCTGAATCGAATACGTCAACAGTTCCATATTTATTGCTCTTGTATTCAATTTTTGTTCCATCAGATGTATTAACCTGTTCCGTCCGATAATAAGGATTACTCTCATCATTACCTTCTACTGGCGTTCCCTTCTCATCGACAAAACGGAAGTATATTTTAGTCTGTCCTTTATGTCCGGTAATAGCATTCAATGTCTCGTGGATAGCACGTATCTTCAACTTAACAGAACCAACCTTAGCGTTATCACAAATTGGCTTTTCCTGAATCACCTGAACCTTAGCAGGCGCAAGATACATACGGATATCATCTACGGCATAGTCGGCACCATCAGTATTGCTACAGTAATTATCAATCTCCAGTCGGAAATCTGAATACTGCTCTACATTTGACTCTTTTTGCAAAGTAATCTTACCATATACCTGGTACCAAGTTGCCGGTTTCAAGTCTTCTACATTAGTCTTAAAATCACCAGACGCAAAACTATGTATCAGGTGTTTTTCAACAATATCATCATTGACATTTCTTTTAACACCAAATAGTTTAAACATAATCTGTGGCTTAGTATCCGCTTTAGTCATGTCAGCAACACCCGCTGTGAAGATTAGTTGCTGTCCTGTACAGAGATCTGCCGTGAAATCTGCAGCGGCGATTTTTCTACTTTCGTCTGATGCATCCACATAGAGGAAGTGGCCATACTGAGAACCATTGGTTATCTCATAAGTCTTATCATATAATTGTCCACTTTGCCACCAAAGATATCCATCTTTAAGTGTCTCACCATTACCGGAAATACCATTAACATTGGCAGATTTATACAAGCAATAATCTCCATGAAGTGGAGAATGACCGATTTCCCCCAGGTTAACCCACCAAGAAGCATCGCAGTCAATCAAATCACGATATACGAAACTATAAGCACGGCGATCCCATTTAGATGGTAATCGGTCCTGGTTGTCATCCGGACTTGTAGGAGCAGACACAGTCTGTTCTACATCATCATCATCAAATGTAATTGGCTTGGTAGCCATTTTATAATGCTCGTCAAGATAACTAATCAGTCTGTTATTTAATCCAGCCTTAGTTATCTCATCTTTAGTCATCGGATGATTATTCATGAATCGAACATCAAAGTTGGCTATAGGGCAACGATGATTTTCTTCATCCATAGCATACGCAACGATGAATACAGGATCTCCGTATTCAAATGTAAAGCTCTTCAAAGATCCATCCATAGATACAGACGTCCACGGTAGTTTTCCAAGATTTTCCATCGTTAAATCAAAGAAGCGTTTGTCTGTTGTTCCTAAATTGCGACAATAAGTCTTGGTCTTATCGTATGCCCACCATTCAATCTTAGTTGCCTTGCATAATTTATTTTTATCGAAGTTGGATTCTACGAGTTTGTCCTTTTCATCTACATAATATACTCGATTCGTGAAACCTTCTGAAGAACCATTTTTCTTATATATATCATCAGCCAATGGATGGAAATAATATTTCTTTGCATCTGATAAATCCAGTCGAAGAGTAACAACAGAAGAACTTTTATCCTTCATACCAACTGTTATATACTTACCATCCTCATAAGTTCTATAACCTGCTCTTTCAAGATTTTTGCCAATAGCTGTATTCATAATGTCGTCTGCTAACTTCTTGGCAGAACGGATATGGAAAATGTATCTGATAGAGAGCGTTGGCTCATGTACAAGATAAGTTTTTGTTGCATCCAAACCATCAATATAACGGCTCACATCACAGGCGATGTCTTCACCAGCCCACCCTTCAGATGAAGCTTCTGTTGGTGCAGTATATGTAACACCGATATTATCGCTACATGGTTTATCTGCCTTTTGAAGATTGTAAGCAAACAAACCATAGTTCTTTCCTCCTGATATTATAGAATTCAGAAGAGTCGGTTTTGTTCCAGAGTTTTGACGTAAATTATTACTAGCTAAATCTGTCTTTAAATCATACCATCTGAAATAGCCTTGTGGTTCAAGATCTTTTCCGCTATTTTCATACTCATCGAATGGCAGCACTAACTCTACTTTCTCATTAGCATCTTTCACATAGACATAATACTCCCATTCTGCAGTCTGCTGCATACCATTTTCAAATGCAGTATTAGCATGGCCTACATAATGATTGAAAGGCATGCTATACTTTGTTTCCAACGTAATATTATACAATGCATTCAAAGTTGGCTCTTTCTCAACAATACCATATTGAGTAGTCAATTCAGAGATATTTTTGGAAATAACAAAAGATAATTTTATGTTATCCCAAGACTCACTACTAGGCAACTCTAAGGTAACATCCAAGTCTTTTGCTTGGATTGAGGAACCTGTATTATTATTAAAGTAAATATAGTCAAAATCCTTACGCTTCTTTATTTTTTCTGAAGAGAAAGTAAGATTATCTACTTTGGAGCCATCTGTATGCTTTATAGTCCAACGTATATAGAAGCCCTTAATATCTTCTTTAGACGAAACACCCAAGATAGATTTAATCTCATCATATATAGAAGCACCACTGAAGATACATTTGTTTCCTTCTTTTAAAGCATAAGCAGATTTCACCAAAGTAGGATCAGTTGCCTTGGTGAAAGTTACAGCATCAATATTACTCTGAGAATAAAGCTGATAAGTTATGGTTATATCAGCAGTTTCTTTATCCGACTCAAAATCATTACTATTTGAAGCCTTAAAGATAATTTGATACCCAGATAAGTTTAATTTGTCATTAGAAAAAGTGAAATTAAAAAGTTTTTCTTTATCACCCCAATTATAAACTTTCTGTGAAAACATATAATAATTTCCACTTTTTTTTACTCCTCCATCATTATAATCATTAGGAACATTATCAGGAGAAGTATTTCCCCATCGAGCTAAGCCAAAATTATCTAAAGAAACTTGATTGCCATCTTTATCTTTAAAATAAATCAAAGCATAATCGTATGCAAAAGCATTATTCTTCCACATGATGTCACATAAGTTAATGTTAACCTTATGTACATCATTTAAAAATACATTCTGTCCCCATATAGCATTTGGCAGCAATGCAAGCATTGCTACCAACATATATCTCATTACACTATTAAAAATCTTAGACTTAAACATAAGCTTCAATGTTTTTTAATATAAGTATTATTGTTTTGTTCTGAAATAGTAACTCTGTCTCGTATATTTACGAGCAGCATAGCTTCTCAAATCCTTGGTAAAAAGTATCTTATATGTTAGATACTTGCTCGTTTCACCTGGCACAGGAATGGTGACCTTGTAGAGGGCGCTCTGCTTGTCGGCTTTGTCATCATTGAAGGTTCCTTCGAAATAGCCAGTGGTTGTATTCCATGATGGAAGGGTTTTAAACACCAACTTGGCATTAGCTGTTTCATCAGCCATATCTTCTTCTTTGATTAACTGCCACTCTACTTTGGTATTATCGATACCAGTTACATCTGTGTCATCACTTGCCTTTACCACCTTTGGTTGGATATGGAATTCCTCTTCCGGATAATAACAGGTATAGGAAAGAGTGGTTCCGTTATCTCTTATGGATGGATAGAGACCGATGGCTGTGAAGGACTGAACATCAAACTTCAACTTGTAATCATCTAATGAGATGGGGAGAATGTGATGGTCGTTGCGAGCTATCGTTTTCCAATCCTGGAACAGGGCGTAACGCTTGATTCCTGCTGAAGTATTCAGGTTGATGATGAAATACTTGGAAGTATTGCCCGCTGCGCTTTCATTCACATAGAATGAAATCTCATTCTCTGGCTTATAATCGGTTCCTGCCTTTATCGTCTTTGGCGAAGATAGCATATATCTATAATTATCCGTTGCAGCCTGCCCTACCAGATTCGGAATACATTTAACCTCATCATTATCTGCACCAGATGACACATCAGAATGCTTTGGCAGCAACATGATGTTATCAGCATCTGCATTATCTTTACTGTTCTTTGTAATATCGCTGATAGTAATATCATTGATTACCAAATCCGTTTTACTTGGATTCTTAAACTTTAATGTAACCTTTGCCAGCATTCTTACTACCCAAAGATCTTTTTGGGTTGGATTACCTGTAGCATCTATCGTTATTTCCTGCTTATTACTCATTGGAATGCCTGTGGTAACATCGAAGCCATTACCATTCATCTTCCAGTTCTTGCTGTCGAAACTGACGGCTGCATCTTTGGAAATGCCTAGTTCTGTAGCTGTAAGATTGGCGAAGGAATAAACCTGATAGGTTTCACCCTTGACAAGATTCTTGATAATGACATCATCCTGGATTCGTTTATCTGCCGATACATTCGTATTCTCTGCATAAGAAACAACCTTGTTGTCTTTCACAAAGGCTACTACCCAGCTCTTCATGTTTTCTGCATCTACGCCCTCATTCCACAACGTAGCTCTGGTTCCGGAAGAAGATGCTGTAGAAAGAGTCATGTGGACGGTAACCTTGTCGCCTTGGTTATCGCCTCCACTGCCTCCCAATATAGAGTCAGCACTATCTGTGGAGCAAGCCGATAAAAAGGCTAGCACCATCAGAATCAATGCCGTATGTATCGTTTTCATCGTTTTCATTTTCTCTGAAAGTTTAATTTCAAACTATACTTTCTGTTTATCTATTTGTTTTTACATTGTTGTCTCCTCGTGAGTATAGGTTGCCCATTTTCTCACGTTGAGGGTTACCTTCAATCCATCCGGTCCCTTTCCTGTAATTCCATCGATACGAATTCGATAAATGTTATTGCGGACTATGCCGTAATGCATTTTATCTCTAGTTGTACCATTACCCGTAGGGTCGCTATGGCGAATGACATAGGTGTAAGCCTTGTCTTTTCCTTTCGATTCATGATCTGTCTTCGGTTCCGCATTTACTGCATCCCAGTCTTCTGCCTCATAATATTTACCCTTGAAGACAAGCCCTGTTGCATATTGCTCATCATTATCGAAAGATGTATTCTCTTTTACGTAATCGAGAATATAATAGTCGGTTTCCGGATTGAAAGTAGCCTTTCCACCTGTAGAATTCGTATGGGTCTTACCTGCATTATGTGTTCTATAGAAATCATCATAAGTATCATTTGCCCAATACTCCACTGTATTCTTTGGATATCTATAAGATGCTTTACTCTTATCAGTAGATGTTGGATCTACCACATAATTAGTACTGTTTTTAGAAGCATCTTCCGTTTCCTCACCGAGGTATTGCAAATCATCCAACGAAGCATTCTTGGCTGTACGTTTGAAGACATATTCCTGTGAAGTCAATACGTTATAAGGACGGACATACTCCAGTACAAAACCACCAATTATATCAGTACCCTGCTTAACATTATAGCAATATTTGCAGAGACCAGTTTTTTTATCAAACTTATAAAGTTCAGTATGTGGCATGATGTCTATTCTTGCAGCCAAACGCTCTATCTCATGGTCAAAAAGATAAGGATCAGTTTCTGTTCCACTACCGGTTTTCTCAGTTAAAGAACTCTGTCCACGTGAAGACATCACGAATGCTGAAAATCCGCTTAATTCTCCTTTTTTGGTAAAGGTAGCATCATCGGTGCGCTTAAAAACATCAGTAATCAACTGATCTCGCACCTCTGATAACTTACGGCCACGATAATCTGATAAGTCCCCAACATTAGCGATGACCAAGAAACGAAGATTGGTATCTTTCAAAAACTTCGGATCAACCTCAACTGGTATGGTACGTTTGCCATCAGGAGTTACAGTTGGGAAATAGATTACACGATCTATGGTAGTTTCGCCATCTGTTAAATCTGTCTTGTCTGAATGAAAGAACAGCATAGACATATTACTTACTGTTTGCTCATAAGTTTCTCCTTTAAGATCGCCATTACCATGTTCTCCACCATTAGGATTCGGTTCAAAAGTATTATCTTCCGCTCTTGTTGTTCGTGAGTCCTCACCAGCTACGTTTATAGAAACGGATAAAAACACTTTGCTATTATCATTCGCAATAGGCAAGTCGCAAGTGTTGTCGCTCGCACAGGATGCGAACGACATCACCAGCATAAGGGCTAGCAATGAGCGGATTATCGTTTTCATCTTTAACATACACTATCTTTATTTATATAGACTTACTATGAAGCCTGGTAGAACTTATTTTCCGAGTTCTTCGAACTGGATGCGCTTGCTCCAACTCAGTACATTCACGCTGATGGTGATGAAGCAATACTTGAGCTTGCCACCCTGGATAAAGAACTGAAGTTTGTAATCGTAGGCACGGTCTAGGAATTCCTGTGCACTGTAACTGTACTCCTCGCTGGTGCGAAGACGACTCAAGAGGTCAGGAAGATTTACATTTACTACTGTATTTCCAGTCTCCTTATTCTTGATGAGGAGATGACCATCCTGTTTGTAATCATCGTGCTTCAGAATACGGGAGGTCATGAAGTCGGCATGAGCTATCTTGCCCTGCTCGTCCTCATCTACCGTATTCCATGTAGCATGAGGGGTATAAATGAGTTTACGGCTCCCATCGAGAGAGTTATCCCAAAGGATGCGGGCATTATGGTCTTCGATGGTCATCGTGTAGTCGTTGACATCCATATCCTGTGGAGAGTCAAGGTCACGAAGTGCCACATTGATCTTCTTGGTATCACGCACCAGAGGGATGGTTGCATAAGAAGGTTTTGAGGATGATACCTCTACTGCCTCCAGCAGTTTACCATGCCAGAGGGTATCGAGAGGAAGGCTGTTGTTGACAACCTCATCATACTCTCCCCTATTTTCATGATCGAGATTCACTTCCAGTGTCTGCATCTTATCTCCTGTAGCCGATGGAGCGGTACGAACGAACTTGGCACGGCCTGAAGCTAACTGGTCGGCGTAAGCATTCTGTCCGGCAAGGGCAAGGAACTGATATTTACCTGGCTGCAGGTTCTCGACGTGCATCACGTAATTTGGGTCTTTGAGAGGCGATGATAGCGCAGAATTCGTCTCGGTCTGTTGGGTTATATAGTTTCCGTTCTCGTCGAATACATACAGCGTTACCTGTCCAACATGGTCATTGAACATGTCGGCACGCTGGAGGTTGTAATCATACTTAAACTTCACATATACACCATTAGGACAATCGCTGTAATCCTGGTGCCACATATCGTGGCATGAGGTCGCGACGGTCAGGGTCATGGCAGCTGCCATGACACCCTTCAACCATTTATTTATCTTCTGCGCTATCATATCGCTAATCAATTATTGTTTTCTATATTTATCGTTTTATATTACTCACCGAGAGTTGCGCCTTGTGTACGCTTAGCCCAAGAGAGAACGTTGATACGTACTGCAATGTAAGACTTCAATTCATCGTCAGTTGTTGTTGTTACCTTTGGAACAGTAGCAGAACCCAATCCCTTAACTCCTTCTACAGTAATATCATACCAGTTGTTACGGAGTACACCATAACGACCTAACCAATTGGCTTCGGCATTAGGAGTAGGATAAACTTCTGTACCAACACCAAGTTCTCCGTTTGCCCATGGAGTCAAATCATCGCCAAAGTGCTTGATACGAACGAAGTAATAAGATTCACCATTACTATACTTCTGGATAGTACCAAGTCTTGCAGTAACCTTGTCCAGAACATCAGAAGGAAGACCGGTTTCTATTGAAGTTGTCTTTAGAGTTAGACCATCAATACTAATACTTGTAATATTAACGGCACCCGCAGCAGAAGAAATTGTAACCTTCACATTAGATTCATCTACTTTAGCAGGAGTTGCAACATTATCTTTGATCCACTGGGCATACTCTGTTATGAACTGATTCTGAATCTCTTTGATAACATCATCGTACTTATAAATAGTATTCTGATTACCATTAAGTACATAGAAATCACTACCATTATTCAATTTAGCCTTAATCAAGACGCGAGTAGTATTATTATCGTTTTGATTTGCTACATCAAATGTATTCTCAAAACAATACTTAGGGTTTTCATCACCAAACTTAGTACTATAATCTGCATCTGTAGCATTATTGAAAGTTGCCCCAGTATTTCCTGCAGTATCAAAATTAGGATCTTTTGCAAAATAAGTACGATAGAGACCTGTACCAACTTCAGCCGAACCAACAAAGCGATACTTGTTAGTAATGCCTGTTTTCATTGTAGCCAAATCTAACCAACTACTGAAACCATCTGTAGATCGAACCAAATAAGTACTCTGGTTAGTATTATCCAAAGCCCAAGATGTGACCTCAAACGGAACCTTAGTAGTGTGTGCAGCATCTGTGTAAGATCCCCCTACATCTGATACTGTTGTAGGTTTCGACAGAGTAACCTTAGCAACGCCACGCTCAACATAAATATCAGCAGCTGCTGCGCTGGCTTCAGCCTCTGTTGCCTTAATCTTGCCATCAAGATTAACTAAAGTATTGATAGTTGCACCGATTGGGGATGTAGAACCACCACCCTTATTAGCCAAAGGCGCATTAGCCATATAGAAACCAGATTCAGTCAATGACTTACCTGTAGTTGCATTCTTTTTTTTCAAGAATTCATCAAAAGTTGAACCAGTGAGATCCGTACCGTCAACTGTAATCTTACCATCCGAACCAAGAGAGAATACATTATTATGATTCAAAACGACAAGAGCAAAATATTTATTTGCAGGAGCTTCAACCTTCTGAATAATGGTAGCAGAAGTTTTAGTCACATTTTGATCTGGAACATTTTGTGTCCAAGGTGCAGTATTCAATGCATAAGCCTTAACAAAGGTAGCAGTACCCTCATCATTACCACCAAAAAGTAAAAGTGTTGCGTTCTTTACATCATACTCAGATTTCAGACCATCTTTAAACTGATCATTCTCTGAACCACCAGCACGAGAGCTAGAACCTGCCTGAGTAGGCAAATTGATGTTAAATGCTACATAGCCATCACCACTCTGATTTGAACCTGTGTTGTTACCACCACCATTCAGATCATCGCTACTTGAACAAGAACCGAGCATCAGCCCTGCCAATGCAACGGAAAATAATAAAGTTTTCTTCATCTTGTAAGTTATTATTGTTGTTATTAATATTTTATATTTTTACTTATAACCGCTCTTAAAAATCTAATTATATTACATTTTTATATATTTGGTTTACAATTCATCTAATACGTTATATTTGAGTTTCTTTCTATATTTGTACTTAGAAAAAATATGCCTGGTTCAGGAGACTGTTCCAAGCCAGGGCAGTGCCCTGTCTCTAGGGAACAGCTATATGAACCTAAACAGACAGTATGTATAACTTTATAGATTCTGTAAATTTTCTTTTGCAGAAGCAACACCAGCCTTGGCAGCCTGCTCCAGATAATAACGAGCTTGCTTCTCGTTGCCCTTCAGCATCTCATAGACACCTCGGGCATTCTGGGCATCGGCACTGTTTCCTGCCTTGTCGAGATATGATTTCGCATCTTCTGCATCACCGGCATTCAAGCGGGTTATGGCTGCATTCAGATTCGCAGTCTCGTTCTCCGGGAACATGCGGACGGCAATCTCCATCACATCATTAAACTCCTTGCTGCCTGGCTCGTAAGTCTGGGCTACCAGAAACATCTCCTCCTGGCTCAACTGCTGTGGCTTGGTCTTGATGATCTCCTTTGCCTCTTCCACATCAAAAGGTTTCACCTTATAAGTAATGTGGTAGTCGGAATGGCGGAGCGCAGGATACCAGGTATCGAGCATAAAGCGATACTCTGAAGGATACTGCTTCTTGATCTTCAACTCCCGCGCATCCGGATTCAGACTCTTATCGGCAATAATCGCCAGAATGGCATCCTTATGCTCCAGGTTACTACCTTTAATATAAGCTATCAGACCATCCCAATCCTCTGGAGTAGAAGAAACCGTGAAGAGATTGTTTGGCAACTTCACCATTCGGCGGACATATTCGGTCAGCGTTTTGGCACGGTTCTTTGCCAGATAATCATTATGCGTGTAAGGACTCTCCGGTGATGCATAACCATGAATATTGATGCCGCTCACTTCGAGATTCTTGTCTTCCTTCAAAGCATTGATGGTACGGATGATGCTATCCAACTGTGCAGGATTACGGCGATAATCTGGATGCAACTCTATGCGGTCTACCGGGAAATCGATATAAGCACGCTTATCAAGATGACGGACCTTGACCGCTTCTACCTCTGGACGGACGAAAGAAGCTACCGGCTGGCGACGACGAGTGATGGTAAAATCAGTACCATCCTGCAAATCACCACAACCGCAGAGGTCCTCGTGAATTTCGAGATCGTAGTTCCTTACCTTGGAAGACAGAGGAACGGATGCCAGATACTTCACGGTCTGCTGCTTCTTGTTGTCTCGCTTCACCACGAAAGCCTGAGGAGAAAGCTGCAACTGTTTCTTTCCAACCCCTCGGTCAAACATGATCTGCTGTCTTCTACCGTTGATAACAATCTCAGGCATCTTGAGCAACTCTCCCTTATGCTTGATAATCGGAGTATACACAAGCTGGTTGTTAGTAGGGAGATCCAGGGAATCGAGATTCAGATCCATCATAACCGTAATCAGGTCATTGTGATGCGACATCTCTACATGAGATACCTGTATCTTTTCAGCAGCCAACTTGAGACTCTTGCAATCCTGGGCTGCAAGAGGCATAGCCATCAAAAGAGAGCTGAATAATAATATGTAGTTCTTAAATTCTTTCATACTCATAGATTATATTTAATGAGTTACAACATATAAATAAGAGAAATGGCTGCCTTGGTAGGACCCACATAGTTGTCATGAGATGACTTCTCCTTCTCGCCACAGGCACCGCACTTGAACTTGTCGTACTGGATATAATCATATCCGAAACCTACAGAGGTTTCCAGGTTCCAGTGCTTGGAAAGAGGCCATTGATAACCAGCGGTCACACCACCACCTACATACCATCCCTCATAGCGATGATTACGTAGAGATTTGAAAATGCCTAGGGGTAGCTTCACTCCTCCAGCATTAAACTGTCCGCCCATGGCATGAACACCCAAGAACCAGCCATTAAAGCTCTGGCAGAACCAGTAACGATATTCTGGTTGCAAAAGCCAATGACGGAGGCTTGACTGGTCGCCACCGGACTGTTTCCAAGGATTGAAGCCAAAGAATACCTGAGCGGTATGCTTCTTGCCTAAGGCAGTCTCGACACCGAGATTAGGAGTTGTTGTAGCCCAATATAAGAGGTTGGACTTGACTCCCGTGTTTTGCGCATAATTAGCTAGTGATACAAATATGAGTAACACTGAAGCTAAAATCAATCGTTTAACCATCTATTAAAAGAGTTTAGTTAAGTCTATTTTTTTCGTTTTTACTATATCAATAGGTAATTATATAAATTAACCGTATACATGATAGTTTGAATTTTCTGGGGGCAAAAGTAATAAAAAGAAATGAATAGGGGG
>UMJL01059824.1_pt1 | contig 22222 bp, 29 predicted proteins | sample 1966071 | NCBI WGS metagenome assembly UMJL01 (sample SAMEA4836148, study PRJEB28245) | human gut metagenome | biome: gut microbiome; material: fecal sample | place: Denmark | collected 2008
GTTTCCGGTGTTGGTAGCTGCTGAATAGTTTCCGGTGTTGGATTCTTTTTTGTCATCCCAGTTAACCTTGTCAAGTATAAATTTTACCCATGCATTGACTAATCCTTTTATTCCGATTTCAGCAGATATATGAATTTGAGAACACGCCACCTTACTATCCTCTGAATCCTTATCTGTCCTTCCCGAACCTTCCACTTCACAATATCTGTTTAAATCCCCATTATCAGATGGAGGATAATAACTAAATACATCAGCAGGATTTTCACAGAAGTGGAATCCTTTATTGCATGCTTTAATATCTCCATTTTCCTCAAAATCCTTTCCGATTTCATACTGATAATTTCTACATTTCAAATTTTTATCAAATCCCTTAAATCCTTTGATTGTTCCCATATTATATTTTTTTATTTAACTAATAAAACACATCCTTGCACATAACCACTACAGACGCTAATGCCATCAACAACAAAGAGACAATAGCGTATAGAAATGCATATTGATATCTATTCATGTCTTTATTTTCCATTAGGTTTCCAACCGGAGGGGATTTTTGCCCATTTTCTAAACCTGACATCGAAATCGTCCAAATCGGAGAACATATCCATTTTTGCCTTTTCCGTTCCGACCATAGTGGAAAACTCTTTGAAATATCTGTCTGCGCCTTTAACAAAGTTATTATGCAGCTTCTTCAGATCTCCGAGTAATAGTCCACTCTGTGCCATGATGTCAGATGCCTCTTCAAAAAGCATGTTTGCTTCACAATTCAACAGGTGAGCTGCCGACAGGAGCAGATTCATTCTGTCCATCGCTCCGCTTTTCACAGCGGCTTCAATTAAATTCTTCTTTGGTATCATAATTGTGTCATTTGTTTCTTATTTGGATAAATCCACGTTTTTCACATTCACGAAGAAGAGGTAAGTCTTCTTCATCGATTTCGCAGGGAGTCTCGTGATTGATACTCATGTAGTCGGATATGCCGAACTTGAGACGAATTTTATCTATGAACTCTTGGTTTTTGGTGATCCAGCAGATAGTTAGCTTCATGTTGAATATGCATTTGTCACATTTTTAATATTTCCAATACGCTTTTCAGCCCTTTCAATAGCATCTTTATCTCCGCTTTCCACAAGTTTCTTTTCACGCTCAAGATACTCAGCATAGGAAATCCTGTTATTGCTGCGATCTTCTATCTCCTTCTGGCGTTGTATCCGATATTGCTCACGTTCATAACGTTCTATGTCAATGCGACGTTCCTTGAGGTATTCCAGAAGAGAACTGGTAATCTTCATTGGTCCAATAGCTCCGTAGAATTGTCCATACTTTCCAAGTTTAAACCGTGATATGAAATTGCATATTTCAGCAAGGTTCATCCAGTAGTATTCACCGAGCACAAGATTACAGAGTTCATTCAATTGTGAATCCGTTATTCCTTTTCCTTGTTCTGAGTAGTCATTAAGACTGTCAAACTGTACTTTCAGCCATCTTACTGCGCTATCTTCACCGTACACAGATCGAATGTTGGCAAGTGAAGGTATGTTGTCATTCTTTGCAATATCCGCAAGTGTAAGGTTAGACTTTGCGAGCTTTCCTTGCAAATCCGGGTTGTAGTCGACTGCCATACGGGAAGGTGTAGGATATTTCTCAAGTATCGCCAACTGCTTTTCGTTTAACTTCTTGCTCTGCAAGGAATTTTGCGTCTGCTTCTGCGAACTCAGCCATAAGTTGAGATTTTCTCCGCTCAGAATCAATTCGCTTCTGTTCGTAGATGTTACTGGTAATTGTCCTTGTTCCATAGTTTTTTAATTCAAAAAGTCCCGCATAATTGCTTGCGATTGATTGCTCAATGACAAGTTTTGCTTTTTCTGGATTGCCATCACTTAGTTTCAGCAGGCGATTGTAGCACATTTTAAGTGACTTTTCAGATTTGTAGTTCTCTTTTCGTTCACGCTTATATTCAAGCCATTCCTTAAATACATCCTTAAAACCTTTATCGACAAAAGACAAATCAACTTCCTTCTTTTTTGAAATTGCTTTCTTATCTCCGTTAGGAGATTCTTTTGTATTATCATCATTATCATTATCATTAGGCTTGTTTTGGGTTGTTTGGGTTGTTTGGGTTGTTTTTAACCCACTGGGTTGTTTGGGTTGTTTTAATTTTGCATTACAATTCCCGACTGGAGCACCACCTTTACGCCCGTTGTTTCGGTTTCTCTCGACAATGCTATGATATTTAGTTTCGTCTATCTCAAATTGATTGATAAAGAAACCAAATGCCATCTCAATGTCCTCCTCTACCGTTACCTCCTCGCCAAGTTGATGTTTGAAAATTGCACGAAACAACCTTCCAAGCTGTTTGTCTGATAATCTTGCTATTGGTTTGTAGAATGATTTATATATTAAGAAGCTATCTTTCCCCATTGTTCTTCTTTATTGCCTTCATGGTTATATCGGTAATACATTTGGGTGTTTTTGGAAATACAGATTAGTGAGTGCAGATTTTAATTGTTGGTAGTTTTTTACTATACCAATATTTATCCACTGTGCAATATTCATTTCAAGTTCGTATAATTCCTTTAATTTGCTTTCGTCTGCAATTTTGTTTCTCATTTCACTCTCATGCTTTCCATATACTATAATATTAAGAGAACGGGCAAGGTCTTTTACTTTCTCTCTAAAAATTTCTTCGGGAAGAATAGATTTCACAGCCTTACACATTGTTGGGTAAGCATCACCCGAAAGATTGCGAAACTTTATCATTTCATCATATACAAACTTTAGTACATCGTATTTAAAAGAAGGGTTTATCCACATTGCGTAATCAATAAAAAGTAAAGGGTGCATCCATGTGCCCGCATTTTCACCTTTATTTGCTCTCGACTTATGATAGGGGTAATTGCCCGTATCATAATTTTCCCTTTCCATTATTGTTGAAATGAACTCTTTAGTAGAAGATAAGTCAAAATAGTCATTTACCTCTTTCTTCATACCCTTAAATTTATTCCATTGCTTCAATAGGCTTGTTGCATTAAAGAAGCCATCTTTTGTCCGTTGAGTTACATTAAATTCGCCCATTGGACGAACCATAATTTGGTTAGTCTTCATATTATCAAAAATTGATAGTTATTCCAGTTTGGTTATTTCCTCATACAGCATGTATATCGTCCATGCATCATCTTTGAATTTCTCCAGCATTCCATCTTCGACACAGAAGGAATAATTAAACAGGAGCTGAACGAGCTTTTCTGCCAAGTCTTCGGGAGTGATTGTTCGGCTCAAAAGTTCGTTGATACCGGATAAGTCATACTGTTTCATACATGACCTCCTTTCCTGGCACAATAGCCGCATAATGCGGTAGGGATTACAAATAGAATTGGATTTATTATGGTGAGAGTCACCATAAGGAGTAAGATAACAGTTTTCGCACTGTTAGACGTAGATGTAGAAGTTACTATACTTCGCTTCTGCTCTAAATTTGTCGGGTTTGGCATTTGAACAAATTTTGAGTTATATAAAAAGAAGAAAGGCTATCGCCTCTCCAAGTCGCCAAACCCGATACACATTATTGGAATGAGTATCCACGAGAGAACAATAGCCTTATATCTTTGTGGTATAAGTATCTGATGGACATAAAAAAGCCCATTCCAAATAAATATGTTAATGCAGGTTTGGCGTACTTGCACCGCAAAGATACAACTCAAAATCAAAATGCCAAAATATATTTCTATTTTCTTTTATACTCCTTTCGCAATCTATTTAACTGGTATAATTTCAAATTCTATTCTTGGATTCACTTTGTCGATAAACTTTTCCGCCACTATCTTTACACAGTTACGGTCATTCTTGATAGCCTTACACCCTTGCAAGCAATCAAGAACTGTTTTAAAGCAGTTGTCAAGGTCTGGGCGTTGATTCTCGTAGAACACATTCAAGTGAAGTTCGAAAAGTGCCGTTATGTTCTTGTTGCGGTACTGGTTACATTGAAGATAAAAAGACTTCTCATATTCCTTTAATGCCGGTTGTTTGGTAAGACTGCCATGGCCATTCAATGTGACCACTTTGTAGCAATTGGATTTACTGGGGACTTTCCCATGAATAACTTGTTTCATAAGCCAAAATATCTGTTAGCCGCCTTTTTATCATGCGAGCGGACTATATTTACTAATTCGGTACAACTTCTGCGAAACTCTCGATTACCATCATATAAGTTGTGATGATCTCTACACATTGGGACTACATTCCATTCTTCAGTATAGTATTCAGGATAAAGTGAACGAGGCAACAGATGTGCCGGATCAACAGCCGGTCGACCACACAAACAGCAATAAGGAGATAGGTTTCTCTTTATCTTATCCATTTTTCTATTTAGTTTTGCCTGCTTATTACTTACTTTCTTCATATTCTCCAATTAAAAGCCCCGAAGCGTATTCTCCGGGGCACAACCATTATTCACAACCCGTGCCATTTATGTGTGGCTCACATTTATGTGGAGATGGGGCGATTCGAACACCCAATTAAGGACTTATCCTTTTGCGCTACTTCTAAGGTTAATTACTCCTTATATCTCACGTACCGTACTTTCTACCATGTGCACCTCTCGAAAGTCAAAAGCACTCCACTGCGCACCCCCATTTTCGCCCGCCCCATCTTCACAGACCGAGCAGGCAGGTTAACAAAGTTATTTCTGCAACTTAATCAAATCGGGAATAGCTCCGTAAATTGGCGTACAACCATCCCATTTTTCGATAAACTGTTTGTATAGGATTTCTTTAGTCAATCCCCTTGAAGTAATTAGAGCCTGTTCTGTTTTTAATTGCTCCAATTCATTGCGTTTCTTCTGTTCTGCAATCTGTTGGTCTAATACGGATATATTAGTATTTACCTCATTACGACTATCAATCTTCTCGCGAACCGCTTTTGAAAATTCAAGCTGTGCAGAAAAAGTCAGTAATTGAAGCCCTCTTTTCTCAAACTCTTTATCTACAATCTGCTCCAACCGCTTTTCAAAAAGAAGAGAACCACCGTCAGCCATTAAACTGTCCGTCTTATGCTTACGGCTTTCTTCTTTGATTAAGTCATAAATACGTGGCTCCAAAATGTTGTCTTCTAAGGATTGCATAAAGCCATCCTTTCCTGATGGTGTATCAGCCTTATCTATATGCTTATTGTCGAATACAACATCAATAGCCCTGTTTTTTATAACTTTATATGAGTAAGTTGGACGTGCATTAAATTCTGTATTATCGGCAGCCTTCAATGTGACAGGTTCAGCAAATTCACCTCTTTGGTCAAACAATGGAACTTGAAACAATTCAGTTCCCCATTCCCAAGTGGAAACCTTGCCGGAAACTACCTTAAAATCCTCTTTTCCTTGCTTCCCATAATTCTCCATTAGAACACCGGCATAATTAGGAGCTACTCTTTCACATGAAGCAAATACCACTAAAGTCATACAGACAAGCATTAGATTAATCAATCTTTTCATTCTTCAAATTTTTAATTAGTTTATAAACAAAATAAATTACCGTGGTTGTTATTATTGCCACGCCCAGCCAAGCATTGAGGTGATTGAATATTCTGTTCCCGATAGATATTCCGACTATCAGAAACAGAATCAAATAAATATGCTTTCTCATTGTTACACCTCAATAATTACGAGGTCCGGTGCAATCTGCCTGATGGCATCCAACTGTTCGTCAATCACTTTATTCTTGTATTCCTCAATAGCTTCATTCGCACCAGCAGATACAAGAGAAAGAGAAACATCCCGACCGTCCACATCTGCGTAAATCTCAACCTCGATTTCTTCACAGGCAAAACCTTTGAAAAGAGGAATATTTAGCTTGAACGATTTTGGTAAATTAGAATCAACCACCTGAGAGTAATTATCTACTTTGCTTCCATTTTCTTCCTTACTGCGTTCGATGTCTTGGTTTACTTTTGCCTTGAAGTTCTTCAAGGTAGAAACAAGCATCATATTTTGCGATTTATCGGTAAAGAAAGCACGGTGCATCTTGATAAACTTAGATAGCTTGATGGGTTCCCATTTCTTTTCAGTGTTGATACCAAACTCTACCATTTCTTTTGAAGCCTGCAAAATGCCGTTGATTTCTGTTTGATAGTAGCTGGTTTCATCAATCGTCAGAGCCAGTCCCATCTTATCACGGTTTACGATAATGTTTGTTGCTTTCTGATTAATCAGTTCGACACGTTTCTCCAACCATCTGAAAGGTGCGTCTATAGTTCCATTGATAACTACTCTTTCCGGTTCTTTTGGGTCGAGTGCTACGGGTGCTTCCCCCTCTCTCAATACTACTTCAATTGGTGCACCGTTATAATCTTTCGGTACAATCACGTTTAATTTGTTTTCGCTCATGATTCTGTTCCTGTTTTACGATTAATATTAAAAATTGTCTTCTGCATTTCCTGTGGCATGATAGGACGGGAATAAACCAGTTCACCAAGCTTGTTGTAATACCCTGCCATTTTTTCTTCATGATAGAGAATTTTTACGCACTCCTCATTTTCAACATATTCAGAGCCTTTCTTTATGTTTTCAAGAAGTTCCTGTTTCCTTTCATTCAAAGGCTTCAACTCTGCCTTAAATGATTCCATAGCTTCTTTTTTCTCTATCTCAATATCATTAATTTGAATTGAGGTTTCAGCAAGAGATTCTTTCTTTTGCGCCAACTCATCCGGTGTAAAACGATGAGTATAGCCAATTTCTTCTACCGCATCGGCATTGTCCTGTAAGAACTGCCATCTATCCTTTTCGGGGATTTCTTGACCTAAAAATTTGTCCATAATATTACTTTTATAAATAATCTTTATTTCGTTCTATTTCTATCTCCATTAATTGTATAAGCCTATCTTCTTCCGGACTTGGTAGATAAATACCACATTCGGCACTCGCCCAATTGCGGAACCTATCGATACTAAGAGAGAATTCGTCACTCTCCAAATCGGAGGAACTTCGTAGGATTTTTATCCTACCTAAATACGGATCTTCCTTTTCTCTAATAAATATGTTTGGGTTTACCAGCTTTTTATAATACTGTTGCTTTACCCATTCAAGCGTATTGCCCGTCTCACAGGCAAAGTAGCCTAAAATAACATGTAAATATTTATTGCTTTGTAGGCTTCTTTTAGGCTTCTTCTCTGTTAATTCTACTATTTTACCGCTTTCTGCGAGCCTTGCAGAACGGGCTTTAAATTGCTCTTTCTGCAATGGGTTTGAAGTGTCGTAAAGGGACATGAGTTAATCACTGTTTTTTTATTGAATGGTCTAATGATTACAAGATTAAGCTCCTCGTTTATATTATTGATGTCAAGCCAATATCTAAAAAGAGTTTTTGCTTTCTCTATTGTGTCAATTACAACTCCATCAAGCGTATAGCAAAACTTGTCAGAGTAGTTCACATAAATGTACTTGTGAATACATTTATGTGCCTTTCGGCTTAGCAGAAATACAGAGTTGGGTAAATTATAATTCCAATGATGAGCTTCTTTACCTTTTGTGTCATATCCTCTAATCCTTAGTCTTTTAGAAATATTTGCCTCGGGCGGGCACAAAGATCTTATCCGTTTAAACATTCCATTGTATCCTAACCGTTTATATTTTTCCCTGCACCTTTCCCTTTCTTTTCGCATCCATGCGTCATCCGAAGACAGAGTATTGTATCTATTTTTAACTTCTGTTTTGGTGCATTCTTTGCATTTATTTAAATGACCATCACTCATTTGGGAATGGCGATAAAAATCCGACAAAGGTTTAATGATACCGCATTTAAAGCACTTCTTCGTTTCCATACATTTAGAAATTAAAAAGGAAGTTGATCATCTTTAGCATTGCCATTCGCATCAACCGGAGGCGGGAAATTCTGCGGTTGTTGCTGATAAGTCGGTTGTGAAGAAGGCTGTGCCACTGGCTGCTGAATTGGCGCAGATGGTTGCTGTGTCAGCCTTGGTTCAATTCGATAGGGTTGAACACGAGTAAAGATTTGTTCCACACCATCCTTGTTACGGTATCTCGTACCTTGCACATCAAATGTTATATTAACTATTTGACCTATCTGATAATTATCAAGTTCGGAACATTTGTCACCAATAAACTCTAACAAAGGAGTATTTTCGAATCCCCGTTCTCCAGTATATGGATCTAAACGTGTACAATCTATTACTATTCCTCTTTTAAGATAAGTCTTACTTCCGTCTTTGGATGGAAGTTGCTGAGTGGGATAAATATAAAGTATCTTCCCTGTAATTTGATTTGCCATATTATTTAGTATAAAAGTTTTTGATTTGTTGAAATATTGTTCCTCTTTCTTTGATGTGATCTATAACGCATTCATCTCTTGATATTCGTACTTTGGTAAAATCATCCTCCGTTATCTCTCTGCGTTTATTTTCTTCGTCATTATAAGTATTTACACATAAGAATACTATACTACATGAATTCAAGCATGAACAGTACAATTGCTCTTGTACTTGATTGTAATATGCTTTATGTTTTTTCTTGACGTATTCAATTAATTTATGATTATTTCCTTTGATCGGCTGTATGTTGTCTACATAATCATTTAGATATACAGTTTTTAATTCAATGAAATCGCTTAATTTCCCTTCCTTAATTTCTGCGAAATCAAGGGATGCTTTAAAAACATCCATTTCCTTTGAATACACAACATACTGTGGGAAATACCATATTGGCAAATATTCAAGAAATCTATCCTCTAATATCGCACCGGTCCTAAGAGCGTCTATAGGACTTCCCTTTGCATTATAATAAGGCTTTTCACCACTTACAAACCTTTGCATTAAAGCAATATGGGATTTTGTGTTCTTACCGGATAAAAGGGCATGAACATCACCACTACCTATATACATTGTTTCTATCATATCAAACCTCGCCTTTTCATACCATCATATATTGTATCAATTTCCCTTGTGTCAAGTTCTTCAACAGAGCCTTTGTTGAATCTTTGAAGAAAATTGGTACACGTATTATTATCAGATAATAGAAAGTTGGTCACAATTACCCTTTTTTCATCTGGCGTCTTTATTGCTAACTGCTCTTTTGATTTTGTATCATCTGGGTCTTCACCGGTTGCAATCTTATAAGCATTTAGTAATGCGTATTTCCTTGCATAAGTTGATGCTTTTCCGAATCCTTTGTCTCCAGAGTCAAGGCCACGACCGAAACTCTCAATGTCTATATATTCTTCTGCCTTTTCAAGATTGATAATTCTAACTGTCATTTTTACAATGTCAACATAGGTAATGCTCTCTATATTTTCTTTTTTGACCGTTCTTATTATCTCTGACTTAATCAGTTCTTGCTTGATGGGAATACTGATTATACCATGTTTTGTTTCCGCATCTTTTACACAAAGCGTTACATCTATATCTTGTACGGCTTTATATGCATAACTTCCATTTCCAACAGTCATGTTTTTTTCGATATTTTTTATTTCGTTGGAAACAGCTTGGATTTTCTGATACAAATTCTGATCATTCATAATCTATTCAGTTTAAAGTATTTTTTATCTTGTTCCACGGTAAGGAAACCGTTTTTAATTTTATCATAAAAACTTCGGAAAATATATTGAAATTTCCCCGGCTGGTATCCCTTGCTATCAGCGCTGAACATCGCAGGAGCCTTATGCCGGATTATCGGACTACCTTTTTGGAAATTTCAACTTATTTCTCAACATCTTCTTTTGTTTATGTCTTCCAATAGTGCTTCATAGAAATTAATATCATCATTTACTACTCTGATGAAATCAGCCTTGCTGTCAGCATTGAATCTTTTGCAAACTGTTTGTTCATCATTGTTCTCTGCTATCTCTAAATCTATATATAAGCCATTCAGTTCTTTCTCGATCTCGTAACGTGACATAATCTTTTGGTTATTAAGTTTATGAAGAAAAGGCTTCTATTCTCACGAACCAAAGCCATGTTGAATTTAAATGTTGAATTTAAATGTTTAATATTCTATATAACTGGTTGGGTCTTCATTTATTCACAATGTGAAGTGGTGTTGCCTGCACCACGCTTGGTGCAGGGCTCCTAACATATTCACAATCAAACAACACCACGTTCACCTTCGCAGGTTACTATATATTGACTATTACATTTTCTTCTATATACTTATCTATGCTTTCCTTGTTATATAGATAATATTTGGATGTCAGTCTGGATGTTCTGATCTTGCATGTATTCCTCAATTCTCTTAAGAAGGTTTTCTTGCATCCAATATAAGCACATGCATCTTTAGCAGTAAGCCATATCGGTTCTATTTTTACTACTTTTCCTACGATTTTCTTGCGTGGCATAATATTATTAGTTTAGTGATACATCCTTTTTTTATTAGAATATCCTGTACCAAATTGATACAGGATATTGGTTCTAATCGCTTTTAAATGGTAGATTATCCTCACGGACGTGGAAGGTGCCGGAATCGAACCGGCTTTTTACCCGAGCGGGTACGTTCTACCATGTAATACTAACCTCCCAGATGCCGGCGATTAGACCGGCACTATCGAAAAAAAACACGAAATATATTCTCCTTCACAGGGTACTTAGTTCCCTTTACGCAACAATACGTTTCTTCCCCCGAATTTTACGGGAAGGGAATCGCTCTCTTACGCGGAGCAGTCGTATATATGATAAGTGTGTATAGCTGCCCTAATTGCTATATACTTTACACCGATAAGGACTGTATCGGACACTTATAAGATCATTTCATATTGCTGATAACTGTTTTTTCATCGCGAAGGCTTACCATACCTACAAGCAGCGCATTACGCTCGCGATTATCATGCTGCGTACTCCATCGGCAGTTTCCGCTATGGCAGTTGCATGATTGCCAAAATCGTGTACTATATACCTTAATATAGCTTGTGCAACATGTCAAAGAACTAATTCATTTGAGTAAAGAGTAGCGATAGGAGGGAGTCGAACCCTCCACAGGAATTTTCCTGTCCGGTTATGCTATTGTAAAGAGTCGTAGAATATCTTGTTGGATTTGTATCTGTCCACTATTTCCTGAGTAGTACAGCCATCACCAAGTTCTTCGTGGATGTGCTCGTATGCCGCATTTGACATGGAGGAAATAACAACTTCTTTGTATTCCTCATTGGATGCCCATGCAAAAAGGATGAAGAATGCTATTATCGCCAGTATTCCACATGTTTTCTTAGTTGTCTCATTTATATCCATTTTATTTATTTATGTATTCTATTAAAGAAGATTTTTTAAACCGATTCAATCTACCGACCTTAGTGTGGGGAATATCCTTGATGTTCTTTTTCAGAAATTGAAGCGATACGTTAAGGAATTCCGCTGCCTGATGAGAATTCATATACTCTTCATTCACTTCTCTCGCTATATTACTTAAGAGTTGACTGTCTTTTTTTATAAGCCTATACAACTCTTCTGCAATTATTCTTGCATCATTCCGTGTCATCATATTGCTATATTTTTATTGGTTTTTGAGATAATGCACATCCATACTCTTTGAGTGCGACTGACCGTATCAACTCCGGCTGTTCTCCTTCGGTGGTAAACTTGAGTGCGTTACGTACTGTGTTCTCTGTCACGCCAAATCTTTTGGCCAGTTTAGGAATAGTTCCTTTTTCGTATAAGATTCTTGCTCTGTAAATTGCCATATTAAAAAGGTTTATTATATTTGTGAATTAATTAATCTGTTTTGATTTTCAAAATGTATTCATTCTCTATTACGAGTGCAAATATAAAATCAAATGAATTAATTTCAAAGATTAATGTGTTAAATATATACCCGTATGAACTATTTGTATTTTGTCTAAATAATAAAATAAGAATAAATAGCTATGATTGAGAGAGTTAAAAAGATTATAGAGTTAAAATCAAAATCAGTAAGATCTTTTTCTGACCTTATTGGAGTTAAACAAGTAACGCTTAATCAGCAAATTTTAGGAGATAGAAAACTCAGCGTAGATACAATATTAGCTATATTGAATTCATTTGAAGATATTTCTGCTGAATGGCTATTACGCGGTGAAGGTCCAATGCTTAAATCTGATACTCCTAATAAAGAAGAAACAGATACTCTGAAAAAGTTCTTGAAGCAAACAGATGCTTTATTGGCTATTCGTGATGAAAGAATACGGAAATTGGAATTGGAGAATGCAGCGTTAATATCCGGATCAGACATAAAAGAAGTAGGGTAGGATATAGGTTTATTTATTTGTCAAACTTGTTATAACAATTAAAGCTTTGTATTGTTTATAAAATATGCCAAATAACATATACCAATGGTTAACATTTTCATGGGAAATTATGTTATTAAAATAATAATTCTCTTTTTTATTTTAATTTAAAACACATAATTATGGAAATGTACCAAATTCTTTTACACAGGCTGACATTATTAACAGATGAGTATTTAGAGCTTTGCAAGGAGGTTAAAGAAATCAAATCTCATCTACATTATGAAAATGATATAAAACAATCAGAAAAGAGAACTATACAACTCAAAATAATGAAAGTAGATCATAAGGAATAATATGCTTATTCTACTTTCAAATGAATGGTGAATATGGTCGGATTTTTAGCACTCCGGCCATTTTTTTGCTATAATAGGAATATATTAAAATCAATTTTGGCCTTTAGTAGAAATAAAATTATATTCTTAAGTTATCTATTACATATTATTTCTATATTTGTATGTTAGTTAATGCGTTTTGGTAATCAAAACGAAATTACTAATGAGGTCTTAACTATTATTGGTGTTTTTATTGGGTATATATTGGTTAATTATATGATACTAATATGATACCATAATTTAAATACTATTAGTTAACATGCTGAAATACAGCTTATAAAATATTTTTGTGTAATCGCTTCGGAATCACAACGATAAGGCAGGCAGTCAATAAAAAGATTGCTTGCCTTTCGTTGTTTGGGTGGTTACCAATAAGTTATTACCTTTTCGTTTCTGAGCAAAAAATCGTGCATAAAGTAAATAACATTTGCATATCCCAACAATAATATTGTTTCATAACCAAGCATTAAGAGATAACATACATGACACTATATTTAAAAAAATCTACCAGAACAGTATGTTTCGTAGTGTGAAAGAGCCTATAAAAAATAAAATAGCTTTGCAGCTTAATTCATTTCTTGTTACATTTGAACGATAAACAATTAAAATAACACATAAAAACCATGAGAAAATTTATTTTATTAGTTGCCATGTGCTGTGCCACGGGCAGTATTTTTGCCCAAACTGATCCTAACCAACTGAAAAAAGAAGGAAATGATGCATTAAATGCAAAAAATTACCAAGTTGCTTTCACTAAGTATGACGCGTATCTGAAACAGACGAATAATTCGGACTCCGTAATGGCATACAACTGTGGTGTATGTGCAGACCAAATAAAAAAATATGCCGATGCTGTGAAGTATTTCGATATCGCTATTCAGAAAAATTATAACGTAGCAAATGCATATGCACGTAAAGCTGGTGCCTTGAAAGATTTGAAAAAAGACGCAGAAATGGTGGAAACATTAAAAGCAGGATTGAAAATTGCTCCGGGTAATAAAACAATGGAAAAATTGTATGCAATCTATTATCTGAAAGAAGGACAAAAATTCCAAAAAGCGAATAATATTGCCAAAGCCGAAGAAAGCTATAAACAAGTAACTACAACACTAAGCGGGAAAAAATGGAAAACAGATGCCCTTTACAGTTTAGGTGTATTGTTCTATAACAATGGAGCTACTGTATTAAAAAAAGCTGCGCCATTGGCTAATTCGGATACAGAGAAATATGCAATAGAGAAAGCAGCAGCTGATGCCGATTTCAAAAAGGCTTCTGATTATTTACAGGAAGCTGTAGCCTTATCTCCGGAAAGAGCAGAGATCAAGAAGATGCTAACTCAAGTTCAAGAAAGCTTAAACTAAAATAAGTTAAATTAAAGTACAGAAGCCGCTCTCGTTAGAAAGCGGCTTTTTTATACCCTATCCCTTGCTCCGTAAACAAAAAAAATATGACAATAGAAAAAATATTCCCATTGCCATACTTTTTTATCTTTATTGTATGATATTCTTTTCTACTTCTTTTTCCTCAGCACCATCGCTGTACGTGCCGGAATATAAAGTTTCAGCCACTCTTTCTTTTCTTTCTCATACAGCGGATCCGATATAGTAAAATGAGTGATTGTATCGTCCGTTAATCCGTTGCCACCATACATAGTGTCATCAGTATTCAAAACGACCTCATACGCTCCCGGTGTCACTAAGAACCCATAATCCGTAAATGATTGTTTAGGATTGAAATTGAACACAAAAATAAGGTCTTTACGCTGATATGCTAATATCTGGTCACCATCGTTGTGCCAAATTTCCTGTATCGGGGTAGCTTGGAAATCTTTTACAGTTTTGATAACCTTCAACATACTTTCGTCGAAGTCAGCCATATAATGATAAGTCAGATTCTTATTATCTACCAGATTCCATTGACGACGGGCATATTTACATGACCAGCCATTACCTTCACGCGGGAAGTCAATCCATTCGGGATGCCCGAATTCATTTCCCATAAAGTTCAGATAACCGCCATTGATAGTGGTAGCAGTAAGCATACGAATCATTTTATGAAGAGCAATACCGCGATTTACCGTATAATTCTCATCTCCTTTTTGCATGTGCCAATACATATCGGCATCAATCAAACGGAAAATGATTGTTTTATCTCCCACCAATGCTTGGTCGTGACTCTCTGCATAGGAGATGGTTTTTTCATCCCGACGCCGGTTAGTTACTTCCCAGAACATACTGGAGGGCTTCCAGTCTTCGTCAATCTTCTCCTTTATCGTTTTAATCCAATAATCTGGAATATTCATGGCCATACGATAATCAAAGCCATAGCCGCCATCTTCTACCTTTGCAGCCAATCCCGGCATCCCGGATACCTCTTCCGCAATGGTAATTGCTTTGGGATTCACCTGATGAATCAGATCGTTAGCCAACGTCAGATAACAAATGGCATTATCATCCTCATGACCATTGAAATAGTCACCGTAATTCATAAAAGCTTCACCCAGCCCATGGCTATAATACAACATGGAAGTTACGCCGTCGAAACGGAAACCGTCAAACTGATATTCTTCCAGCCAATACTTACAGTTGGATAACAAAAAATGTATCACTTCATTCTTGCCATAATCAAAGCATAAAGAATCCCAAGCCGGATGTTCCCGGCGTGCTCCTGGATAGAAATATTGATTAGGATCACCGGCAAAATTCCCTAAACCCTCTACCTCATTTTTCACTGCGTGAGAATGGACAATATCCATGATGACGGCAATCCCCAAACCATGAGCTGTATCGATAAGTTGCTTAAGCTCATCAGGTGTACCGAAACGGGAAGAAGCGGCAAAAAAGCTGGAAACATGATAACCGAAACTTCCATAGTACGGATGCTCTTGGATAGCCATGATCTGAATACAGTTATAACCGGCTTTGGCTATACGGGGAAGTATCTTTTCACGAAACTCATTGTAAGTACCAACCTTCTCTTCTTGCTGGGCCATGCCGATATGACATTCGTAAATCAACAAAGGATTAGTAGAAGGTTTAAATGTTTTTTTCTTAAACTTAAAAGGCTTTTCCGGATTCCAAACCTGTGCACTGAAGATCTTTGTGTTTTCATCTTGAACCACTCGCGTAGCCCAAGCAGGAATACGTTCTCCTTGTCCGCCTTCCCAATATACAACCAATTTATAAAGATCACCGTGCTGAATGGCATCTGCAGGCAAATTGATTTCCCAATTGCCATTTTCCAGACGTTTCAGGCTATACTTCTCTTTTTCTTCCCAATTATTAAATGTACCAACCATATAAATATGGGTTGCATTGGGTGCCCATTCGCGGAAAGTCCATCCCTTATCTGTACGATGCAAACCGAAATACAAATATCCCGAAGCAAAGTCCGATAAAGTCTGTTTTCCCCCATTTGTCAGTTCGGCCTCTTTATACATGGCATATTCATGCCTTCCTGTGATGGCCTCTGCATAAGGTTCCAGCCAAGGGTCATTTTTAATAAGATTCAGTGTCTTTTCCATATCAGGATCATTTGATTATGCTTTCACTTTAACAATCACTTTCTTTACACCGTCGGGACTGATACCCGGAGCATGTCCGTCCTGCGGAAAGAAGATGGCAAACATACCCGGTTTGACAGCAATGTATGTTTCGGCCAACCCTTCAAAGAAAGTAATATCTTTCTCGGCACTATAGGGAGCATCAGCCGGCACACAATCTTTACCCGGTGTATATCCCATTATCTCTGTTCCTGAAAGAGGAACCTGAATATCGATAAATTCATTATGAGTTTCCAATTTGGCTTGTTCCTTTGTTTTCGGAGTAGTCTGGGCTATATTAATAACCAGATCTTTACCATTCAATTCCGTTTTACCTACCTCCATTGCATGAAGATCATGAGATTTTAAAAACTCGATAGCTTGTGCAAACAAAGGATTCAGTGATGCGTATTTTTCTAAGTTTTCTAATGTATCTACTACCATAATTGAAAAAGTTTTAGTTATTATTTATGATTAAGTACTATTCGAAATCGTCTATTGTGTAGTTAATAAAATCAGCAAAACGTTTGAACTGTCGAAATACATCTTCTGTCTTATCCAAAAAATCAGGCTTCAGAAAGAAATCATCAGGAACGTTATAAGAGCAGGTATATTCTTTACACTTCAGGTAATCGATATACTTAAAATCTTTTGGAAAACCTTTGGGGGCGGTTTTCAAAAAGTCTTCTCCCACAACAGGAAAATATTTTTTAAATTCAGGATCTTCCACAATAGAAACGTACTCATCTACATTGTCATAAATAGACTGACGTACTGCTTTCAAGATATTGGAAGGCAGGCAAAGGCTTCCACCTGCCAACATACATGCATCGTTCTGGATGTGCACATAATATCCACAATGATCAGACTTTTTCCCCTTGGCATTGATATATCCGCCAAAATGAACTTTGTACGGAGTTTTATCCAATGAAAAACGGGTATCCCTATAAATGCGGTAGGTACAATCTTTGGGTTGTATACCTCTGATACTTTCATCAAAAAGGGCAATACGGGAAATTACAGCAGCCAAAAGTTTGTCGAACTCCAAACGGGCGGTTTCATACTCATCACGGTGCTCATTAAACCACTCCCGGTTGTTGTTAGCAGCAAGATCTTTTAAAAATTGAAAGATAACAGGTATATTCATTGTCATTCTTTTCTATTTTTTATTCTACAAACGTACGAATTTTATTTGTAACTAACTAAAGAATGCAACAAAAACACAGCAAAAAAGCACCGACTTCTCAAAGTCGATGCTTTTACACATTTATCAAAAAAACAGACTCTTCTGTTTCTGACGTACTTACTTATCACAAGCCGGTACAATCTCTTTTAATTAATCTTATATCTAATACTATGAAAAACACATTTATATAACACGCCTTCCGAGACTTTTGTTCGGGTACGGAATCTATTTTGTTGTTAATAATAGTTATACAGTAATGTGCTTCTTCACAGGAAATTCAATCTGCCCAAACTCAATCATAGCATTGAACAGGGTAACTCTCGAATAGGTAAAAAGTTGTTTCAACGTTATCTCTTTTTCCTTTATAATTTGTCTGTCCAATAAAAAAGCTCTTTGAGTCCCTTTGAGCAATGGTGTCTGAGGAGTATACCACTCACACCCATCATAAAAAGCGACATTAGCGATAGAAGTATCGGTAATGAGTTCGTTTCTGACAATCAGAACGTCATCGGCATCTCCTCTTCCAACATATAGCCGATTCAGTTCTTCACGATCAGTACTTTTATAAGTATAGTTTATCCCATCAGAGTGAACAATACGGAGTGTATCAATCTCACGCATAGAGTAGGGGGTATACACAATTTCTTTAATCTCTTTCTCGTATACGATTCTGCACTTCACTATCCCTTTCTTATGCGGCATCCGGATGTAATCGATAAGATTTATCGGTGTACAATCTTTCCAAAAGACATTTCTGGTACGGTTTAACCTTTCATTGTGATAAGGCAGATTATATATTACTCCGTTCTCTATCCGTATACTTTCAATAAATAGGCACATAAATTTTCTGTTTCATTTCATTATATTCACTTTCCGGATTACTTCTACAAGTTATTCCTCCACCACTTTTAAAATAAAGTTTGTCTCCTTGCTGTTCGATAAAGCGTATCATTACAGCACTGTCGAGATTATTACCATCAAAATATCCGGAAATTCCTGTATAAAAACCTCTTTTATAGTTCTCAGCATGAGCTATAATATCCATTGTTTTCAATTTAGGAGCACCTGTGATAGAACCGGCCGGCAACAATTTAAAGATGATATCCCCTAACCGCGTCCGATAATCATCGGGAAGGATACCGCAGATTTCCGAACTGGTCTGCAAAATAGAACCGGAGTTGGTTTGCAGGATATCAGCATAACGATAACGCGTCACGGAAACTTGTTCCGCCACCATGCTCAGATCATTTCGTATCAGATCTACAATCGTAGCGTGTTCCGCCGTTTCTTTCGGATCGTTCATCAATTGATTGTATGCAGACGGAAGAGAAGCATCTATAGTGCCTTTCATCGGATAAGAATAGATTTTCCGCCCTTTTATCCGCACAAAAATTTCCGGAGAAAATACCACAAAAGCATCTTTCAACCATAGCTTATACATCGCTTTTGAGTGATAAAAAATCTCCTTCAAACTTAGATTGGTCGTGACCGGAGTCCGGTAAGTCAGATTAGTGAGAAAGCTGTTGCCACCCCGGATATTTTCCAGAACATAATCGAAAGATGGCTTATATTGGTCAAAAGGTGGGAAATCGATATTCCATTGCACGGCAGTTTTACGAAGAGGGAAAATAGAATCCTGATTGGTAAATCCATTCAGATTATACAAGACAAACGAAGAATCCAATCGGTTTGTTTCTTCTATGTACGAACAATCTTGTAAATAATCAATGATAAAGACAAACTCTTTGCCTTGTTCCGATAATCGGTTTATTCGTAGAATGGCTTGTTCCTTATTATATGATTGTAACATAAGATATCAAAAACAAAAGTACGTATTTAACGATGGCGCCAAATACGTACTCTTTGAACACTTGATTTTATAAAGTTATTTTCAGAATCTTTCCACTATGCGCACTTAATGACACTTCAGTAGCTTTATAAGGAAGCAAACAAATATTTTCTTTCTTTCCGGTCAGTATATCCGTAGCCTCATAAACATCCATCTGAGGGATTTGCAGAAAGTCGAATGCATGTGACGGTACATTGATTGCAATATCTACCGGTTGATTGTCGAAATTGACAATTATAAAAAGCAGTTCTTTCTCATGTTTGCGTAAGAAAGTGTATTGTTTGTGTTCATTGAAACGCCATCCGTTTTCATTAGCATACATCAAATCAAAAAAGGCTCCTTGAGCTATAGCCTGTTCTTCATTGCATAAAGTGAGTACTTTCCGGTAAACGGCATACAATTGTTTCTGTTCTTCCGTCAACATTTTGCCGTCAAATTTCCCACCATTCCGCCAACGCCGTATAGCGTCAACACTCCAGTAGTCAAAAATGGTAGTACGTCCGTCGCGGCCGCTAAAGCCCTCGGTATCCATACCCAGTTCTCCAAACTCCTGCCCGAAATAGATCATCATCGGATTCGTATTCATGCAGGCAGATACGATCAAAGCAGGAATACCTTTGCGCGGGTTACTTGCAAAGAAATCCGAAGCGATACGTTGTTCGTCGTGATTTTCAAGGAAATTAAGCATGCGCTTCTCAATACCCCCCAATCGCTGCCAACTGCGGGTTATGGCAGTAGCCGAATCATAACCGCACGCTACATTACGCAAGGTATCATATAATCCCACTTTATCATATAAATAATCGAATTTCCCACGGAACAGGTAATTCTGATATTCGGCCGGATTATAAACTTCCGCTATAAACAACAAGTCAGGATATTTTTCCTTTACCTGCGGAATCACCCATTCCCAAAATTCTACCGGCACCATTTCTGCCATATCACAGCGAAATCCGTCTATACGTTTTGAAGCCCAGAAAAGAAGGATGTCGAGCATCTTCATCCAAGTATCCGGGATGGGAGAGAAACAACAAGTACCACCATTCTGATAGTCCACTCCATAATTTAACTTTATCGTTTCATACCAATCGTTTATATTGGGATAGGCATCAAAACGATTATTCCCGGTAGCTTTGGCCGGTGATTCCCGATAAGGCTCTGCAGCACTTCCTTTCATGTCGAACTGGCCGTGAAGTTCCGATTGCGGAATATAGTAGAAGTTATTGTATGGACTGAAAGCGTAGTTGGGATCATCATTCGCTCCCAATTCCACAGTACCGTCCGGCTGCATGTCCGAATGATACTGACGGGCTACGTGATTCGGGACAAAATCGATAATGACCTTTAGCCCGGCACGATGTGTCCGGCTCACCAGATTCTCAAATTCCTTCATTCGCCCGGGGACATCCGTAGCAAGATCGGGATCCACATCATAATAATCTTTAATGGCATAAGGTGATCCGGCTTTCCCCTTTACGATAGCCGGATGATCCGGACTGATGTTATACCGGCGATAATCAGTTTGCGTAGCATGCTCGATGATACCGGTATACCAAATATGAGTAGTCCCCAGTTTTTTAATCTCTTCCAATGTTTTGGCTGTAAAATCAGCCATTTTCCCACAGCCATTTACAGTGATATCACCGTTATAGACACAGTGGTTATTATTGTTTCCAAACAGGCGGGGGAGCACCTGATAGATTATCATTTTCTTTTCGTCGCTCATGTGTATATAAAATTTATTTCAACTCTATTATTTTTCTTTCCTGCTGGCTCCGGTAAGCGGCTTCAATCACGCGAATCACATTTAATATATCATGTGCACCGGTCTGCAATGGCTTTCCAAGACGAAGATGCTCATAAATATTTTGGTAAAATCCACCATAATTACCGGGGATACCGGGATATCTCCGGCTGATCTCCTGTCTGTCGATCTCCGTATGTATCCATCCTAATTCAGCCTCCGTTTCTTCTCCCCAACAGGGTTGGTCAGGCATCTCGCCGCGAAGTAAAGCCGCTTCCTGCTTGTCGGTCCCGCATTTTACAAAAGAACCGAGAGTACCATGAAGCACAAATCGTGGTTCGGCTTCCCGCATCAAGTAACTGGCTTTCAATGTCACCTTTACATCCGGCGCCAATGACGGACGAATAAAGCGGATCATAAAATAGTCATCCACTTTTCCATCGGTACGCAAAATATCTATATCGGCAAAAACAGCTTCCGGCATACCGAACAACAGGACAGCCTGATCTATCAGATGAGAGCCGAGATTATAAGTCAGTCCTCCGCCGGAGTTACCCGTTTCCTTCCACGTATCGGGCTTGATAAAATTACGGTAGCGTGCAAAAGTCGATTCATATTCCACCAACCTGCCCAACAGCCCATTGGAGATTATTTCCCGTACTGTCAGAAAATCTGCATCCCAACGGCGATTCTGATATACACTGAGCATTAATCCTTTTGCGGCCGCCAATGCAATCAGTTCTTCACCTTGTGCTGTAGTAGATGTAAACGGTTTCTCCACAATCACATGCTTTCCGGCCTCAAGAGCCATGCGGGCGTACTCATAATGCGTAGCATCCGGAGTGTTCACTACAACAAGTTCGATAGCAGGATCTTGTATCAATTCTTCAAAGCTTCGCACAATCATAGCATACGGATAACGCTCTTTTGAAAGCTCCTTGCTACGTTCCACTATCTTTGATAATTCGAAATGAGGATTTGTATGAATAAACGGAGCATGAAATACTTGCCCCGACATGCCATATGCTGCCAACCCTACTTTAATTCTTTCCATACGTTTCCTTTTTCCTGCAACAGATTATCCAGTATTTCATTCGCCGTTTTATATCCCTGGTCGAATATCTCTTCCGCCTTTTCCAGTTCCCGGTTACTATATCCGTTCAGATTATAGGGTTCTATCAGTAAATCACATATCTCACGTTCCGGAAATGTGTTCGCACGGAACATAAAATGATAAGAACGCATAGCGATACTTACAATATTCATCTTGTATTTTTCTGCTTCCAAAGGACTCACATTGATTGCAACAACCTTCTCAC
>UMJL01034521.1_pt1 | contig 21861 bp, 15 predicted proteins | sample 1966071 | NCBI WGS metagenome assembly UMJL01 (sample SAMEA4836148, study PRJEB28245) | human gut metagenome | biome: gut microbiome; material: fecal sample | place: Denmark | collected 2008
TAAATGTCTAACTCGTCTCATTTTAACGGGACGCTAATGTTGAAATGCGTATAATCACTATCATCAACCAAATCCAAATGTCCATTATGCATTTCTGCCAACGAACGGCAAAAAGCAAGACCTATACCTGTACCAGACTTTTCTTTAACATCCTCTGTACGATAAAACATATTGAAAATTTTACTACGGTCGGTACCTTCAATTTTGGGACCATCATTGCATACAGACAAATAGAAATTATCTCCAGCCATACCTAACTCAATCTTAATGATGTGAGTAGCATATTTAACTGCATTGCTCAACAAATTGCTGACAATTTTGGTAAATGCTTCCCGATCGACCGGAGCTTCCAATGTAATCTGATCAAGGTTATGTTCACACAATAACTCATTTTGCTTGATTTGGGCAGAGAAACGATAAAGAATGGTTTTCAAAAGATCCGGCAAATTGGTCTTGACAAAATTCAATTGCAACTGTTCTGATTCCATTTTCCGGAAATCAAGAAGTTGGGTACACAAATTCTGTAATCGGTCTACATTTTTTTCTACCAATAGTAGATTTTCACTCTGATTCTTCTCCAATTCTTTATCCAGAGGAGCCTTAATCAAAGTAAGCGGAGTGCGTATTTCGTGCACAATAGTCGTAAAGAAATTAATTTTTGTATGATAAAGTTCTTTTTCTGTTGCGTCTTTTACCTCCTGAATATGAATTTGTTGTTTCTTCTTCATCTGATTGTGCCATCTCCATAGTAAAAACAGAATCCCCATTGTCACTATACATCCATACACCAACTTAGCCCACCAGGATGCATAAAATGGTGGGAGGATATCTATCTTGTAAGTGACTTCATTATTTGCCCATTCGCCATTATAATCTGTAGTCTGAATTCTGAGCGTATAGTTACCGGAAGAAAGACTCGGATAGGTAAAAGGAGTGCATCCCTGCTGAACATGCCAACCTTTGTCCAAAGGTTCAAGACGATATCTATAACGCAGTGCATCCGGAGCTGTATAAGTGAAAGAACTGAATTCGAATGTTACATTGTTTTCTGTATGATCTATTTCGAAAGCGGTATTATCGATGTTAAAAACAGTGCGTTCCAGATTTACACCCGTACAAATCAGTTTAGTAACCGCCGGTTTCGGAACAATTTTACTTGGTAAGAGCAGCGTAGGGTCAAAAGATGTGAATCCATTGATTGTACCGAAATAAAGAATACCGTTGACATCTTGAAAAGATGAACTTACATTAAAACGGTTCTCGGGCAAGCCTTCTAAGGTTGTGAACACATAAGAAGACTGAGAAGCCGGATGAAAACGTACGAGTCCATAAGCCGTTGATATCCAAAAGAACCCCTGCCCATCTTCCATGATACGATAAGCATAATTGGTCGACGCATTCTGGTCGGAAAGGACATGGTTGACAAAACATGACTTAGACCTATCCAAACGTGCTATACCGGAAGAAGTAGCCACCCAAATTTCATGACTGCGTGTCTCCATTATCGATTGAATCGAACCGCTGTTCAAACGATATTTTTCCAACGTTCCGTCAACTGATATACACGCAAGTTCACTCAGACATACACACCAGATATTGCCTTCACTGTCTTGATACAACTGACTGCATGGAGCTATCCCCTCATACAAATCATCAAAACGATTTTCTTTTGCGTCATACTTTTGTACTCCAGCTCCCGTACCAATCCAAATTGTTCCATCGTCAGACTTCATAACGGACAAAACGAAATTTGACTTCAAATTAGTTCTTCCATCCTCAACCTTAAATGAACGAATCACTTGGCGTTTGTCAATATCAAAAACTTCAATTCCATTATCAAAGCTTCCACACCACAATTCACGCCCGTTCAAACAAAGCCCATGAATATTATTTGTTCCCAGTCCATTATTTTTGGAATAGTTGGCAAAGCTTCCATCGGATATATTATAACAGTTCAATCCGTTATCTTCAGTACCAATCCAGAGATTGCTACCAGGACCTTTACAAAATTCCCGCACTACTGTACCTTCCAGACCGGGGTACTTCTTACTAGGCTTGAAGCTATTGAACTTACACTGGCTATTGGGTACATAAGAAAGTCCCCTAAAGTAACTACCACACCAGACGCCACCTTCGCTGTCTTTATAGAAAGAATAAATGGCATGATCCTGAATAGCAAAAACATCATGTGGATCTTTTTTCCAATGTTCAATCTCGTCCGTATTGACATCATAAATATAAATGCCATTTTCTGTTGCCACCCAACAAACAGACTGGGAATAACGTAAAATGTCACGGACATAATTTTCATAAAATATCTGCCGTGCTGTCTGCGTCCGCAAATCATACCGCCACAAGCCAGACGTTTTGGCTCCAATCAAAACGGTCTCGTCATTGACGGCCAGCATAACGGATATTTCACCAATATTCCATTGGGACAAATCATATTTCAACACAGCAATATCACCTTCACCGATAGACATACGATACAACCAACCATCTGTAGACCTTCCCCAAACATAATGTTCTGATTGAGTAAACCCAAATCCTACAGATGCTTCTACCTGGGAGCATTGTTTCTCATCCCTATCGTATCTTACAAACTTATCAGGATAGTTGAACCAATAATTACCAAGCTTGTCTACTATAGGAGCATTGAACATAGATTTCTCCATTATGGCATTTCTGACCAGATTACCTGTGGTTAGCTCATAAATATATCCGTTACTGAGCCACAAATTTTCATATCCATCAATCATTACCCAAGGAATATACCCACGAAGTTCGTCCCTATTATCGGGCAAAATATCGGCCAGTGCCACCACTTCATTACCATCAAACCGATAAACGCCCCGTCCTGTCGCCAGCCACAAATATCCCCTGTTATCCTGAACAATTTGAAGAATACTAGTTTGAGGAAGATTCAATTTGTCAAAATAGCAACGGAAATAAACAGCATTATTACCACTTTTCCCCCACGATATCCATGGAAGAAAAAGACAGAAACAAGCCAATAAAAATGTTTTCATAGGCATAGACAATCGCATAGCAGTAAGATAATTTATACGCTCCATAGTCAATAGTTCATCTTAACAGTCCCAAAAATAATGATATATATCGTTTTCTGCAAACATCAAGCATAAACGATACCAATAAAAATAGTATTTGAAAAGTATATGGCAGGATAATGACATTTTTCCAAAGAGTATAATTATCAAAATCCTCCATTATTTTAAATAGATAGTCTATGAAAAAGGATTGGGACAATAAAACAAGTTGAAAAGAAAGATAAAGGCGATTTTTGCTAAAAAACAAATAAACCGTTTAGATTATCTATTTTATGGACTTTAATTTTCTTGAATTACTTATCGCATTTGCAGGCGGCATCTTCGGAGCCGCCATCGGAGCCTTCCCAGTATGGGTATTATGCGGATTAGCCGTATTGATTGGTGCAACAATCAATCTGACAACCGGCAATACCGATTTTATGAACTTAGTAGCTTGGGGAACATTTTTGGGACCACACACGTCTTTTGCCGGTGGATGTGCAGCTGCAGCTTATGCAGCCAAACAACACCTTATAGATAACGGGAAAGATATCTGTACGGCACTAGTCGGATTGAATAATCCGAAAGTGTTGATTGTCGGAGGAATATTCGGAGCAATCGGACACATTATATTATATATACTTTTTCTTATCCCTAACTATAGTGACATCGCCTGGACAAACACCATAGCACTAGCCGTGATACTTGACATGTTTCTGGCCCGATTGTTGCTGGGGAAAACAGGTCTATTAGGTAAACTTCCAGTAGGTGTAAACCGTTGGAAACCGATACCGGAACATGCATGGGTTATCTACCAGTCTGATCCTGCTCAAATGCTACTGTTAGCTATCGCCATCGGAGCACCGGCTGCATATATGGCAATTATCCTACCAGGAAGCAGTGGATTGGTATTTGGGTTCGCCACAGTTGCATATACATTCATGATTATGGGATATAACATTCCGGTAACTCATCATATAGCTCTGTCCGCATCAATGGTTACAGCTGCTACCGGGAATGTGGCTTGGGGAATCACTTTCGGAATATTGGCCGTCTATTTAGGAGAATTGTGTGCTGCTTTATTCGTTTATTATGGAGACACCCATATTGACCCCCCTACAATGGCCCTGGTTCTGACCTTCACCATATACCCATTATTGGATTTCCTAAATGTATTTGAATATCAAAGCGAATGGACCTGGGTAATCCCTATCATTACTGCGTTCGCAGGATATATGTTATTCAACACATTAAGAAAAGAGACACAAAATAATAAGATATAATGTCTATAACCCAAAGAAAAATTCCGCATAAAACAACTTACTTACTCCTTTTGCAGTTTTTTATAAGGATTTGAAAGGAAAATGAAACTATTTTCCAATTTATCTGCCTTTCTTTGCATGACAATATAAAAGAACCAGATCATGAAAACATTTTCAATTTCAACATTACTGCTAGCTGCCTGTGGTACTTTCATTATAAATGTACCTCTTCAGGCACAACTGCCCCAAAAGAGTATATACCTGTCCGATAAAGCCAAACAGGTTTTGGCGGGAAAACAAATCTTATATATCGAACGTGACCAATACGCTCCCGACCATCATAATACCGCCACCCTGTTTCAGTATGGCGAAATCAATGAAAAAAGCTTTGCACCGGGAGGTGCCATGCGTGTATTCGATGTAGACAAAAAAAGCTCACGGACCTTGATCGAATTGAAAGATGGCATTGTGCGCGATCCGGAAATCTCGTTCGACGGAAAGAAAGTTATCTTCTCCATGCGAAAATCAGCAGAAGACTTCTATCATATATATGAAATGAATTTGGACGGAACCGGATTGAAACAACTGACATCGGCAAGCGGTATATCGGATATAGATCCGATTTACCTTCCTGATGGTAGTATTGTATTCACCTCCACACGCCAACCCAAATACTGTATGTGTAACCGCCACATCATGGGAAACCTATTTAGAATGAATGCTGACGGATCAAACATCACACAAATCGGTGTAAGTACTCTTTTTGAAGGACACTCTACATTATTAAACGATGGACGCATCCTATATGACCGATGGGAATATGTAGATCGTAACTTTGGTGATGCACAAGGGTTATGGACTGTCAATCCGGACGGTACTAAACACTCCATCTATTATGGTAATAATACAGCCAGTCCAGGCGGAGTCATTGATGGACGCCAAATTCCAGGTACAGATCTCGTTGCCTGTACATTTGGTTCATGCCACGACCGTCCTTGGGGTGCTATTGCCATTATCGACCGTAAAAAAGGCGTGGACGGACGGGATGCAGTTGTACAAATATGGCCCAAAGAAGCTATCAGTATCGTAGGAAATGGAGACTTGGATTCGTTCAAATGGATTGACCGCTTCTTTGAGGATCCATTCCCTATCAACAAAGAATACCTTCTGGCATCACGTACCATTTGGTTTAAACGTGGTTCCTGGAACATTGACGATTCCAAACAAGGCATATACCTGCTTGGCCCCGACGGTATGGAGGAACTGATTCTTGAAGGTGACAAAAGCTTGTATGACCCACAAATTATACAATCACGGGAAAAGCCCGTTATCCTGCCCACCATGCGCAACTTCAAAGACAATACCGGACGTTTTTATGTGGAGAATGTATATGAAGGCACACACATGGCCGGTGTGAAAAAGGGAGAAGCAAAATGGCTTCGCATAGTGGAGTCTCCGGAAAAAAGGACTTGGACCATACAAGGATGGTTCGGACAAGGAGAACAAGCCCCAGGAATGAACTGGCACAGCTTTGAAAACAAACAAATCTTAGGCGAAGTGCCTATTGAAGAAGATGGTTCGGCCAGTTTCATTGTACCTGCTGGAAAACATGTTTATTTCCAGGTATTGGACAAAGACAAAAAAATGATCCAATCCATGCGAAGTGGTGTTTCACTAATGCCAGGAGAGATAAACGGATGTGTAGGATGCCATGAAGACCGACTCAGCATCCCGGCCCCAATGCCAAAACGACCGATTGCCTTAAACAAAAAACCTGTTGAATTGTCAAAATGGATGGGGAAAGAACCATTCAAGTTTTCATTCATGGAACATGTACAACCTATTTTGGACAAGCATTGTGTAAAATGTCACGACTTCGATACCAATGACCGTAAGAAACTGGTATTGGCCAAGGACATGAACCCATTTTTCAACGCAGCCTATGTTAATTTGTATGTAAACAAGATTGTAAATCTCGTAGGTGGTGGACCAGCAGAAATCCAACAAGCGTACTCTTGGGGAAGCCATGCCAGCAAACTGACTAAAATCATAGATAACGGCCATAAAGGTGTCAAGCTAAGTTCTAAAGAAAAAGAAATACTATATACTTGGATGGACTTGAACGGAGTATACTATCCGGTTTATGAATCGGCTTTTGACAATGCTTTGGCTGGAAGATGTCCGCTGACAAATGAGGAAGTAAATCAGCTGGCCGAACTTACAGGAATCAGTTTATGGAATCTGAACAATTTCTCCCGTCAATTGCAGGCACAAGTGGCCTTTGACCGTCCAGAGTTAAGTCCGATATTGGACGGCATCCGCAAAGATAAGGAAAAATATGAAAAAGCACTGACTATTATAAAAACGGGTAAAAAGCGTCTGAAGGAAACACCACGAGGTGACATCGAGAGTAAACTAGTACCCTGTGAGCGCCATAAAGCCATGCTCCGAAAATATGCAGAAAAGTTGAAGAACAATAAAGATTTCAACAAATGTATCAATGAAGGACAAAAGTTATACGATAAAGACCAACTTTAAATATGCAATAATATATGAAACGGACAATATATACATGTATGATCTCCACAATTCTGGCAACAGGATTGTGGAGCTTCAAAACCAGGGAAACCAATCAAGTGGAAGGGACACCCTTATATATGACGGACATAACTTTTTTAGGCAAGAATCTTCTGACTTCTGAAAAAGGTACAAGAGCAGTCAGTATTTATTCACCGGACGGAAAAGAACGAATCAAAGCTTGGCAAACAGAAGAACCTCCCACAGGCGTTGTAACAGATGGGAAAAGAATATATGCCACAACCAGCTATGCAGAAGGAGGAGTAGAAATTATACAACCTGAAGCCGAACAACCGATAAAATTTATCCCGACAGGAAGAGGAGCTTGTTCTCCTACTCTCAGTAAAAATCAAAAATATTTATATGTATGTAACCAGTTTCAAACCACCATATCAGAAATTGACCTTACAACATTACAAGTAAAAAGGGAAGTCAATGTTCTGAGAGAACCGAAAAATACAGTAATATCAAATGATGGGAATTTCCTTTTTGTCGCCAATTTTCTACCTACAGGTAAAGCCAATCAGGATTATGTATCGGCGGCTGTTTCAGTTATCGACTTACTGACATTCAAAAAGATTAAAGACATACCTTTGGCTACTGGCAGCAATGCCTTACGGGGAATGACCATTAGCCCGGATGGGAATTATGTTTTTGTCACCCACAATTTGGGCCGTTTCCAGATTCCAACCAGCCAATTGCAACAAGGATGGATGAACACAAGTGCAATGAGTATCATAAATATACACGACCTTAGTTACGGTGGTTCTATCCTATTGGACGAGGCAGACAGAGGGGCAGCCGGAATATGGGACATAAAGTGTACAGCAAAGCAGATTGTCATTACACATAGTGGAACACATGAAATCAGCATTATAGACTATCCTGCATTTCTGAATAAGTATCAGCAAGTCGCTGATAAAAGTACCCTATCATATGACTTAAAATTCATGGTAGGATTGCGGCAAAGAATTGCATTACAAGGAAATGGGCCCAGAGATTTTATACTCAATGATAAATATGCCTACATTCCAACTTATTTTTCTGACACCCTGAACATTGTCAGTTTGGATAATCCAACCAATATTCAAACGGTAGCATTGGTCAACAACAGAACAGAAAACGATATTGATAAGGGAGAAAAATATTTCAATGATGCCACCTATTGTTTTCAAAACTGGCAATCGTGCAATGGATGTCATCCGGGTGACGCACGTACAGACGGTCTGAATTGGGATCTTATGAATGACGGTATCGGAAATTCCAAGAACTGCAAAAGCATGCTTTTCTCACATGTTACAGCCCCCTGTATGATATCTGGAATACGCGAAAATGCAGAAAAAGCTGTCAGGGCAGGCTATAAATACATACAGTTCAATGAAGTTCCGGAAGATATCGCCAAATGTGTAGACGAATATCTGAAGCATTTACTGCCCGTTCCCAGCCCCTATTTGATAAACGGAAAGCTATCTGAGAAAGCAGAAAGAGGAAAGATTGTCTTCAAAAAATATAATTGTGACTATTGTCACAGCGGACCGTACTTTACAGACCGCCAGATGCATAGAATCGGAGATGATGTTGAATTTGAAAAAGGTTGGGACACTCCTACATTAAGAGAAGTATGGCGAACGGCTCCTTACCTGTTCGATGGTCGGGCTGCTACAATGGAAGAAGTATTCACCGTACACAAACATGGGCTAGAAAAGAGTAAAATTACAACCAAAGAAATAGATGAACTGGTAGAATATGTGAATTCACTCTAAAAAAACAAATATTCCATCACAAGATAGGCAATCCATCAGACTGTTCTATTATGCACATGGATTAATAAGATGTACAAGAGGGTTTGTCATATTCTTTTTCCCCATAATAATTCAGATATTACCAAATGAAAGAAAAAGTTATTACAACCATAGGATCTTGGCAAACAACGCTTATTTTACTAACCATTTATGTAATATTGATTGGCATTGCTACAGGGATTGAAAAATATTATGGTACTTCTGCGGCAAGTAATATTTATCATCATCCGATGGTCGGCGTTTTATGGATATTGTTAATCGCCAATTGGCTAATCCGTACCTTTCGTAATAGAATTCCTGTAAAAAGACGTTTGGGATATTATTTATTGCATATCTCATTCATTTTTCTGATTGGAGGAGCATTATTCAGTCACTATACCAGTGTAGAAGGAATGCTACATGTACGTGAAGGAGAACAAACTAACGTTATATATACAGATCAAAAAGAAAAAGTAGTTCTACCATTTCAAGTCTATCTGAACGACTTCCAACTATTGCGGTATCCAGGATCTGCCAGTCCGCGTTCCTATAAAAGTATCGTAACCATTTACGAAAAAAACACATACTCGAAAATGGAAATATACATGAATAAAGTTATTTCCATACAAAACTATCGGTTATTCCAAACAGCTTATGATGAAGATGAAGCAGGTACGATTCTTACTGTCAGCTATGACCCGATAGGTATGACTGTAACATATATAGGCTATATTCTTTTGTTTATGGGAATATTGTGGCTTCCTTTCCAAAGGCAATCACGAATAAGACTTCTGTTCAGTAAAATTAAAAGTTTGTCAATGTTGCTCTTATTTTTACCATGCAGTGTGATTCAAGCCCAAACGGACTGGAGCCGGATTCAGGTACAGAATCCTAACGGACGCATCGAGCCATTAGATACATATTGCAGAACATTGGTACGCAAAATACATCACTCAGAAACGGTTGATTCACTGAATGCGACCTCATTCATTTGGGACCTGTTGATAAAACCGGATTACTGGAACAAACGTTCTATTATATACCAGCCCAACAAGGATATCCGGAAAATTCTGAAACAGGAAGGTGATTATGTATGCTTCAATGATTTATTTGATACAGAAGGTAACTATCTGTTGAAAGATGAAATTGAAAACACCTACAATGTCCCTTCAAAACGCCATAGTAAACTCCAGAAAGATTTATTGAAATTGGATGAAAGAATCAACATTCTTCTCAGCTTAGAACAAGGAAAAATGCTCCCTATATTTCCATTGCCCAATGATGAAAAGCAGCGATGGTTTTCACCAGGAGATAGTTTGACTGAATTTGTTGGAGAAGACTCACTGTTCGTCAGCCACATTATACCTTGGTATTTCAGCGAGCCCAAGCAGGACATTATAGATATGATATCGGTTTACCAACAAAAAAAGACCAATTGCCCTCTTCTCACTGATACCCAATTGAAGATGGAATTGTTATATAACCAGATACGTCCTTTTTACATTTCCGCATTTGGATATATCAGTGGGGGAATTTTTCTGTTATTATCTATCGTTCTACAAATGGCTTGTCAAAAGAAAGAATCTTTTCTACAACTGACTCAACGAACAATCACAATCATTATTCTCTGTTTTTTTCTGCTTCAAACAACAGGATTAATTACCCGCTGGTATATCAGCGGGCAGGCACCGTGGAGCAATGCCTATGAATCTATGATTTACGCGGCCTGGTGTACATTGGGAGGTAGCTTCATCTTCAGCCGACGTTCACTTATCACTTTGTCATTGGGAGCAATCTTTTCCGGCATCATCTTATTCGTTGCCCACATGAATCAAATGGATCCAGCCATCACACCTTTGGTTCCTGTCCTGCAATCCTATTGGCTGATGATTCATGTAGCCGTTATCATGGGGGGATATGGATTCCTGGCCATAAGTTTTCTTTTAGGTACTACCGGTCTGTCACTTATGACTGTACCCTATCCAACCCCCATTATCACAAGGGAAATAAAAAAAATTGCTTACATCAACGAATTATCACAACTCATAGGATTATGCCTAATGGCGGCCGGTACATTTCTGGGAGCCATTTGGGCCAATGAAGCTTGGGGAAGATATTGGGGATGGGATCCCAAAGAGACATGGGCACTTATCACTATTTTAATCTATACTGCAATTGTTCACACCCGTTTTATTCCGAAACTGAACAATGATTTTGTTCTACACGTTTTGTCTGTATTGGGGTTTGCCACTGTCTTGATGACCTATTTAGGCGTCAATTACTATTTAACCGGAATGCATTCTTATGGAAGTGGAAATGTACCGATATCATCCTATATTCTTGTCATAGTCTTTCTGTCAATAATTATACTTAGTATTGTTGCTTTCCGAAGATTCTACATACACTTTAAACATATCGAAAAATAACAAACCATGAATGAACATCGAAAAACGAGTTTACCAGACATCATAGCCGGACCATGCAGTGCAGAAAACCGGCAACAAGTAATCCAAACAGCACTTGCCTTAAAAACAATAGGTATCAGAACCATGCGTGCAGGAGTATGGAAACCACGTTCACGATACGGGAGATTCGAAGGCGCAGGTAAAGCAGCACTACCTTGGCTGCAAGAAGTTCAACAAGTCTGTAAATTGAAAGACAAGTCTGTAAATTGAAAGTAATGACAGAGGTGGCACTACCTATACATGTTGAAGCAGCTCTACGAGCTGGAATGGACATGCTATGGATTGGTACACGTACAACAGCAAATCCCTTTATGATGAACGAATTGGCTGCTGCCTTAAAAGGGACACAGATTCCAGTTTTCCTTAAAAATCCCATTTGCCCCGATTTAAATCTATGGATTGGCAGTATAGAACGTTTACAGCAAGCCGGAATGAATCAGCTGCGTCTAATACACAGAGGATTCTGCATATTGGACAACGAGCCCTATAGGAATTCTCCGCTTTGGGATTTACCTTGGAAAATGAAGAATCTGTTTCCTGACCTACCGATGTATTGTGACCCAAGCCACATAGCAGGAAAAAAAGAACTGGTATATGAACTTTGTACAGAGGCACTCAAACGGAACTACGAAGGGCTTTTTATCGAATGCCACACTTGTCCTTCAAAAGCCTTATCAGATGCCCAACAACAAATTACACCAGCAGAACTAAAGGATATGATTTTACAATTCTGACTGGTACCTTAAAAATAATCCCCCCATCTCTTTTATAACACAATCTGAGATGAGGGGAAATTTATTTTTCCATCTTTAATCAAAATGCAATTTTCAAAACTTCCATTATATCTTCACGACTCACAGGCGGAATACATTTCAGCATTCCATCTTGTCCAAAACTTACTTTTACTACACCTTCCACAATAAACGGCAAATCTTCCTTATCTATTTTTTCTTCGTGAAGAGTCTGAGGAACTCCAATAGAACCTAAGAAACTTTTAAAATGTTCAATACCTTCTTGAATAACCTGTTCCTCACTCTTGCCTTTTGTCTCAATCTGCATCACGTTTTTGGCAAAACGGAAATAACGCTCCGGACGGCGTGTACACATATATTCCATCCAGGCAGGCATCAATATAGCCAATGAAGCCCCATGTGGCACTTTATGACGGGAAGTCAATACGTGGCCAACCTGGTGAATAGGTGTCCACGCATCACCAGGAGACGCCCAACCATTTATAGCGCAAGTAGCTGCCCATTGCAAATGAGAACGTGCGGATATATCAGATGGATTTTTCAATACTTTATCAACATTGTCAATAACGGTGCGCATGACACCTTCTTGAAAGTAATGTTGTAAATCGCTGTCTTCTTCTCCATTCAGATAGATTTCCAATACATGAGAAATGGTATCAGCGGCAGCACAGGCCGTCTGGAACGGCGGTAAAGTCAACGTCAGTTCAGGATCAATAATTGAAGTATTCGGATAAAGACACGTACTCCAAATATAGGATTTTTCTTGTAATGCCGCATTACTTACCACGGCACAATTATTCATTTCACTACCCGTTGCAGGCAAGGTAGGTATCATCATGGTAGGCAAAGATTTTTGAGGAGGAACAGCGTTAATATGATCATGCCTACTAAAGACCATATTCCATAAATCACCCTCGTAGAAAACACCTGCCGCTATAGCCTTGGCCGCATCCATAGCACTTCCTCCACCGACGCCTATTACCATATCGGCCTGCATTTTCCGACAAAATTCTGCCCCCCGAGCTATGGTCGTTATTTCAGGATTAGGTTCTGCTTCATAAAAGGTGAAAACATTCAGCCCACTTTCCTTTAATAGCTTTTCAATTCTATTCATCAACGGCTCAAGGAAGTTCAGATCTTTATAAGAAACCAAACATACATTATTTCCTATTCTTTTTGCTTCTTCACCAATCCGTTTCAATTCGCCTGCACCAAATATTATGTGTACAGGATTATAATATTCAAAATTATTCATAGCTTTTTCATTTATTCATTTCTGCAATATAATTTACTAATTTTTCAAAACGTTCCTGAGCAGAATCATAGATTGAACGAACCTCCTGACGTGGAATGTACATCCTTTCCAAACGATGAATTCCATCAATCATTCCATAACCATTCCATAATTCTATTGCATTCAATGCCAGTGCTGCAGCCCCTAAACTTGCAGCTTCCTGATCAATGCATGTCTTTTCCACAGGAAGTTTATAAATGTCAGCGAAAATCTGCATCCATACAGAGCTCTTAGCACCTCCACCGACAATCAGCATCTTTTCCAAACCTTCCTGATAACGGCATAATACATCCAACGCCATTCGCAAATTCATGGCAATACCTTCCTGAGTTGCACGAAGAATATCTGCACGAGTATGTTCGAGTTTTAACCCGAAAAATGCTCCTGTCATCTGCGGAATAGGCTCCATCATAGAACCTCCAGCCAAACTCGGATTAAAAAGGATACCATGTGCTCCTGGTACTGAAGTTTCAGCCAAACGGTTCATCAATTCATAGGCATCGGCCTCCCCACTCTTTTCGCGTTCCAACAAATCTGTACAGAACGTATTCCGTACCCATTGTTGACTCAAGCCGGCAGAAAATATACAAGTTGCCGAAGTATACATTCCCTTGATAACATGAGCAAAAACATAAGGTTTATATTTAAAATCAAGAACCGGATGCTCCGAAACCAATGCAATCCATGCCGAAGATCCTAAAGAAGTATAGATTCTTCCATCAACAATACCTTTAGCTCCCAAGGCCATACACGAATTGTCCACTCCTCCACACACGACCTTCACCCCCATTGGCAAACCCGTCTCGTCGGAAGCCTCTTGGGTAATCTCACCAACAATTCCATCAGATGGAATAATTTCCGGAAAAACTTCCGGTGAAATCCCAGCCAGCTGAATATAATCTTCACGATATGACCAGGTAGACAAAGAAAAAGCACCACTACCCGAAGCATAAGAATAATCTGTACACAAACGACCTGTGAAACGATAATTGCAATAATCCTTAGTACCGATAATCTTGTTTACTTTAGCGTACATTTCAGGTTCATGATGTTTGTACCACGCTATCTTGAACAAAGAATAACAAGCAGGTGGAAAACCATTACCTGTCACCTCATACCATTCTTGATAATCAGTTTTACGAAAAAAGTCTTCAGCTTCATCAAGAGCACGCATATCAGACCAGATTGGTGTCTTGCAACGTAGCAAACTACCATCAGCCCCCATCGGAACAACTCCCAGACTATGACCGGATATAGCCAATGCCCGAATGGCCTTCAATGGTATCCTTCCTTGATCAAGCAACCGACGGGTTGACAAAACCAATGCTTGCCACCACTCTTCTGGTGCCTGTTCCTGCCAACCATTCGCCGAATAATATGTCTGATAGGGTACAAAGGTAGAACACACTATTTGTCCACCCTCATTTACAATAGAAGATTTTATTCCTCCAGTCCCCAAATCATAAGCTATTACTACATCATTCATCCGATTCGCGCTTTATACATTCTTTCATGATACTTAAGGCTGATTTATAACCGATTCCGAAACGACAGACACCAGCTTCATACATAGTTTCCAATGTTTCTAATGTACGGACCCCCCCAGCTACCTTCAATTTAATACGGTTACCTACCGTTTGTTTGATCAGTTCTACATGATGCATATCTGTTGCACCAGCCCATCCTGTACCCGTTTTTACAAAATCAGCTCCCGAGTCCAGAACAATAGAAGCAGCCTTTACAACTTCATCATCATTCAATAGCGGTACTTCAATTATAACTTTCAAAGGCAATGGTTGCACAGCTTCTTTCACCCGCTTTATATCCTGAAGTACATCCTCATACAAACTTGACTTCAATTTACCGATATTCATCACCATATCGATTTCATTACATCCTTGAGCTTTCAAGTCGACAGCTTGCCACACTTTACTTTCTGTCGTATCTCCACCAGAGGGAAAACCAACAATACCACCTATACCTACACTATTCGTTCCTTTTAATCCTGAAAAGACATATGGAAGCATGGAAGGCATAGAAAACACACAAACGAAATTGTATAATCGGGCACTTTCAACAATCAAGTTGACTTCTGCCAAAGTTGATTCTGCCCGTACGGCACTGATATCAATCAGTCTAGCCAATTCGGAAGATTTCAATTTTACCATAAGCGAAATGTTTTTAATCGTAGGCAAAATAAGCAAATCATCCAACGGAACGGATTCAAAATCCTATCAGAAACATACAATATAATTCCATCCATCAAATCGCAAGACGGACCACTCAATCAGCAAGGCACAAAGAAAAAGAAATATCAAAATCCTACCATTATCAAACAAAATCCTTCTATCATTCAGCAGAAATTGATAAAAAATAGGCCTTGTCGTCTCGACAAAGCCTATTCACAACACAAACACAAAATAAAACACGACAAAACTACTATGCAATTGCCTTTTTATGCTAAGCATAAATAGCCAAATATGGATATTCACATATACATACCGGTTCAGGCTTCTTGCTATCATAAAACAAATACTTTCTAGTATTTGTTCAATGCACTTGATATTTTTTTGTACTTTTTTTATTGAATACCTCTTTCACGAAGCTTCAACTGCCAATTCCATGCTGAACGCACAGTATCTTCTATTGAAGTTTCAGCCTTCCAGCCAAGTTCATTATTGGCCAATGTAGGATCGGCCCATACCTTCACAATATCACCGGCGCGACGACCTACAATCTGATAGTTCAACTTAACACCTGTAGCCGATTCAAATGCGTGAATCAATTCAAGTACAGAAAGTCCACGACCTGTTCCAATATTAAAGACCTCGACTTTCTCCTTCTGCTTCCCTTCAAGAATACGGTTAATGGCTACAACATGTGCTTTAGCCAAATCAACCACATTGATGAAATCACGGATACACGAACCGTCAGGGGTATCATAATCATCACCAAATACACTCAACTTTTCACGGATACCAATTGCCGTTTGAGTGAGATAAGGTACCAGATTCTGAGGAACACCGTTCGGCAATTCACCGAGCAATGCACTGGGGTGAGCACCTATCGGGTTAAAGTAACGCAACAAGATAGCGTTGATAGGAGCACCAGAAGCAACCGTATCATGAATGATTTCTTCGTTAATCTGCTTTGTATTGCCATAAGGAGATTCTGCCTTCTTTATCGGTGCAGACTCAGTCACAGGCAATACATCCGGCTGACCGTAAACCGTACATGAAGAAGAGAATACGATTCCTTCCACTCCATGCTTGGGCATCAACTCAAGCAAATTAATTAAGGAAACCAGATTGTTCCGATAATATTTCAAAGGTTTTTCTACAGATTCACCCACTGCTTTACTGGCAGCAAAATGAATAATAGCCTTAATACCTTTATATTTAGTGAACATGGCATCAAGTCCTTCCAAATCCAGACAGTCAAGCTTTTCAAAAGCCGGACGTATACCGGATACCTTTTCTATGTTATCTACCACATCAGCACTAGAATTGGACAAATTATCGATGATTACCACCTCATAACCTGCATTCTGAAGCTCTACAACGGTATGAGAACCAATATATCCGGTTCCACCTGTCACTAATATTCTTCCTTTCATAAATAGAGACGTTTTTAGTTTTTCGGTTATTTTTATAGCTACAAAAGTAGCAAACATTTTTCATTATATACAGAAAAATAGGAAAAAAAACATGCCGGCCTGTTATTTTGTGACAGACACTTATCTGTACACAGACTAACAAACCGGCATGAATAACAATTATTCTATTCTATCAAATCTTTACGACTCCAGAGAAACCCATGAAAGCCATAGCCAGCAATCCAGCTGTAATCAATGCGATTGGAGTTCCCTGCATACCCTTGGGAATATTGACCAAACTCATTTGTTCGCGCAATCCGGCAAACAAAGTCAGTGCCAATCCAAAGCCTAAAGCCGTAGAGAAAGCATAAACAACTCCGGTCAACAGGTCATAGTTTTTCTGTATAACCAGAATAGCCACACCCAAAATACAGCAGTTTGTTGTAATCAGCGGCAAAAACACACCCAAAGCCTGATACAATGAAGGAGAAACTTTCTTCAGGATAATTTCTACCATCTGCACCAAGGCTGCAATAACAAGAATAAAGGTGATTGTCTGCAAATAACCCAAACCAAAGGCATCAAGTACATATTTCTGTAACAGAAAAGTTACAATCGTAGCAATAGTAAGCACAAATGCCACTGCTGCCGACATACCCAGTGCCGTATCGATTTTTTTGGAAACTCCTAAGAAAGGACAGATTCCCAAAAATTGTGACAGTACAATGTTATTGACAAATACTGCCGAAATGAATATCAGAATATATTCCATATTGCTTTAATTAAGAATAAACAATGAAGCTCTTATGCCTTCTTCAGTCGATTTACCAATGCAATGAGATAACCCAAGGCAATGAAAGCACCCGGAGCCAACACAAAAATCAGCATACCATATTCCTCAGGAATAATTGACAGGCCAAAAATTTTGCCGGTACCCAAAAACTCACGTACAGCACCCAGAAGTGTCAAAGCAATGGTAAAGCCCAAACCAATACCGATACCGTCGAACAAAGAAGCTATCGGATTATTTTTGGCGGCAAAAGCTTCAGCACGCCCCAAAACGATACAGTTCACCACAATCAGCGGAATGAAAAGACCCAATGTAGCATACAATGCCGGTACATATGCCTGCATTACCATCTGAAGCAAAGTTACAAACGAAGCGATAACCACAATGTAAGAAGGAATACGTACCATATCGGGTATCAGATTTTTGATGGCAGAAATAACTGCATTCGAACAAATAAGCACAAACATTGTGGCCAATCCCATGCCCATACCGTTGACGGCAGAGGAAGTAGTACCTAATGTAGGACACATACCCAGCAAAAGCACAAACGTCGGATTCTCCTTGACAATGCCGTTCATCAAAACTTTAAAGTTATTCATAAGTCAGGCTCCTTTCTTTATTTGACACTGACAGAATCTGCTGCAGATTCTGTAGCGGGTTGTTCAACATTCTTTTGAGTAGCGCCGGTAGCACCATCGGCCGTATTCTGACCTGCATAGGCTGCATAAGCTGTATTGACAGCATTCAAGAAAGCCCGAGAAGTGATGGTCGAAGCCGTAATGGCATCAACCTCGCCACCATCTTTGCTCACAGTAAGCGGGGCTGTACCAGGATTCTTACCTGTAATGTCACCCTTATTCCCTTTCTTAAACCAATCGGTAGCCTTGGAACCCAATCCAGGAGTTTCAGCATGGGAAAGCAATGAATAATCGATGATGTTACCCTGAGCATCAAAACCGACAAGAACCTTCAGATTGCCACCAAATCCCATTGCCTCTGCCTCGACGGCAGCACCAATATATTCGCCACCTTTCGTAGCAGGATATACAGCATATTCAACACCGTTCACATCCTGCATTTTCTTTTCAGCAATCGGATCGTTATCAAAACCTGGGACAACAGCCTTTACTGCATCACTCAGTGTCTTTGCATTAGCAGCGGCAATAGGCTCTTTAGTCAGTTCGTTAACCCATGCCAACAATGCGACGGAGATAGCTGTAACTCCCGTCAGCACCAACAACATATTTTTTAAAGACGATTCTAACTTTTTCATTTTTTCTTTGCTACCTCCCCGAAGCGCTTAGGTTTGACATACGTATTAATCAACGGAGTGAACGCATTCATAATGAGAATGGCGAAAGACATACCTTCGGGATAAGCACCGAACAGACGGATTATGACTGTCAGCAATCCGATGCAGACACCGTAGATAAGCATTCCCTTATGATTCATAGGCGAAGTTACATAATCGGTTGCCATAAAAATAGCACCCAACATCAGACCTCCTGACAACAGATGGGTAACACCGCAAGCATATTTGGCCGAATCTACCCAATGCATGATAGAAGCAAAGACGAATACTGTCACCAAAATGGATACAGGAACATGCCACGTAATGATTTTCTTCCAAAGCATGTAAACCAACCCGATCAACAGAGCCAAAGCACTTACTTCACCAATACATCCGGGGTTATTACCGAAGAACAAATCCAATGCGCTGGGAAGCTGATCCATTGAAAAGCCCGGCGCACCGTTGGCCACACCTTTCATAATAGCCAGAGGAGTAGCAGTAGTCACTGCGTCAGTATAGGCAACCATCTGTCCGACAGCCGGCCAACTCGTCATCTGCACAGGGAAAGAAAGCAAAAGGAACACACGTCCCACCAATGCAGGGTTAAACGGATTACAACCCAAGCCACCAAAAGACATCTTGCCCACACCAATGGCAAAAAGGGCGCCGATGATAATAATCCAAACAGGCAGATTAGAAGGCAGATTGAACGCCAACAGCACACCTGTAATAATGGCCGAGCCATCCAAAATGGTTGTTGTTTCTTTCTTCATGATAAACTTGCCGATGGCCCACTCAAAAAATACGCAAGCCAGCACGGAAGTCAAAGTAACAATCAATGCACCCACTCCAAAAAAGTAGAGCGACACGAGAAAAGCCGGCAGTAAGGCTACAAGCACGCCATACATATTCTTCTTCACACTGTCACCCCCATGAACGTGAGGCGATAGGGATACAATCAACTTATTCATAGACGTTTATTAATTCTATATATTACTATTTACTTTTTGGCTTGGCGTGCACGGATTATTGCACCTACTTTCGCCTTACCCAAACGGATAAAGTCAAGCATCGGGCGATTGGAGGGGCAAGTGAACTGGCACGATCCACATTCAATGCATGACATGATATCTTCTTTCTCCAAACGTTCAAAATCACCATGAGCCGATACGGTTGCAAGCAAGAATGGTTCCAGGCCCATCGGACAGGCACTCACACATTTGGCACAACGGATACAAGGTTGCACAGCACCACGCTTGGCCTCCTTGTCATTCATTATCAAGATGCCGGAACTTCCTTTAGCAGTGGGTACATCTGTATTGACAAGCGCTTTTCCCATCATAGGACCACCACCTATAATCTTGCCAGTATCTTCGGGCAGACCTCCACAGGCATCAATCAGCTGCTTCATGGGTGTACCGATACGAGCCAGGAAATTGGACGGTTTGGCCAGCGATTTTCCAGTCACCGTAATGACACGTTCGAACAAGGGTTTGTTTTTCTGCACAGCCTGATAAACAGCAAAAGCCGTACCTACATTCTGCACAACAGCACCTGTAGAAATAGGCAATGCACCAGCCGCTACCTGACGCTGAATAATTGCATCAATCAGCTGCTTTTCACCACCCTGCGGATATTTCACCTTCAACGGTACAATTTCAATGCCCGGATAGGAAGAAACAACTTTTGTCATTAGTTGAACGGCATCAGGTTTATTATTCTCAATTCCGATAAACGCCTTGTTCACTTTGACTGCTTTCATCAGAATAGTCACACCTACCACAATCTCTTCGGCGTGCTCAAGCATCAGCTGATGGTCGGCCGTCAGATAAGGCTCACATTCAACCGCATTGATAATGACACATTCGGCCTTGAATGCCGGAGGAGGGCAAAGTTTTACTTGTGTGGGGAAACAAGCACCACCCATACCTACAATACCTGCGTCGGCTATTTTCTTTACGATTTCTTCCGACGAAAGCGTGCATTCCTTTACCAATGTCTCAGAACGGTCAATACTCTCTTCCCACTCATCTCCTTCCACATCTATAAAGATAGCAGGTTTGGGATAACCGCTTGCATCGACTATCGTATCTATTTTGGCCACTTTTCCACTCACGGAAGAATGGATGGCTGCAGATACAAATCCACCCGGTTCGGCAATCTTTGTACCCACCTTCACAACATCACCCTTAGCTACAATAGGCTTGGCCGGAGCACCGATATGCTGTCCCAACAAAATGACAGCCTTTGCCGGAACTTCAGCTTTAATGATAGGCTGATGTGCTGAAAGTTTATTTTCTTGTGGATGAACTCCACCGATTGAAAATGTCTTCAACATACAAATTTTGTATTTAGTCGTTTATTATTCTTGATTGATTATGCTTCTGCCTTCGGAGCTTCAGGATTCACTACAGGAGCCTCCGTTTGAGGTTTCTCCACTTTGGGAGCAGATGCGACCTCAGCTTCCTCTGTCTTAGGTTTGCGCGGAGGGAAGTTCAAGGCTATGATGGCGTTCTGCGGACAGGCTTCCTCGCACTTACGGCAAGACTTACATTTGTCCGGATTGATATAAGCCAAATTATTTTCCAATGTAATGGCTTCAAACGGACATACCTTCACACACTTTCCACAACCGATACAAGCTGCCGTACAAGCCTTGCGGGCCACAGCACCCTTATCCTTGTTCACACACTGAACATACACACGACGCGACTTTTTCCCTTGCGGACGAATCTCGATGATATTACGCGGACATGCCTTGGCACAAGCTCCACAAGCCGTGCACTTGGCTTCATCCACTTCGGGAAGTCCCGTTTCAGGATTCATACGGATAGCGCCGAACTGACATGCCGATACACAATCACCACATCCCAAACAACCGTAACTGCAGCCTGTTTCACCACCATAAAGTGAAGAAGCGATGGCACAACTTTTAGCACCATCATACTGGTTGAGACGGGGACGGTTCTGGCACGTACCATTACATCTCACTACGGCTACTTTTGGT
>UMJL01052277.1_pt1 | contig 21670 bp, 21 predicted proteins | sample 1966071 | NCBI WGS metagenome assembly UMJL01 (sample SAMEA4836148, study PRJEB28245) | human gut metagenome | biome: gut microbiome; material: fecal sample | place: Denmark | collected 2008
AATAAATTCTAAAGTAATTTTTAACTAAAAATAAAAATACATAAAAAAAGCACAGACAAAACTAATGTTTTGTCTGCACTTTGAAAGCAAGTAAAAACTTGCCTTTTTAATGTGTCGCTCCACCTTCAATTTTTATATCTTCTTTGTTTTCAACGATAGCTTCGATTGCATATTCTAATCCTTTTGCAATCATTTCTAAAGGCATTGATGGCATATTTCTCTTATCTACAACTTGCTCTGGTAAAAATGGAATGTGAACAAATCCTGTTCTCATATTCGGATATTTTGTACTTGCAAGATGTGCCATTCCATAGCAAACGTGGTTACAAACAAATGTTCCGGCTGTATTTGAAACAGATGCAGGAATTTTGTTTTCAATTATTTTTTGAACCATTGCTTTGATAGGAATAGTAACAAGATATGCATCAGGTCCATCTTCAGCAATTTTTTCATCAATAGGTTGATTTCCTTCATTATCTTTTATTCTGAAGTCGTCCATATTAATTCCAACTCTTTCAACTGTAATATCAGGTCTTCCACCAGCTTGTCCTATACTTAAAACTACATCTGGTTTTTCAATTTCAATAACTTCTTCAAGTTTTTTTAGACTTTTTCTAGCAACTGTTGGAATTTCAACTTTAATTATTTTTGCTCCCTTAATTTCATCTGGTAATAATTTTACAGATTCAATTGCAGGATTAATTTTTTCTCCTCCAAATGGATCAAATCCACTAACTAAAATTTTCATTTATAACCTCCTAAAATGCCATTACTAACATAAGCACGATATGAACTAAAATCATTGCAAGAGCCATAGGTGCCTGTGTTTTAATAATCGTATATTTATCTTTTGTTTCAAGAATTGCTCCCGGAACTATGTTGAAGTTTGCAGCCATTGGAGTTAATAGTGTTCCACAGTAACCGCAAGTCATACCAAGTGCTCCTACTACTGCTGGGTTTCCGCCTTGAGCGATTACGAAAGGAATACCAACACCGATTGTAATTACAGTAAAAGCAGCAAATGCATTACCCATAATCATAGTGAAGATTACCATACCTAAACAGTATGCTACAACACCGGCAACTCTTCCGCCACCACCAACGATGCTTCCTGCAAATTCTCCAATTATATTTCCAACACCTGCTGCTGTAAATACAATACCAAGAGCACCTAAAAGTTGTGGTAAAAGACTTGACGCACCTACTTGCATTAAAAGTCTTGTAGTGTCTTCTTTCATTTCTTCAACTTTAGGTTTTACAATTAGTATCGCAATTATAAAGGCGATAATTGCTGAGAAACCTAAAACTTGAGCAGTTGAAAAGCCGAAAATTATATCTTTACCTTTATCATTAGTTCCAATTATGAATTTAAAAGATTTAAATTGTGACATTAAAAATCCAAGAAATGCCATAATTAATGCAGGAATAAATATTTTCCAACCGATTTTATTAGCATTTTTTCTTCTTTCTTCATCTGATGGAGGAGTAAATTCACCGATTTTAACTTGTTTTGTAAGAGTAAGAGCTCCACAAACAACAAGCATTGCTCCAACAATAACCCCGCCTTGATTTGGAAGGTATTTAACTAAGAATCCTCCGAACGCGAAGATAATTCCAACTAAAAACCAGAATAAAAATGTACCAATTCTTGCTTCTTTATTTTTTAAGCCTCTAAAAGCTGTTAAAATTGAAATCAATCCGCAAAGAATGTAAATAAATTCGTCAATAAAAAATGTATTACTACTTATCCATTTTAACATCTTTTCCACCAACCTTTCTAAGTTTCATTTCAAATAAGAAGCATTGAATAACTGATAAAATTATCATTGCAATACCTATAAATAAAGAATAGTAAGCTATTTGAGCACCTGTTACAGCATGTCCTTTATCGCTAAGTGTAGAAACTATAAGTAAAACACCTGAAGAAACAGGGAATATATTTTGACCGAAAAAGTTACCGTAGTTTTCAACAGCACCCGCTAAACCTTTTAAGTCTTCCAGTTTAGTTTCTGTAAGGTCAACTGTTTTAGTAGCGGCACCTTCTGCCATAGGTAAAATTAAAGGTCTAACAAATTGAATATGTCCACCAAGACGTAATGAGAATATTGCTGCAATCCAACGAATGAATAAATACAACCAAATAACCAAACCGGCACTTGCACCTCTAATTTTTTTGATTCCATCTGCGGCCTTTTCTTTAAGACCATATCTTTCCATAATACCGATAACTATAAGAGTTGTAAAGAACAAACTCATATATCTGTTGGATACAAAACCTTTGCCTATAATATCCAAAATTTCTACAATTCCTTTTCCTCCGGCAAGACCTGTTGCGAAACCTGCGATTAAAACTACAGAAATTACATCAAGTTTTAATACAAAACCAACAACAATAATTACAATACCGATTAAAACTAAATAATTTTGCATATTTTCCTCCTTGAATAAAAATTTAATTACTTAAAATCTCATACATATAAAAATATATAATAGAAAAATCGTTTTTCAAGATATATAAGTAATTAAATATAGTATAACACAAACAGAGTAATTTTTAAAGAATGTTTTATCATATTTTTTAAACAAAATAGGATTAAATAGGAATTTTTGTTAAGATATTTTAGTTTTAATAAGAAAAAGTAATTTTAATTTAATTTTAAATAAAAAATAAATTTTTAAAATCAAGTTATTTCAATGTTTATAAGAGTTATAATTTTTGATTATAAAAATTAATTAGTAAATATAATCAATATAGATATTTTTGTGGAAATGTGTATAAAATTTGACAATATTAACGGTTTGATATATAATTATAATATATTAATATATTTATGAAATGTTTTGTGATTTTGATAGGGGTGTAATTTTGATTTATTTTGATAATTCGGCTACTACTAAGAACAAGCCTAAGGAAGTTATCGATGCAGTTGTAAATGCGATTAAATATTTTGGAAATTCTTCTCGTGGTGTTCATGAGGAGAGTTTGAGTGCAGATAGGATTATTTTTGAAACTAGAAAGAAAATTGCAAAGATGTTTAATGTGGGTAATTCTCGTCAAGTTGTTTTTACAAAAAATGCAACTGAGAGTTTAAACATTGCTATAAATGGTTTGTTTTTAGAAAATGACCATATTATCACTTCTGTTTCTGAACATAATTCAGTTTTACGTCCTATAAATTATTTGAAACAAAAAGGTGTTACTGTTAGTTATATTGATGTTTTTGAAAATGGAGTGCTTAAGCTTGATGATATTCCAAGTCTTGTTAAGCCAAATACAAAGGCAATCATCTTAACTCACGCATCAAATGTTACAGGAAATATTACCGACTTAAAAAAGGTTGGAGATTTTTGTAAGAGTAATGCAATGCTTTTTGTAGTTGACGCCTCTCAAACTGCTGGTGCTTTTAATATCGATATGCAAGAGATGAATATTGATGTGCTTTGTTTTACGGGGCATAAGTCAATGCTTGCTCCTCAGGGAACGGGAGCTCTTTGTGTTAGAGAGGGTGTTTACATAAGACCTTTTATCGTCGGAGGTAGTGGTACTCACAGTTATGACGAATTTCAACCTGACAAGATGCCGACAAGACTTGAGGCTGGAACTCTTAATGCACATGGGATTGCAGGACTTCACGCATCTATCGACTATATTTTAAGAAATGGAATGGAAAATTTGACAAAAATTTCTACTGGTTTGGCAAAAGAATTTTATGACGGCGTTATAAAATTTCCTGAGGTTAAGGTTTATGGAGATTTTGAAACGGATTTTAGAGCTCCGATAGTTTCTTTAAATATTTCAGATATGGATTCTTCAGAGGTTAGTAATATTTTATATGAAGATTTTAAAATTTCAACAAGACCGGGTGCACATTGTGCTCCGCTTATACATAAGGCGCTTGGTACTGTTGAGCAGGGTATGGTTAGATTTAGCTTTTCTCATACAAATTCTATCGATGAGGTAAGGCTTGCTATAAACGCAATTAAAAAAATTATAGATGATAGGAGGTAGTCAAATGCGTTTTTTTAACACTAAAAAGGGATTGTTGACTTTAGGAATTATTGCAGGTCTTGGCGCTGCTTTACTTGCATATTTAGGCAATCCGAAAAATATGGCTTTTTGTATAGCTTGTTTTATTAGAGATACTTCAGGTTCTATGAAGTTCCACAATGCAGAAGTGGTTCAATATTTTAGACCCGAAATTGTAGGTATTATTCTAGGTTCATTTTTAATTTCATTATTCACTAAAGAATATAGATCAACTGCCGGTTCTTCACCGGTTATCAGATTTTTCCTTGGTGTAATAATGATGTGTTGTGCTTTAGTATTCTTAGGTTGTCCTTTAAGAATGATTTTAAGAATGTCTGCCGGAGATATTAGTTCATACGTTGGACTTGTAGGCTTTATAGCAGGGATTGCAACAGGTGCATTCTTCTTAAGAAAAGGATTCAGTTTAGGAAGAGCTTATACAATCAAAAAAGAAAATGGATATGCTTTACCAATAGTTGTACTTGTACTTTTTGCTCTATCTATCGCTGTTCCTGCACTTTTCGTTTTCAGTAAAAAAGGACCTGGTAGTATGAGAGCTATTTGGTATGTAGCTTTAGCTGTTGGACTTGTATTCGGTATCATCGCTCAAAAGAGCAGAATGTGTTTTGCTGGTTCAATCAGAGATATTATCTTACTAAAAGACTTTAGATTATTCTCAGTAATTGCTGGAATCTTCATCGTTATGTTAGGATATAACTTAGCTACTAACAACTTTAAATTCGTTGCTTTTGGACCAATCGCTCATGCTCAAACTATTTGGAATATTTTATCAATGTATGCAGTTGGATTCTGTGCAGTATTACTTGGTGGTTGTCCATTAAGACAATTAGTTCTTGCAGGAACTGGTTCATCAGATTCAGTTGTAACTGTTCTTGGTATGTTCGTTGGTGCAGCATTTGCTCATAACTTCAAAATTGCAGCAGGCGCAGCAGCTGTTGAAAATACAGCTAAAGGAATTAAAGCAGCAGCAGGTGGCCCTGGAATAAATGGACAAATATTTGTTATTATTTCAATAATCGCTTTATTCATAGTAGCTTTTTATGGATTAAAAAAGGAAAAAAATTAATTTAAGGAGATAGATATGAAAGAATTAGACGTTAGAGGATTATCTTGTCCGGAACCGGTTTTAATTTTACAAGATGCCCTTAAAGAAAATAAAAACGAAACATATAAAGTATTAGCCAGCGAAGCTCATGTTGTAAGAAATATCGAACATTTCGCTTGTAGTCAAGGAAAGAAAACTTCCGTTAAAGAAGTTGGCTTAGACTATGAAATCATAGTAGAATAATATGAAAGAAACTAAGCTGTATATAACATTTTATACTTCTGCAGAGGCAATGGCGACTGAAAGTGTATGTAAAGAAAATAATCTTTTAGGAAAACTTGTCCCTGTACCAAGAGTTTTATCAGCAGGTTGTGGGATTGCATGGGAGTGCAATCCCATTTTAAAACCCCAGCTTTTAGAACTTTTAGAAAAGGAAGATATAGAATGGGAAGAATGTAAAGAAATATAAATGGAGATTTTTATGAAGAGAAATTTAAAATTAGCTCTTTTAATGGCTTTTTGCTTAACTGCAACTGCTTGTGGTAAAACAGCAGAAAAACCTGCAGAAAAAAGGTTGAAAAGCAAACCCTAAATTGCAATAATAAATCAAAAAGTTAATAAAAATTTTTATTTTCTATTTTACATCTATTAGCATTTGATTATAAAATAATTTAACGAAATTTTATTAAAAATATCTTAGATGAAAGAATAAATAAAAAAATCGGCCCTTAAAGGTCGATTTTTTTTATTTGAGCTATCTATTAACTCTCTTTTTTCTTTTAAATGCTACAACAAGTAGTCCTGCTGAAAGTATCATAAGAAAATTGTACAATTCTATGTTCATATTATTAGCTGTCTTTGGAAGTTTCCCATTGTTAGCTACTTGTGGCTTTTCACCTGGTTGTGTTGGATCTACTGGTCCTACTACTGGTGGATCGTTTGGTGTTGGATCTACCGGTCCTACTACTGGTGGATCGTTTGGTGTTGGATCTACTGGTCCTACTACTGGTGGATCTGGTGTTGGTGTAGGCGGAGGTGTTTCTTTTTTATTTACTGTTAAGGCTTCTGTTTGTGCAGTTAATGTATTTTTTTGTGCAGTTAACAAACCGTTTGTTAATTTTAAAGCTTTTCCATTGTTTGCTAATGTTAAAGCTGTATCATCTATAAGATTTGTTGTAATTACATTAGATGCAAAGGCTCTAAATGCTACGTCTTTTGTTAAGGCTTCTGTTTCTTCTGTAGAGTTTTCTTTTGTTAAGCTAACTTTCTTTCCATTGTCTTCTGATGTTAAATCAGTTCCATTTTTTGGATTTGTTGTAATTTTATATGTTTCAAAGTCTTTAAATGCTACGTCTTTTTCTAAGCCTTGGTTATCTTTTAATGTTACTACAAGTCCTGATAAATCTAGTTTTTCTCCTTCTGTGTAGATTAGTTTTGGTTGTGTTTTTACTACCATCTTTTCTATATGTTTTTGGTCAAATACTTTTGCATTTACTGTTAGATTTTTTGTTTCATCTTGCAAACTTCCTTTACTTATTGTTACAGGCTTGTTGTCGTCTGCTAATGTTAAATCAGCTCCATTTTTTGGATTTGTTTTGATTCCATTAGCTTCAAAGTTTTTAAATGCTACGTCTTTTGTTAAGCCTTGCTTGTCTGTTAATGTTACTACAAGTCCTGATAAATCTAGTTTTTCTCCTTCTGTGTAGATTAGTTTTGGTTGTTCTTTTACTACCATACTTTCTACATGTTCTGGGTCAAATACTTTTTCATTTACTGTTAGATTTTTTGTATCGTCTTGTAAGCTTCCTTTACTTATTGTTACAGGCTGGTCGTTGTCTGCTAATGTTAAATCAGCTCCATTTTTTGGATTTGTTGTGATTTTATATGTTTCAAAGTCTTTAAATGCTACGTCTTTTTCTAAGTCTTGATTATCTTTTAATGTTACTACAAGTCCTGACAAATCTAGTTTTTCTCCTTCTGTGTAGACTAGTTTAGGTTGTTCTTTTACTTTCATACTTTCTACATGTTTCGGGTCAAATACTTTATAGGTAATCGCTAATATGACATTCATCTCTTCATTGTCGTTAACTTTATACTTGTAAGTTACTTCTTTTATAGTATCATTATCAACTGTAAGAGCATCATCGCCAAAACTTGCTCCAACTGGTGAAATAACTTTATCTTTTTTAAATTGTCCTGGAAACTTACTATATTTAAATTCTCTTATACCCTTAATTACTGTTATATTGTATTGTTGAAAACGACACTCCAAGTCAGTAAGCTTTGTGTTTTTAGTTACATCTAAACTTGTTAGCTTGTTGTTAAAACAATCCAAGTAAGTAAGATTTGTGTTTTTAGTTACATCTAAACTTGTTAGATTGTTTACATTACAATCCAAGTAATTAAGCTTTGTGTTTTTACTTACATTTAAACTTGTTAGCTCGTTTCTATGACAATCCAAGTAAGTAAGATTTGTGTTTTTACTTAAATCTAAACTTGTTAGCTTGTTGTATTCACAATGCAATACAGTAAGATTTTTATTTTTACTTACATCTAAACTTTTTAGATTGTTGTTATTACAATACAATGTAGCAAGCTTTGTGTTTTTAGTTACATCTAAACTTTTTAGATTGTTGTCAGAACAATATAATTCAGTAAGCTTTGTGTTTTTAGTTACATCTAAACTTTTTAGATTGTTGTTGTGTTCACAACCCAATTTAGTAAGCTTTGTGTTTTTAGTTACATCTAAACTTGTTAGTCTGTTTCCATAACAATGCAATGTAGTAAGATTTATGTTTTTACTTACATCTAACTCTGTTAGATAGTTTCCATAAAAAATCAATTTAATAAGATTTTTAAAATATTCAATTCCTTTTAAAGAATAAACTAAAGAAGTGTTGGCTATCTTAATCTCTTCAACCTTATCTAACTCGTCCCTACTTAACTTGCCATCTTTATTTGTATCAAACTCACGACTTACATAATTTCTAAAATTTTCATTCGGAAAGTGTGCTTCATCAATGGCGACATCACCTTCTGCTGCATGGGTTTCTATGGTGTTAAGTGGCAGACAACCTATAAACATCACTAGAGCAAGGAAAAATCCCATTATCCTTTTCATTTTCATTTTACCTCCATTTTTTATTTTTACATTTTGTCATATATTTAAATTATATATATATATATATTGTCAATAGTTTTTTACATTTTTTTATTTTTTATCTATGACTTATTAGTATGGGAGACAAAATTATAATCTTCATTAGCCACGATATGAGGGTGATAAAGTATATTTCAGATGAGGTGTTGATTTTGGATAAGGAAGGTAAGAAGATAGTAAAAGAAGAAAAATTTAATTAAAAACTTTAAATTTATGTAATTTAAGACTTTACTTTTTATCGTTTATCTTATATAATTAACAAGATAAATTTAAGGAGGTATGTTATGACAAATTTAGTTAAGTTTTTTAAAGAAAAAATATATAACTTTTCTAATTCTGATTTAACGACTTCTTTTTTGAACTTTAAAAATGAACTTTTTGTCTTTAAAAATATTTTTTTCAATTATTAATGAAATAACTTTTGTTATTTCATTTTTTTTATGTTTTTAAAGAGCAAGGTCAAAGGAGGAATTATGAATAATAAAGGTATTATCGGTGTAAGGGACAAGGTTCCTACTGCAATGTTGTTGCCACTTAGTTTGCAACACACTTTCGCAATGTTTGGAGCGTCAGTTTTAGTTCCAATTCTTTTTAATGTAAATCCCGGTATTGTTCTTTTGATGAACGGTATAGGAACACTATTATTTATTTTTATTACAAAAGGAAAGGCGCCAGCTTATCTTGGCTCAAGTTTTGCTTTTCTTGGAGTTGGAACTGTAATTATAAATACAATGGGTTATAGATATGCTTTAGGGGCATTTGCTACGACAGGACTTTTAGGTTGTGTCTTAGCTTATTTGATTTATAAATTTAGAACTGATTGGATAAATATTGTTCTTCCACCAGCTGCAATGGGCGCTGTTGTTTCACTTATAGGACTTGAACTTGCAGGAGCAACAATTAACGGCGGAAAAATAGGGGCTAATATATTAACTCAAAATTCAACAAGTGCTGATGTTTGCGTATTTTTGATTACTATTATAACTGCGATTTTAGGCTCTGTTGTATTTAGAAAATTTTTAGGAACCATTCCAATCCTTATTGCAATTATCGTTGGATATATTTCGGCTTTAGCTTATGGAATGATTGATTTTAGTTCGGTTACAACTACAACATTATTTACAGTTCCACAATTTCAATTTCCAATTTTTGATTTGAAGGCATCTTTGATAATGTTACCTGCACTACTTGTAATAACTTCAGAACATATTAGCCACCAAGTTGTAACAAGTAATATAATAGGACAAAATCTTTTAGAGGACCCGGGTTTACACAGAAGTATCTTTGCAGATAACTTCTCAACTATGTTATCAGCTCTTGTAGGTGGAGTTCCAACAACAACTTACGGAGAAAATATCGGAGTTATGGCAGTTACAAAAGTTTACTCTGTTTATGTAATCGCAGGGGCGGCTGTAATATCAATCTGTATGGCATTTATCGGGCCACTTAGTATGTTAATACAAAGTATTCCGGGAAATGTAATCGGAGGAGTAACATTCTTACTTTACGGAATGATAGGAACTTCAGGGATAAGACTTTTAGTAGATTCAAAGGTTGACTATTCAAACAGCCAAAATTTAATTTTGACTTCAGTTGTATTCATAACGGGACTTAGTGGAATAGGCATCAACTTCTTTGGAATACAATTAAAAGGAATGGTACTTGCAAGTATGGTTGCAGTAATTTTAAGTTTAACATTCCACTTCTTAAACAAATTTGGACTTACAAATAACAAATAACCTCATGTATGATTTCAAAAAAAATCTCGGCTTTTCATTTGTGATTGGCTGAGATTTTTTGTTTAAAATGTAAAGGTTGCTTGACATTTTTGCGTTCAGATAGTATAATAAATAAAAAAGGAAAGTTTCCTTTACATAAGGAGGTTTTGTTTGGAAAATAAATTGGAATTTCTTAGAAAAGAAAGAGGGATAAATCAAGAAGATTTTGGTAGAGCTGTCGGAGTTAGTAGGCAGACAATAGGTGCAATAGAAAACGGACGTTACAATCCGTCAATTATATTAGCATTTAAAATTGCCAATTTTTTTGAAATGAGCATAGAGGAGATTTTTATTTATAAGGAGGAAGATGATGAAGGAAAATAAATTTTGTTACTTAGGAATTTTGTTTGGACTTGTTATGCTTGTAATTTCTTTTGTGCTAAGAGAAAACAAACCATTGCAAATTGTTTTAATAATGGTCTTTTCATCTATGACAAGTATATCTGTTGCTAATTTATATCATAATAAACTTTTAAAAACAGATAAATTTTATAAGATTAATATGGAAGATGAGAGGAATGTAAGAATAAAAGAAAAAGTGGGAAATGAAGTTCTTAAAATATATATGTATTTGCTCGGGATTATTACGGTTATATTTATAGCTTATGATTACTATATTCCCGCTATTTTTACAGGAGGACTTCTTGTATTTGCTCCAATATTTTTGATTTTAGCGAGTAATTATTTTGAAAAAAGACTTTAGAAGTTTTATATTAAAAAGAAAAAAATCCGAGTTTTACTTGGATTTTTTCTTTTTAATAAATTTTAAGGAAGTTATTTTACTTTATCCTTGAGATAAAATTTTCCTTCTGTATGGAAAAACTCTTCTTTTGCTTTTTTTATTTTGCCACTCATAAGTATTATTCCAATCATATTAGGTATAACTACAAGACCTAGTGTTAAATCTAAAAATACTCCTGCTTTTTCGAAAGATAGAACACCTGCCAATATTATCATAGCTGTTGCAACAAATCTCATAATTTTACCGACTTTTGTTCCAAATAAGTATTCTGCAAGTTTTTCAACATAGAATACAATTACGATAATTGTTGAAAGTACAAATAAGAATAATGATATAGAAACTATGGCACTACCTAGACTTCCAAAAATTGAATTAAATGCTCTTTCTACGGCTATTGATTTGTATTCCGGATTTTTCCAGATGTCAGTTGTTAAAACTATAAGAGCAGACATAGTACAAACTATGATTGTATCAACAAATACTTCGAAAATTCCCCACATTCCTTGTCTTGCAGGGTGGTCTGTAACAGCTGTTGAATGTGCATAAGGAGCAGAACCCATACCTGATTCGTTTGAATAAACTCCACGAGCAACTCCGTTTGTTATGGCTTTTTTTATTGCCCAACCTGCAGTACCACCGGCTATTGCTGTTGGATTGAAAGCACCAACAAATATCATTTTAAAAGCCTCAGGAACTTTTGTTATATTTATTGCAAGAATGATAATTCCAAAAATTATATATATTAGAGCCATAAATGGAACTAACATTTCAGTTACTTGACCAATCCTTTTGATTCCACCATATACAACTAAAACTACTAAAGCAAATACAAGTCCAATCGCTATATATTTGTGAATTCCCAATTGTTCTAATGGGCCACTGGCAGAAAGTGTCTGTAATGTAATTGAAGGTAAAATTTCAATCATAAAGAAAAATGCTACAAGTGAGCCTAAAATTTTACCCGCTTTTCCACCAATACCATGTTGTAAGTAGTAACAAGCTCCACCAACATATTCGCCTTCTTCATTCTTTTGTCTGTAAAGAATACCAAGAACAATTTCTCCAAATTTTGTTGCTTGACCAACTATTGCTGTAAGCCACATCCAGAAAATTGAACCAGGACCTGCGATAAAAATAATGGAAGGGACAACTACAATGTTCGCAGCACCGATTGATGATGCAAGAGCAGCAGTTGCTGCTTGGAATGGAGAAACAGTTCCTTCTCCATCTTTCTTTTTACTAAACATTTTTCCAAATGTCTGACTCATAATATATGGGAAATAACGAAGTTGGAAAAATCCAAGTCTTAAGCTCAAGAAAATCCCTCCACCTACTAACAAAATCATAAGAGGTGGTCCCCAAAGCCAACTGGCAAATTTTGATAATACTGAAATAAATGATTCCATAAAATTCTCCTCAAATAAAATATTTGAAACACTATAACGTACTAATGTTTCCTTTAAATATATTATACAACTTTAGCTCTTAAAAATAGGGACATAATGAGAAAATAGTTTTGTAAATATTGATGAATTAAAAGTATAAATAAAGTGTAAAAATTGAATTTTTAATGCGAATCATTTTCATATAATTGAATTTATTATGATAATTAATTGAACGGATTTTACACGAAAAAACAAGTATATTTTCCATAAAAAAATCTCTTGAAGTAAATCAAGAGATTTAAAAAATTATTTTATAACTGAATAAGAGTATAGTGGATATTCTATTTTGTCGTTTTCTTTAAAGTATGCACCTGCGCCGTAAACCCAGTTAGGATTTTTTAGTAAGGCTCTTCCTTGGTAAATCATATCACAAGCATCGCTTTGAAGTAAGTATTCGCAAAGTCCATAATCTTCCAAAAGTCCAACAGCGGAAACTACAAGACCGCACTTTTTGATTTCTCTACTTAATTCTGCTTGATAACCCGGATAAACTGATGGACTGCTTGGAACAAGACCAACACTTGAAATGCTGTTGAATACAACTCCATCTTTTTTTGCAAATTGTAAAATTTTTATAATATCGTCTAGGCTATTTCCTTTTTCATCATATTCATTTGCAGAAATTCTAAGATGAATATCAATGTCCATTTCTTTGATTTCTTCTAAAATTTCTCCCAAAAATCTATATCTATTTTCTACACTTCCACCATATTCATCAGTTCTTTGGTTTGAAAGTGGGGATAAAAATTGACTGATTAAATATCCGTGTGCTCCGTGGATTTCTACAAAATCAAAACCTGATTCTTTAGCAAGTTTTACGCTGTTTACAAAATCTTTTTGTAAGGATTTTATTTCTTCTTTAGTCAATTCTCTTGGTGCTTTTTCGTTGGAGAAAGAAATAGGACTTGGTGCAATTATTTCTTCATAAGATGAATCAGCTTTTCTTCCTGCGTGGTTTAATTGGATACCTATTTTACAGTCGTAGCCATGAACTCTATCCACAAGTTCTTTAAAGGCTTTCATTTGAGTTTCATTGTATAAACCTAAATCTACTTTTCTGATACCACCTGTAGGATTTACCATTGTTGCCTCAACGATTATTCCTGAAACACCACCCAACGCTCTTGCAACATAGTGGTCAAAATGTTCTTTAGTTAAAACTCCATCAACTGTTTTTGAATGGAACATACACATTGGAGCCATAACAACTCTATTTTTAAATATATTTCTACCTATTTTCATAGGACTTAAAAGTTTACTCATAAATACCTCCTAAATTTTTATGCTTAATCTATACCCTAAAATTTTTTATTTTAAAACGATTTGTATATTTTTTAAAGAATACATAACTTTGATATAAAAAGAATAAAAAAATTTTTTTGTTTATTAATTATCGATATATTTTTAAGTTTGATTAAAGGTTTGTCCGTTAAAATTAAGATGTAAAAACAAAAAATCTTAAAAAACTTCTGTTGCAAGTTTTGGTATTGATGGATTGATTGTTAGTTCATTAGCTCTAGTTTTTGCAAATAGAAAGAAAAATAGAAGTAAAAAAGTCTAAAATTATTTAATCAAAAATATTCTTTAATGTAGATATATTGGAATATAATTCGTTTTCTAAATCCGTTTGGGGGAGGTCTTGTATTCCAATGTTTTTTGCAAATGAAAAAGCTGTTGTAAAATCACAACAGCTTTTTTAATATTCATTATTTTATTTTACATATTTTAATACTAAATCTTTAGCGGCTAATGTTTCATCAGGACGTTTAATATCTGTGTTATGAGGTGCCGCATGAACTACTTCAGGATTTGTTTCAGCTTCTTTTGCTATTTCAATTAAAGCCTTTGCAAAACCGTCAAGAGTTTCTTTTGATTCACTTTCAGTAGGTTCAATCATCATCGCTTCATTAACAATCAATGGGAAATATACAGTTGGTGGGTGATATCCCATATCTATCAATCTCTTAGCAACATCAAGAGTTACAAGTCCGTTAGGATTTTTAAGTCCTCCAAGTACAAATTCGTGTTTGAATTTAACATTTTCAGGTAAATTGTAGTAATCTTTTAGTTGATTTGCTAAGTAGTTAGAATTTAATACTGCATAATCACTTGATTTTTTAAGTCCGTCAGCGCCCAAAGCTAAGATATAAGCATAAGCTCTAACAAGAACACCAAAGTGTCCGTAAAAATCTTTCATCTTTCCTAATGTCTTTGGAACATCATAAGAGAAGTTGTATTTTTCTCCATTTTTAACAACAATAGGAACCGGTAAGAAGTCTTTTAAGAAATCTTTACATCCAACATATCCGGCACCTGGACCTCCACCACCGTGAGGAGTAGAGAATGTCTTATGAAGATTGTAATGGATTGCATCAAATCCCATATCTCCAGGACGAACATGACCTAAAATTGCATTTGCATTTGCTCCGTCATAATAAACTAAACCACCAGCTTCGTGAACGATTTTTGTGATTTCTTGAATTTCTTTTTCGAATAAACCTAATGTGTTAGGGTTAGTAAGCATAAGACCTGCAGTGTCATCGCCAACAGCAGCTTTTAAGGCTTCAATATCAACTAATCCACTTTCACAAGATTTAATTTCTATAATTTTATATCCTGCCATTGTTGCAGTTGCAGGGTTTGTTCCATGTGCTGAGTCAGGAACTATAATTTTATCTCTTTGGAAATCTTTGTTATCTTCATGATATGCTTTAAATAGCATAATACCAGTGATTTCTCCATGAGCTCCAGCTGCGGGTTGCAATGTGCAAGCGTCCATACCTGAAGTTTCGTTTAATGCTTCTCCAAGTTCGTAAATTAATTGTAGAGCACCTTGAGCGCCACATTCACAAATATTTGGATGAAGATTAGCAAAACCAGGAAGAGCACACATAGCTTCATTAATTTTTGGATTGTATTTCATTGTACAAGAACCTAATGGATAGAATCCTGTATCAACACCAAAGTTTTTATTTGAAAGATTTACAAAGTGTCTAACAACTTCAGGTTCAGCAACTTCAGGTAAATCAATTTCGCCGTCATTTAAAAGTTCAGCTGGAATTAGCTCTTTAATACATACATCTTCAACATCTAGTTCTGGTAATTTATGACCAATTTTGCCAGGCTTTGATAGTTCAAATATTAATTTATCGTATTTCATATTATGCTTCCTCCAATACCTTACATAGTTTGTCAATTTCTTCCTTAGTACGTTTTTCAGTAACTGCAAACATAATTACATTTTCTAATTCTGGATAGTGCTTTCCAAGGTCGAAACCACCGATTATTCCATTTTCAAATAATTTTTTGTTCAATTCACAAACAGGTTTCTTAGCTTTTAATGCAAATTCTTTATAGAATGGAGCATCAAAAACTTTTTCAAATTTTCCAGTTGCTAAAAGTTTTTCATAAAGATAATGAGATTTCTTTATACATTGTTTTGAAAGTTCTTTAAGTCCAGTTTTACCTAAAAGTTCCATATAAATAGTAGCAGTTAAAACATTAATACCTTGGTTAGAACAGATATTTGAAGTAGCTTTATCTCTCTTTATATGTTGTTCTCTGGCTGATAGTGTAAGAACCCAACATCTATTTCCGTCTCTATCAACAGTTTGTCCAACTATTCTTCCAGGAATTTTTCTTAAGAAATCTTTATTTACAGCCATAAATCCTAAGTATGGTCCACCGAATGAAACAGGGATACCTAATGATTGAGCTTCACCAACAACTACATCAACATTACATTCAGATGGTTTCTTTAAAGCTCCTAAAGAAGAAGGGTCAATAGAAACTACTGAATAACATTTTTTAATTCCGTGAGCAAGTTCAGAAATCTTAGTTACATCTTCTATATTACCGAAAAAGTTAGGATTTTGAACTAAAACAGCACCAACTTCATCATTTAATTTTTCTTTTAAATCTTCGATACAAGTTACACCGTTACAAGTTTTAACAACTTCCATTTCTAAATGTTGAGCATGAAGATAAGTTTTTAAAACTTCTCTTGACCATGGAGCAATAGCCTCAGAAACCAAAACTTTTTTCTTTTTAGCGTGATGAGCAGTCATAATAGCTGCCTCTGCTAGACCTGTTCCTTGGTCATATAATGATGCATTTGCGTAATCCATACCAGTTAAGTTTGAAATCATAGTTTGGAATTCAAAAATATATTGTAGAGTTCCTTGGCTGATTTCCGGTTGGTAAGGAGTGTATGAAGTTAAAAATTCACTTCTACCAATAATTGTTGGAATAACAGCAGGAATATAGTGGTCATAAGCACCTGCACCTAAAAATGTTGTATAATCACTTGAAGATGCGTTCTTTTTTGCTAATTTTGTTAGATAGTTAGAAACTTCTAATTCACTTTTTGCTTTTGGAATGTTTAATTCTCTTTTTAATTTTAATTCTTCAGGAATATCTGAAAATAAATCTTCAACAGAATTAACACCAAGGCTATCTAACATCTCTTTAACATCTTGTTCTGTTAGAGAAATATAAGGATACATATAGAATTTACCTCCTATTTAAATTGTTTTTAATTATTTTTTAAGAAATTTTTTACTAATTAATACAGCAGGAACTCTCTTGTTTCTAAGTTCAACTTCAACTTCGTTTCCTACTTCTGCATATTCAGTTTTAACTATTACATTTGCGATAGTTTTTCCAAGTGTTGGAGAAAGGTAACCAGTTGTAACAAATCCGATTTCTTCGTCACCTTTGAATACTTTTGCTCCATGTCTTGCAATACCTTTACCTTTTAATTCAAGACCGATTAATTTTCTTGGAACACCGGCTTCTTTCATTTTAGATAATGCTTCTTTACCTATGAAGTCAGCTTCTTGTTTTAATTTAACGAAATATCCAAGACTTGCTTCAAGAGGAGTGATAACATCGTCCATTTCATTTCCATAAAGAGGAAGAGCGGCTTCGAATCTTAAAGTATCTCTACAACCTAAACCACAAGGTTTAACTCCGTCTTCTTTACCGATTTCAAGGATAGCGTCCCATAATTTATTCATACATTCTCCACAACCGTAGATTTCAAATCCGTCTTCACCTGTATAACCAGTACGAGAAACTAAGAATTTATCTCCACAATCGCCAAGAGTTACATTTTCTTTAAAAGTGAAGAATTTAATTTCATTTGCTAAATCAACGTCTTTAGCTAATTTTTGCAATACTTTTTCAGCTTTTGGACCTTGTAATGCAATTTGTGCAGTTTCAGCTGAAATGTTTTTGATTTCTACATCATAATTTCCTTTTTGAGCTAAAAACCAAGCAAAGTCTTTATCTGTATTTGCAGCATTTACTACGATATACATATCATCTTGACCTTTTCTGTAAACAAGTAAGTCATCAACAACTCCACCTTTTTCGTTACATAGTAAAGAGTAAATAACTTGTCCATCACCGATAGTTGTTAAATCGTTAGTAATTAAATGATTTACATAGTCGAAAGCGTCTTTTCCTTTAACAGTAACTTCGCCCATATGTGAAACATCAAATAAACCTGCATTATTTCTAACAGCGTAATGTTCAGGTGCTAATCCTTCATACTTAACAGGTAATAACCAACCTGCATAGTCAACAATTTCTCCTCCGTATGAAACGTGTTTTTCGTATAATGGTGTTTTTTGTGCCATATCAAATTCCTCCTTAAATTTTAATAGAAACCAATTATCTAACTTATAAAAGATAATATTTTTCTTTAATGTAATTATATTATAAAAAAATAAAAATTACAATAGTCTTTTTACAAAATTATAAAAAGTATTTTATTAAACTAAAATTTATTTTAATGAAATTAACAAAAAACAAATTTTTTAAAATAAAAACGTTTTAATTTTAACTTATAGATTTATAATATATAAAAAATATACCCCAAAAATTTATTAATTAATTAAAATTTAAAATACTTTTTTTAAAAATTTTTAAAGTACTTTAATTATATCGATATAATTGATAATAAGTAATATAACTACTAATAAAAAAATAAAAAATATTAATTTTTAAAAAATATTTTACAAAAAAAAATAAAAAATATTGATTTTTTTATAAAGATTTTTTAATTTTACAAAAAATATGTTATAAACATTGAAATTACTTAAAAATAATGACTAATTGTCAATCTATATAAATTTTGTATAGAAAATACTTTTTTCTTAATAAAAATTTTTTTGCATTTTTCAAAATTATAAAAACGTTGGTCAAAAAAATACAAAAAAATTAAATTTTTATAAAATATAACTGTTAAATATATTTAGAATATGATAAAATAATTGTAAATACTTAATTTAAAGGAATTTTTTTGTAAAAAATTATATGAATAAACAAAATCAAAATGATAAAAATATTTTCATAGCTGTTTTTGGGGTATAAAGCCATTAGAAACAAAAATAACTTAGGTAAAGGAGAAAATTATGAAAAAAATTGGACTTTTGGTAAATCCTATTGCCGGAATGGGTGGTAGAGTTGGTCTTAAAGGAACTGACGGAAGAGATGTTTTGGAAAAAGCAATCTCTCTTGGTGCAGTTCAAGAGGCGCCGGAAAAAGCAAAAAAAGCATTGAACAAAGTTGTTGAACTTAAAGATAAATTTAAAATATATACAGCAAGTGGGCTTATGGGCGAGAGTGAATGTGAGGAGCTTGGACTAAATTATGAAGTTGTTTATAACGCATCTGAAAAATCCTCTGTTACAGATTCTAAAGAACTTTTAAAATATTTTTTAGAAAATGATATTGAATTAATCTTCTTTGTTGGAGGAGATGGAACGGCAAGAGATATTTACTCTGTTATTGAAGACAAGATTGCTGTAATTGGAGTTCCTGCCGGAGTTAAGATACATTCTCCTGTTTATGGAAATACACCCGAACAAGCCGGAAGTTTGCTTTTTGAAGTTATAAATGGAGTCTCTCTTCCTGTTATCGAAAAAGACGTTGTTGATATTGACGAAGACGCTTTTAGAGATGATAGAGTAGAGGTTAGACTTTACGGATATTTAAAAGTTCCGTTCGACCAAAGATATTTACAAAATAAAAAATCACAAACGCCACAATCTGATAATGATGCACAAGTTTCAATCGCCTGTGATATAATCGATGATATGAAGGACGATGTTTTTTATATAATCGGCTCAGGAACGACACCTATGTATATTATGAAGGAATTGGATTTGCCATATACAGTTCTTGGTGTTGACATAATTAAAAATAAAAAACTTGTTAAAAAAGACTGTAACGAAAAAGATATACTTGACACAATCGGAGATGAAAGAGCGATTTTAGTTGTAACTCCAATGGGTGGACAAGGTTATGTTTTTGGACGTGGTAATCAACAACTAAGTGCAAATGTATTAAGAAAGATAGATAAAAAAGATATTATCATCATTGCGACAAATGGAAAATTACAAAGTATAACATCGGGACATTTAGTAGCCTACACAATGGACGAAGAAATCGACAAAAAGCTAAAAGGCTATTACAGAGTAAAGATTGGATACGAAAGAGAAAAAATGATTTTGGTTGATAATGAGTAAAAAGAGATGAATTTCAAGCGTTAGCATTTACTCAAGTAAGATTAAATGTGGCGATTGTGGATCATGGTATGGTTCAAAGACATGGCACTCAACCAGTAAGTACCGTCAGAAGATTTGGCAGTGTAATCATGAATTTGAAGAAAAATGTACCACTCCACATTTAACCGAAGAAGAAATTCAAAAGCTATTCTTAGAGGCTGTCAATAAGCTGGTTAAAAACAAGAAGGAAATTATAAGCAACCATAAGGAAATGGCAAAGATAATTTTTGATACATCAGCACTTGAAAAAGAAAAGATAGAACTAGAAGAAGAACTTAATATTGTGGCTGAGCAGGTGAATGACTGTATAAACGAGAATGCTAGAAAAGTTCAAAACCAAGATGAGTATGAAATAAGATATACCAGCCTAGTAAATAGGTTTAATGCTACAAAGGCTAGGTTGGATGAAATTAAGCAGACCATCATAGAAAAACAATCCAAGCGTGATGAGGTAGAGGATTTTATACAAGAACTAGAAAAGCAAGAACTTATGACAGAGTTTGATAAAAATGTATGGCTTAGCATGGTAGACTATCTTACAGTTCATCATGATGGAAAGGTTGAATTCACGTTCCTTGATGGCAGCCAGATAGAATTAAATAAATAAAATTCAAAACAGGTGCTTCAATAAAATTGGTGAGGTGTCTTTTTGTGCTTTATGCGTCCTGCATTAGCCTATATAATGTATATATAAATTTATTGAGGTGACATATGAGTTATGATTTTATTAAATAAAAAAGAAAAGAAAACGATAAAGAGGCAACAAGAAATAATTGAAACAAACAATAAGACGATAAAAAATCTAGAATTTAAGTTGGAATCTTTTTTATCGAAGGAAAAAGAAATACGAGATAAATATAGCATTAATTTAAAAAGGCTAGATGAAATAAAAAATAAAATAGATTTTATAGCAGATTCTAGTTTGAATGAAAAATGCAACTATTTTAATGAAAGTTTTAAGATAAACATAAAAAAATGTGAGTGTAAATATAGAGAGTTTATTGATGAAAAAGATGTTGAAGTATGGGCAAAAAATCTTTATAAAGATTGGGCTGAAAGAATAAAGTACTTTCGCTTTAATTTAAGCATATATAATATATTTCCTTGTGATAGGTACAATAATCTTAACAGTAATACAACAGCGATAGAATTGTATTGTGGTTATCCATATAAACAAATGAATATGATATTGAGGAAATTGTATAATGAGAGGATTGAATCAATACCATATTATGAACAATTATGTAATCTATTGATGTGCGAGATGATATCTGCACCAAGGATTGATGAAAATATTGTTTTATATAGATTTATAAACGACATTGCTTTTGGGCAAATAATGACAGAATTAAATGAGAATGGATATTATAAAGAACTTGGATTTATGAGTACTAGTTTATTAAAAATAATAAATGATAATGGTGTACCAGAATCATATTCAAATGCATCGTATGTTTTAAAACTATATGTCAAAAAAGATTCAATAGGAGTTTTTAGTTCTATTCTTGCAGGAAGGAGCTTTGAACATGAAATAATCCTTTCTTGTGGTGGAATTTTAGAGCCTATAAAAAAACCGTATGTAGACAATACAACTAAGAAGATTGTTTTAGAGTGTACTTACTCAGGAAATAAACAAATTAGTCAAATAGTTATTTGATTCTGACGGTAGCAATACCGTCTTTTTCTATGCCTAAAATAAAAAGTTTCAGAGTTCAAAGCAATAGTTTCAGAGTTCAAAGGAAAAGTTTAATTGTATCAAAGACAGTAAGATACTAGAGATGACTTTTTAGATTTAGTTGCAATTTCTAATGGAAGACAAATGCAATTCTTGGATAAAAAAACTGAAAAATGGAAATTGCCATTAGAAGATTTTTATAA
>UMJL01067770.1_pt1 | contig 21632 bp, 21 predicted proteins | sample 1966071 | NCBI WGS metagenome assembly UMJL01 (sample SAMEA4836148, study PRJEB28245) | human gut metagenome | biome: gut microbiome; material: fecal sample | place: Denmark | collected 2008
GTAGTAGTCGCGGAGCTGGAAGCCCAGCGCCTCCATATCGCTGTGATCCATGCCGAGTCCGTGACGCAGAATGTCATAGAGATTCCCAGCGTCGTAGCGGCTGCTGAGAAAATCCACGAGCTTCGCAACCAACTCCTGCTCACGCTCCGGCGTGATCGGTTTTATTGCAGTATTCATAATCAATTTTTCTTTCAGCCTTTCGGCAGATATGCCCTCGGATTCGTCCGTTCCCCGTTGACGCGCACCTCGAAGTGGAGGTGCGGCCCGGTGGAACGCCCGGTGCTGCCGGAGAGGGCGATGATGTCTCCCGCCTGCACGTTTTGTCCCACTCTCGCCAGAAGCTGAGAGCAGTGACCGTACAGCGTGGTGAGTCCGTTGCCGTGGTCGATGCACACGTAGTAGCCATAGCCTCCGGCATTGTACTTGGAGACCGTCACCGTCCCCGGCAGCGCGGCGCGGATGGGCGTGCCGGTGGGGACTGCCAAGTCCATGCCGGTGTGCCCCTTGCGCTTCCCGGTGATGGGATCGATGCGGTTGCCGAATTCAGAGGTGACACGGCGCTCCCAGCCTGAACCGATGGGCGAACAGAAACCGTCCGCACCGATAAATGGCACATCCGCGCCGGGTATCCAGCCCTCTGAACCTCCGGCAACGCCATAGCGCACCAAATTGTACACACTGTCGGCGTTGGACTTCTGTTCCGCAGATATTTCCAAGTGAAGAGTGTTTTCAATATTGCTGTAGACCTCCACCATGTCCATAACGGGAATCGCCACGGTGTAGCTCTCCTCGGTTTCCGTCCCATCCTCATCGGTGACGGTGCGGGTGCGTTCCTCGTAGGTCACAAAGCAGTCCGCGAACTGTCGGTGCGCTCGGCGGCTGGGGGTGTCCTCCCCAAAATACAGAGCATAGAAAACAGCCTTGACGCGGATACCGTCAAGGCTGTCGCCGTTCTCCGTCATGCCATTGACGGCGGCGACGGCGTCGTCCAGCAGCGTGAAGCTGCGGCGCATATCTTCGATGTAAGCAACATATTCCGCAGGCGTTTTGGCCGGAATATCTCCACCATGAAAGCACAGCAGAACGGCGGAGTTGTTATGCTCCGCGCTGCCGGAGAGCAGAGAGCAGATCAGCGCCAGCGTCAGGATCAACGGTGAGCAGATCGCCGCCACGATCCAGCCCAGCCTTTTCCGGGCGTCCTCGTCCGAGAGAGCGGCAGCGGCGATTTTTGCCAGTGCCGTGACGGGTACCGCCATTACCGTCCACCTGCCGTTCCGAAAAGTGCCTGCTTGTACTCTGGGGCCTGCACCTGTAAGAGATAGCGTTCGTTGCCGCACTTGTAGAGGCAGGAGCCGCGCTGCGGGTCCCGGATCAGGGCATACTCAGATTCCTCTAATTGGAGGTTATCCATGAAAAACTTCTTATCCACGTTGCCGCCGTTGAAGATGAACTGATGGACGGGGATGGAAAAGAGGGGGCGCGTCAGCTCCCGTATTCCCGGCTGGGTGAAGTCCTCCAGATTCTGGCTGGCAAGGAACAGGGCGGATTCCTTTTTTCGTACTCTTTTAAGCGCGTTGCGGATGTAGGTGATGACGGTGGGATCGGACAGCCACAGGTACAGCTCGTCAATGGCTGCCACGGAATTGCCCAGCGTCAGAAGCTGATCCGACATATAGGACAGCAGGCTGAACAGCAGGGTGTTCCGCAGGTTTTCCGCCATGTTATCCAGCCCCTTGACGCAGAAAACAAGAAATTTGGAGTTTGTAATGTTGGTATGACCGTTAAAAAACCGGGCATCCGCACCGCGGCACATGGAATGGAGCCCCAGCAGCAGATCCCGCAGCATCTCTCGCGGGTAGAGGCTGTCTGCGGCCTCGTAATGGTCGTAGCTTTCCTGAATAGCGTCATAGAGGTCGGAGAGGATGGGGTAATCGGTCGGCTGCATTCCGGCAAAGTCCGTGCGGTCGGTGATGTTCCATTTTTGATAGAGCCGCTCCACCATCAGCTCCAACGTGTCGATGTGGGGCGTGTCAAAGCCCTTGTAGACGCGGAACACATCCCGCAGGAAGGAGATGTGCTGGGAGAGCAGTGTCCCCCGGAAAGCGTCCGGCGCGTCCGGGTCTTCCGGCCCGCTGCCATCGTCCCAGCAGCGGGGTTCCAGCAGGTTGATGCGGTACTGCCCACTGAGGTAGTCCAAAAAGCAGCCGCCCAGGGCGCGGCACTCGTCCTCCATCTCGTGTTCTGAGTCCAATGAAATGACGCTTTTGCCCGCTTCCCGCACATTGCAGAGCAGAAGTTTCAGCAAAAAACTTTTACCCTGGCCGGTGTTGCCGAGGATCAGAGCGCTGGCATTGGTCTTGTCGGCGGCACGGCGGTCGAAGTCCACGATGATGTTGGAGCCGAAGCGGTCCCGGCCAATGAAGAAGCCCTTGGGATCGGTTTTGCCGGAATAGTTCATGGGATACAGATTGGCAACGCTCCTGGCAGGCAGAACACGTTCCGCAAAATTGGCAAGCTGGCTGCCGCCCGCGGGGTTGGCGGAAAGAAAGCCCTCCCGCTGGCGCAGGAGCAGCGGATCGGCGCCCATGCGGGAGCGGACCAACTGTGCGGATACCGTGTCCCGCGCCGCGCGCAGCTTTTCCGTATCCGTGGCGGCAATGTCCAGATACACGCCGCAGTGGATGAGCGGCTCCTTTTCCTGCCGCTGCTTTGCCAGCAGCTCCGCCATATCCCGCAGGTTGGCCTCCGCCGTGACGCTCTGCTTGTAATCATTGGTATTGCTCCGCTCCATGCGGCTTTTGTTGGTGGCGGCATGAAGGATGGCGTCCTCCTCGGCGGGCGTGACCTGTCGCGCCGTCAAGCGCAGGTTGACGCCGCCCATATCGCCAAGGCCCCGCAGCAGCGCCAGCTCATCCGTCATGGGCGGGTAGCTTTTCAGTGTCATCGCCGTGTGATACCGGCTGCCAAGGATGAAGTGGTCGGTGTTGAATTTTATCGCTGCGGGCGCGATCATATCCAGAAAGTCCTTCGGACGCTGTACCTGCTCTGCCGCTTTCTTTTTCGGTTTTGTTTTCTTTTTAGCCATGTGCCATATACTCCTCTCCATCGAAATCACGGAAGACCTCCGTGGTGAGATCCTGCCGGTAGTAGATCGCCAGCAGGCGCTTCACATCCTGCTCCTCCGCCAGACGCACACGGAGCCCGTGGTCGCAGATGGCTTTCTCCAACTGCCGCAGCGCACCTTCATCCGCACCGGCTTTTTCATCCAGTGGGAGCACCAGCACAAATTTGCGGGAGGAGGCGGAGGAGAACTGGATGGCGTCCAGATGGGCCATGTCCCGCTCCAGCAGCTCCCGCACGGCAGGTTCCGTTTCCTCCTCCAGTCGCCGCAGGTAATATTCCTTGTTCCGCTGGAAGGACTCACGGGAGTCCAGCGCCAAAATCTCCAGCGAGGGCTGTGTGCTGAGAAGCATGGTAAGGGAGCGGACGCGGCCCTGGATGATCTCCGGGGACAGGACAGAGAGGTTGTCCGGCTGGATCAGGAAGAAGATCCGCTCTCCGGAGTCTGTCACGATGCCGTGGGGCGTCACGCGGACGATGCCCATGAGTTGCCGTGTCGACTGCCGCTGGCGCAGTTCCTTTTTCTGTTTTCGGTTCATGGGTCCAGCCTCCATTCATAGTATTGCTGCCGCAGAAAGAGAAAACAGGCGGCGCGGCGCAGGAAATCTAAGATACTGCTGCCATCCACCTGAATGGTGAGGAAGGCGTAGAGCACCGTGACCACCAGCAGTCCCATGCCGAGGCCCTGGGTCAGCGCCAGCACAGAGAGCAAAGCGCCGATGCCGATCACGGCGATGTCCCGCAGCAGCCAGAGCCACAGCATGGGCTTGGCTTTCAGGTTTTCGGGGTAAATAAACATTTTGTTCCTCCAAAGCAAAACCGCTGCCGAGAATCTCAGCAGCGGTTCGCGCGATATATTTCTTATTCTTCGGCGGCACCGGTGTCCTTTGCCAGCGCCTGCCGGATGCAGTCCAGGAAGAAGGCGTTCTGCTTGATGCCGTTCCGCTTGAGGTATGCCTTGAGCTGCTCAAACAGCTCGGTGGGTACCTGAAACGCCACCGTCCTCACATTGTCCTTGTCCATCTTCGCATTTTCCTCCATTTCATAAAATTTGGTGATGAGCGCGGTCATGTACCGGCTTAGGGTCTCGCCGGATTCCGCCTGTCGCTGCCGTACTTTGGTATGCAGCTCCAAAGGAATTTCAGCGCAGAGGTTGCGCGTTTTTTCTGCCATAGCAGTTCCTCCGATCTTTTTAATGGTAAAGCTAAGATACCCGAAAGCAAGCGCGAAAGCTATTACCAAAGCCAACGAAGAAGCGGCGTGAAACAGCGGCGATACCAACAAAGAGGCTATGCCGCCCGCATGGCCGCGGCGATCCGCGACATAATAAACTCCACACAGGGTATCGCCAGGCTATTGCCCAAAGCTTTGTACCTTGCACTATCCGACGCGCCGGGGATGTCTGTCCAGCCGTCCGGAAAGCCCTGGAGCCGTTCACATTCCAAAGGCGTCAGGCGGCGAATGAGATAGGCGTAGGATTCTGCCTGTTGGCAAATGAGATCGGTGGCGTCCTTATGCTGACGGGCGCTTTGGGTACTGAATACCTCACCGTCCTTGAACTCATCCACACGCTGACGGGCATAGACGCCGTGGCGATCCGAGGTGGTCAGGGTATAGGAAATATCCCGCTGCCATCCAAAGCCGTTGCCGCCGTTCTGCGGCTGGCGGTCAATGGCGTTGCCCGCAATGCAGATGACTTCCTCCGGTACCTGTTGAACAAGTGAGGTGTTCAAACCACCCGTACCCATTCTGGCCGAAAGTGTTGGCGCTATCTTATGGGGGCCTGTATAGCGGCTGTCTATTCCATAGTTTTCATACAGTAAAGGGTCTGCTGGGTTCAGGACCAAAGGCTGGTGTCCACGCTCCTGCGCGCGGAGGGTGCCGGTGATATTTTCGCTGTATGCCATGCTCTGCCCGCCCTGGTCATTAAGGCATAAAACAGACGGCATACAGTTCCCACCGGGGCTGCCCTTGAGGGTCGGAGCAACTGATTCGTTGTATCCAATGCCGCCTGCGCTGGCACCCGCTCCGGCGGAAAAGCCGGCTACAAAGGTCTGCTGCTTCATCCCCGGCTGTGCGCCCAGCGCACCTGCTACATCGTGCAGATCCCGCACCTCATCCCGCTGGTTGGCGGCAAAGGCCATGACTCCGTTTCTTCCAGTGGACATCCCGCAGTTGACGCCGAGCGTGGCCGCTACATCGCCAGTCAGATCACCGTTATAGCCGTCAAAGCCCTCCGCGGCTCCATTTGGCTGTGTCACGAAGGTCTGCATCTGCATATTGGTGGTTGCCATCAACGCACCGGACACGCCGTTCAGGTCAATGCCCTCATTGCGCTGGTTCACATGAAATGCCTTCAGGTCAGTAGGTTGGTTGTCCGGCTTCATGAGCCCCGCTTGGATCTTCAGCGCACGCGCCAGCATCTTCGGCAGATCCTTGCCGCGCTCAAAGGCGCGGCGCAGGATGCCCAGACATGCGGTTTTCGATAGATAATATTTTAGGGCTGGGTACGCCTCCAGTATGCCGGACAGTGAGACGCGGATCGGGCGGCGGGGCGCGGCCCCGGTATTGAGGGGCCGCTTGCCTTCCCGCCATGGAGATCGGAACTCCCAATGACGCTGTCCGAAGAGATCCACGGGAGAGGACAGCAGATCCAAGTGAAAATATGGGATTGAAACCAGTTCGGAGTCCGACTTGCCCGGTCTGCGCTTGGGCGGTGCTCCGCCCCTTTCAGCCGTGTCTAACCCAAGCATCGTCATCTGCCCGTTCGTATCGAATCGGTACATCTATGTGACCTCCTTCTCACTGTTTTCCGTTTCGTCAAATACATCAAATAAAAGCTGGGGCGCGAGCGGCCCGGCAAAGTCAGCAAGGAGAAAGATGCGCTTGCGACGCTGCGCGACGCCACACAATTGAGCGTCCAGACAGCGCCACGCAATAGAAAACATATCGCCTGCCGTGAGATCACCGACATCGGGCCATCCGTAAGGATAGGGGCCTGGGATAAGCTCGTTGGGAAAGCAGATCCGCACGATCTCCTCCAGCACGATCCGAAAGTCCTCATACTTCGGTTTTCCGCTTGAAAAGGCCCCCGGCACGTTCTCCCAACACATCCAGCGCGGCCGTATGTTGACGCTCTCCCGGCCACGGGCTTTCTCTGCCAACCGCATTTCACGCACAATGCGCATCTGCTCCATAAAGAGGCCAGAACGCGCGCCGACAAGACCTGCCCTTGCGCCAGCAACGGAGAGATCTTGACACGGGCTGCCCCCGCAGATGATGTCCACAGGCGGCAGCTCCGCGCCACGCAGCTTAGTGATGTCGCCTACATGGATCATGCTGGGAAAGCGCAGCTTTGTCACCTCAATGGGAAATGCTTCGATCTCCGACGCCCATACCGGCGTGATGCCGTTGCGGACCGCAGCCAAAGGGAATCCGCCGATACCGTCGAACAGGCTGCCCATGGTGATTTGTGTTAACCAGGTCATATCATCACCCTTTCATCTGATCGCCGCGGCGATGGTTCGGGTGGTGTTGACGGCAGCCTGTGCCGTATAAACGGCGCTCGTAATATTGGCCTTTGTTGTGGTGTCCAAGCCGAAGCTGCCGGCGATACGGGGCACCTCTCCCGCCGAGAGCATAAGCCCCACGCCCATCAGCGCGTGGTCTTTGAACACCATAAGTCCCGCAATGAGGATGGTGGACTGGAGGAAGGCGGTCAGGCACAAGCCGATGACCTGCCGCATCCAGCCCATGAATCCATCCAGATAGCCCCGTGGGACGCTGAACATATAGAGGCTGCCCACCGCGATCTGGATGAGCAGGATGCCCCCGCGTTTCAGGTTGGCAAAAAACACCTTCAGCACCGCATAGCCCATAAGTATCACGCAAAAGAGAAGCATGATGGGGCTGGTGATGATGCCGAGACCAAAGTGGGAACTGTCCACTACATCGGCAAGCGTCTGTATCTCACTGAGTTCGGTGATGATGTCCTGTCCCACCTCACCGATGCTCCGACCGTAGCCGGTAAGCCCTGCGGAAAAGGTTCCCTGCAGCGACACCGACAAAGCATAGAGGCGGACGGGGACAACGGTGAAGAGACTCACCGCCAGAAAGCCCTTGATGATGTTCATCCCGCACTGCTGGAGATTGCCCCTGCCGGAGGAGTATTCAATGCCGCACTCAAAAGCGCAGACTACCACGCTGACAGCGAACAGCGCCCACGCAAGGCGGGAGAAAAAGAGAATGATGGCGCTGACCCATTCCAGCTCGAACAGCTCCACGCCCATATTGCCCATGAGGGCAAAGAAATTGCCGAGAAAGCCCACGATCTGCCCGTAGATCCAATCCACCAACTGATCCAGGACTGTCGCGGCAACAAAGTCCCAAATAAATATCTTCGCTCACCTCCTCGAAATGCAGAAAGCCGCCGCCCAGGTGGGCGACGGCCTCGCACAGTCTGTTTCATCTTGTGCTGCTTAGATCCCAATGATATTCCAGATGTATTTCGGCGCGACCAGGCTGAAAATCAGGCAGGCAAAGAGGATGGCGGGGCCGGTCCACTCAAACTGTCCTCTCTGGCGATAATCAAAGTACGCGCCGCCAAGTTTCACAAAGAATGCGATGGCGAGGATCATATCCAGCGCAGGGAACACCACCTTCTCCACCACGCTCTTGATCTGCTTGGCCGCCTCCGTCCACGTCTGCTCCACCGCTCCCGCCACATCCCCGCCCGCAGCGAGCACCGAGGTGCAGCAGAGAGAGGTCAGAAGCAAAAGCGTCAATGTCAGAATAATCATTTTTCTGTATTTCAAGAAATCTCAACCTCCTTAAAATGGGGATGCCGCCCCTTGCGGAGCGGCATCCGTTGTTAGTCCTTAATAGCCGGTGCGAGGCAGGGGCTTGCTGGGGACATAGACACGGGTGACCCAGCGGGAGGTCGCCATGATCCACTGCCCATTGTAGACGCCGCCTGCATCCGACGTGTTGACAAACTGCGTGCCGCCGGTGAACTTTGAAAGCACCTTGCAGTCTACGCGGGGCGCCTCCACCTGACGGAAGTTTGAAGGTACAATGCCGAACGCCGCCATGAACTCCGTCACATACTCATTGGCGGCAAGCCCCAGCGCCGCGGGAGAGGCATCCAAGACATAGTTTTTGCTGGTGGAAAGGTTATCCGCCAGTGTGCGCCAGGTATCGCCGCTGAGATTGGTTCGGTAGACGATTTTATAGTTGCCGGGGGTATTCCACGTGCCGGTGTAGATCTTTTCAAGGCGCACCGCCTTGACGGGCAGGGTATCGCGCCAGTAGAAGGATTCCAGCGCCGTGGTGGAATTGTTGGCAATGCTGGTAAAGTTGTAGCGGACGAGCTGCCCCGGCATGACCTCCACATAGCCGGTTTTCTTGATCGACACATTCGTGTACAGGCTCTTATTGGTCATGGCTGCCTTGACGATCTGACCGGCGTGTTCGATCTCCACCTCAATGGGTGTCTTATCCAGCCCGTAAAACTCCGCCGCCTTGGATTCTACGATTTTGTACCGCGCCAGCGGCAAAGGTTTGCTCACCGCCAAGCCGTTTTTATCCGTCTTGATCGTATCCACCAGACGGTTGGTGCGGGCATTGTAAACTTCAAAGACGGTGTTGGGGATCGGCGTTCCGGCGGGCCAGCCATTCATCGAGTTGTAATCTTCCGAGGTCTTGACGATCTGGATTTGGCCGGTGATGGGCGTATTCTTCCACTCAACTTCCGTGGTTTCGCCGCTGCGGACATAAACCGTCTTTTTCTGCGTGTCGGGAATATATCCCTCATTTTCCAATTCACGCAGATAGTAGCGGCCAGCTGTCAGATTTTCAAAACGGACATACCCTCGGTCATCGCTTGTTTCCTGCGCAATGGGATTATTGCCGCTGTCGTAGAGAATGAAGGATACACCGTAGATACCCTCGCCGGTGGTCGAATCGACCTTGTGGATCAGGATACCGGAGATGGCCTTGTTGGTCACCGTTTTGGTTGTGGTTTTACCATCCTCCACGGCAAAATAGATGGGGGTATTGTCCAACTGGAAGCCCTTGCCCGCCTCGGTTTCCACGGCGTAGTAGCTGCCGCTTTCCAGCGGCACATACACGCGGCCATCCATCCCGGTGGTGACGGTGTCCACCAGTCCGCCATCGCTGACACGGCGGATCTCGAAGGTGGTGTTGGGGATGCGCTGGGTTTTGTCCGCCGCATTCACTTTCACCAGTTCCAGCCCACCGATGGGAGCATTATAAAAAAAGAGGGACTGCGTGTCATTGGGGTTGACCACCACGGTCTGCGTGCGCGTATTCTCGTCGATGGTGTAACCGGAGATGGATTTTTCCTCTGTTACCACCAGTGTGCCGGTGACGCCCTTGAGAATGATCTGCCCGCTTTCATTGGTATAGTACAGACCGTTGGAGCTGATTTTTCCGTTTTCGTCGGGGACGAACTCGCCGGTAGCCGTAGTGATCTTGAAGGTAACGCCCTCCAGCGGCGTCTTGCGGTCCAGAGAGGACAATTTGTTGATGATGAGCGCGCCCTGACGTTCATTCCAGAAGGTCATGCGCTGGGGAGACTGGCTCTGGTCGATCTTAATGCTCTGCGGCGTCCCGTCCAACACGAATCCATCCACAGATTTGACCTCTTTTGCGGTAACAGTCATGCCGTCGGTCAGACCCTCAATGACGATCTGGCCTGCAGCGTCAGTGGTATAGCAGCCGTTGTTGGGGCCGACTACCGCGCCGGAGGAGTCCGTCACAAGGAACTGTACCCCGGCAAGCGGTTCATTTTTCGTGCCGGAAATGTATTTCTGGAGAATCAACGTTGTAGTGGGTTTGTTGTAAAAGATCAGCGTCTGCGTGTCATTGGGGTTGACTACCACCGTCTGTGTGCGGGTCGCTTCGTCAATGGTGAAGCCCGGAATCGTCTTGGTTTCCGTCGCTACCACGGTGCCGACGACGCTGGAGATGCGAATTTCACCGGATTTATTGGTGTAATAAATGCCGTTGCTGGACAGTTCGCCGTTGGCGTCCGGGACAAAGCTGCCATCCGCGTAGGTGATCTTAAACTCTACGCCCTCCAGCGGCTCCTTGTTGGGACCGGAGCTGACCTTGCGGATGATGAGATTTCCGGCAGGCTGGTTCAAAAACTGTAAATGGGCAGTCTCGCCACTTTTGATGAGTGCGTGCTGGGGGCTGTCATCCAACAGGTAGCCCGTTTTTGCTCTGACTTCACGGGCAATGACCGTCATGCCGGGTTCCAGACCGTCCACCAGAATTTCGCCCGCGGCATTGGTGGCGAAGCGGCCGTTGTCGTTGCCGAGATAATGGCCGCTGCTGTCGGTCAAAAGGAACTCTACGCCGGAGAGCGGTTCGTGCTTGCTGTCGTCGCTCAGCTTTGTGATAAGCAAACTTCCCAGCGGGGCATTGCCGAAGCGGAGCGTCACCACATCCTGATCCTCGCCGGAGATCCACACGGTTTGCGGTTCGCGGTCGATGATGTGATTTCCGTCGCTTTCGAGTTCCTGACAGACATAAGTGCCTTTTTTAAGGTTTGTCACGGTAAAGGCCCCGTTGGGGCCGGTCACATAAGTCCCAATGACCGTACCGCCTGTTCCGCTGGTATTGCCGCTGAGATAACGCAGTTCAAAGCGGCAGCCCTCCAGTCCTTTTCCGGTTTTGGCGTCATATTTGTACACGACGAGGGCACTGTGAGGAACATTGTCCACGGTCACGGTCTTAGAGGTGTTGGCTTCCAGATAGAACTCGGTCACGTCGCTGCCCTGAATGCCGAAGCCCTTGGGAGCGGACTCCTCCACCAGCTTGTACCAGCCACGGTTTACATCGGTGAGCGTGATTTTACCATCAGAGGCCGTTGTGAACACGCCGAGGTCGTTGATCTCGCCGGTGGTGGTATTGTCCGAACCGTAATAGATATGGAATTTGGCATTGGAGAGAGGATCACCGGTGACGCTGTTCCGCTTCAGGATCGTCAGGGAGGGTTTGACCGCGTTGAAGAAGGTCACCGTTCTGGTGCAGCCTGCTTCCAGATGGATCTCCTGGGGGATCTCAGAGAGAATGACATGGGAAGGCACATTTTTCTCCGTGACGCGATAGCTGCCCACAGGGATGGACGCGAGGAAGATGCGCCCCGCGCCGTCCGTGGTGGCGCTGGTGGAAAAGCTGCCGTCGATCTGCTCGATACGGAAAGTGACGCCCTCGATGGGCTCCCCGGTGGCGATGTTTTTCTTCAAAATTTCCAGACCGGGCTTCTGGTAATCCTGAAAGCGCACCTCAGAGGTTTTGCCGGGTCGGAGCGCTACGGTCTGCTCCGTATTGCTCACAATATACGGCTCCGGCACGGATTCCTCCCGGACGACATACACATCAGCGGGGATGTCTGAAAGGGTTGCCGAACCGTCCGAGCCGGTGGTGACGGAGGTGGAATAGCTGCCGGTCACGGATTTGATGGACAGCACCGTGCCGGGGATCGGCGCGCCGGTCTGCGCATCGGTCTTGATGATCTTCATGCTGGGCAGTTCATAGTTTGTAGCGGTGACGGTATACTGCTTGTCTCCATCGGTCGTATCCACATAGACGCTGATGGGCGTGGAGTCAGCGCAGTAGCCTGCGGGTGCTTCGGTTTCCACGAAGGACCACAGGCCCTTGGTGACATCCTTGACCTCAATGATGCCGCCGTTTTTGGTCACATCGCTGCCGACAATCTGCCCGTCGCGGTAAATATTAAATTTCGCACCATCCAGACCTTGGGTAGTGCCGGCGGCAACTTTCTTCAAGGTAATGTCGGCATCGCCGGCAGGATTCCCCGGAATAGGCGCCTCATTTACCATCAAATCGCGCGGGCCATAATAATTGAAGAAGGACTGGTTCTTGCGATTGCTTGAAAGAGCAAATACCGCCCACTTTGCGCTGTCATCCTCCACGATGGCCGCTACTATGCCCTGCTCGGCATATTCTGCGATCTGGCGCTGAAATTCGGCATCCTCCTGTGCCTTCTGCGCAAGCATGGAGTCGATGAGGCTCAGATACAGGTCATAGGTGTCCGTGTTGGCATAACCGCCCGCGTCTCCGGTGCCATCTCCCGCGCCCTTATAGCTTTGATGGTCCCAAATATAAGTCTGCACAGCCATAAAGAGCTGCCCTATATTGGATGCCTTGCTGTCGTTGATGTAGGTCATGAGCCACTTGACATTGGCGAGCGTCGCGGCGTCCATCTCGCCAAGGCCGCTGTTGGCAATAGCAGTCTTGAGCACGGTGTCGGCATCCGCATTGGTAGCCGAAGTGTAGGTATAAGAATCAAAAAATGACTGCGTGGCGTTGTGATAGCCGAGGCCGCTGTCGAGGCAGTAGAGCAGCCTTCCCGCCGCCATCGGCGGACGATAGCTGTACGGTGTGCCGTTGGCGAGCAGTCGGGTGCTCCAGTAGTTCTGGTTCTTTGTGATCGTGATACCTTTGCCCGTACCGGTCGCGGCAAATGCCGTGGTGGGCAGCAGGCTGAGCAGCGTCATAATGACGAGGAGCGCTGACACGATCCTTGTTTTCGATGTTTTCAAGGTTGTTTCCTCCTAATCTGATTTTAGAAACGAAGAAACAGGCCGATTTCTCGGCCTGTTTCTGGTTGATGTGATTTGATTTTACTTGGCTGCCGGAGCATCTACCCAGCTTACGGAGTAGCCGTTCCATAGGAATAGCTGGACGCAGTACCAGCACTCATAGCCATCCTCGTTCACCCCTCTGGCAAGCCCTACGCCGATCTCGGCGTAGCTTTTGTCAAGAAGGTTGTTCTGATGGCCCGCAGAATGATTCCACGACCACATGGCAACCTCTGACACAGGTTTCCCCTGCAGTGCCCAATCTGCAATGCGGTGGATGTTCTCCCCGACATATTTGCAGTCCGTGACCGTGGTATATTTCCTCCCGTCCGGGCGTGTGTGGGAATATGCGCCGCTGGCGGCCATTTCATCGGCTCGTACCTGCGCGGCTTGCATGAGTTTGTCGCTGGTGGTCAGGGGCGCGATGCCGTTTTCCTTTCGGAGCGCGTTGGTGCGGTCCACGATGTCCTGTTTCATGGCGTCTACATCGGCATCATTGGCAGGGGCTGTGGGTTCTGGCTGCGATTCCGGTTTATCGGGTTCTGCCTTTGCTGGCGCTTCACCGGTGTAGGGCTTTCCGCTTTCTACCTGCACACAGCCGTTGACCGCATCCCAGTATACATTGAAACTGACCTGCTTGCCCATGTCCCGCAGCTTCACATAGTTGTGTCCAGCAATGTTGTAGGCTTCCATTTCCACCTGTTGACCATCCACAAAGATGGGCTGCCAGGTCGGTTCCGCCGTGATCCCGGCTGCGACCGCGATAGAGCCGCCGGTCAGCGCCGCGCCGATCACCATGCCGGTGAGCATCATACTGACATTCTTTCTCACATTTTTGCTCTCGTTCATCTTTCTGCCTCCATTCTGAATGTGTATGTGGAAATCTTCCTCGCAGCTCCACCATATCACAGGCGACGGGCAGAAGTCGAACAGAACCGATCTGGCAAAACGGAGAAAGAATCAAGCCTCCACCGCTGTGACGCACCAGCGCTGGTCCCGCTGGTTGCGGACGCAGGTGTAAAGCGTGAGCATATTCTCGCCGGAATCCGCAAGACCACCGCGATCCGTTTCGCTGACCTTGCTGACATCCGTCACCTTGTAGGTGCGGGTGCCCAGCCTGGTAGTCAGGGTGATCTTGTCCCCGATGCCCAGCGTGTGGATCTGGCCGAAGTAGCTGTTGGCACCCCGGTTATGGGCGGCGAGGCAGACATTGCCGTTCCAGATGGAGGTGTTCTTAAAGTGCCCGACGCCCTTGGCAAGCGTCTTGCTGTCCGTCCCCTGATAGATCCTCACGCTCAGACCCAGCGTGGGGATCTCCAGCCTGCCGAGGGAGCCGTTTTTGTAGTAGAGATCGCTTGTCACCTCCGTGAACAGCACGGCGGGCTGATAGCTGCTGCCGCCATTCACCGTGCTGCCGGGTGTGACAACAGTGGCGGCGCTGCCGCCAATGACCGCGCCGGACGCGGGAATACCACCGGGGGCAAGGTTGGGCGTGAGGTATTCACCGGTGTGGAGGGCGTTCATGCTCTCCGAGCCGAAAGCAGGCGGAATAAGCGCGGTGTTTTTGCTCATGTCGGCGTTTTTCGTAGCGCCGCCATCCGCCGTGTGGATGACCTCAATAGATGTGTCCTTTCCAAAGTCAAAGTCCTTCGGAGGGGCAATGCTGCATTCCAGCGCCGAGGCACTGGCCGCAAGGGATGCCATCATGCTGATGACAAGCGCAAAGGTTAAAAACTTCTTCATTCTGTCGCATCCTCCTCATCTGCGTTTTCTTTTCTGTGCTTTACCAGCAGCGCACCGCCGACACCGGCTCCTGCCGCAGCCACAATTCCGAGGGGAATCAGCACATAGGACCAGCGGAAAGCGGATGCCGCGGAAGGTACGTTCGCAGGCTCTGCGGGCTGGATGGGTGTTCCCTCAAAAATGGCAACATAGCGGACACGGTTCAGGGCGATTCGGCTGACGGTGCCGGTATAGTCAGCCGTGACGGTGTAGCCCTTGACGTAGCTGCTGGTGGCGCTGCCGGTGTAGGTGGCGACGGCGGTATAACGGTCTGCTACGGCATAACCGTCCATGTTGGCGGTATTGTCGGTCTGCCACTGAATGTCGGAGAGCGTCAGGGTCCTGCCGCCGTCCTCAAGGCTCTTGGGGATGTACTGTGTATCCTGCTCGGCAAGATTGGGATAGCTGCGCTTGACGGAAAGCTGCTTTGTAGAACTGCCGTAGCCGGACGGCTCGACCTGCACGGTGTCAAGTCGGAGTGTCAGGGTTCCCATGAGCCCGTCGTCCGTGATGAAATCACGCTCCTGCGGCAGCAGCGCCAGCACGGATTCCATATCCTTTTTGGCGCTCTCGATAGAAACATGCTCCGTATGCTGGCGGCTCTCGTTTTCCGGAAGCTCCTGCTTCAGAAGGTCCGTCAGGGTGTACTGAAAGCCGTCCTGCCGAAAGTCCGAGCGGGGAATGCCCGCAGGATCATCTTCCGGACTCAGATCATAGATTTTCTTCAGTTCCGTGCCATCGTCACTGCGGACGATGGCGGTGGGGTAGCAGACCTTGGCGTCCGGTACCGCGGGTTCAAAGTCCGCCGCCAGCGCAGCAGGTGTCAGTGCCAAAGTCAGGCACAGCGCCGCAGCGCAGAGAGATAACATTCGTTTCATTTTGTGTTCCTCTTTTCTTTATTTTTATAGTGATTTTTCGTCTGCTCCAGCAGAAGGTCATATTCCCAAGGCTCCAGCTCTAAGGAGAGGTAGGCACCGTCTTTCGACATACCGTCTACCCGGTAGCTCAGCACAAGTGGAAGATGCCGCTGCTTTTTCACGTCCTGGGGTGAGATCCAACCAACGCCGCCCACAAAAACGGAACGGATGGCGGAATCGTAGTTTTCTTCATAACCCTGCCAGAGAAGCGCCTCCCGCAGTTCTTCCCGCAGCTTTCTGCGATGGGGAACGGGAACCAAACGCTCCGGCTCCAACAGGAAACGGGGACGCAGGGTTTTTAAGCAGATATCCAGTGCAGTTTTCAAAGCAGCATTCTTTTTCGTCAAGCCGCTGCGCCGGTAATCTGCCGCCAGAACATCCTCGCCCTGGGCATCGCCGGGGAAAAGGCGCACACAGCGGATGAGTTCATAAGCGTGAGCGTCATCCGCCATACCAAGGACGCGGACACCGTTCATAGGGAGCGTCCGGTAATGGTCGATGGCCTCCGCCAATGCGGAAAACTGTCTCACATCCCATCCGGGCCTTCCGGGGCGGAGATCGTCCACGGTGTAATAGGTCATGCACATTCAGACATCCTCCTCACTTCATATTCATGCCGTCCATAGTGGGGGCGTCCGTCTGTTCCTGTGTCATCAGCTCTTCCAGCTTTTCCCGCGCCCAATCCGGTAGGTATTTTTCGTCCAGTACACCGATGAAATCCTCCCGGTTCCATCTGGCTGTTTCGCCGTCCGAGAGGCAGGTGGCAAAGACTGCTCGACCACTGGAATGAGGCTCGCATCCAAAACCGCTCCGAGCATACAGAAGTTGGTAATCCTGCCCCCAATACTGCTCCCGCAGCGCCTCTGGCGACAGCACCAGCACCTTTCCGGTGAAGTCCTGCTCCGCGCGGTCACCGACACAATGCTCCGCGCCAAAGAGATTTAACGCCTGCACCGCCTTGCGGTAAAAACTGACGAAGCCATCCAGCACGGCCGGATGGCTTCGGACAACAAAATCGCTGTTGTGGTTGAGATCTGTGGGAATATATATCTTCTCTGCCCAATGCTTGTTGGCGCAGCTGAAACGCCCATCCCACTTGAGTTCGTGCAGCGTATTGGCGAGCACCCATGCGGTGAGCTTGTAGCCGTATTTCTCCAGCACCGGCGTGATACTGTTCTTGTCCAGATGCATCCCATCGAAATTCTGGCGAATGGCGTCCTCGATAGCATTTCGGCAGGCAATGTTCGCCTTGTAACTCTCCCGCCAAAGGGAAAGTTCATTCCGCTTACGGGCTTCAGCAGCGGAATACGGGTAGAGGTAGGTATCATTCATCCCGAGACCTCCTCCTTTTCCAGCAGACGGCACACGCCTTCCATCTGCACACCGGAATCCTCCAGCATGGTGCGAACATCATCGTCCAACTCGTCGATGAGCACATCTGCGGCGGTTTTCTCCGCTGCCTGCACGATGACTCTGCCCTCCTCTACAAAGGACTCCAGCGCGGCGTTAGGCGAGATCCCCGCCTCCGCCAGCTGGCAGGGTGGGATTTCAAGACCGGAGCAGTGCGGTTCATGCTCACAGGCGCCGCACGCCGTTTCCGCCATGCCAGTCTCCATCGCCAACTGGCTTCTCTCCGCCAGACGGGAGATCAGCTGCGGCGCAACGGCGGAGATGAGAGAAATGGTTTTCAGCAGTTCCGCCACGGTAGGGTCTCCCGGCAGCAGCAGAATACAGCCGCTATCGGTATGGAGGATCAGGTCGCTGACGCCTGCAAGGCCGGAGAGCTGCAAAGCGGCGCGGGGGATGGCAAGAGTTTTATTGTTAGGATCATGGTTCAAATTGAATTTCATGCTGTTTTCCTCCTTGGTGGATGATTTGGGATATGGACCAGCTTCAGCTCCCATTCGCCCAACGGCTCGTCGAAGAGGTTCATCTGGCTGGTCATGTAGGGGCGGGGATCGTAGTTGGTGATGATGAGTTCGCCGAAGGACGAGCCCTTTTTCTGGGAGAGCGGGTTGCTGCGCTGGAAAGATAAAATGTACCAATCCTGATAGAGCTTGCGGATAAAGGGACAGTCGTTGTAGGACAGTACCACATAACTGTCACGGCCAGTTAGTACCTGCCAGAGCCGGACATGGAATCTGCGGAAACGCCCCAGCTTCCCAGCGACCCGGTAGAGCCGCTCCGTTTTGACATAGGGCGGATCGGCATAGATAAGACTGCCTTTTTTATCTCGTTCCCGAATGAGCTGCAAGGCGTTTTTGTTCTCCAGCGGCACATCTTTTAACCGTGCGGACACCGGTGGAAACAGCTTTAGGAAGCGTTCGACATCCAATCCTTTGACACCGAAAGAGTTGATCGTCCCGCTGAAGCTGCCGCGGATGGCAAGGTAATACGCCGCTGCCCGCTTTACATCGTAAAGCGCCAGCCGCTCCTGAAAAATGGGGAGCAGTTCTCCGGCCTGCTCCTCCGTAAAGCAGGACCGATCTCCCAGACACTCGATCTCCGCCTGCACATTTTGAAAGTAGACCTCCTTGTGGGCGACAAAGTCTCGGTAATACTCAAAGAGCTTACGGCCGTGGATGGGCAGGAATTTCAGTTCCCGCAGCAGAACATTGGAGCATTCCTTGATGCAAGAGAACAGGTTCACCAGCTCGGCATCCAGATCGTTGTAGATGTCCAAGCGGTTTGGGTCCGGCGGCAAAGCCAGCAGCACCGCGCCGCTGCCGCCGAATGGTTCCACATACTGCGTCAGCTTGGGCGGGAAAAGCTGCAGGATGTACGGTGCGATCTTCTCCTTGCTGCCGATCCAGGGAAAGGGCGGCTTAGCCATGTCCGGCCTCCTCGTCCTCACGGAACCGATCCATAGACCGTTCCAGACCATTGATGGCCGCTTCCAGTCCTGCCGCCATCCGTTTCAGCTGGCGGATGGTGTCGTAGACCTCACCGGCAGTTGTGGCGTAAAAGTAGCCGTTGCGGTCGCTGGCGATGGGATGGGTCTTGCGCCGCAGCTGATTCACCAGCTTTCGCAGGTCGGTCCCGCTGACATGGAGCGTTCGCTCCAGTTCCGTCCCACCGACGCGGTTTTTCCTGCCGGAGCAGGAGCCTTTGAGGTAAGCCAACAGTTGTTCATCGCGCATGTTTTCTCCTTTCCGGGGTAATTTCCCGAAAAAGGGCATAAAAAAGAAGGGGCCGATCCCCTTTCGGAAAATCGGCCCCTAAAAATATTCTTAACCGCGCTCGCGGTTCAAGACGGTATTACTTCATTTTCATTTCCTGTTTCTGCGGGGGATACTGCACATAGTCGCTGCCGATGAACACGCCGGGATGCTCGTCCTCGTAGCGGCAGCCCAGCGCACCCAGGTCCATGTACTCATACAGCTCCTCCGGGACGGTAGTTTCGTTGGCGAGATAATATCTGCCCAGCGCGGCATAGCTGTTGACGCCCTTGAGAATCGTGTAATCACGCAGCCGCTCCGGTGAATTTGCGAAAATCTCTCCAGCCTCCGCCTCGCCCTTTTGCAGAACGATGGCGGAGAGAATCGCCTTTTCGTCCTTGGTCAGAGCGCCCATCCTGCGACGGGCCGCCTCGAATTCCTTCCGCGTCTTGAGCGGCAAGGAGAGTTTATATTTTTCTTGAAATTGTTCCCTGGTCATTTCATTTTCATCTCCATTTTCTGTGTTTCCTGCATTGGTGACAGCATGGGCTGATAGTCCGCACGGTGCAGCAGACCGTAGGGCGAGAGCACTGCGTTGTCCTCCCTGATGAGGTCGCAGCCGTAGGCGTAGAGGTTTACATGGGAAATCAGCAATTCCACCGAGTGGTCATCCGTCATGAAGTGAAGCTGGTCGATGGCAGTTTCCTGCGGTGAGCTGATCTCCGGTGTGAGAACGTAGTCATCCAGACACTCTGTCAGGCTTATGGCGGTCGCAATGTCCTGTACTTCAAATTGCTTCAGCAGCGCCTTCAGCTTTGGAAGCTGCTTTTCAGGCGAGGGCATATCCCGCACCGCTGCGGCGAGCACGTTGAATTCGTCCAGTTCCATGGGCAGGTCGGTGAATTCTGCCGCATAGGGAATGATTCCATCGTAATCAATGACCGTGACGCCCTCCCAGCCCTCCGTGCCGAGCTGCGCCTGCGCATCCAGCAGCTCCGCCTCTGCTGCGGGAAGGATCAACGTCACCGTGCGGTCATCGCCAATATCGGGATGCAATCCGAGCGTGAGCCGGAAGAGGTATCCCGGCTTTTCCGGCAAGTCCTTGGCGCAGGGCGGCGCGGTTGTCAGTTCGCCGTCCCGCAGCACATACAGGTTTCCCACAAATACGCCGTTTTCACTGCATCGCATCATTCTTCCGATGCTGGCGAAGTCCAGCATCTCGAATACCTCGTCGGATATGCCGTCCAACTCGGGGACGAACTCGTTTTCCGCGTAGAAGCGGCCAAGCTGTGCGTCATCTGCGGCATCCACCACATGGTAACAGTCGGTTTTTGCGCTGACAGCCAGATCTCTTATATCCTGCATTGTGATGACGCCGCCGTTGGTATCGACTTTATTCTGCACCTCCATGCGTAGGAAACCGTCAAAGGCGATCCCTTGTACCTCGTCCAATGCCGCAAGCTGTGCGGCAAGGTCGTTGAGCTCGTTGAGGCTGATATCTAATCCATCCAAGTGGGGCGAGAGATACTCAAAGGCAAAGTAGTCTTCGATCTCCATGTACAGGATATCGTCTGTCTGAAGCCGCACCTTTTCCATGGCGTCCCAAGCCTCCCACGGGGAGGCGGGCAAGTCCAGCGTGGCGTAGGCGTCATTGTTGGGAACATCCGCCTTTGCGAGATATACTTGAAATATCTTCTTATCCACGGCCAAGCCCTCCCATTTTCATTCCGCCCTGCTCGTAGACCTTCGGGTCTGCGCCAGGGACGCCCCAGCCGAACATGGAACCCGTTTTCATGGCTTTTTCCTGCGCGGGGGTAACGCCAAGTCGCTCATTGTTATAGTCCGCTATCTCACGGTTATGCGCTGGATCGTTCGTGTTCCAATCGCTGGGGTAGTAGCCGCTCTCGCCGCGCTTAATGCAGATGAGCTCGCCGGTGCCGGGGAGGGTGGAGAAGCACAGCTCCGGCAGACCTTCCACCAACTTGGGGGAAAAGAGTTCCTGCTCCGTTTGGATGCTCCACTCGCCCGAGTTCCAAAGGTGGACATGCAATTCACCGCCGTCATCCACGGAAATCTCCCGCTGCTCAAAGCCCTCGCCCCAGCCGTCCGATGCCTGTCCGGTGATAAATTCCTTCAAAGTATCCATTTCGGTGTCCGACAATTCCCCGGCAACACGGCACTCCGCAATGCCCCAAAGCTCTCCGCCTCGGCTGTCTACCGTGAATACGGCGGAGTAGACCTTTGCGTTGATGCTGTCAGGCTTATGGTACCAATGCATGATGCCGCGCTCTGCCTCCTCCGGCATCCGGTTTTTCACCAGCGCCGCCGTGATCTGATCCTGATAGCCGCGCAGCTCACGGCCCTCCAGCAGTGTGCTGCTATCGTCAAATTCGCCATACTCGTTTCGCTCGTAGAGATCGGCGGTCAGGGGCATATACAGCTTGAGGGTGGTGAGCTTGGGAGGCAGCACCGTGAAGCTGTCCTCGCCTGGAATGAGTGCCAGCGACCTGCCGTTATCCCATTTCATGTGGAGTTGCCCCGCATCGTCTACGAAGTCTACTTCGCCCTCGGTGCCGGGAAGAATGGGCGCGTAGGGATCGTCCATCGAATTAAGCCGGATGCGAGTGCCAGGGGGATACTGTTCCTTGATAAAATCCACCATTTTTCTCTCCATACTCACATTCCTCCCATTGTCATGCCCTGCTTGGGCGCTTTTTGATATTCCTCCAACTGACGGGGATTGTCCTCGCCGTAGAAGTCGAAGATCATGTCATCCACCTGCTTGCGGACGCTGGAATCGTCGGTCAGCACCTCGTAACGGAAACCTGTGGTCGGGCGGTACGGCAATTCCTCTCGGACACATTTGAGAAAGGCTTCGGCATCGGTAAATTCCTGTGTATCGCCATTGGCATAGGTGACGCGGCCCACCAGAGGCTTGTCCCGCGCCATGTTCTGCCGCTGGACATCCAAATCATAAGCCGTACAGTAATATGTGACGAGTTTGTCACGAGGGCGGTGGTGGG
>UMJL01011854.1_pt1 | contig 21485 bp, 17 predicted proteins | sample 1966071 | NCBI WGS metagenome assembly UMJL01 (sample SAMEA4836148, study PRJEB28245) | human gut metagenome | biome: gut microbiome; material: fecal sample | place: Denmark | collected 2008
CTGTAACTAAGGAAGAGGAAGAACGTATCAGAAACAGTGCCTCTACCTTGTTGCATGCCCGCATGGAGTTGCAGACCGAGGTAGATCCGTCAGTTTTGGGTGGATTTATCTTTGACGTTAACAATTTCCGTCTGGACGCGAGCATTGCGACCCAGTTGAAGAAAGTGAAAGAGCAGTTCATTGATAAGAATAGAAGAATCGTTTAATTGCGACTGGTGTTTGACTGACGATAATGCCGGTCTTTTTAAAAAGGAATAAAATGTTGTCTGAAAATATAAAAGTAAGCGAAGTTTCCGATATCCTCCGCAAGCAACTGGAAGGCATTGATACTCGGGTGCAGCTGGACGAGGTTGGTACGGTGTTGCAGGTCAGCGATGGCGTGGCACGTATCTACGGTCTGCGCAATGCCGAAGCCAACGAGTTGCTGGAGTTCGACAACGGTGTCAAGGCTATCGTGATGAACTTGGAAGAGGACAACGTGGGTGCCGTTTTGCTGGGTCCTACCGATAAGATAAAGGAAGGATTCATCGTGAAACGTACAAAGCGTATTGCCTCTATTATGGTAGGAGAGGGAATGTTAGGACGTGTGATAGACCCGTTGGGTGTTGCGCTCGATGGCAAAGGACCGATTGGAGGTGAACTTTGCGAAATGCCGTTGGAGCGTAAGGCGCCGGGAGTTATTTTCCGTCAGCCGGTAAATCAGCCTTTGCAGACTGGTTTGAAGGCGGTGGATGCCATGATTCCTATCGGCCGCGGACAGCGTGAGCTGATCATTGGCGACCGTCAGACAGGTAAGACTGCCATTGCCATTGATACCATCATCAACCAGCGTGCCAATTACGAAGCCGGCGATCCGGTATATTGTATTTATGTAGCCATCGGCCAGAAAGGTTCGACTGTAGCCTCTATTGTCAACACCTTGCGTCAGCACGGAGCCATGGACTACACCATTGTGGTAGCCGCTACGGCCGGCGATCCTGCAGCCATGCAGTACTACGCCCCCTTTGCCGGTGCTGCTATCGGCGAGTATTTCCGCGATACCGGCCGTCATGCCTTGGTTGTCTATGACGACCTTTCCAAACAGGCGGTTGCCTATCGTGAGGTATCATTGATTTTGCGTCGTCCTTCCGGACGTGAGGCCTATCCGGGTGATATTTTCTACCTGCATTCACGTCTGTTGGAACGTGCGGCACGAATCATCAATCAGCAAGAAGTAGCATGCCAGATGAACGACTTGCCCGACAGTCTGCGCGGAAAAGTAAAAGGCGGCGGTTCACTGACAGCCTTGCCTATCATTGAAACGCAGGCCGGCGACGTATCGGCATATATCCCGACCAATGTGATATCCATCACCGACGGACAGATCTTCCTCGATACCAATCTGTTCAATCAGGGCAACCGCCCGGCTATTGATGTCGGTATCTCGGTGAGCCGTGTCGGTGGTAATGCACAGATCAAGGCGATGAAGAAAGTGGCCGGTACGTTGAAGATCGACCAGGCTCAGTATCGCGAACTCGAAGCATTTACCAAGTTCAGTGGCGATATGGACCCCGTTACCGCGCTGACTATCGATAAGGGACAGAAGAATACCCGTTTGCTGGTACAGCCTCAGTACAGCCCGATGCCTGTCGAAAAGCAGGTGGCTATTCTGTATTGCGGTACACACGGATTGCTGAAAGATGTGCCTCTGGACAAAGTGAAGGAGTTTGAGCGCAGTTTCCTTGAACAGCTCGAAATGAATCACCGGAACGATGTTCTCGATGTACTGAAGACAGGTGTCATCAATGACGAAGTGACTCAGAAGATCGAAGAGACGGCAGCAATGGTCGCAAAAATGTTCAGCTGACCGTAATAAGTTCAACATTCAAAACATCAAGAAATGGCTTCACTGAAAGAGGTAAAAAATAGAATAAGTTCGGTCAAAAGTACCCGCCAGATTACTTCGGCTATGAAGATGGTGGCTTCGGCCAAACTTCATAAAGCGCAGGGACGGATAGAGAATATGCTGCCTTATCAGCAGAAACTGAATGAGATTCTGACTAATTTTTTAAGCACAGATGTCTCGTTCGAATCGCTCTATACAGAAGTGCGCCCTGTAGCTCGGGTTGCCATTGTGGTATTTTCGTCCAATACTTCGCTGTGTGGTGCTTTTAACTCCAACGTCGTTAAGATGTTGGAACACCGGCTGGAGGAATACCAGGCATTGGGCAAGGAGAATATCCTGATTTACCCAGTAGGGAAGAAGGTGGAAGAAGCCGTAAAGAAGTTGGGATATGTACCACAAGGCACGTATCAGCCCATGTGCGACCGTCCTTCGTATGCCGATGCTTCGCAACTGGCGGCAACGCTGATGGAGCAGTTCATCCAGAAGGAGGTCGATCAGGTAGAACTGGTGTACCATCACTTCAAGTCGACCGGATCTCAGGTCTTGATGTACGAGAACTATCTGCCCATTGATCTGGAGAAAATCCGACAGGAAGCAGGGGGCGACAAGGTGAAGGAGAACCGGTTCAACAACGACTATATCGTAGAACCTTCGGTTGCCGAACTGGTAACCGACCTCTTGCCTAAGGTTTTAAGTCAGAAGATTTACACCGTTCTGCTCGACTCCAATGCTTCCGAACACGCGGCACGTATGTTGGCCATGCAGGCCGCAACAGACAATGCCAACGAGTTGATACAAGATCTGACGAAGCAGTATAACAAGAGCCGTCAACAGGCCATTACGAACGAGTTGCTGGACATCATTGGCGGTAGCTTGAAGTAAAAGACCGAAGGTTGAAGGACAGAAAAATAAATCGGGTGGGGATGTTCCGAATGAGACGTCTCCACCCGATTTTTTCTACAGGTTGCTGTGTTGTGTCTGTAGGTGCGAAGTTCATTGAAAATCGTATCATTGGAGGAACGGCATCAGCTTCGTATATTGACAATTCCTGTACTCTTAAAGACGCATTAAAGAGTCCTTTTCTGATACCTTAAGCCCTCTTCGCTTACTTCATTACATTCTCGACCCAACTCTGAACAGCATTACGGCTGATGCCGTTCAGCAGCTTGCCATTTTGCCAAAGCAAATCAGGATAGGCCTTCTTCAGCTCCTTTACGCTGTTGTTTATTCCGCTTCCTCCGGATGTGGCAAAGGGTATCAGTGTTTTGCCTTTCAATGAGTGGCTTTCGATAAAGGTATTGATGATTCGCGGCGCTTGATTCCACCAAATGGGATAGCCGATGAAGATGACATCATACTTGCTGACATCTGTCTGCGTTTCTTTCAACACCGGGCGGGCTTTCGGGTTGTTCATCTCCACAGAGCTGCGCGACTGCTTGTTGTTCCAGTCAAGGTCGTCGGAGGTGTAAGCTTGTTGGGGAACAATCTCATGCAGTGTGCCTCCGGTGACATCCGCAATTGTGCGGGCAGCGTTGGCAGTGGTGCCGGTAGCAGAGAAATACACCACCAATGTTTTTCTTTCAGTTTGCATACGTTTTCCTCCTTTGTTTTGGGCGCAAGCGACAAGGCTCAGAGTCATGATCGCTGCCAATGCTAAGATAATCTTCCTCATAACTTGATTGTTTTTGAAATAATATTGTAGTATCACTTGATTTTTAAATCAGGTATCAGCGGTTCCACGTCTATCAGTTCCAGTTCTTTTACCATCGACAGTGTTCCTTGCTTGTATTTCTGGAAATGGGGCGTTTTCAGATGACTTTCGTATGCAGTCTGGTCGGCGTAGATTTCCAGAATGGTCACCCGGTTTGGAGCATCTTTCTCGGCTGTGGCGTAGAGTGTCAGTACGCCTGGTTCCAGACGCATCGAGGCTTCTATCTCTTCTTTCAGAAAAGCGTTATAAGCATCAATCTGTGCCGGGTCAACGGTTATTTTTGAAAGGCGCACCAACTTGTTTCCGGTAGAGACAGGTTGGCCATATTCCTGTTTAATGATGCGCAAAGCTTTGATAGCGGCAGGAAAACCGATATATGGCAGACACTGAATGACTGCAGCAGTCAACGTTTCGGGTGTGTTGCCCACATTGATATTGCCGTGATAATGCGAATGTAACTGACTTTCAGCTTCGAGTGTGGTCAGAACGCAATAACCTAATAGTTCGCGTGTCTGCAAGTCGAGTGCGCCACGGCTGTATATTTCGCCAAAGAAATAGTCTGTCAGAAACCGCTCCACGTGCTTGCCCATATCTGCGGGCAATCCTTCCATCACCGAGGCAATGCCGCCGGGATAAAGTCTGTTCTGAATCGTTTTGCCTGTTTCGTGTCGGTTGTTCTCCGTTACGGTTCCCTGTTTCTCTATCGGTAAGGAAATTCCGCGTTCCTTGAATACTTCGTTCACAGTACCCACTGCATTCAGCATCTTCGGGAAGCCGATAAAGGGAGCTGTGAGATACATTACTTCGCGAAGCTCTTCGGGAGTGACACCAACATTGAGAGCCGCTTCGGCATGTGTTTTCAGCTGAGGAAGGGTTTGCATAGTGGCAAGGGTGATGCAGGTGATCATCTCCCGCTGTTTCAATGTCAGGTTGCCTGTCTGGAATACTTCTCCAAAGATGAACTTCTGCAGAATATCCATCATTTCCGGGTCCGTTCCCTGTCCGGTCAGTGCTTCACCGCCGAACAGTGTGTGATAATTCTGTTTGCAAACTTCAATTCTGTCCATATGGTTCTCCGTTGTTTGTGCTATCGCAGGCAAACTGCCCGCCAATGCGAAGGCAATCATTCCTATTATCTTTTTCATCGCTTTCTCTCGTTTTTTATCTGATACAAAAGTACGTCATGTGAAGCGTAGATTTTGTAATCGTAAGTGGGGGAAAGGTACCTTTTTTACGGAATTTGGCGGGTGTATTAGGCTTTATTGGCTAATATTTTTATTGCTGCTTTCTTTGAGAATCGTATTAATGAAGATTTGCGGAAATATCAATTTTGCTAATGATACTGGGTTTTAGGGGGGACGGAGATCATTGGAAATGATGAACTGATATTAACTGGAATGTGCACTTACCGTTAAACCTTATTGTGTGGTGGAGAATATCTGAAGATACAAAACAACCAACTAATTCCCATTACTTTGTATATGAATTAGTTGGTTGATTTATAGTATTTACAGAATAACCTAAAATAATGTATCTGTAAATGCAATTTATAATTGATAACTTATAGTTGTCCTCCAACTCCTTTAAATTTCTCAATAAAAGCAACTATCTTTTGAAATACTGTCTGCTTCTTCGTCAGATATTGGGGATTCAAAGGACTCATTTTCGGTAAAATGTTGTTAAAATCAGTTCCATTCTCACTAGCGTATTCACGCTTTAAAGATATCTCCATATAATGTTTAGCTTCTCTTTCGTTCAACTTCTCGTTTGCAATCAATTCAGCTGCTTCTTCTTTTTGCTTGCCTTGTGCATATTCAAAAAATGCTTTTATAATTTCTGTTTTATCAGGAATGGCATCAAGATTCGCATCATTGATAAAATCAACAATCAAACTTTCTTTGGCTCTGTTACCAACACTTGATCGAATAATCCGGCGAATTTCCTCTATCAAAGAGGATTTATCCATCTTCTTTTTATTATGTTCAAAAATCAGTTCAAGGATATAATCCAGATTTATTTCTTGTGATTTAAGCAAATCTATCTCGAATACAACATCATCCCAATCTATTCTTGATTTTTCTGATTTATTGCCTTCTTTTTCTTGTCTTAACCAATCCCGTATGTCGTTATAAGTTGATTTGTAATCCTGAATGATTCTGTCAGACGGCATTTGCAATTTCTGCATTTTTGCAATATCGCTATCTGTAACAAAATAATCGTTTTTAAATGTCTCTACCGCTTCCTTATTGTTAATGTCTATTGTTTGGAAAGCTTTGAGCATGGTAAACTCATCAAAATTCTGCAATATGTTTTCCACTCGCAAATATTCGCCGAACAACTTGACAAATTCCTTTTTATCATGTTCGGTAATGATTTTATCTGTGTCAGGAAACTTCTCACTCAGTTCTTTTACGATATCAATATATCCTTTTCGAGCTTCACCGGAAACAATGTCCTTAAAGCCTTCCAAATACTCCTGATAACTTTTTTCGAGTACTACATTTGCAGTATTCTCATCGCCAAACAATCTTATTGCATTAACCGTATGCTTTTCTAGATCTCTGAAAGTAACAATATTACCGAACGTTTTAGTTGAATCATAAATTCGGTTGGTACGTGAAAATGCCTGTATCAGTCCATGAAAGCGTAAATTCTTATCTACGAAAAGAGTATTCAAGGTCGGTGCATCAAAACCTGTAAGGAACATACCCACTACTATTACAAGATCCACTTCTTTATTTTTTACCCTTTTGGCTAAGTCTCTGTAATAATTTTGAAACTCTTTACTTTCAATGCCATAACTTGTTCCAAACAGGTTATTATAATCATGAATGGCTTTCGTCAAAAACTCTTTTGAACTGAGATCCATTGCCGAAGGATTGAAGTTCTCATCTGATATTTCACCTATTGCACTTTGCTCCTCATTGGCAGCAAAAGAAAATATTGTAGCTATCTTCAGTGGTTTTTTAGAGTCTTTCTGTAATCGGTTTAATTCTTCATAGTAGCATTTAGCTGCATCCACACCGCTGACAGTAAACATTGCATTGAAACCTTTATTATTATTTTGATTTCGATGTGTTTTTATTCTAAAATTCTGTAGAATATATTGAGATATTTCATTGATACGGGCAGGATGAAGCAAAGCCTGCTTGTTTTCTGCAGCACTTAATTTCTGCTCGTCAACTTCTGTTTCTATATTCTTAAAACGAGGTCTTACATTGTTGTAATCTACTTTAAATTTCAAAACTTTTTCATCACGAATAGCATCAGTTATAACATATGAATGCAATTCGCGGCCGAACACACTTGCTGTGGTTTCCGATCCATTCGCATTTTCTGGGAAAATTGGTGTTCCAGTAAAGCCAAACTGATAATACTTCTTGAATTTTTTTCTCAATTGTTTTTGTGCTTCGCCGAATTGGGAACGATGACACTCATCAAAAATGAAAACAACCTGCTTCTGATAAACCGGAAGATTGTCTTCACTTTTCATCAGGTTATTCAGCTTTTGAATCGTAGTGACGATAATTCTATTGTCATCCTTTTCTATATTCCGTTTCAACCCGGCCGTACTTTCAGAACCATTGACACTATCCGGAGAGAACCTCTGGTATTCTTTCATCGTCTGATAATCAAGATCCTTGCGGTCAACAACAAAGAATACCTTATCGATAAACTCCAGTTGTGTAGCCAATCGTGCAGCCTTAAAGCTTGTAAGTGTTTTACCGGAACCCGTGGTATGCCAAATATATCCTCCCCCTTCGGTCGTTGACCATTTTTTTGCCTGATACGAGCTTTTTATTTTCCACAACATACGTTCTGTTGCCGCAATCTGATATGGACGCATTACAAGCAAAGTGTTATTGGTATCAAAGACTGAATAAGTAAAAATGACATTAAGCAATGTGTTCTTTTGAAAAAAAGTCTCTGTGAAATCTTTCAAGTCTTTTATCACAGTATTCTTGGCATTTGCCCAATTCATAGTAAAGTCAAAACTATTCTTGTTACGTTCAACCGTATTGGCAAAATAACGGCTGTCAGTGCCGTTTGAAATGACAAATACTTGGATATACTTGAAAAGAGAGTTGTCGCTATTGAAACTTTCCTTGGAATATCGGTGAATCTGATTGAATGCTTCACGAATAGCCACACCACGTTTTTTTAATTCAACCTGTACCAGTGGCAAACCATTGACCAGAATTGTAACATCATAGCGGTTTACTTGAGCCCCGCTCTGCTCAAATTGGTTGATTACCTGCAACTTGTTTTGGGTGATATCTTGTTTATTAACCAGATAAATATTTTTAATATGCCCATCATCGAAAACAAAATCATAGATATAGTTGTCATGAATCTTACGGGTCTTGTCTATCAGGGTATCTCCCGGCTTATCCAAATATTCAGCTATAAATCGTACCCATTCCTTGTCAGAAAACTCCATATCGTTAAGTTCCTGAATTTTCAAACGGACATTAGCCAGTAATGCTTCAGGTGTTGAAATATCCGGGCGATATTCATAGCCTTGATTCACTAAATCTTGAATAAATTCGCGTTCAAGACTTGCTTCTGATTGGTACACAACAGAAGCCTCATGAAGTTCATTATACTTGGTATAGGCATCAAGTACAATGAAATTATTTGATTCTGCTATGATGCTATATTGTGCCATTTTACCAATATTGTAATTTATTCGTTTTTAAAATGATAGATATTTTTGATTTCTCGTACCAGATAGCTTAACACTCTTTTGTCATTATCATCTATTATAGAAGTTTCTTCTCCTGAATGTTTTCCGTGACTGCATAGATTTATTATACGATTATAATAAGCTTCGTGTGCATCATCCGGTAACAAAGTCAATAACTCTCTCCATTTTTTATATCCTAGAAATGTTGAAGTTTTCTCCAATATTTGGCGTAAAAAATTATAGTGATATTTCTTTATATTACCACTTTGTATTGCTTTTTCAAGTTCAGACAAAAGGAATAGATGATAGGAAAAAGGAGAATCATTAGAATCATGAAGTATGTAGGTTCCATCATCTAATTTCTCCAAACGTTTTTTAAGCGATTTTTTTGTTTTATCCTTAGTTTCTTGGTCAGCATTATTAAATTCATTATACAGCACATTATAAAACAGTGGATTATGTGTTGTGATTACAAACTTTACTTCTGACTCGCTTTTTCTTATTAATTCTGCTATATCTACTGCTAATTCAATTAAATGGTTTTCATCCAATGAGCTTACAGGATCATCAATAAATACATATTTAAGCTCATTAAATTGGTCAGTTTCTCTATCTGCTTCCTCTGCCACATTTAATACTTCTATAACCTGTTCAAGTAGGCTATAAAACACACACCAAATTAGGCAACTTTCTTCTCCTTTCGATATTTTTATGTTCTCTATCTTACCTTCATTGCCACTTTCTACTGAAAATGTAATTTCAGAATATGCTTTAACAATGATATCATTACCTTTTGTATCTTTTGTAGTATATTCTTCATTAAAACGTGGCGATAATTTATCATTTGTATAATGCTGAAAATTAGTTACTATATTTCTTTCCTGCCCTTGTTCTTTAAGAATCCAATCGGTAAAACTGTTCGGCTGTATTTTGAGTTTTCTTGTAGAATCAGCATATAGATCATTGTCCCAGTAGAACAAATCCTCCGTAAAGGCATTATAATATAAAACCTTTATTTTTGATTCTTCGCCCTCACTATCATGACTCTTTGGCGAAACGCACTCTTTGAATTCACGTGACAGACGAGTCTTGCCTACACCATTGAAGGCATAGATTAGTTGTACCTTTTTATCTGTATAATGAAGGGCTTGTGCTATTTCTTTTAATGATTGTCCCATATTATGCTTCTTTTATTTTTGGGAATGATAATAATTTGTTTCTATAATATTCGTATTGTTCCTGCACTGCAGCTATCTCTACTGGTAGTACTTGGGACAGGTCACTTATTAATGAATCAAATTTATTAAGTAATGTAGCAATCCTTACTTGCTCTTCATAAGTAGGAATAGGAATAATCGCATTTCTTAAACCTTTAGCTGATATAGAACATATTTTTCCTTCAGACACATACTTAACAATTTGCTTGTGATAATAAGTTGACCTCAAATAATGAGAAACATATTGAGGATATAAATCACTCTTAAATATGAAACAGGCGTCATGTACTGCAGCGGGCTTCTCTCCAAGCCAAGCTACACCGATCCCTATATCTTCTTTATTTTCACCAGCGGCAACAATTACGACATCATTTTTATGAGCGTACCTCATTTTAGGGGCAAGTTCACTTCTAAGTTTCCCTTTACTTTGGGTTGCATACAATCCGTAATATGTGTAAATATCACCATAATGAATGCAAGGAACGCCGTCATTAACGATGTCTGTCCTTACAAATCGCTTCCCTCTTATAAACGATCCTATATCACTCAGCTTCATCCAAGTTACACTTTTCATATTCTTTCCAGATTCATCAAATGCAAGCAATTTATTACGATAATATTCATATTGTTCCCGTCTCGCTTGCAGCTCCGTTTGCAGCTCCGTTTGCAGCTCCACTGCATATTCCTCAAAGCGGTCGAGAATTTTTACAATTTCTTCTTGAATATCAGGATGTGGAATTGGAATAAAAAAATTTTCTATGCTTGAAATATGAACATGAGGTACGCCTCCCCCTTTTTTTGTGGCATAAATATTGTCTTGCATATTTGTTAAACAGTAATACAGATATTTTGTGGAAACATCTTCACAACCTTTTATAGAAAATGCATCACACACAAATATAGGTTCGTTCCAATATTGTACATAACCAGCTCCTGCACCGCTTCCTGCTACTGTAATAGTCTCACCTTCCCTATTAAATTTGTCACAATAGAATGCTGGGACTCTTCCACCAGAAATTACAGGATATACACCTTCCGTTGAGTTATTTCTAGTCAACGATGTCCCTCGTTGCATTATTGAAACTTGTTTATCTCCTAACTTCTTATACTCAACTCCATTTGGACAAAGTTTCTGTATCAAATCTTTTAGTTTACTCATAACTCATCCTCCTACAATTCTGCAATTATCTTGTCTATTTCCGCACGCAATTTGTTCTCTTGCGCTACAATTCGGCGAATACGCTCGTTTAGCTCCTTAATATCAGTCTTCGGACGAGTATCTTCAACTTCAACATAACTGCTTACCGACAAGTTATAATCATTTTCAGCAATGGTTTTATTTTCAACTGATTTGGCTATATAGTCAATATCTTCTTTTTTATCGAAGATCTCTACAATCCTGTCTATATGCTTATCCTTAAGCATATTGTTATTGGTTGCTTTTGTGTAGAATTCTTCACTGCTTGCATCTATAAACTGGATTCTTGTATCTGGTTTATGTTTTGATAAAACAAGAATATTTACTGCTATTGAAGTGCCGTAGAATAAATTGGATGGCAACGAAATAATGGTCTCCACATAGTTACCATCTACCAGATATTTCCTGATTTTCTGCTCCGCTCCACCTCGGTAAAAAATTCCAGGGAAGCAGACAATAGCAGCACGACCTTTGCTTGAAAGATAATGCAATGCATGCAGAACAAACGCAAAATCTGCTTTTGACTTGGGTGCAAGTACTCCGGCTGGAGCAAAACGGTCGTCATTGATAAGGGTAGGATCGTCCGAACCCATCCAGTTTACCGAATAGGGAGGATTGGATACAATGGCATCAAAAGGTTTTTCATCTCCAAATTGTGGGTCGGTAAGCGTATTACCACGTGCTATCTTAAATTTGTCATAGTTTATATTATGTAGAAACATATTCATTCGGGCTAAGTTATAGGTGGTTGGATTTATCTCCTGCCCAAAAAAGCCATCTTCTATGATATGATCTTCGAACTGTCTTTTTGCCTGAAGTAACAGAGAGCCAGAACCAGCTGCCGGATCATATATTTTGTTTACACTTGTCTGATTATGCATGGCAAGCCTTGATATAAGCTTTGAAACATTCTGAGGCGTAAAAAATTCTCCTCCAGACTTTCCGGCATTTGCCGCATAATTGTTAATTAAAAACTCATATGAATCTCCAAAAATATCAATTTCACTATCTTCAAATTTCCCGAAATCCAAAGATGCAATTCCTCTTATGACAGCAGACAAACGACTGTTTTTTTCTTCGACAGTACTACCAAGACGAGTACTGGTTGTATCAAAATCGGCAAATAGTCCTACAACACTTTTTTCAGATGCATAACCGACTGCAGAATTTTCTATAGCGTCAAAGATAGCTTTTAAATCAGTATTGAGATTAGGATTTGTAGTGGCTGTTTTTACTATGTTTACAAAAAGCTGACTCGGATAAATAAAGTATCCCTTTGTTTTGACAGCATCATCTTTTATCTCAGAGGTAATTACACTATCAGGTAATTCTGCATAATTTATACTATCGTCTCCCCCCTCAATATAATCAGTAAAGTTTTCACTGATATATCGATAAAATAATGTCCCTAACACAAACTGCTTGAAATCCCAACCGTCAACGGCACCTCTCACCTCGTTGGCAATTTTCCAAATTTTATTATGTAACTCATCTCGTTGTTGAGTGCTTGTCATCTTATATTCGTTTTTTAATCGTTATACATATTATTTGAGATATAAACTCACTTGCTTTTATTGATGAGTTCCCTTCTGTCAATATTTAATAATTCTGTTATTTTTGAAAGGGTAACCAAATCTGGCTGCGAAACATTGGTGCATCATTTTGATACGGTTGATGGATCTTTCCTCAATTACTCTGCTAACCAATTGTCTGTTTTCTTCTTTTCTACAAGAACTAATTTGAGCCTATTTATATCTTCCATATCAATCATAAAATTGAATCTTATACAAAGATAGTGAATTAATTTGTCTGGTAATAGTTTTATCTGCATATTTCCCGACTTTGGAGGAGAATTTGTCAGCAAGTCATTGCCAGAATAGGGCAGCAAGGTCATCCCTAAAGTCCCTCTTTACCTCCCTAAAGTCCCTCTTTACGATCGTAAAGTGCCTCTTTAGGTGTAGGAATATAGGCTTTTTTATTTATCTTTACCCCCAATTGAAAATACGCATACGGTCATGGAGCAGAATCAGGAATTGGCACTGGCATGGGAGTTTATAGAAAATACCGGTACTCATCTTTTTCTTACAGGAAAGGCGGGTACGGGGAAGACGACGTTTTTAAGGAAACTGAAGGAAGACAGCCCGAAGCGGATGATCGTGCTGGCTCCTACGGGGATAGCCGCCATCAATGCCGGAGGGGTGACCATCCATTCCTTTTTCCAGCTTCCGTTTGCGCCTTACGTGCCCGAAACGTCTTTCAATGCCGACGGAAAGGCTTCGTACCGTTTCCGCTTCGGGAAAGAAAAGCTGAACATCATGCGCAGCATCGACTTACTGGTGATTGATGAAATCAGTATGGTACGTGCCGACCTGTTGGATGCCATTGACAATGTGCTGCGCCGTTTTCGCGACCGGACAAAACCGTTTGGTGGCGTGCAGCTGCTGATGATAGGCGACTTGCAACAGTTGTCGCCGGTGGTGAAAGAGGACGAATGGCAACTGCTGGGCAAGTTCTACGACACGCCTTACTTCTTTTCGAGCCATGCGCTGAAACAGACTGAATATTGCACCATCGAATTGCAGAAAGTATACCGTCAGAGCGACGGAGATTTTCTGGAACTGCTGAACCGCATTCGCGAGAACCGTTGCGATAAGACTGTGCTCGATGCGTTGAACCGTCGGTATATTCCCGATTTTCATCCGCGGAAAGAGGACGGGTACATCCGGCTAGTAACCCATAACTATCAGGCACAACGCATCAACGAGCACGAGCTGGAGCAACTGCCCGGGAGGGTATATACTTATCGTGCTACCATCGATGGCAAGTTTCCCGAATATTCTTATCCTACCGACGAACTGCTGGAGCTGAAAAAGAATGCCCAGATCATGTTTGTGAAGAACGATACGTCGGGCGAACACCGTTATTACAACGGTATGATCGGCGAAGTGACGGATATTTCGCAGCAGGGCATTGTAGTGCGTACGCTGGAGAATCCGCAACCTTTTGTATTGCAGGGAGAAGAATGGGCTAATGCGAAATATGTGCTCGACGAAGAGACAAAAGAGATTACCGAGGACATTGAAGGAACGTTCAAGCAATATCCTGTAAAGCTGGCATGGGCCATCACGATTCATAAGAGTCAGGGGTTGACTTTCGACCGTGCGGTGATTGATGCCAGTGCATCGTTTGCCCATGGACAGGCTTATGTGGCCTTGAGTCGTTGTCGCACGCTGGAAGGCGTGGTGCTGAGTGCTCCGTTGTCGGAACGGGCCATTATTAATGACGAGGCGGTAGAAGCATTTACGTTGAAAGCCCGTGACAGTCGTCCGGATGCGATGCGGGTACATACGCTGCAACAGGCTTATTTTCTGGAACTGCTGACGGGGCTGTTCGACTTCTTCCCGCTGGAGCAAAGCTTGCGCAGGTATGTGCGTCTGATAGACGAGCACTTGTATAAACTTTATCCCAAACAGCTTGCTTCCTATAAAGAGGTAGTGGAGCAGGTACATGAAAAAGTGGTGATGGTGGGACAGAAGTTTAAGCAACAGTACACGCGTCTGGTAGGTGCCTCTGCCGATTATATGACGGACCAGCATCTGCAGGAACGCATTCATCAGGCTGCTTTGTATTTTGGTGAGCAGCTTCAGCCGCTGGAGGAACTTCGGCAGAACCTGATACTGCAATCGGACAACAAAGAACTGAAGAAAAAACTGCGCGATGCAGCAGATGAACTGGTGGAGAGCATACTGCAAAAAGCAGGACTGCTGAAGTTTGTCGGTCAGGAGGGCTTTCATACAGCACCGTATCTGAAGCAGAAAGCACTGCTGTCCATCGCAGACCCTCAACAGGCAGCCGGCAAGCAGGCGGCTAAAGGCAGGCAGAAGGCAACTGCCGGAGGTGGAAAAGCCGATGTGCCTGCCGATATTCTTCATCCGGAACTATATAACCGCCTGGTGGCATGGCGCAATGCCGAAGCGGGCAAGCAGGGGATGCCGGTATATACGGTGCTGCAGCAGAAAGCAATATTGGGAATCAGCAACCTGCTGCCTACTGATGAAGCCTCGTTGCTGTGCATTCCGTACATGGGCAAGAAAGGGGTTGAAAAGCACGGAAATGCCATTCTGGAGATGGTGAAGGCTTATCGGAGAGAGCAGGGAATGCCCGATGATGCGCTTTCGTTAGATTAAGCCTACAGCGTGATGAATGGCGTTTGTCTGCTCTTTTTCGTGCAGATATAGTTGGAAATATTCATTCCAGTTTTTTCCGGTCTCGAACTTCAGCAAATCATTGAAATAGGCTGCTGACAGTTTCAGGGTGGCGGCGCAGGTGGTCGGAGGAGGGACCTGTATCTTGTCCGGATGACAGCCTTCGGTGTAGCGGTCAATCCATCTTTCGGTTTTGCAGACGATGGCTTTGTTCTGGTTGTCGCGGGTGATGAACTGACGTTCGTAATAGCGTGTGCAATATTCGAGCATCAACTCGATGTGGTACGATAGGATGACACTGCTATGAACGTCGGCCGGATAGCGCAGCTCGTTTTCGAGGTTCCTGAGGCAGCATACGATTTGTTCGGTTTCGCGTTGTGACAAGTGCAGGGCCTCGCTCTTGGCATAGTCGAAGAACGAGTACCTTTTGATTCTTTTGGTCAGTGATGTGTCGAACTGGTCGGGTTGAAAAACGAGCAGATAACCTTTCGAGGGAAGCGAGTGTTCCTTGTCCATGCGGAAGGTCTGTTCGGGAGGCAAAAATATCATGGTGGCATACGAATAGTCGCAGCTTCCTTTTCCGCAACAGCAATGGCTCTTTTCGCATTTCTCAGCCAGAATGATGGCATATACTCCAAACTTTATGCTTGTTTGCTGCATGCAGGAGTCCGACAGATTGATAATGCTTATTTCGGGATGCAAGGTCCGGCTTCCCAGGCATAGGTTACATTCATATATGTTTTTTAGCTTCAGCATGCGTCATTCTGTTGTCATATCTGTCGGCAAAAATAGTGACTTATGGCTGTATCCGGATAAACATTATTACGGATTCTGTTATCTTTGTTACGGTTGCAGAGGAGCTGATTGAGTCCGTGAAATCCAAGCAATCCATACCTGAGCATAACGGAAAGTCTGTCCCGCTAATTCTTGATACACCTGCTTCTGTAATTTGGGTACTGAAATCAGTAAATAGTTTGTTGCGCTGACAGATTTTTCTTTCTTATTTTGCGAGGTGTTTTTCCGGTTGTTTGTGCATTGGAGGGAGGAGATAACAGATCTGTCTGATGCCGGTCGGATGGAAAAACGAATGTATCATAATCATTAAAATATAGAAGCAATGGCAAAAAAAGTGTTGATTTTATCATCCAGTCCTCGTCGGAGAGGAAATTCGGATACGCTTTGTGATGAGTTTATGCGTGGAGCCATCGAAGGCGGTAACGAGGTTGAAAAGGTGTTCTTGCGCGACAAGAATATTCATCCTTGTCTGGGATGCAGCGTGTGCAGTTACGAAAAGAAACCCTGCCCGCAGAAAGACGATGCGGCTGAAGTGATTCAGAAAATGCTGGAAGCCGACGTGATTGTAATGGGCACTCCTGTCTATTTTTATGCGATGAGTGCGCAGATGAAGACGCTGATAGACCGTTGTTGCGGTCCGTATACCGAAATGAAGAACAAAGAATTCTACTTTATCGCTACCGCGGCCGAAGACTATCCTTCGATTATGGAACGCATCGTTGACAGTTTCAGCGGATTCCTCGATTGTCTGGAAAATCCGATGCTGAAAGGTACCGTGTTCTGTGGCGGGGTATGGCATCCGGGCGAGATAAAAACAAAACCCGAAGCCATGCGCAATGCTTACGAGATGGGACTTCGGGTATCGCTTGATTGAGCAGTATCGGCAGAGGGTCAGTAAGGAGAGTTTCGTCCTTGCTGCACTTCTATACGGAAGCCGAACGAACCGTCCTGCGATTTCAGTTCGAAAGCACCTTTAAAATTATTTCTTTCCCAGGGAAGGGCAGAAGGATTGAATACCTTTCGTCCTTCCTTGTTGTATTCGCCGTAGGTGTTGATACGCATGCCGTTCTTCAGTTTGAAGCTGCCCATTTGCAGGTTGTCCATCAGGCTGCCTACAGAGTTCGGACCAAAAGGATTGAGATAGAAGGACGAACCGCTGCTGAACATGTTGCTAAGCCCCGACGAGTAGGTGACGTCCGGATTGAGCCGGAATAGCTGGCTGTAGTCTTTACTTGCGTTTGGAATGACAATCTTGAAAGACTTGCTCAGGTCGGGAGTCGGCATTTTGATCAGACTGTTCATATCTATCAGGAAGCCTCCGTAGTTTCGGGTTCCGTCGGGCAGAAGTTGCTCTTCAGCTGGGGGAATGTTGCCTGTCTCCTGGCGCAACGTATCGGTTGCCACTTCGTTTTGGGCAAAGGCCATGCTGCTGTACAAGGCAATGATCGTGAATAGAAATAAAAAACGTTTCATTTTATCTACACATTTTGTCTGCTTCAAAGATAATGCTTTTCTGCCGACCCTTTCGCGTGTCTTAAGACTATTTATCTGTTTTTTCAATATTGCGTGAAAGATGACTTAGCGACATTTCTATTGGGTAATCAGTTTATATCCGATGCCGCGTACATTGATGATACGTATATTCTCGTCTTTGGCCAATTTGTGGCGCAGTTTGGTGATGAAGACGTGCAGGCTTCGTTGGTTGAAGAAAGAGTCATCGCCCCAAAGGTCGAGGAGGATGTCGCGCATGTTCACCACACAGTTGCAGTTCTGGCAGAGGCGGCGCAGTATTTCGGTCTCACGGTGCGACAGTTCCTGTTGGCCGCCTTCGTGAAGGAGGAGTTGACGTCGGATGTCGAGCTGGTAATTGCCAATCGGGTAGAGGGAGGGGGCTTCCACTTCGGCTGTTGTGTAGGTACAGGCACGGCCCATCAGTGCCTTGATGCGTATGATGAGTTCCTGCATGCCGAATGGCTTCTTCAGGTAGTCGTTGGCACCCAGTTCGAAGCCTTCGACAACGTCGTTTACGGCCGAGCGGGCAGTGAGGAAAATGACAGGCGTACGGCGGTCGCTTTGCCGGATACGGCGTACCATTTCGAAGCCGTCCATGCGGGGCATCATGATGTCGGCTACCACTACGTCGGGATGAAGTTCGAAAAAGAGACGCAGGCCTTCTTCACCATCTGCAGCGGTATGAATGAGGAAGCCCTGACCTTCGAGGGTGTCCTTGATGATCATGGCAAGGGTCTGTTCGTCTTCGACGAGGAGGACGGATATCGAATCATCGGGCCTCACCCCCGGCCCCTCTCCCAAAGAGAGGGGGGAGGGGGTGTGTTTACTATCTTTGGTTATCATTTTTATTGTTTCTGTTTTTTGTATTAATCAATCGTTGGAGAACATTCATTATAAGTATTCATTTTCAGATACACCCACTTCCTCCCCTCTCCCTGGGAGAGGGGGCGGGGGTGAGGCCTTGTCTGCCCTCAATCTCACTTTAAACTCACTACCTTTCCCCGGTTCGCTTTTCACTTCCACCGTACCGCCATGCTTCTCTACCATTGTCTTCACATAGAACAGGCCGAGGCCGTAGCCTTTCACCTCGTGCAGGTTGCCGGTGGGTACATGGTAGAACTTGTCGAACACATGGGGCAGGCGGTCGCGGGCAATGCCGATGCCGTGGTCGCTGACGCAGATTTCTGTATATACTTGTCCGTCTGTGGCAGTGTGATTGCTGCAACGGACGGTAATGTCGGCCTGGTTACGCGAATACTTCACGGCATTGTCCAGCAGATTGCTCACGATGTTGGACAGATGGGTGCGGTCGGCAGGGACGGTCAGGTCTTTGGGAACAATGTCGAGCGTGATGTGGACAGGCTTGTCGGCTTTCAGCTTATGCAGTTCGATGAGGGAGGGCAGGAGGGTAGCTAAGTGTACTTCTTCCCAATGGAGGCGGAAGGTCTTGCGTCGCTCCATCGACATGGAAAGTCTCTGCTCTACCAGACCACCGAGGCGTTGCAACTGCTCCTGGCAGATGCGCAGGTAGCGTTCGCGCTTGCCGGGGTCGTCGGCTTGGTGGAAGTTGAGCAAGGCATCGGTGGCAGCATAGGCCACGGCAATGGGTGTCTTCAGCTCGTGGGTGATGTTGTTGGTGAAGTCGCTTTTCATTTCCTCCAGCGTCTTCTGCCGCAGGATGGTGCGGATGAGGTACCAGAAGGAGAAGCCGAGGATGAGGAGGATGACCGACGAAGTTATCAGTATGCCTGCCATCTGCCGCAGCACGAGGCCTCCCAACGGTTCGGTGGTAAGACGATAGACATCGTGTTCCGAAGAGGAGAAGGCGTATTGGTAGCTGACGGCATCGGGACCGGGCACATAGCCGGGTGTGCCGCCTGTGGCAAGGGTGTCGGTATAGAGCCAGCGGTCTTGGGCGTCGTAGCCAGAGTACAGGTATTGCAGGCGGTAGCGTATGGGGATGTTCATTTCCCTGAGGCGGGTGTTGAGCAGGCTGTCGTATACACTGAAATCGGGACTTCTCAATATGTCGAGCCCCGAGTGCAGTCCGCGTTGCAGGTAAATGGCCATGCCGGTCATGGTGCGTTGGTTGCGCAGCAGCATGTCAAGCCCCTCCTTTGCATGAAGCATGGCGTCGGGGCGCACGGTATCTGTCTCTATCCGCTGTAGCGTATCGTTACGGGCGGTGAAGCCCTCTATCACAGTGTCAGATACCTGATGCAGCACGGTGCTGCTCCGCACAAACTGCTTGCCCTCGTCGTCAAAACCAGTGGAGATGGAGACTTCGCCATGCTCTCTGTTCCTTTCCTGTAGGTGTTCGATACGCACCAGCATCTCGTTGTAGTCGCTGATGCGCATGGCTTCCGTGATGTTGCGTTCCAGGTCGGTGCGCATGGTGCGGTAAAGGCCCGTCAGCCAGTAGGTCTGATAGGCAAAGATACCCGTCAGCGAGAGGATGACGAGCAGGGCGATGTATTTCGAGGGTAGTTTCATGGGGATAAAGATACGCACTTCCTCTTTATCTCCCGATGTCCGGTAAGACTAAATAACACTTCTTTTTCAGTAGTCCTGTGACCGGTTTTCTTCTTATATTTGGTTGTATGTATTAATTTTGTCGCCCGAATTAAATTTGTTGAATATATGAAACATATTATTGATGTAGATGCCTGGGTCCGTCGCGACAACTATCGCTTTTTTGAAACCTTTGTCAGTTCGTGGTATGCTGTGGCCACCGAAATCGACTGTACAGAAGCCCGTGCGGCAGCCAAACGCCGGGGGCAGTCGTTCTTTCTCTATTACCTGTATGCAGTGGTACGTGCTGCCAACGAAGTGGACGAGTTGCGTTACCGCATCGACAAGCAGAAGCAGGTTGTCTTTCACGACCGTGTGGACATCATTACACCCATCGCCGTTCCCGGCCGTACCTTCTTCACCCTGCGCATTCCTTATCACGAAAGTTTTGCCGACTTCTATGCCGAAGCCCATCAACTGATTACCCATATCCCGGCCGATGGCGATCCCTATGGTGCCGAGAAGACACTGATGGCTCAGGGCGACTACGACGTGGTGCATCTGAGTGCCGTGCCCGGCATGTACTTCACATCCGTTACTTATACGCTGGCCGAAGCGGGCAATGCCTGCAACTACCCTTTGATGACTGCCGGCAAGGCCGTTATCCGCGAAGGCCGGTTGGTGATGCCGTTGTCCATTTATGTGAACCATGCTTTTGTCGATGGCTCTCACCTTTCGCTGTTCTTTCAGAAGATAGAGCAATATCTGAAGGAGATTGCCGAGGACAAGAACGTTGAATAATACGGTCTGATAACACTTGATAAGACTTCATAAGCCTGCGGTAACGCGGGCTTTATTTGTCTCTGTCTATCTTTGTGCCACCGAAAAGAACGGCAGAAGGGTACAATCATCCCCGTTGATGGCAAGAATCATCCCGGTTGATTGGGGGAATCATCCCGGATGATTGTATCCTAAGGTCATGAGGAAGGAGGGCAGGGGGCAGGCATACACCGCTCCTTGTCTGCGACACTGGCGGCCGGACTTCGGAGTGATGTATCATGCAGTACAAAAATGAAGAAAAGAATGAAGAGACAAAACCTATTGGCATCGGCGGCCTGCCTGCTGCTGGCTCTGCCGCTCTCCGCCCAGGAAAATCTGGAAAAAGAAAACACGCGTACGCTGTCGGCCGACAGCATCCTGACGGGCGATGCCCGCATGGACAGTCTTTACCGGCATTTGCCTGAGGTGATGGTGACCGGCGAACGTCCCGTCGTGAAGGCTTCGGCCGGTAAGCTGGAGTACGACCTGCCGCGGATGATCAAAGACCGTCCGGTGGATAACGTATACGAAGCCTTGAAAGAACTGCCCGGCGTGATGGAACAGGACGGTGCGCTGACGTTGGGCATGCAGGCGGTCACCATCGTGCTGGATGGAAAGGTGACCAACATGAGCGGTGCGCAGCTGTACGCCTTGCTGAAATCGTTGCCTGCCGACCGCATCGAACGCGTCGAAGTGATGTACAACGCGCCTGCCCGCTATCAGGTACGTGGAGCGATGATCAACGTCCGCCTGCGCCACCGTATCGGCGACCCGGGCGTGATACAGGGCGAAGTTTATGGAAAATACAATCAGGAGCACGAAGCCTCATTCGAGGAACGTGCCTCCTTGTTATACAACGGGCATCGGTTCTCGACCGACTTTCTTTACTCTCACACCCACGGCGAAAGCTTCAATACCACCGACAAGGAAGCCCGCCACTGGCAG
>UMJL01051669.1_pt1 | contig 21323 bp, 16 predicted proteins | sample 1966071 | NCBI WGS metagenome assembly UMJL01 (sample SAMEA4836148, study PRJEB28245) | human gut metagenome | biome: gut microbiome; material: fecal sample | place: Denmark | collected 2008
CATCCACAAAAAACTAAGCCTAAACTTTATCATAGAAATGAATGGGCAAATGGCCTTGTTGGAACAGGAGGGGAAAAATAAAATATTCACTCACCAATATATCGTGACCGGTATCCGTCCCGAAATAAAAATAGGAAAACGTCTATCGATACCCATTACAGCAGGCATTCATGCCATGCGCCCGGCAGAGATGGTGGATAGAAAACTGAAAAGTATGTTCCAAGATAAAGGGTATTATTTCCAGATAGCCCCTTACGTTTCAACCGGATTGCAAATCGGATTTTAAAGTTGAAGAAATACAACCGAGTCGGAGGTAAATGCCAATTATCGGTGTTTATCTCCTACCCGATTGTCATTAACCGATTCTATTTAAAAACAGTAGATTCAGCCTTAGTCTGATTCATATCAAAATTGAAAGTTATCGGAGCGAATTCCGGCAACTTACTTTGCTCCTCTCCTTCACCCAATAATACTTCTGTCGCTGCAAAATTAAACTTCATGTTCGCATTTTCCACAGCATATCCAGCAATTTTTCCCGGTTCAACCTTCACCTCAACAACCAATGTCTCCGGTTCTCCATCTTCCGTAGCTGATGGCATGGTAATCGATAAGCTCAGAGGTTTTGGATCCAGAATGAAATTAATGCTGTCTTTGGCAGTTGTGAGTGTCGGCTCATATCCCACTTTGTAGCTCACATCTCCTATGGCTTCCATTATTTGATCTGTCAATCCTTCATCCTTGACGATGGACAGAATAATATCCCTGACAGGAAAACTTTCAAAATGAATAGTATCATTGTCGACTTTGGCAGCAACATCCGTTCCAGAGGAGGTCAGCGGAGATACGATAGTGGTAAACATTTTACCGTCATAGTTTCCGAACATTGTTTCCGTTGTGACTTCATCCGGAAGCTGCGGAACATTTTCATCATCGTTACAAGCAACAAAAGAGAAAGAACATCCGAGTAACAATACTAAAACAAACAATTTCATCAGCTTAAAAACTTTTTTCATTTTCTTTTAATTTTTAATTAATACTAAACTTATCAAGTTGTCATCCTATGACCACTTTTGCATGCTAAATGATATACCCTCTCAAATGCTGCATAAAGGAGTTATTAAAATTTGTTTCATCACTGATTACCAGATTCATGAACACAGTAATTAAATAAAGAAACCCAATTTCTAATTCAGGTTTCCTTTTTAAAACAGTAGCAAGTCATACTGGCCTAAATGAATATATATCACCGGATATTGTTTTAAATTCATTTGTTACATGCAGTATTTTCATCAAAGTGTTATTTTTCTTATATCCAGGTACGGCAATCCTGCTACTTTCCTTATAATTAAAACAAGTAAAGAGTAATTGTAATGTTCGGGATTGCTTGATTAAAATAAAACAATGTTTAACTAAACAACCAAGCCCAATAGGCAAAACCTTATGAATGAGTATACAGAGAAAAGGATAGTGGCATTCACTTCACAATCCTTGAGACAATATGGAATACGTGCAGTTCGTATGAACGATATAGCCAAGAATATGAACATTTCGAAACGAACCATATATCAGGTATATAATACGAAAAATAATTTGATCAATACCTGTTTGGATGCCTATTTAAGCAGAATAGAGAATCTTTTTTATATCATCAGGTATAGTTCTTCGGATGTACTCTCGTGTCTTTGGGAAATCTCCTTGGCTTATATGGATAATTTATACAAGGGTGAATGTGCTTTTTGGCTTGATATAAACCGGTATCTTGAGTATAAATACATATATACCGCACACAACCGTATGTGGCGGGACGGATTGGGAAAAGTTATTTCAGCCTGTCAACAGGAAGATTACGTTGTTCCGGATTTAGATATACAAATGTTTCTTGAATCATTTACGACACTGCTATATAACGCCAGAATTGCCGAATGTCCCCCTATCGTATTACACAAATCAGCTTACTTTATGCTTAGAGGAATCATGACGAGTCAAGGCGCTGAACGCTTAGAAAAAATCGAGAATCAGTTTGCAGAGAGTATGAAAAAGTAGTAAATGAGACTAAAAAAACGATCCTCAATTACCTATTCCCTGATGGTTTGTGCTAAATTACACTAAAAAGGGCGGCTTCCCTTTTGGAAAACCGCCCTTCACTAAACAATATTTTTCTCAAAACTAAATAACAATTAAAGAAATTGATTAGAGAGCACCTACTTCTTTAAGAGCAGCATTTGTTTTACGAACAGCAGCAGCACTTGCTTTGAATTTAGCCATTTCTTCTTCATTCAATGGAAGTTCAACAACTTTTTCAATACCATTCTTACCCAAGATTACAGGTACACCACAGCAGATGTCTTCTTCTCCGTATTCTCCTTCAAGAGCTACTGAGCAAGGAACCATCTTCTTCTGGTCGTGGATAATAGATTCCACAACGAAAGCTCCTGCTGCACCCGGTGCATACCATGCAGAAGTACCCAACAGTTTGGTCAGTGTAGCACCTCCTACCATTGTATCGGCAGCCACTTTCTCCAACTGTTCTGCTGACAGGAAGTTAGAAACCGGCATACCTTTGTAAGTGGCGAAACGAGTCAAAGGAATCATAGTAGTGTCACCGTGACCACCGATAACCATACCTTCTACTTCATTAGCATTGCAACCTAAAGCCTGTGACAAGAAATATTTGAAACGTGAACTATCCAAAGCGCCACCCATACCGATAATACGGTTTTTAGGCACACCCAAAGCCTTCAATGACAAATAAGTCATTGTATCCATCGGATTAGAGATTACTACAATAATTGCATTCGGAGAATATTTCAGGATGTTTTCAGCTACCGATTTCACGATACCGGCATTTACACCGATCAACTCTTCACGAGTCATGCCCGGTTTACGAGGAATACCGGAAGTTATAACAACAACGTCAGAGTTTGCAGTTTTAGCATAATCATTGGTGCAGCCTACGACAGTAGTGTCGAATCCCAACAACTGAGCTGTCTGCATCATATCCATTGCCTTACCTTCTGAAACGCCTTCTTTTACATCCAGCATTACTACTTCGTCTGCTACTTCATTGAAAGCAAGTACATTTGCACATGTAGCACCTACGTTACCTGCGCCTACTACGGTTACTTTTGACATAATACTTATATTTTAAAAAGTTGATAATTAGTTCTATACTTTTTGCGCCACAAAAGTACAACGATAATCGTAATTAAAGAAATATTTCCGTAATAAATTTAGTTAAACCGACAACACTTAATGGTATAAGATTTCATAAACCGGTCATTGATCTGCTATGACATTTGTGTATGGAAATAAAAAACTAAGTGAAACTCTGCGCTACTCTGTCACTAAATGATTAAATTTGCGGCGAATTATCATCTAACTAAAGAGACATGAATAAGAAATCCCTTCTCATTATCGCCGTATCGGTGCTGGTGATAGCCCTCATCGGTATCACTTATTTACTATTTACCGAAAAGCAGAGTAATCGTGAACTAATCGAAGAGTTTGCCCTTGAGAAAGAAGATCTGGAGAATGAATATACACGTTTTGCACAGCAATATGACGAGTTAAAACTGACCGTATCCAACGACTCCTTATCGATCCTGTTGGAACAAGAGCAAATCAAGACCCAACGGCTGCTCGAAGAATTGCGTACCGTTAAAAGCAGCAACGCCACTGAAATACGCCGCTTAAAAAAAGAACTGGCTTCACTCCGCAAAATCATGATCGGCTATATCAACCAAATAGACTCCCTCAACAAGCTTACCAACCAGCAAAAGCAGGTAATTGCGGAAGTAACACAGAAATACAATGCTGCTTCACGCCAAATCAGCAACCTGTCAGAAGAGAAAAAGAATCTGAATAAAAAAGTAACTTTAGCAGCCCAATTGGATGCTACCAATATTTGGATCGAGCCCAAAAACAAACGTGATAAAAAAGTAAAGAAAGTAAAAGACATCGTCAAGTTTGCCATCGGCTTTACAATTGTCAAAAACATCACGGCAGAAACCGGTGAACGTACCCTGTACGTCAACATCTATAAACCCAATAACGAAGTACTGACCAAGAACGCCGCCAATACTTTCGAATATGAGAACCGTTCACTTCCCTACTCCATCAAGAAATACATCGAATACAACGGAGAAGAACAGTCTATCACCGTGTTCTGGAATGTGGAAGAATATCTTTCCGCCGGTACCTACCGCGTAGACATCTTCGCCGACGGAACAATGATCGGTTCACAACGGTTCGAATTGGAATAGCCAGTTCTCCGCACAGAAAAAATATGCCGGGCCAGTAGTCCCCTTCCCACTCATCCTTACATAAAGAAAATAGTAATATACATCCCCCCTTATATTATATGTTACCCCAAATAACAATATATGGTAAGGGGGCATTTCATATCCCCTAAGCACCCTTCTCACCACCCCTAAGCATCCTTCCCACCGACCATAAGCACCCTTCCCCCCTCGGCCTTATTTTTTCTCCGCCAAGCGATCGCCCGTAGTGTAGCGTCCAAAGGGGCGATTGTCTGAGCGCAGAGAGTTCGACCCCCTTTAGCGAAACGCAGAAAGAGAGTAGGAGAAAAAATACAGCCTTGATCCTTTCTTTTGGTATCTTTTCTTTCGTCTTGATACGAAAGAAAAGTACATCCCCCATCATTATACTCAAAAAACCTTAAATCATTTTGCCAATTCACCGAAACCCCATACTTTTGTTTCGTTGTTTATGCAATCATTATTCTGCAAATCAAAAGTAAGAAACAGAAAATATCCATAAACAAAAATCTCTATATTTGTGTTGTAAAAAAAGAAGTATCACCTTTATAATACGCGAGATGCAATGAAAAAATTATTCATTCTGACAATTCTGCTAATCAATCTCTTTTCAACAAAAGCACAGAACATACTCAACTTAGATAGTTGCCGTGCATTGGCTTTGGCCAACAATAAAGAGTTGCTCATCAGTAATGAGAAAATAAATGCAGCACATTACCAGCGAAAAGCTGCTTTCACCAATTACCTGCCCAATATTTCGGCCACAGGAGCTTACATGCGAAACCAAAAGGAATTCTCATTGTTGAACGATGCCCAGAAAGGAGCTTTATCCGGTTTAGGAACCAGCATAGGTGGTCCGTTGCAACAAGCCGGAGAGGCCGTATTGGGCCAGCTTCCTCCCGAACTGGCACAAAAATTAGCTCCGGTTCTCACGCAAGTGGGCAACGAGCTTGTACCCGCCCTTAACGGAGCAGGGGAATCATTAATCGACGCTTTCCGTACCGATACCCGAAACGTATATGCCGGTGCCATCACGTTGACACAACCTCTTTATATGGGAGGTAAAATCCGCGCTTACAATAAAATCACCAAATATGCCGAAGAACTGGCACGCCAGCAGCATCATTCCGGCCTACAGGAAGTGATCTTAAGTACCGACCAAGCCTACTGGCAAGTCGTTTCGCTGGTAAATAAGAAAAAACTGGCAGAAGGTTATTTGAAACTTCTTCAAAAATTAGACAGCGATGTAGAAAAAATGATTGCTGAAGGAGTGGCAACCAAAGCGGACGGACTATCCGTGCGCGTAAAGGTAAACGAAGCCGAGATGACACTCACTAAAGTAGAAGACGGACTCAGTCTTTCCAGAATGTTGCTTTGTCAACTATGCGGTCTCGATTTGACCACCCCGATCGTATTAGCAGACGAGAATATAGAAAACCTGCCCTTATTGAAAACGGAAACACAATTTGACATGGCCACCGCTTATGCCAATCGTCCGGAGATACGTAGTTTGGAACTTGCCAGTCAGATATACAATCAGAAAATAAACGTAACCCGTGCCGAGCATCTCCCCTCCGTAGCTTTCATGGGAAATTACATGGTTACCAACCCCTCCGTATTTAACGGATTTGAGAATAAGTTCAAAGGCATGTGGAACGTAGGTGTCATGGTACAACTCCCTATCTGGCATTGGGGCGAAGGCATGTATAAGGTAAAAGCTGCAAAAGCAGAATCTCGTATAGCCCAGTATCAGTTACAAGATGCAAAAGAGAAAATAGAATTACAGGTAAACCAAGCCGCTTTCAAGGTGAACGAAGCTGCCAAAAAACTCGTCATGGCTGAGAAAAACCAGGAAAAAGCAGACGAGAACCTTCGATATGCCCGGTTGGGCTTTGAAGAAGGAGTGATAGCCACCAGCAATGTCCTTGAAGCGCAAACAGCTTGGCTGTCTGCCCAATCCGAAAAGATAGACGCCCAGATTGATGTCAAATTGACGGAAATCTATCTGCAAAAGTCATTGGGTACACTTAAATAAAGGAAGAGGTAAAAAGGGAGAAGGGAGAAAGGAGAGGGAAGAAGAAAAATTCGTAATTGAATACCGACCTAAAAGTACTGAATAAGAAACTGATAGAACAAAAACTTGATAGAACAGGAAGTTCATAAATAATAAAAACATAAGAAAGAGTTATTTCAATCGTAAATCGTAAATTGTAAATAAAAATGGCATCACAAAAATCACAGAACAGCAATATGCTGCTTGCATTCCTTACTCTTTTGGGAGTTATCGCTCTGGTTGCAGTCGTTGGTTTCTTCATGCTTCGCAAGGGACCGGAGATTATCCAGGGACAGGCTGAAGTGGATGAATACCGGGTATCAAGCAAAGTACCGGGACGTATACTTGAATTCCGTGTCAAAGAAGGGCAAACCGTACAAGCGGGAGATACCCTTGCCATCCTTGAAGCACCGGATATCACTGCAAAAATGGAACAGGCACGTGCTGCAGAAGCTGCCGCACAGGCACAAAACGAAAAAGCCATTAAAGGCGCCCGTCAGGAACAAATACAAGCTGCCTATGAAATGTGGCAAAAAGCCCAAGCCGGGGTAGTAATTGCCGAAAAATCGTACAAACGCGTTAAAAACTTGTTCGAGCAAGGAGTAATGCCTGCACAAAAACTGGATGAAGTAACCGCACAACTCAATGCATCCATTGCCACCGAAAAAGCCGCTAAAGCCCAATACACAATGGCAAAGAATGGGGCAGAACGGGAAGACAAGATGGCAGCAGCCGCTCTTGTGGAACGTGCAAAAGGTGCTGTTGCCGAAGTGGAATCTTATATAAAAGAAACTTTCCTCATCGCACAATCAGCAGGCGAAGTTTCCGAAATATTTCCCAAGGTAGGTGAACTGGTAGGAACCGGAGCACCTATTATGAACATTGCCATACTCAAAGACATGTGGGTCACTTTCAATGTACGTGAAGACCTGCTGAAAAACCTTACAATGGGAGCTGAATTCGAAGCCTTCGTCCCGGCACTGGACAATAAGACGATCAAACTGAAAGTGGATTATATGAAAGACTTAGGTACTTATGCCGCTTGGAAAGCTACGAAAACAACCGGGCAGTTTGACTTGAAAACATTTGAAGTCCGCGCACGCCCACTGGATAAGGTAGAAGGACTGCGCCCGGGAATGTCGGTGATTATCAAGAAATAATTAAATAATGTGTCAATGTGCTAATATGCCAATGTGCCAATTACCATGCGGCATGTTGGCATAGCGCAGCCAATTGGCATATTGGCACATTGACACATTATTCATTTTCATTACTAAATTATGAAAGAAAGAGAAAAGAAATACATAGCCTTGTGGCTCGTCATGAAGCGCGAATGCCGCCGTCTCGTGTCGCGTCCACTTTATCTCTTTTGCATGGTGATTGCACCGTTATTCTGCTATATCTTCTTCACCACGCTGATGGATTCCGGTCTGCCGACCAATCTGCCTGTTGGTGCAGTGGATATGGATCAGTCTGCCACCTCGCGAAACCTGATCCGCAATCTGGATGCCTTCGGGCAGACGGGTGTAGTGGCACATTACGGTAGTATAGCCGATGCCCGCATTGCCGTGCAAGAAGGAAAGATTTACGGTTTCTTTTATATCCCCAAGGGGTTATCGGCAGATGCCCAAAGCCAACGCCAACCCAAGATTTCATTTTACACCAACAACTCTTATCTCATAGCGGGTTCTTTGTTATTCAAAGACATGAAGATGATGAGTGAACTGGCAGCAGGAGCAGCCGGACGTTCAGTTCTATACGCCAAAGGGGCTACCGAAGACCAGGCAATGGGGTTTCTGCAACCGATTGTAATCGATACGCACCCGTTGAACAATCCCTGGTTAAACTACTCCGTATACCTGTGCAACACATTAGTGCCGGGCGTACTCATGCTGATGATATTCATGATAACCGTATACTCCATCGGCACGGAGATCAAAGACCGCACAGCCCGCGAATGGTTACGCATGAGCAATAACTCCATATACATAGCCTTGGCAGGCAAACTGTTGCCCCACACGGTGATATTCTTCATTATGGGTATCTTCTATAATATATATCTGTATGGATTCCTGCACTTCCCGTGCAATAGCGGCATCCTGCCGATGATATTGGCTACCCTTTGTCTGGTGCTCGCCTCCCAATGCTGCGGCATCGTGATGATAGGTACTCTGCCCACCCTGCGTCTCGGATTAAGTTTCGCTTCATTGTGGGGTGTCATCTCCTTCTCCATCTCCGGCTTCTCGTTTCCGGTAATGGCGATGCATCCTGTCTTGCAGGCATTGAGCAACCTCTTCCCGTTGCGTCACTATTTTCTTATTTACGTAGACCAGGCACTCAATGGTTATAGCATGATCTATTCCTGGCCCAACTATATGGCATTACTGATATTTATGATGCTTCCTTTTCTTGTGGTTCACCGCTTGAAAGAAGCATTGATATACTATAAATACGTACCCTGATGAAAGAGATTACATTCAAAGAAAGAGTAAAGCAAGGCATCAATGACCTGTTTTACATCTGGTTGCGAGAGTTCCGTACCACTTTCCGCGATCAGGGGGTACTCATATTCTTTATACTCGTGCCACTGGTATATCCGCTTATCTACGGATTTATCTATACAAATGAGGTGGTACGTGAAGTTCCCGCCGTTGTAGTGGATGCTTCACGCAGTTCCTTGAGCCGCGAATATCTTAGAAAAGTAGATGCAACCCCCGATATCAACATCGTAGCCTATTGTGCCGACATGGAAGAAGCCAAACTGATGTTGAAAGACCGCCTGGCTTATGGTATTATCTATATCCCTTCGAAATTCAGTCAAGACATCGCACAAGGCAAACAGACCCAAGTAAGCATCTATTGTGATATGAGCGGGCTGCTTTATTACAAAAGCATGTTGCTTGCCAATACTGCGGTATCACTGGATATGAACCGGGATATCAAGATAGAGCGTGCCGGAAACACAACCGCCCGACAGGATGAAATCACCGGTTATCCGATAGAATATGAAGATGTTGCCATGTTCAACCCGACCAACGGCTTTGCCGCTTTTCTCATCCCGGCTGTATTAATTTTGCTGATTCAGCAGACCTTATTGCTCGGCATCGGCCTTTCGGCAGGAACAGCGCGCGAACAGAATCGTTTCAAAGACCTTGTACCTATCAACCGGCATTACAACGGTACGTTGCGTATTGTCATGGGAAAGGGTTTGAGTTATTACATGGTCTATTCGCTGGTATCGGTATATGTACTATGTGTCGTCCCTCGGATTTTCAGTCTGAACCAAATAGGACAGCCGGGCACGCTCGCCCTGTTCATGCTACCCTATCTGGCAGCCTGCATCTTTTTTGCCATGACCGCTTCCATTGCTATCCGCAACCGGGAAACGTGTATGCTGCTATTCGTGTTTACCTCCGTCCCTCTGCTGTTCATCTCGGGAATATCCTGGCCGGGTGCTACTATCCCTCCGTTCTGGAAATACTTTTCCTACGTCTTCCCATCGACTTTCGGCATCAATGGTTTTGTACGCATCAATAACATGGGAGGTACCTTGAGCGAAGTTGCATTCGAATACAAAGCCTTGTGGCTACAAGCCGGATTTTATTTCCTTACCACCTGTCTCGTATACCGTTGGCAAATCATAATGAGCCGCAAACATATCATCGAGAGATATAAAGAACTGAAAGAAAGGGAAAGAATGATACAAGGAGAATAAACAAAAGGGAAATAATTCCCCGATTATATTATATATAGCGATCTACGGATAATTAACAAATGTAGATAAACATAGACAAGCGCAAATTATCGTAAGTGTAATCCAACCTATGCGATAATTTGCGCTCATTTATTGTAAAATGCCCACAACACCAATAAACCAAATCAATTCATCCTTGCCGAAAATCGATAAGTACCAGATTGTAATGAGAAGACAACCGTATTGTCTCTTTGGGAATCCAAACGAATGCCTTTTACCTTTTTCCATTCACTCCCTCCTTCCTTTATTGAATCGAAACGAACACCCGGCAGTTTCAAAAGAACTGTAGTATTGGCTGGTACCACCACTTCAATATCTAATTTGTCGTCTGTAACTTTCCAATTGGAAACAATTGTTCCATACATGGAATTATAGTGTGAACGTACCTGTCTGGGGCCTTTCTCATCTATCCAAGGCGCTATGACAAATTCTTTGAATCCGGACTTCGGACGTTGAATACCCCCCAACGATTCCACAAACCAACTCCCTATATATAAATAAGAGCTATGCAAAGCAGATCCTCTGCACTCCCAATCTTCAAAGAAAGTGCCATTTCCATTCTTTATCATATTCCCCCAACTTGGAAAGTCTTCTTTGGTAGCCATTTCACAAATCAAATCATTGCGCTGGTTATCCAATAAAGTATGGAAGAGGAAAGAACCGGCCGTAATGCCTCCCCAAAAATGCCCTTTACGATTCACCATTATCTCATACTCCAGACGTTTCCAGACTTTAGCTTTCAATTTTTCAGACGGTAAGTCCACCATAAGTGCAATAGCTAAATAGGCAGGATAACCGTTCACATAACTATTGTCATCCGGATTGAAGAAAGTTTTATGCACAGCCCTTCGCACCTCTTCCGCCCTTTTGCGCCAAGCGACAGCCATTGTTTCATTCCCCAAAACATCCGCTATACAGGCAGCCGTTTCCAAACTATAAATCCAATGGCAGTTATTAAAGAACAATGTCTCGCGGGTATCTCCCAAAGACTTTCCTTCTTTCTCCATCGCCGATCGTTCCGGCCAGGCATCCGGCCACAGCCAGTCTCCCAGAAAACTCCACTTTCCACCCCAACGCACCAACATATCGTCTTTGGATTTAGTTTCTACAAAATCGAGCCAACGCCGGATGGTCGAGAAGCTTTCTTCAAGAATGCGCACATCACCATACTGGCGATAGACCTCCCAAGGCAAAGTAATACAAAAACCACTCCAGGAAGGACCGCCACCACCAATATAGGTAGGAGCCGTATATGGTACATTTCCATCTTCTCCCTGCACATCGCGCCAATCTTCCATCCATTTGGTATAAAAAGCCCCCAACTGATAATTATCCAAACCGGTACGCGTAGTAGCCAATGCGTCACCACCATACCCCCTACGTTCACGATGAGGACAATCTACAATATAATTACCCAGACTCAAGTTTTCAAAAGTCCATAATGTGGTACGATAAAGATCGTTTAAAAGCGATATATCACATTCAAATCCGGACGACCGCCGAAAATCGGGACGAATCATCCATCCACGTATCTGTTTCAAATCGGGTGCAGACCGTAAGCCGGTAATCTGAACCCAACGTCCGGTCATGTAGTTAAAGCGATTACGGAAAGTACCCTTCCCGTCAGGCCCTATTTTATAAATACTATGTATTCCGTAGCTGCAAGCGTCTTTTTCTCTCTCTGAAAAACAGAAAACGACCGAATCTCCCGGCTGTCCGACAAGCGGCATTTCAAACCATCCGGCATAATTAATTCCCATATCTACCCGATACACCCCCGGACTCACTTCTTCAACAGCGACCGGTTTGATCTCATTCATCAGCAGATTGGACTCCGTTTTATCGGCAGAAACCATAACCTGTGGTCGGTAAACCTTTGCTTCCTCCCAATCAGAGTCGTCAAAACCAACTTCATTCCATCCATTGATCTCCAAAGAAGCATCATAAAACTCACCGGCAAAATGATGTGCATCCCAATATCCCATCAGCATATTGGGACTTGCATGCGTCTTCCAACTGCCGTCTGTTATTACCCGAACTTTGCTGCCGGAAGTCAACGTTATCTCAGCCTGTGCCAACGCCATTGGAATAGCCGGCTCGTCATTCCGCTGATAAGCAGGAAATACAGCCCAAGAAGTACCCAACCACAAAGCGATTACATTCTCTCCTTTTTTCAGATAATGACTGATATCATACGTCACATAACGGGCACGCGATTTATGATCTGTCACAGACGGAGCAAGTACGGCATTTCCAATCTTACAACCATTCACATACAATTCCTGATAACCGATAGAGGCTACATAAATCAGTGCCTCTTTAAGACTCTCTGTCAAAGTAAAAGTCTTACGAAACCACGGATCAAACATTTTATTATCTACCGGCCGGCCACCCACACTTTGGGATTCCATTTCAGCACTCCCTATCCAATGGGCACTCCAATCACCGGCAAACAATCCCATCTGCCAGTAAGCCGGTTCACTCCATGATGTCCAGTTGCCCTGTTCATCAGCCAAACGAACTTTCCAAAAGCACTTTTGCCCTGTAATCAGTGTTTTTCCATCATAAACAATATGGACCGATTCATCTGAATGTACTTGCCCGCTGTCCCATAAATCTCCCTGTTCTTTATCTAACAACTCCCGGCTACTTGCTACCAGAACCTGATAAGCAGTCTGTCTCTGCCCACGCACGGCAACCGTCGTTCCCATTTTCCAACTCAAACGCGGATGAGGAATATCCAACCCTGACGGATTATGCAAATATTCACACTGCAATCCGACCGGTTCAATATTTTTCTTCCCTTCCTTCACTCCGTACGCTGTAAGAAGATACGGTGAAGTTAATAAAAACATAGTCAATAGTATTGTTTTACATCTACTTATCATAACATTCAACTATTTATTCGTTAATAATTTATACCGGCACAATGCCTCTACAAAATAGTAATCTGCATACGTTAATGGTGCATCTACTTCTGTCCCAGCCGGCATATTACCGACAGAATGTTTCAAAATAAATCCACCGTTAGTACCTACTTCTGCCATATACTCGGATGAAGATAATTCCTGTAACATTTTCTCGGCAGCTTCAAAATATTTCTGTCTGGAATTTTCCGAAACATACCGACATAACTCGAATAACCCGGCACAACTAATAGCAGCTGCTGAAGCATCCCTCAAAGTATTCGGTATATCAAGCGCATTATAATCCCAATAAGGGACCAAATCTTCCGGCATATTGGGATGATTCAATATAAATTCTGCTATTTTTACTGCTTGTTCAAGATATCTGGTATCTTTTGTAAAACGATACATCATCGTATATCCATATAATCCCCAAGCCTGCCCACGAGCCCAAGCTGATTTTTCCGACACACCTTGTCCGGCTTGATAATGTTGAATTCCTCCCGTTTCCGGATCATAATTTATCCCATGATAAAGACTATTATCAGCCCTAAAATGATTCTTCATAGTCGTATCGGCATGCTTTACTGCGATATCATAAAAAGAATTATCACCAATAGCTTGCGCCACCCAGAGCAACAACTCTAAATTCATCATATTGTCAATAATAACCACATAATCATTCAGTCCGCGATTATGTGACTTAATACAACCGACCACCGGACTAAACCGGGTAATAAGAGAGCGCGCACTGTTAACGATTATATCTTTATAACCGGACTGTGGAACTATACGATTGGCATTACCATAACTACAATACATCATAAAGCCAATATCATGCGTACTTACATTATATTGCTCGGGCTCCAACAACTTCAACATACGTACCCCCTCCATATATAGCTCTTCATAGCCAGTTTCTTCATACAAATAAAACAAAGTACCCGGATAGAAGCCACTACACCACCATTTAGAAGAACTGTTCTCCGGTTTATGCTCTTTCACATCATATGTTTTCGGGAACACATCCGTTCCTTTTAATCTATCTGCCATATATAGATATTGATGCGCAGCACTTCTCAACACTTTGTCTACATTAACTCTCCTTTTGAGAGTAATCGTCGGACACGCCTGTATAGGATAAGCTTTTTCTACAACAAACAGAACAAAGGTTAATAATATAACGAATTTACATATTTTCATTTAATACATTATTTCTTCAAGTTAATCTGTTTTCGTTCTATATTCCATCCTTTTATGACTAAAACAGGTGTATTCTTCAAATTCTGATCAGCCGTTTCTATTGTTACCGATTTACTTTCACCCGGCATAAGTGAGAAAAAATTATCTGTATAAAACGACGGGCGAACCGGGCTCAGATTTTGATCTAAAAACTGTAGCTGATTAAAAAAAGCAATGGAATTAGAAACATTTCTCAAAGTAACATCTACCCAATATCGTCCATCAACCTTCCTTACCTTGTAAGAACTGACAAGCCTTGCCTGTTTCATTTTTACCAAATCCTCAAATCCCGAAGCAGCCGGGCCAGTAGTTGTATCTTTACCTTCGTATTTGTCATTAGAACGCCAATAAAAATTAGAAGATACCTCCCTCCCTCTTTCATCCGTCAGTCTCAACCTTATAAAATGTACTTGTGAGATATCCTCAGGAAAACAGATAGTAAACACATCGTTGACAACTCCGTCTGATGGCAGATTTATTTTAGCAGACTTTTCAAAAACTTTCTTGCTGTTTATATCATACACCTGTGCCATCACCGTATAATTGCTGAAAGACTTGTAATAATCGTTAATTACAGATACCGTATTCTTCAAATAATCAAATTGTACATGTAGCGGTTCAAGGGCATTCGCTGTATGATAAAGTGATGCTGTCGGTTCCAACGACCAATCCCACATACGAGCACTCACTTGACGTACAGGACAGTTGTGGTACCAAAAGAGTAACCCCGAACAAAATCGATCTCCATAATCCAATTTGTTATAATTCCACACCTCCCATATGCTCTTTGAGTTAATAGCACCAACGAACTGCCCTTTTTGAGCAAACTCTTCAATAGAAGAAGATTTTCCATAGTTATCAACCAATTCTTTATACATGGTAGACATCAAATGGAAGCCATTACCATCTAAATAATCCCACACCTCTCTATTAATAGGCCATAAATCCTTCTCATCCATCATTTCTTTCAATATTTCTACTGTAGGAAGCGTAGGAGCTCCATACTCCGGATTAAAGCCATCTACCCGACTTCCTCTGGACGATGCCGTATTTTCATAATGTTGCATCGGATTAACTTGCTTATACGGACTACCGTCGTGTACTCCTTCGCATTCCGACTGCATCTGATACCCACGCGTCCCGTCAAGTTTCATTAATAACTCTCGCGTACCAGTTACTTCCGAACTTTCATTAGAAGCTACATAGTAGGCTAAAGACGGATGATTACGAATACGCTTTACCGTAGATTCCACATTATTCAGATAAACTCCCTTATCCTGCGGATGACGCGTGTCTCCTGTCATCCAGAACTCTTGCCAAATCAACAATCCCATTTCGTTGCAAAGTTGAAAAAAATAATCAGATTCGGCAATACCGCCACCCCAGAAACGAATCAGGTTAATTCCGGCCTGTCTCGTGTATCGTAATTCAGCATAAGTGCGTTCATCCGAACTACGAAGCATGGCCTCCGGAATCCAGTTTGTCCCCCGAATAAAAATGCGTTTTCCGTTTATATAAAAGACACGTGAATGATCCGGAGTATTCGTATCAGAGGTTATTTCACGAATACCGAAGCGTGTCTTTACAGAATCACAAACGACACCATCGACAGACACAGTCATCTTTAACTCATATAAATTCTGCGGCCCCTTATTGACAGGCCACCATAAACGGGGATTTTCTATAATCAACTGCGGAAACTCTTCAGGAGTAAATACAACTGTTTTATTTTCACCCCGCAAAATACGGAGAGGTTTCTTCACTATGATATTTTCACCCACGATTTCACTACTGATTACACAATCAATCGTATCCATAGAATTAAGCGCATTATTCACCTCTACAGAAATTGTCTCCCGAGCTATATCATACTCCGGCTTTCTCAACTCTGACCTAATAAACGGATGTCGCAAAGCCACTGCACCCGTTGTATATAAAGAAATACTTTTCCAAATACCCGTATTACGGTCACGGATGCCATCCATAAAAGTAAAGTCCCACCCTACACTCATCAACATAGTTGTATTCAAGCCAATATTTCCATTGCCTCCGTTATGGAATTCTCCGGTAGCTCCCCAACTTTTCGGCATCATAGTACCAGGCATATCGACCGGATATACCTTGACAGCAAGTATGTTTTTACGACCTACCTTAACAAAATCCGTCACATTTATGTAGTCGCTTATAAACATACCATTCAGCGTACTCAGTAAATTACCATTCACCCATATTTCTGCCCGATAATTAACACCGTCCGGTTGCAACCATATTGTTTTTCCAGCAAAAGATTCAGGCACATCAAACTCAGTACGGAACCAATAAGTATAAAACTCACGCCCTACTTTAGAGATATCAGGGATCTTACCGGATTCCAACTTATTATTCACTCCATAATAAGGTTCCGGATACTCCTTGTTATAAACAAGAGAGTTCAGTACAGTTCCAGGCACTATGGCGGAGAGCCAATCACTTGTATCATACCCTAATGACGAGACCTCTTCCGCAGAAGAGATCACATCGCCTGCTTTCTTCATTTTCCATACATACTCTCCATGATGGATTTCTTTAGAATCCAACCAAATCCGTTTACTATCTCTGACATAATTAGCATTTCTCCCTTGTAGCCCACAAGAGATTGACAGAAATAATAAAAGAAAACACAATACTTTATTCATCATATTTACTACTCAAAATTACCGGAGGCGAATATAAGCAAAGAATCACGTACGTAATATACCCATCTTAGCCATATATAGATACATACAAGACAAATACACTAATAATACACTTTTGGCACATATGTATACATTAACATACATTGCATATCTAAAATGTATAGCAAACATTAAAAACCAAGAAACATATATTCTATGATTGAAATACAAATTCGAAAAGCAAAGAAATATGGAAAAGAATTGATTTATAAACAAATAAACACCCCATTTCAAGAAATACAATGAAATGATAAAAAAGTATCATTTTATTATTTAGATTCGCCTTATATTTGCATCGTCATTACAATATAATACTAATAAAGAAAAACAATTAAATAAATTCTATTCACAATATATACACTAATAAGAAGAACAATCAATCGTATCAAAAAACGGTTTAAAACAATATTATTAAGAATATAAATAGCTATAATAAAATATAGCTTTAATTATTAATCAGCCTCATTTTTATTATTCTCTACGACATTTATTTTTTTAGTAAAATACAATATCCAATTAAAAAAACTATATGAATATGCAAAAAAAGTATATCATTAGCTGTATTTACATGTTATTATGCAGTACTATGATCGCAGCAGAAAGCTTAACATCGCCTGATGGTAATCTCAAACTTCTTTTTTCATTAAGCAAACAGGGGGAGCCCATATATGAATTGTTTTATAAAAGTAAAGTAGTAATAAAACCGTCAAAATTAGGAATAGAAATAAAAAATGATAAAGGATTAATGAACGACTTTTCATTAATTGATATCAAACGTACAACATTTGACGAGACCTGGACTCCAGTTTGGGGAGAAGAAAATCAAATTCGCAACCACTACAATGAATTGGCTGTCACATTGGAACAAATAACGAACAACCGATACATAACCATCCGTTTTCGTCTTTTTAATGATGGCTTGGGGTTTCGTTACGAATTCCCTCAACAAAAAAATCTCAATTATTTTATTATCCAGGAAGAACATTCGCAGTTCGCAATGGCAGGTGATCATAAAGCTTTCTGGATTCCAGGAAATTATGACACACAGGAATATGAGTATACCGAATGCTATTTAAGTGAAGTACGCGAAAAAATGAAAAAAGCAATTACTCATACCCCCAGTAGTTGTTTCTCGCCTACAGGTGTACAAACCTCTATTCAAATGAAGTCTAAAGACGGATTATATATCAACCTGCATGAAGCAGCCCTAGTAGACTATTCATGTATGCATTTAAATTTGGATGACCGTAATTTAATTTTTGAATCTTGGCTTACTCCTGACGCCATAGGAAATAAAGGTTACATGCAAACCCCTTGTAATTCTCCTTGGCGTACGGTAATTGTCAGCGATGATGCCCGGAATATATTAACTTCCCGTTTGACACTCAATTTAAACGAGCCATGTGCATATAAAGATGTATCATGGATTAAACCTGTCAAATATATAGGCATCTGGTGGGAAATGATTTCCGGTTACAACCGATGGGCTTATACTTGGGATTTTCCATCAGTAAAGTTAGGAATTACAGATTATTCTAAAGCAAAAGCAAGTCCCAGCCATGCTGCTAACAATAAAAACACAAAATACTATATAGATTTTGCAGCAAAACACGGATTCGACCAGGTATTAGTAGAAGGTTGGAATGAAGGCTGGGAGGACTGGCATAATAAATCAAAGGATTATGTCTTTGATTTTACCACACCTTATCCTGATTTTAATGTTCAAGAATTACAAGCCTACGCAAAAAGTAAAGGCGTACGCCTGATGATGCATCACGAAACCTCTTCTTCCGTCCGGAATTATGAACGTCACATGGACAAAGCTTATCAATTTATGGTAGACAATGGTTATAATGCTGTGAAAAGCGGATACGTGGGAAGCATTATTCCACGGGGAGAATACCATTACGGTCAATGGATGAATAATCACTATTTGTATGCAGTAAAAAAAGCAGCAGATTACAAAATTATGGTAAATGCCCACGAAGCAGTACGCCCTACCGGATTATGCCGTACTTATCCCAATCTGTTAGCTAACGAATCGGCTCGAGGTACAGAATATGAGGCATTCCAAGGTAACACACCTTCCCATACTACTATTTTACCATTTACCCGTCTGATTGGCGGACCGATGGACTATACTCCCGGTATCTTCGATACAAAAATTTCTTTCGTTTCCAAGAAAAGGGGTTGGGTACATACTACTTTGGCAAAACAACTGGCACTTTATGTAACCATGTATAGCCCTCTACAAATGGCAGCAGACCTTCCTAAAAATTATGAACTATACATGGACGCCTTTCAATTCATTAAAGACGTTGCAGTTGATTGGGATGAAAGTAGATATCTGGAAGCTGAACCGGGAGACTATCTGACAATAGCCCGTAAAGAGAAAGGAAAAGAAAACTGGTTTGTCGGAGGAATAACAGATGAAAACAGCAGAATATCCTCTTTTCAACTAAACTTTTTGAAGCCAGGGAAACAATACGTTGCTACTTTATATCATGACGGAAAAGATGCCGATTATGATACAATGCCCACTTCTTATGAGATAAAGAAAGGCATAGTAACCAACAAAACAAAAATTACCGTAAAACTGGCTCGTAGTGGCGGGTTTGCTTTAAGTCTGACAGAAGCCACCGATCAAGATAAAAAGATCAAGAAATGGAAATAAAACCAATTAGCAAATAAATTATCAGTATTCGTTTAAGATGTACATCAGTCATAACATTCGTTGTCACAGGCATTTTTATTATATTAGAAGTCAACATTTTACATAAAAATAATACGATAAAGACAAAAGAGTTCATTAAAAAATCTTTTGTTCAGAAAGTATAAGTTTTGGATAACAAAGTACTTTTTTTGATATATATCAACTCGTATATTTGCAAATATTATAATATTAAAATAATAAGTCATTATGAATATTCTTTTTGATCAGAGATTAAAGGAAATTACGCAAGAACATGAAACATTGTTGAAACGTAAAAACGAACCGATCATACCGGGTAATGGAATTTATACACGTTATAAATATCCAGTTTTAACTGCCATGCACACTCCTTTGATGTGGAGATATGATTTCAACCCTGTAAGTAATCCTTTTTTAATGGAACGATTTGGAATAAACGGAACATTCAATGCAGGTGCAATTAAATGGGATGGTAAATATATTATGGTAGTTCGAGTTGAAGGTAATGACCGAAAGTCTTTTTTCGCAATTGCAGAGAGTCCGAACGGAATAGATAATTTCCGTTTTATAGATTATCCGGTAGCAATTCCGGAAACAGAAAATCCCGATATTAATATATACGATATGCGTTTAACGGCACATGAAGATGGTTGGGTATACGGTATTTTCTGTTCTGAACGAAAAGATCCTGACGCACCGGAGGGCGATTTATCGGCTGCTGTTGCCACTGCAGGAATTGTTCGTACAAAAGATTTAAAGAAATGGGAACGCCTGCCCGATTTGAAATCGAAGAGCCAGCAACGAAACGTAGTCTTACATCCCGAATTCGTGAACGGTAAATATGCACTTTATACCCGCCCTCAAGATGGTTTTATAGATGCCGGTAGCGGAGGTGGTATCGGCTGGGCATTAATTGACGATATTGAACATGCAGAAATAAAAGAAGAGACAATTATCAACTTCCGTTATTATCATACCATTAAAGAATTAAAAAACGGAGAAGGTCCTCATCCCATAAAAACCTCTAAAGGTTGGTTACATCTTGCGCATGGTGTAAGAGGATGCGCCGCAGGATTGAGATATGTATTGTATCTGTATTTAACAGACTTAAAACATCCTGAAAAATTAATCGCAGAACCTGCCGGCTATTTTATGGCTCCAACAGGAATGGAAAGAATCGGCGATGTTTCCAATGTATTGTTCTGTAATGGTTGGATACCAGATGGAGACGGAACTGTTTTCATCTATTACGCCTCTTCTGATACACGTATGCATGTCGCAGTTTCCACAATAGATCAATTACTGGACTATTGCTTAAATACAAAACCGGACGGATTGCGTTCAGCAACTTCCGTGCAGACTCTATGCACCTTAGTTGACAAAAACTTCGCATGTATGGAGGAGACAACACTTGTCAATTCCTAATATATTACAAATTACAGAATTAATATTGATATTTTTTAATCCATGAAAAACAGTTTTTTAATAGGTATAATTATAATAAGTTTCTTCTCGTGTAAAACACCGATGAAGAATAAAATGCCAACTGACCCACAAGCGACTCATGAGACCGTCGCATTGTATAACCGTTTATTTAATCTGGCAGAAAAAGGCATTATGCTGGGACATCAGGATGATCCGTTATACGGGCATGGCTGGTATGGAGAACAGGATCGTTCTGATGT